>WNGJ01007473.1_pt1 | contig 11624 bp, 8 predicted proteins | sample 5400611 | NCBI WGS metagenome assembly WNGJ01 (sample SAMN13153375, study PRJNA577476) | soil metagenome | isolation source: 40 cm soil or saprolite under Garry oak tree replicate 1 | place: USA:California | collected 2016-06-15 | reverse complement strand
CGCGTCGCTCTCGATGCCCGTGACCAGATGATCGAGATTCCGGGCCTCACGGGCGCGCCGACGATGGTGGTGTTCGACGACGGCAACGCCGTCCTCAAGGAGCTGACGTTCGAGCAGCCCACGGCCTGGCTCGCGACCGCGCTGCGCCGCGACCCCGATTTATGGAACCGCCAGTGGGTGATCGAGCAGTTGGGGAAGCGCGCGGACGACACCGCCGCCGCGGCGGCGCTCGCCTGGGCCGCGACGTCGGCCGACTATTTTCTCACGCGGGCCGGCGCCGCCGAGGCGCTGGGGCAGTTCCCGGCTGGACTGGCGCAGGCACCGCTGGAAGCCGCGCTGCGGGACACCGCGGCGCAGGTCCGGCGTGCCGCCGTCAGTGCCCTGGGCGACGTCGCGGGGGCGCGGGCGGCCGAGCTCGCGCGCGCGACGTTCCGTGACGACTCGAGCTACGAGGTGCGCGCGGCCGCGCTGCTGGCGCTGGTGAGCGCGGACTCCACCGCGGCCCGGCAGGCGATCGGCTGGGGTCTCGAGACGCCGTCCTACCAGGACGTGATCCGCGACGCGGCGCTGCGTATGATCGCCCAGACGGGCGACACCACCTGGTTCGCGCAGCTCGAGGCCATGGCCGGTGCCGAGCGGCTGCCGCTGCACGTGCTGGGCGCTCTCGCGAACCGCGGCAGCGCGACGGCGCTGCACTTGCTCGTCGCGCACCTCGACGACAACCGCCGCTACGTGCGGCGCTGGGCGCTGGAAGCGTTCCGCTTCACCGTCCACCCCGACCTCGCGCGCGCGGCGCTCACGCCCGTCGCCGATCGGCTCAAGTATGCGGAGACGCGCAGGGCCGTGGCCGACGCGCTGGAGCAGCTCAAGAAGCGCGAGCCCGGCTCGTAACCCCGCCGCCCGCCCAGAACCGCCGCAAGAAGTACACCGGCAGCCCCGCGAGAATCAGCGCCGCGCCGACGCCGGCGTCGAGCGGCTGCTGGAACGCCGTGTTCGCCACGAGCCAGAGCGAAAACACGATGAAGATCACCGGCGTCACCGGGCAGCCCCAGGCGCGGTAGGGACGCGGGAGATCCGGCGCCCGCCGGCGCAAGAGCAGGACCGCCCCGCACGACATCGCGTAGAACACGAACTCCGCCAGGACCACGTAGGTGAACAGCCGGTGGTAGGTATTCTTCCACGAGGGCTCCGTCGAGATCCACGTGAGCGCGATGGCAACGACCCCCTGTGCCACGAGCGACGGGACGGGCGTCACGAACCGCGGGTGGACGCCCGCCAGCCACCGCGGCAGCAGCCCATCCCGCGCCATCGCGTAGGGGATGCGGGCGGCCGTTAGCACGATGCCGTTGTTCGAGCCGAGCGTGGCGATCATGATCGCCACCGCGACGAGGGCCGCGCCCGCGCGCCCGAGCGTCACCTGCGCCGCATCGGAGGCGACGAGCGACGACGCCGCGACCTTGGCCGGCGAGAGCACATAGGCGAACGACGCGGAGGCCAGGCAGTACAAAACGATCGCAACGACCGTCGCCAGCAGGATCGACCGTGGCAGGTTGCGCTCGGGGTCGGTCACCTCGCCCCCGACGTACGTGATCTCGATCCAGCCGTCGTATGCCCAGAGCACCGCCACCAGGGCCACGCCCAAGGGGGCGATCTGATCTGCGAACGGGGCGTCGGACCAGATCGGCGCGAAGTTCGCAACGCTGCCCCCAGGCAGCGCGACCGCGATCGCGATGAGCGCCCCGAGCAGGCCGATCTTGATCAGGGTAAGGACGTTCTGCGTGATGGCCCCGAGCTTCACGCCGAGTGAGTTCAGGGCCGTGAGCGCCGCGATCGACAGCACCGCCGCGAGCTTGATGCCCGGATCGGAGAGGGGGATGAAGAAGCCCAGATAGGTCGCGAACCCCACCGCGATGGCCGCGATCGACGCGGGGTTGATCACCACACCGCTGGTCCAGCCGTAGAGGTATCCCCATATGGGTCCGTAGGCGCGGGTCAGGTACACGTACTGGCCTCCCGCCTCCGGCAGCGCGGCGCCGAGCTCGGCGACCGACAGCGCGCCCAGCAGGGACACGACGCCGCCGACCACCCAGACGAGGATCGCCGGCCCCGTCGCGTGCAGGCCGCTGGCGATGGCGCTCGGGACGATGAAGATCGCGGATGCGATGATCGTCCCGATGTTGATCATCGTCGAGTCGAGCAGGCCGAGCTGGCGCCTCAGCTCAGCCACGGCGCAGCGAGGCAACCTTCATGCGGCGGTCTCCGTAGGGAGTGGTAGGATACCCCACTTCGATAGATTGTTGACCCGATGGCGAGTCCGCGCTTCGCATCATTCACATCTCCCGGCTCTTATTGGCAAGCGAGCCGCGCGCCGCGCTACAGCCTGCCCTTCGCGCTGCCGTTGCTGCTCTGCTACCAGACGCTCGCCGTGTTCCTCTCCCGCGGCCCACACCCCTTGCGAAACGGCGCGGACGTGATCCTGCAGAGCTTCTTCGTGGCCATCGCGGGCACCCGGGGCCCCCTGCTGTTCATGATCTGCCTGATCGCCCTCGGGCTGTGGCTGGTGGTGCGCGACGCGCGGGCGCGCGGCTCGCGGCTGCGGGCGAGTGTGTTCTGGGCAATGCTCGGCGAATCGGTCGTGCTCGCGCTGGCCTTCGGCGTCGTGGTCGGCGGCCTCACGTCGCGGGTCATCGGCGCGCTGCAGGCGCTGACGCTGGCGCCCGGCGGCGACCTCGATCTGGGCACCCGCCTGATGGTCTCACTGGGCGCGGGGATCTATGAGGAGCTGCTGTTCCGGGTCGCCCTCGTCGCCCTGCTCGCCGCCGCCGCGCGCAGTCTCCTGGGATGGCGCCCCGTGCCGGCGGGCACCCTGGCCACCGTGCTCGGCGCCGCGATCTTCTCGGCCTTTCATTACATCGGCCCCTACGGCGACCGGCTCGAGCTCTATTCGTTCGCATTCCGGATGATCGCGGGGCTGTTCTTCAGCGCGCTGTATCTCCTGCGGGGGTTCGGGATCACGGCGTGGACGCACGCGCTCTACGACGTATCACTGCTGGTGATACGGTAAACAGTTACGGACGCACATGCGCTTTTGCCAGCTCCCGTAGCCTGAAGCGTTGGATCTTCCCCGTCGCCGTCTTCGGCAGCTCCGGAACGAACACGATCCAGCGCGGATACTTGTAGGGCGCGAGCCGACTCTTCACGAAGGCCTTGAGCTCTTCTTCCAGCGCCTGAGTCGGCGGCCGGCCGGGGACGAGCACGACGAATGCGAGCGGTTTGACGAGCTCGTCCTGGTCGGACGCGCCGACGACGCCCGCCTCCACGACCGCCGGGTGCTCGGCCAGGGCGCTCTCCACCTCCGCGGGCGAGACCCAGATCCCGCCCGCCTTGATCATGTCGTCGGCGCGGCCGGCGTACCAGAAGTAGCCGTCGGCGTCGCGCCGGTACTTGTCGCCCGTCCGCAGCCACTCGCCCACGATCGTTTGCTTCGTGAGCTCGTGCTGGTTCCAGTATGCCGAGCACGCGCTGTCGCCCCTGACGAGGAGATTGCCGACCTCACCGGTCCGAACCTCACGGCCCTCGTCGTCCGCGACCTTCGCGTCGTAGCCCGGCACGAGCGTGCCGCTCGAGCCGGGCCGGACGCGCCCCCGCCGGTTCGCGATGAAGGTGTGGCACAGCTCGGTCGTGCCGATCCCGTCGAGGATCTCGAGCCCGAACTTCTGGAGCCAGCGCTCGTAGATCACCTTCGGCAAGGGTTCCCCCGCCGAGAGGCACAGCCGCACCGAACGCAGGTCGTACGTGCGTTCAGCGTCGGGCACCTGCAGCAGGGCCGCGTACGCGGTGGGGACCGCGAAGAACAGCGTGGGCCGCTCGCTGGCGATGATCTCGAACACTTTCGCCGGCTCCGGGCGGCCGGGGTAGAGCACGGTCGAGGCCCCGACGTGGAACGGGAAATAGAGTGCATTGCCCAGGCCGTAGGCGAAGAACAGCTTCGCGACCGAAAACGTGCGGTCATCCGGCCCGATCTCCAGCACGTGCCGCCCGTACGCCTCGCAGCACATCGGCATGTCGTGCTGGAGGTGCACCGCGGCCTTCGGGACGCCGGTGGTCCCCGACGTGTAGAGCCAGAAGACGACATCGTCCCTCGTCGTCTCGGCGGGGGTCAAGGTGTCGGGCTCGCCCGCGAGCAGATCCCCCAGGGCGAGTTGCCCCGGGCCGGGCGCGCCCGCCACCACGAGATGCTTCAGATATTTCAGCCGAGACCGGATTTCCTCGACCGCCGGCGCCAGCTCGTCGCTCACGATCGCGGCCGCGGCACGGCTGTCGTTGAGCATGTACTCGTAGTCTCGCGGCTTGAGGAGGGTATTGGTGGGGACCGGCACGGCTCCGATCTTGATCGCCCCCCAGAAGGCGTACGCGAGCTCGGGGCCGTCCCGGAGCAGCAGCAACACACGCTCCTCCATTCGGACGCCGAGTCGGCGGAGCGCGTTGCCGAGTCGGTTGGCGCCGGCGTACACGTCGCCGTAGGTGAGTGAGCGCCCCTCGGAGCGGATCGCGAGTCGGGCGGCGCGGCCTTCGTCCACATGCCGGTCCACGAACCAGGCGGCGGCGTTGAAGTGGCGCGGCAGCTCCACGGAATTACCGGTCACGTGCTGAATTCACGCTCTCGTCCTCCGTGCCTTAAGAAGACAAGATGTCACCCTCACGGCCGTCCGGCAAAAGCCTGTGCGTGAGGACTCAAGGGGGCTAGGGGTGCGGACCTACCGGGCCCCGGCGATCCAGCGCTCGATCTTCTCGCGCAGCATGGGCAAGGGTAGCGCGCCGTCCTCCACCACGTGGTCGTGAAACGTCTTGATGTCGAACCGCGGGCCGAAGGCCTGCTCCGCGAGCGCCCGCAGGCGCCGAATCTCCAGCCGTCCCAGCGCGTAGGAGAGCCCTTGCGCCGGCCACACCGGGCAGCGGTCCACGGCGACCTCGGCACGGACACGCGGCACGCGCGTGTGCGCCTCGATGTAGTCGATGCCGTCGTCGCGCGTCCAGTTGAAGGCGTTGATCCCGGTGTCCGTCACAAGCAGCGTCGCGGAAAGCGTCAGGTCCGCGAGCTCACCGAGCCGCGTCGTGTCGGACGAGTACAGCCCCATCTCGTCCGCGAGCTGCTCGGCGTACTCCGCCCACCCTTCGCCGAATCCCGGCGACCAGAAATAGCGGGCGATCGCGGGGATGGCGGTCCCGCGCTCGAGCGCGATCGTTCCCTGCAGGTGATGCCCCGGAATCGTTTCGTGGAAGGTCAATGGCTCCAGGTCCGCACGGGACTTGTGCTTCGGATCGTACGTGCTGAGGAGGAAGCGGCCCGGCCGGCTCCCGTCCTCGGCCGGCGCCATCCACTCTCCCACGCTCTGGCGCTCTTGAAAAGCGGGGTACGGCTCCACGACGACGTCTGCCCGGGGCACGATGCCGAACCAGCGCGGCATCCCCGCCTTGGCGCGCGCCAGCGCCGTCCGGGCGTACGCCAGCATCTCGTCGCGCGAGCGAAAGGTATACTTGCGGTCGCTCCTCATGCGCTTGAGCAGCGCGCTCACGTCCCGAGTCCCAAAGCTCCGCTCGGCGATCGCCCGCATCTCGGCCTCGAACTCCGCGACGGCCGCGCGACCCAGCCGGTGAATCGAATCGGGCGACAGCGCGAGCCCGGTCGTCGCTCGGATGCTCGCGCGATAGCAGGCGAAGCCATCGGGATTCGCCGCCACGCCGATCGCCTTGCGGGCGTTCGGGAGGTACTCCTTCGCCAGGAAGTCCCGATAGCGGCGCACCGCCGGAGTGATGTCCGTCTCGATGATGCGCCCCAGCTCGGCGCGAAACGCGGGCGAGGAATCGCGCAGCGCGGGCGCGAACAGCGGTGAGCGCTCGCGGGAGGCCTTGAGTAAGGTCTTGAGCTCAGCGAGCACGAGGCGCACGTTGCCCTGGGGCGCCGAGTAGCCCAACCGCAAGCCTTCGCGCTGGTTCGCGATCTGGCCCGCGATGTAGCCGGGGATGGCCCGCCACCGCACGAGCACCTGAGCGCGCCGCGCCTCGGTGCCGACGGGCTGCGCCGCCGCCAGGGCGGCGACGGTCGGCAGCCACCCGCCGTTCGCCTGGCTCACGTTCCAGAGCGGGTAGCGGCACACGCGCGTTGCGATCGACCCCTCGAGCGACGCGCGCATGATCCCATAGGCAATCCACTCCGGCCGTCCCACGAGCGCCGACCGATCGATCCGCCGCAGGTCCGCCAGCCACGCGTCTTCCCGCGCCTGCCACCGCGCGGTGGCGTCGGGCGACTCGTCGGGAAACCGGTCGTGGTGAAAACCCGCCACACCGTCGAGGGTCGCCTCGTCGGGATGACGCTCGAAGTAGGCGGTGACGTAGGAATCCGACAGCTGCCGCACCCGGGCCGCGAGGGAGTCCCGCTCGCTCGCCTGCGCGGCGGCGCAGGCCGCGCCCACGAGGAGCGCGCCGGCGACCGTGGCGGCGCGGCTCATCCCTTGAGGTACAGCCGCCGCGGGTCCAGGACTTCGCGGAGTAGACGCACCTCGGTTGCGCTGGGGGGCTCGACCTGCCCAAGGCGCGGCCGGCACCGGAGCGACCACCCCACCTCACACCGCACGTCCGCGTCGTCCACTCGGGGATAAAGCGCCGCGAGCACCATCTCACCCGTCGCTTCGTCCGCCTCGAGGATCGCCTTGTCGGTGATCACCTTCACCGGCCCCGCCCCGGGCATCCCGAGCCGGCTGCGGGGAACCCCGTCGTGACGCTGGCCCGGACTCGTGATGAAGTCCACACGTTCGGGGAACGCGCGCAGGCTGAGCTTGCTGACGATCAGGAGCCGTCGCGCGTGGATCGCGATCTCGGCGGCGCCGCCGCTGCCCGGGAGGCGCACGGCCGGTCGCTCGTACGAGCCGACCACGGTCGTGTTGATGTTGCCGTAGCGGTCTACCTGGGCACCGCCCAGGAACCCGACCTCGATCCTGCCGCTCTGCAAGATCGACTGGAATACGTCGGCCATCCCGCAGACCATCGAGGATCCCGTGACGAGCGCCGGGTCGCCGATGGACACGGGCAGCCGCTCCGGGACGGCGCCGATCGCCCCCGATTCGTAGATCAGCACGAGCCGCGGCGCGTGGGTGCGGCGCGCCAGGTTGCACGCGAGGTTCGGAAGCCCGATCCCGACGAACACGACCTCTCCGTCGCGCAGCTCACGCGCCGCGACGGCGGCCATCATCTCGTCCGGCGTGTAAGGGGCGGTGCTAGAAGCCGTAATTCACTCCGCTGGAGAAGCGTTCTCCCGCCCTGAGCCTGGCGGCCAGTCCCGGCTGCTTGCGCACGTAGGCGGCCCGGTCCGGGACCGCGTAGATGAACTCGTCGAGATAGCGCGCCAGCTTGTCGGGGTCGCGGGAGATCGGCTCCCACGCCAGATAGAAGTCGTTGTCGCGGTCGTAATAGCCCTGGACGTAGGACGGGTGCGCGCCCCACGGCTCGACCACGACGCCGTGCACGATCATCCCGGGGATGACGGTCCGGTTCGGGTCGGAGCGGATGACCGATTGGTCCACCAGCTCCTCCACGACCACGATCACGCGCTGCGAGGCGAACGCCGCTTCCTTCTGCACGCCGAGGAGTCCCCAGATCTGCGTGTTGCCTTCCGCATCGGCTCGCTGGGCGTGGACGATCGTCACCTCCGGGTTCAAGGCGGGTACGGTCGCGAGCTGCTCACCGGTGTAGGGACACGTGACCGTCCTGATGCGCGGGTTCACGCGTGGCAAGTCCGTGCCCATGTAGTTCCGCAGCGGCCAGAACGGAAGCCGCGCCGCGCCCGCCGAGAACCGCGCCACCATTCCGAAATGGGAGTACTCCTCTATTTCCAGCGGCGCCGCCCCCTTCCCCTCGACGGCACGCCGGAAGGCATGCAGGGAGCCGACGCCGGGGTTGCCCGCCCACGAGAAGGCGAGCTTCCGCGCGCACCCGGCGGCGATCATCTGGTCGTAGATCAAATCGGGCGTGAGGCGGGCCAGAGTGAGGTTGCGGCGGCCCTGCCGGATGATCTCGTGCCCCGCGGCAAAGCAGATCAGGTGGGTGAACCCCTCGATGACGACCGTGTCGCCGTCGTGGACGAAGCGCGCGACGGCGTCGCGCATGGACATGACCTTGGAGACGTCCCTCAGTCCGCCATCTCTCGCAGACACTCTTCGATGATCCGCAGCGCCGTGTCCACGTCGTACTCGTCGATGACGAGCGGCGGCGCCAGTCGGAGCGTGCTCCTTCCCGCGCCCAGAAGCAGCAGACCCTTCTTGAACGCCCGCTCCACGAGGTCGTGCGGGATCGCCGGCGCGGGCTCCCGGGTATCGCGGCCCTCCACGAACTCCACTCCGATCATGAGGCCCCGACCCCGCACGTCGCCGATGGAGGGGTACCGCTCCTGCAGGCGGCGGAGACCGGCGAACAGCCGCTCCCCCATCGTGGTGACGCCGGGGAGCAGCTCGTGCTCAACGAGGTCGATGGTTGCGAGCGCCGCGGCGCAGCAGACGGGGTTGCCGCCGAACGTGCTGCCGTGTGTCCCGGGCTGCCACCGCATGACCGACTCCTTCGCGATGATGGCCCCGACCGGCATCCCGCTCGCGAGCCCCTTGGAGACCAGCAGCACGTCGGGCTCCACGCCATCGTACTCGCAGGCGAACATCTTTCCCGTCCGCCCGATGCCGGTCTGCACCTCGTCGCACACGAGCAGGATGCCATGACGATCGCACAGCTCGCGCAGCGCCTTGAGGTAGCCCGGGGGAGGCACGATGTAGCCGCCTTCGCCCTGAATCGGCTCGACGAAGATGGCCGCCACGTCCTGCGGATCGACCTTCTTCACGAACAGGTCGTCCTCGATCGCCGTCACGCACCGCATGGTGCACGCGGGCTCGCGCCGGCAGTAATCGCAGCGGTACCGGTAGCCATAGGGGACGTGATGGACCTCGGGCACGAACGGGCCGAACCCGGCCCGCTGCGTCGCCTTACTCGCCGTGAGGCTCAGGCCGCCCATCGTGCGCCCGTGGAACGCGCCCGTGAATGCGATCAGCGCGGCACGACCCGTGGATTGGCGCGCCAGCTTGATCGCCCCCTCCACCGCCTCGGTGCCCGAGTTCGTGAGGAACACCCGCTTCTTGCTCGATCCCGGCGCGAGCCTCGCCAGGCGCTCGCACAGCGCTGCGAAGCCGTCGTAGTAGAAGTCGCTGCCGCAGATGTGCAGGAACCGGCTCGCCGCCTCCTGGATCGCACGCACCACCTTGGGATGGGCATGCCCCGTCGCGGCCACGGCGATGCCGCCCATGAAGTCGAGAAAGCGGTTCCCGTCCACGTCTTCGACGATCGCCCGCTCGCCGCGGGCGACGACCAGCGGGTATTCCTTGCGGTAGGACGTGGACGCCCAGCGGTCCTGGCGTTCCACGATCGCCCGGGCCTTCGGGCCCGGTGGCGTGACCACGATGCGGGGATAATCGCGACCCTCGTCGATCACCGTGCGGCTCACTGTGCCACCGCCTTGACCGCTTTCAGCGTGTCCTGCAGGGCGCGCGCCAGCAGTGCCACGACTTCGTCGATCTCGCCTGCGGTGATGATGAACGGCGGCGCGACCAGCACGAGGTCGCCGTTGACGCCGTCGGCGTGACCGACGTTGGGCCACACGGTGAGCCCCGCCTCGAGCGCGGCGTCCGTGAACGTCTCCGCGAACCGCGCGGTGCGCGGGAACGGCGCCCGGGTCGCCTTGTCCTCGACGAACTCGATGCCGGCGAGCAGCCCGCGACCGCGCACGTCACCGACGTGCGGCAGCGCCTTGAGCGTCGCCAGCCGCTGGTGCAGCACCACGCCGAGCTGGGAGCAACGCTCGACCAGCTTGTGCTGCTTGAGGTAGCGGACCGCGGCGAGACCCGCGGCGCACGCCACGGGATGGTGCGAGAAGGTCTGGGCGTGCAGGAAGTCTCCCGAGCCGCCGGCGATCGCGTCCAGGATCCGCTCGGGGGCGGCCACGGCCGAGAGCGGCGCGTATCCCCCCGAGATCCCCTTGCCGAGCGTCATGATGTCGGGCGCGACGCCGTACGGCTCGATCGCCCACCAGGTCCCGGTGCGCCCCGCCCCGCACAGGATCTCGTCGGCGATGAACAGCACCCGGTGGCGGTCGCAGATCTCCCGAATCCGGTGGAAGTACTCGGGCCTCGGTGTCGAGGCCCCCGTCGAGGATCCGCCCACCGGCTCCGCGATGAACGCGGCGACGGTATCGGAACCCAGCCGCTCGATCGCGTCCTCGAGCACCGCGCCGCTGCACACGGGGCACTGCGGATCCTGGCCGCGGCAGCGGCAGCGGTACGGATACGACGCGGGGACCCGGTGCACGTCCACGAGCCACTCGCGGAACATCGTCTTGTAGTGCTCGCGGGCGGAGGCGGAGAGGGCGAGAAGGGTGTTGCCGTGGTAGCCGGGCGCGAGGGCGATGATCTTGTGCTTGCCGGGCTTTCCGGATTCAACCCAGTACTGACGCGCGAGCTTCAGGGCCGCCTCCACCGCCTCCGAGCCGCTCGAAAGGAAGTACAGCTTGTCGAGATCGCCGGGAAGCGTGGCGGCGAGCTCGGCGGCGAGCTCCTCGACCGGCCCGTGGGTGAATGCCGTGCCCGAGAGGTAGCCGAACGACCGCGCCTGGCGCGCAAGCGCGTCGGCGATCTCGGGGTTCGAGTGGCCCAGATTTGCGGCGTAGGCCCCGCCCACCGCGTCGAGATACCGCTTGCCGTTCTCGTCGTAGAGGTAACAGCCGTCGCCGCGCACGATCCGCGGGAAATCGCGCCCGAGCTTCCTGTAGAAGACGTGGCTGTCGGGATACCTGTAGGCCATCACCCGCTCTCCCCGTTCTCGCCCCGCGGAAAGCTACGGCGCGGGCATCCTCCGGTGTAGGGGCGCAGCACTGCTGCGCCCCGCATGCGACGCCCCGCCGCTCGCTGATCGGCTCACGTGGCCGTAACTTAGCGGCACCCGGCCCAACTCCCATGACCAGGATCCAGAGTCTCCTCACCGCCGCCGTGCTGCTGCGGCTCACCCCCGCGCTCGCCCAGACGGGCGTCATCGCCCCGAACGAAAACCTCGTCACCGACGGGCTCCCGCCGATTCCGGTCGCGATCGCCGAGGCCGCGCGCCGCTACAGCGACTTCCACTCCGCAGCGTTCTGGGACTGGCACCCAACCCGGCGCGAAGCGATCATCGGCACCCGCTTGGGAGACGTGCAGCAGGTATACCGGCTGAGGTCCCCGGGTGGCGAGCGCACCCAGCTCACCTTCTTCCCCGACCCCGTGTCCGGCGCGTCGTACCAGCCGACCGACGGCCGCTACATCGTCATCACGAAGGACTCGGGCGGCGCGGAGTTCTTCCAGAAGTATCGCTACGACGTCACGACCGGCGACATGACCCTGCTCACGGACGGCAAGTCGCGCAACGTGGGCGAGGCCTGGTCCCACAAGGGTGACCGCTACGCCTACATGTCCACCCGCCGGAACGGGCGCGACCTCGACCTCTGGGTGATGGATCCGAGCGACCCTGCGACCGATCGCATGGTGCTCGAGCTCGAGGGCGGT
>WNGJ01007471.1_pt1 | contig 11624 bp, 7 predicted proteins | sample 5400611 | NCBI WGS metagenome assembly WNGJ01 (sample SAMN13153375, study PRJNA577476) | soil metagenome | isolation source: 40 cm soil or saprolite under Garry oak tree replicate 1 | place: USA:California | collected 2016-06-15 | reverse complement strand
CAGCGCCTGCTCCTCGTCGCTGAAGCGCTGCACGGTCACGACCGGGCCGAACACCTCGCGCTTGACGATCTCGGCGTTGGGCCCTGAGGGCACCACCACAGTGGGCTCGTACCAGGATCCCTTCTTCTTCAGAGGCGCGCCGCCCGTGAGGATCTCGGCGCCATCCTTCCTGGCGCGCGCGACGAAACCCGTCACGCGCTCGAGCTGCTCGTCGGAAACGAGAGGGCCCATATCGGTGTCGGCAGCGAACGGGTCGCCGACCTTGAGCGAGCTGATCGCCGGCACGAGGTCGCGCAGCACGCTGTCGTAGATGCGCGGTCCCGCGATGACGCGCGTCGCCGCGGTGCAGTCCTGACCCGCGTTGAAGAAGCCGCCGATCTTGATGCCTTCGACGACCGCTTCCAGGTCGGCGTCGTCGAACACGATCACCGGGGCCTTGCCGCCCAGCTCGAGGTGCACGCGCTTCAGGGTCGCGGATGCGGCCTTCGCGACCTCCTTGCCGGTGGCCACGTCGCCGGTGAGCGAGACCATCGCCACGCCTGGATGGCGGACGATGCCTGCGCCTACCGGCTCGCCGTCACCGGTGATCACGTTGAGCACGCCCGCGGGCAGGATGTCCGCCGCCAGCTCCGCCAAGCGCAGCGCCGTGAGAGGCGTCCACTCCGACGGCTTGAGCACCACCGTGTTGCCCGCGGCCAGCGCCGGGCCGAGCTTCCACGAGGCCATCAGCAGCGGGTAGTTCCACGGCGCGATCGATCCGACCACGCCAAGCGACTCGCGCCGCAGGATGCTCGTGAATCCTTTCATGTACTCGCCGGCCGCGCGGCCCTCGAGCGCGCGAGCGGCGCCGGCGAAGAAGCGGAAGCAGTCCGCGATGGGCGGGATCTCGTCGCTGATGGTCACGCCGAGCGGCTTGCCCACGTTCTCCGACTCGATGCGCGCCAGCTCATCGCCGTGCTCCTCGATGACCGTTGCGAGCTTGAGCAGCATCTCGCTCCGCTCTCGCGGCGTGCTGTCGGACCAGACCTCGTCGTACGCCTTGCGCGCAGCTTTCACCGCGCGGTCGACGTCCTCCGCCGTGCCCTTCGGCACTGTCGCGATGACCTCGCCGAGGGCCGGGTTCTTGACCTCCTGCACATCGTTGCCTGTGCTGTCGACCCATTGGCCGCCGATGAACATCTGGTGGCGTCGAAGCGCGGTCTTCATATGTCTCTCCTTGTATCCGCCTCTGTCTAGAGCGGTACGGCGGTCGCCACCTCGGAAAGGGCGGCGCCCAGGATGTCCAATCCCTCGTCGAGCTGCTCGTCCGGAATGGTCAGCGGCATCAGCGTGCGGATCACGTTGTGGTGCACGCCCGACCGCAACAGGATCAGTCCCTTCTCGCGCGCCACCGACAGCACGCGCGCGGTCTCCTTGTCGGCCGGCTCTTTGGTCTTGCGGCTGCGCACCAGCTCCATGCCGGCCATCGCGCCCATCACGCGCACGTCGCCGACGATCTCATGCTCATTCGCCCAGCTGCGCATGCGCTCCTCGACCACGGAGCCTATCCGCGCGGCGCGCTCGGGCAGCCGCTCGTCGCGCATGACGTCGAGCACGGCGAGGCCGGCGGCGCACGCGACCGGGTTGCCTGCGTACGTGCCGCCGAGGCCGCCCGGCGCCGGCGCGTCCATGATCTCGGCTTTGCCCACGACGCCGGACAGCGGGAAGCCCGCGGCCAGGCTCTTGGCCACGGTCATGAGGTCGGGCTCGACGCCCGAATGCTCGATGGCGAAGAACTTGCCGGTGCGTCCGAAGCCGGTCTGGATCTCGTCGACGATGAGCACGATTCCGTGCTTTTCGGTCACCGCTCGCAGGCCCTGGAGGAACTCGCGCGGCGCGGGGACGAAGCCGCCCTCGCCCAGCACGGGCTCGATGATGATCGCGGCGACGCGGTCGGCAGGAACCTCCGACGCGAACAGGTCGTCCAGCAGAGCCAGCGCGGCCGCCGAGTTCCAGCCGCGGTATTCGTACGGAAACGGCGTCTGGTAGACCTCGGTGGCGTACGGGCCGAAGTTCTGCTTGTAAGGCTGCACGGAGCCGGTGAGGCTCAGCGCGAGCAGCGTGCGGCCGTGGAACGATCCGCGGAAGCTGATCACCGCCGGGCGTCCGGTGTGCGCGCGCGCGATCTTGACAGCGTTCTCCACCGCCTCCGCGCCGGTGCTGAAGAAGATCGCCTTCTTGGGTCCGTCGCCAGGCGCCAGCTCGCTCAACCGCTGTGCGAGCTTTACGTACGACTCGTACATCACCACCTGGAAGGCCGTGTGCGTGATGCGGTCGAGCTGCTCGCGCACCGCGGCCATGACGTGAGGGTGGTTGTGGCCGACGTTCATGACGCCAATGCCGCCGACGAAGTCGATGTAGCGGCGGCCCTCGGTGTCCCAGATCTCCGAGCCCTGGGCGTGGTCGGCCACCACAGGATGCGCGGTCGAGACCCCGCGTGGAACGTACCGCTCGCGAAGCTTCAGCAGCTCTTCGGCGTCGGCGCCCTTCCCCAAAGCCCTGTCATTCTAAGATCCGACCGAGATGGATCCGACCGAGGCCGTGAAGCGCCTGTGGCCCGGGCGGCCGGCGCGCGTCACAGCGCTGAGTGGCGGCATCACGAACCACAACTTCAGGGTCGACGTCGAGGGCGAGTCGTTCGTGCTGCGCATGGGCGGCGCTGAGACCGACCTGCTAGGCATTGACCGGCGCGCGGAGCGGGAGGCGAATCACCGCGCGTTCGAGGTGGGCATCGCACCCCACGTGGTGGGGTTCGCGGAGCCTGAGGGCTGGCTGGTCACGCGGTTCATCCACGGCCGGCCGATCGGCCTCGACGAGATGCGCACCCCGCGCACGATCCATCGCGTCGCCTCTGCTGTGCGGCGCTTTCACGAGGCCGCTCCGATTCCCGGCGCGTTCGACTCGCACGCCGTGGTCGTGGACTACGGGCGGGAGGCCGAAGCGCACGGCGTCACGATCCCTGACGCCTACGTTCGCGCTCTCGAGATGTCAGAGGGCATCCGTGCAGCGCGTGGCCCGCAGCCGTCGGCGCCGTGCCACAACGACCTCTTGAACGCGAACTTCCTCGACGACGGCGCCATCAAGATCGTCGACTGGGAGTACGCAGGCATGGGGGACAGGTTCTTCGACCTGGCCAACCTGTCGGTCAACAACGAGTTCGGGCCAGGCGAGGATCGCGAGCTGATGTCCGCCTATTTCGGCACCGTGCGCGACGAGGACCTTGCGTCGCTGCAGCAGATGAAGTTCATGTCCGACTTCCGCGAGGCGATGTGGGGCGTTTTGCAGAGCGGCATCTCAGAGCTGGACGTGGACTTCAACGCCTATGCGGCCAGGCACTTCGAGCGGATGTTTTCCCACGTGCCCTGACGCGATCAGGGCTGGGGGGCGTTGACCATCACCCAGTTTTCGCCTCCGTCGGTGGTCATCGCGAGCGCGCCGACCTCCGAGTTCGCAGCTGATGTCAGAGCCCACCAGGCGTGCCCCTGGTCGATGGCGCCGGCACTTACGGACGTCCAGCTGCTGCTGACGAAAGCGAGGTCGTGGAGATACAGCCACGACCTGCCGCTGTCATCGGTCGTGTAGACCGACCCCGAGTCGAACAGCCACCAGTGATCGGCGTCCACAAACGTGAGCTCGCCAGGCGACACACCACCGACTGGCGGAAACGCCATACCGTTCCAGGAGGCTCCGCCGTCCGATGACATGAACGCACCGAGCGGCCGCCCGCTTTCGTCCGAGACGAAGGCCACCACTGCGCCGCCGGGAATCAACCTGACCGTCGCGTCGTAGTAGTCGGTCCCAAAGGTTCCAAAGAGCTCGATTGTTTGCCACGTCGCGCCTCCATTGGCCGTCATGAACACTGTCGCCGCCTGCTGATGGATCGCCCCCAGCCAGCCCTCGCCGCTTTCACGAAACCGCGATGTCTGAGCACCTTCGGCCAGTGGCTCTAGCAGCTCTGACGACGGCGGGGCTGCTCCCACCTGCACCCAGGTCTGTCCGCCGTCACCGGTGCTGTAAAGACGTTGGGACAGCTCCGCGTCGAAGGCTTCTGCCCAGCCTCTGGTTGGGCTGGCAAAGGCCACCGAGACGTACCGTCCCGGGACACCGACTCTCTGCCAGTGGTCGCCGCCATCGGTGCTTCGATACGGCACCCCCGCGTACAGGAATCCGTTGCGTGCGTCAAAGAAGTGCAGGTGCGTGACGTCACCCTCGGCCTGTCCCACGTACTGCTTCTGCCAGTGGGTGGCGCCGTCGGTCGTCTTGAACACGAAGAATCTCGTCGAGCGCGTGTTGTAGTCGACGACCAGCGCCCAGCCCAGTGAAGGCGTGATGAAGTCGTAAGTCGCCGAGTAAGGACCGGACATGGTCCGGAACGCCGCCGGCACTACTGGTCCTGCCGGCGTTGGGGTGAGCCCCTGGGGCCGCATGGTCCACACGCCGGCACCGGCGATGATGACGACCGCCACGAGGATCACGATCAAACGCTGCGTGGTTCGCTGCATGGCCTCGGAACCCTAGTGGCGGACTCGATTGCCCTCCGGATCGTATAGCGGCTCAGCGGCGATGTGACCGGATACCCATGCGCCGAAAACCTCGACTTCGACCGCCGTTCCGACTTCGAAGCGTGAGGGCACAAATGCGTATGCGATCGACTGGCCCACCGAGTATCCGTAACCGCCACTCGTCACCCGGCCGCCGACCTCCCCGCCGATGCGCACCGGCTCCGACCCCAGCGCGACCGACCTCGGGTCGCCGAGCACCAGGCACACGAGCCGAGTGCCGGCGGGCGATTCGCGCTTCTTCAGCAGCGCCGCGCGGCCGTTGAACTCGCCCTTGTCGAGCTTGACGCAGAAGCCGAGTCCCGCCTGGTAGGGGTCGATCTCGGGCCCGATGTCCGCGCCCCACACTCGGTACCCCTTCTCCAGGCGCATCGAGTCCACGGCTTTGTAGCCACCGCCCACCAGCCCTTGCGCGGCCCCGGCCTCCCACAGCACGTCCCAGAGCCGAAGCCCGAACTCGGCCGGGCAGTAGAGCTCCCAGCCGAGCTCGCCGACGTACGTCACGCGCAGCGCCAGGCAAGGCACCGGGCCCACAGCGAGCTCGTGCGCGGTCATGTACGGGAACGCTGCGTTCGAGACATCGGCCGGAGTCAACGACTGAAGGATCGTTCGCGCCTTCGGACCCCAAAGTCCGATGCACGCGTAGGCGGAGGTGACGTCCTCGACCTGCACCGATCCGTCGCGCGGCGCGTGCTCGCGGATGAACGACAGGTCGTGCCGGCCGAAAGCCGTGCCGGTCACGATTCGGAATCGGTCGTCGGCGAGACGCGTCACGGTGAAATCGCACTCGATGCCGCCGTCGTCGTTGAGCATCTGCGTATAGGTCAGCCGGCCCACGCCGCGCGCCACCTGGTTGTCGCACAGCCCCTCCAGGAACGAAGCCGCGCCCGAACCGCGCACCTCGATCTTGGCGAACGACGTGAAGTCGAACAGGCCGGCGGATTCGCGGCATCCGCGATGCTCGGCCTCGATGGCCGGCGACCACAGCCGCCCGGCCCAACCGCGAGGCCGCATCGATTCGTCCCCCCGCGCCGCATTGGGCTCGAACCAGTTGACGCGCTCCCATCCCGACTTCTCGCCGAAGGCGGCGCCAAGCTCGCGCAGCCGCGGATATGCCGACGATGTGCGCAGCGGGCGGCCGGCGCCGCGCTCGTGGCCTGGGTACTTCACGTCGTAGTAGGTCGAGTACACCTCGACGGTGCGCGCCAGGGTGTAGTCGCGGCTCATGTAGTGGCGGCCGAAGCGACGCGAGTCCATCTCCCAGGCGTCGATCTCGGGCCTGCCATTGACGATCCACTCGGCGACCAGCCGGCCCATGCCGCCGGCCCCGGCGAGCCCGTGCGCGCAGAAGCCGGCCGCGACCCAGAAGCCGCGCACCTCCGACGGCCCGAGGATGAACTCGCCATCGGGCGTGAACGCCTCTGGCCCGTTGACCAGGCGCACGACCTCCGCATCCCTCAACGAAGGCACGCGCACTATCGCGTTCTGCATCAGTGGATCGAAGCGGTCCCAGTCCTCGGTCAGCAGCCGCCCGTTGAAGTCGGCGGGGATGCCGTCGAGGCCCCACGGCGCGGGGTCGCGCTCGTAGCCGCCCATCACCATGCCCCCCGACTCGGGCCGGAAGTAGACAAGCAGCGAGGGGTCGCGCATCGTCGGCATGTCGAGCCGCAACCCCGATGGCTTGGTGATCAGGTACTCGTGGGCCATCGGGATGATCGGCACCACCACTCCCGCCAGACGCCCGATCTCGGGCGCGAACATTCCGCCCGCGTTGACCACCAGCTCCGTTTCGATCGCTCCCTTGTCGGTGATGACGCGGCGGACCCCACCATCCACGACCTCGATCGACGTGACGCGCGTGTCCTCGCAGATCTCCGCGCCGCGCCGGCGCGCACCCTCGACGAGCGCGAACGTCAGCTGGCTCGGGTCGATGTAGCCGTCGGTCGGCAGGTACGCGGCGCCGAGCACCCCGTCGGTGGACATCGGTGGAAAGAGGCGCTGCGCCTCTTCGGCCGAGATGAGCTCGAGCGGCAGGCCGAACGTCTTCGCCCAGCCGGCCTGCCGCGCCAGCTCCTCCATGCGCTCAGGGCTCGACGCCAGGCGCAGCGACCCCACCTCGTGCCAGCCAGTCTCGAGCCCGACCTCGTCGCGCAGACTTCGATACAGGTCGACCGAGTTCATCATCATCCGCGTCAGGCTCAGCGATCCGCGCAGCTGACCGACGAGACCGGCCGAGTGAAACGTCGAGCCGGATGTGACGCGTGCGCGCTCGACGAGGACAGCGTCCGTCCAGCCGAGGCGCGCAAGCCAGTAGAGGATCGACGCGCCGCCGACACCTCCGCCGATGACGACGGCGCGCGCGCGATTCCTCAAACGGCGTTTATGCCGGGGCTTCGACGGGTTGGACTATCGGAGTCTCGGGCGCCTTGCGCTGGGCGACGGCCCAATAGATGAGCCCAACCAGGATGATCACGCCGAGCGTGAACTCGTAGACCGGAATGTTGCTGAGGAAGTCTGGGACCGTGATCTTGGGCAGGGCGCTGAGCGGCGGGTTCTGGCCGCCGACCGTGGCGTCCCTCGGCCACAGGAAGTTGATCTCCATCGCGACGCCCCAGACAAGGCCGAGGATGTTGACGATCGTGCCCCACTGGCCGAGACGGAATGGAGCCGCGTCCTTCGGCCATCCGCGCAGTCGCGCCAGAAGGATTGCGATGTTGCCGAGGATGTACGAGAGGTAGATCATCCCGGTCGCGCCGATGGCGATTGTCGCGGCGCCGGCGTAGTAGACGAGCGGCAGCCCCGCGAGCACCCCGATGACGATGCAGGTGCCGATCGGCGTGTGCAGGCCCGGGCTCACCCGGTTGAAGTACTTGCCGAAGGGAAGCTTGCCGTCGCGCGCCATGCCGAAGGCGAGCCGGATCGTAGACGTCTGGATGGCGAGGCAGCACACGTAGATGGCCGCCACGACGACCAGGAGGTAGAGGTTAGCCGCCCAGCCGGGGAAGTTCGACTCGATGATGGTGATCAGGGGGAACGGGTTCTTGCCGGCCGCCGTGTCCGACACGAACTTGCCCATGTCGCCCGGGATGGCGATGATCACGGCGAACAGGAAGATCGTGCCGATGATGGCGGCCCCGATGATCGATGCGATGACTGCTCGTGGGGCCTCACGGCGCGGGTTCTTGGTCTCCTCGGCGAGCGTGCTCGCGGTGTCGAAGCCGTAGATCACGAACAGCGACATGAACATTGCGGCCAGGAAGACGCCGCCCTGGTTGCTAGTCCCGAGGTAGCTGAAGTCAGTGAACACCGACACGTTCTGGTGGCTGTAGAAGATCACGAGGATCACCGCGAACACCACCATGCCGAGGATCTCGAACACGACGCCTGTGTTGTTGACGATCGCGACCAGGCGCACGCCGAAGATGCTCAGCAGCGTCGTGCTCAACAGCACAAGGGCTGCCACGTTGCGCTCCGTGTCGGGGTCCGTCGCGATGGTCAGGTTGAACAGGTTGTTGAGAAGCGGGATGAGCACCAGCGGCACCGTCGCGACAACGGCGGCCACGGTGAGCACGCCCGCAAAGAGATAGATCCAGCCTGTGAACCACGCGTACGTCCGGTTGGACAGGTACTTGGTCCACTGGTAGACGGAGCCCGCCACCGGGAAGTGCGAGCTGACCTCGGCGAAGTTGAGAGCGATGAGCAGCTGCCCGATGACGACGATCGGCCAGCTCCAGAAGAAGGCCGGCCCGGCCAGCGAGATGCCCAGGATGAACAGAGTGAAAATTCCGGTCGACGGCGAGATGTATGAGAACGCGACGGCGAAGCTCGAGTAGACGCCGAGGATGCGCCTCAGCTCCTGCCTGTAGCCAAATTTCGCGAGGTCGGCTACATCAGCGTGATCGGCGTGCTCTGTGGCACTCAATTGGCACCCCTCCCCGGCGTCCCACCGCCGAAACGTCTATTACAAATTGCGCCGGAACCTATCACCGGTTCGAGTTTCCGTCAACTCAGGGTCCGAGCAGGAAGCCCAGGCGCCTCGGCATGTGCGCGACCGCTGACGCCAGCGGGTTCGGGCGCTCGCCGCGCTCCTCGGCCGTGTCGAACGAGATGATCGCGCGGCGGACAACCGCCGCCCCCATCGACCGGAGAGGTTCGGGCGGGAACAGGCGCGGTTTCGGGTTCACCATCGGCAGGTGGACCAGGTCGGAGTCGGTGTCCGACGTGAGGTCGGCCAGGACCCGCCCCGCCAGGTGCGACGGCGCGACGCCATTGCCTGTGTAGCCAAGAGCGAAGTGCACGTTGCCCGGCGGCAGCGTCCCGAACACGGGCAGGTGGGTGGGGGAGACGTCGATCGGCCCGCCCCAGCCATCGACGATCGGGACCTCGGACCAGCTTGGGAAGAACAAGCGGAAGCCTTCGGCCGCCTGACTGACGGCCTGGCGGTCGTGGGTGAACGTATCGCCGACGCGCGGAGCGGCGCGGCCGCCCCCCCCGCCGAAGGCGATCCTGCCGTCACGCGTGGTCCGGAAATAGCGGAGTGACTGGCGGAGGTCGCTGATCAGCTCGCCGCCGGTCCAGCCGATCTCCTCCAGCTTCTCCGGTGCCGGCTCGGTGAGCACGATGTAGCTGCTCCACGCCGCCACGCGGCGGCCGATGCGCGGCCAGGAAGTCGCCCACGCGTTGATGGCTAGCACTGCGTGCTTCGCGCGCACCAAGCCGCGCTCGGTCACCGCGGTCGGACCCCCGTCGAGTCGCGTGACGGTCGTGCCCTCGTGGATGGTCACGCCCCGTTCGAGCACCACCCGCCGCAGGCCACGCGCGAGGAGCGCAGGCTGCACCGAGGCGCCGTCACGCATGAACGCGCCGCTGCGAAAGGCGGGCGAAGAGCATCGCTTGCGGACCTCCTCGCGCGTCAACGCCTGCATCTCGCCCGGCGCGCCGGCCTCGGCCGCTGCGTGCACCATCTCTTCGCAAACGAGCTCATGGCGCGGGCCGGTGGCGGCGAAGATGTAGCCGGCACGCCGGAACCACGCGTCCACACCGTGCTTGGAGCAGAACTCCTCGATGCCGCCGATGCTTTTGGAGATCTCGCGCGCAGCCTTAACGGCGCCCTCGGTGCCGTACAGCTTGACCAGGCCGTCGAGCTCGTCCCACCACCCGCTCGCGAAGCCTCCGTTGCGTCCGCTTGGACCACCCCCACAGATGTCCTGCTCGAGCACCGTGACCCCGAGGTTCGGGTTCCGCTCGGTAAGCCAGTAGGCGGTCCAGAGTCCAGTGAACCCGCCGCCGACGATGACGACGTCGGTGGTCCTGTCCGTCGAAAGTGGAGGACACGATGCGGCGTCTTCGGAGGCCAGTGCCTCGCGCAGCCACCAGCTGCGCTGCGCGCCGGGCGTCAGCGCCGCGCCCGTCAGGTTGAGCAGATCAGCCGTGCGTCGTTACTCGCGCAGGTCGCGAGCCATCTCGGCGAAGTTGTCGACGTACCTCTGCACGTCGTCCACCGAGTGCTGAACCGACAGCGTCCAGTTCTCCTCCGCACCCGGCGCCATCAGGACGCCGCGGTTGCACTGGTAGAGCCAGCTCAGGTACGCGATGTTCTTGTCGATCTCGAGGTAGTCGCGGTAGTTGCGAACGCGCGACTTGCGGTACGTGACGCAGCCGCGCGCGGCGAGGGTCGTGACGTGGAACGGCAGCTCGTGCTCCGCGATCACCGCGTCAAGCCCGCCCTGCAGCGTCTCGGCGAGTGCGTCGAAGTGGGCGTACGCGGAAGGCGTGAGGATTTCCAGCAGCGTGGTACGCGAGGCGGCCATGGTCAGCGGGTTGCCGTTGAAGGTGCCCATTTGCGCCACGCGCTTCTGCTCGATGACGCCCATTACGTCCGCGCGACCACCCACGGCGCCGCACGGCAGGCCGCCGCCGATGGCCTTGGCCAGCGCGACCAGGTCGGGCGTCACCCCGAACCGCTCGCTCGCGCCGCCCGCTGCGATTGTGACGCCGGTCTTGACCTCGTCGAAGATCAGCAGTGCGCCGTGCTTGTGCGCGAGGTCACGCAGCGCACCGAGGTAGCCCTGGTCGGGCAGCACGATGCCGACGTTCATCATCGCGGGCTCCACGATCACCGCCGCCACCTCGCCGGGATGCTTCTCGAAGGCCTTTGCCATCGCCGGCAGGTCGTTAAACGGCACGACGGTCGTGAGCTCAACGACCGCGCGCGGTATACCTTCGCTCTGCGGAAACGAGGCGGGCGCGTCCGCCGGCCCCATCTGGTCCGGCGGGGGCTCGACCGACACCATCAACGCGTCGTGATGGCCGTGGTAGCTGGCCTCGATCTTCAGAATGCGTTCGCGTCCCGTGAAGCCGCGCGCGATGCGCACCGCGTCAAGGGTCGACTCGGTGCCGGAGTTGGTGAAGCGCCACTGCGGCTGCTTGAAGCGGCGCGCCAGCTCGCGCGCCACCACCACCCCGTCCTCCACGGGCTGTGCGAAATGCGATCCCCGGTTTATCTGCTTGGTGACCGCTTCGGTGATCTTAGGGTGGGCGTGGCCGACCACCATGACGCCGAACCCGTTGTGGAAGTCGATGTACTCGTTGCCGTCGACGTCCCAGATGCGACTGCCCTTGCCGTGATCGGCAAACACCGGCTGCGGCGCCGCGTCCTGAAACGAGGAAGGCACGCCTCGGGGCAGCACCTCGCGGGCGTCGTTCCAGAGCTCGTGAGAGCGCGGGCGAGCGTTTCGGAAGCGGTTTTCCTCACGCTTGATGAGCTCGGTGACTCGGACTTTCGAGACCTCCCGGGCAGTCGAAGCAGCCATTCGTCTGTACCTCTCCAAACTCGGGCCGAACTTGACAGGGGTGGTCGCCGGCTCTCTAATTGTCGCGATTTAACCGGGCCTTCATATCTGGGGGTGAACGTGAATGGCAGAGGCTGAAGCCGTAGCCGAGCTTGTAGCGGAGAAACGCAAGCTCAAGAAGTCCCTCTTCCGGTTCGACATGATCTTCTTTACCGTCTGCGCGATCGTCGCCCTG
>WNGJ01008935.1_pt1 | contig 11627 bp, 11 predicted proteins | sample 5400611 | NCBI WGS metagenome assembly WNGJ01 (sample SAMN13153375, study PRJNA577476) | soil metagenome | isolation source: 40 cm soil or saprolite under Garry oak tree replicate 1 | place: USA:California | collected 2016-06-15 | reverse complement strand
GAACTGCGCCCATGCAAAATCTCCGCCGGGCAGCGGCGCCTTCGCGGTCCACCGCGGCGACATCGGATAGAACGGCGTGAGCCTGGAAACCGCCCGCTCGGCACGCACGCGCGAGGTCGTGACGTCGCCGCCGAACACCGTCAGCAGCGGCGCCTTGCCGGCCCTCGCATCGAACGCGATGGCGCCATCGCGCGCGGCGCGCCTGTTGGCGCGGGCCATGACCACATTGGCGCCGGTAACGGTCCTGATCACGTCTGACGGGTCGACCCGCTCGCGAAAATAGCGGTTCGCCGCGTCGCAGAGATAGGCGACATCGCCGGCGGCCATCGACACCGCGGCGGGATCGCCCTTGAACGTTTGGCCGACGGTACCGATCAGCGTGAAATCGCGCTGGTAGGGGCTCGCGAAGATCAGCCGCCGGTCGATATTCTGGAAGACATAGACGTTGTCTGGCTCGAACAGACGCCTGACGATGATCTGGCTGATCTGGGCCGTCGCGACCCGCGGCGGCGGCACGCGCAATATGGTTTCCGCGACCGATGCGGTCCAGGCGCCGCTGGCGTTGGCCAGCGCCCTTGCCGTGATGACCTGGCGACGGCCACGATCGATCACGGCGAGCCGCCAGATGTCGAGCCGGTCGGCGCGAACACAACGCGCGCCGGTCCGGATCACGGCGCTCCGTTCGGCGGCATCGACGGCAATGGCGATCACCAGCCGCGAATCATCCGCCACGCAGTCGGAATATTCGAACGCGAGGCCGATCGGCCGCTTCAGCGCGTTTCCAACCGGATGGTGCGTGACATCGATCGTCGCCGACACCGGGAGCTCGGTGCGGGCGGCAAGCCGGTCGTAGAGCAATAACCCCGATCGCAGCAACCAGGATGGACGCTCGTCGGCATGCGCGGGGATGACGAACCGCATCGGACGCACCAGATGCGGCGCGACCCGCAGCCAAAGGCTGAGGAGGCGGCGGCGCCGAGGTCGCCCTGCTCCAGCAGGATCACCCGCAGACCGCGTCCCGCCGCGTCGCGCGCCAGGCTGACGCCGTTCAAGCCACCGCCAATGATCGCGAGATCGTAGTCCGCCATGCCCAATTTCTGGTGTTCGGAATCTGAGGCTCGCCGCGGCGTGCGGCACCTCTTTAGCGAGCTCCGGATTCGAAAGGACAGGCAAATTATGATGCTAGTGTGATGCCGGTTCGGGCGCGCTTCGGCAACGGCAACAAAGAGAAATTTTCAAACCTACCCCTGGGATCTTTCTGTTTGAGCATGATCTCCGGGCAAACGCCTCGCGTTTGTCCCGATGGGCATGCTTTTCCGAATCATGCGCTAGCCGGTCTTGCGCGCGGGCTGTATCACACGACCGCCGCTGCGGCCGACCAGCGCGGCATACTGTCCGATCGGCGCAGGCTTGCCGAGGAAATAGCCCTGCACCGCGTCACACCCCTCGTCCGCGAGGAAACTCAGTTGCTCCTGGGTTTCCACGCCTTCCGCGACGATCGACATTTCGAGGCCATGGCCGAGGTCGATGACGGCGCGCACGATCGCCGCCGACTGCGGATTTCGTCCCAGATTCATGACGAAAGCGCGGTCAATCTTGATCATGTCGAACGGAAACGCCTGCAGATAGCTCAATGAGGAATAGCCGCTGCCGAAATCATCCATGGAGATGCGCACGCCGAGCGCTTTCAGGCGCCGCAGCAACGCCAGACCGCGATCGAAGTCCTCAATCAGCACGCCTTCGGTGATTTCCAGCTCCAGCCGGCCCGGCGAGAGGCCGGTTTCGAGAAGGATCGAGTGCACGAGGCCGACTACGTCGCCGTGCATGAATTGCGCCGGCGACAGATTGACCGCGACCTGCATCGGCTTCGACCACGAGGCAGCCTCGCGGCACGCTTCGCGCAGGATCCATTCGCCCATTTCGACGATCAGGCCGCTTTCTTCCGCGAGCGGAATGAAATCGCTGGGCGGAACGAAGCCGCGCACTGGATGAAGCCACCGCGCCAACGCCTCGAAGCCGACGACTTCGCTAGAGGCGATGGTCTGGCCGGCCGTCGCCTGCGGCTGATAATGCAAAGACAGTTCGCCGTTCTTGATCGCGAGCGAAAGATCCTGGTGCAGCACACGGCGATCGCGGATCTGCTGATCCATCTCGGGTTCGTAGACGCTGATCGAACCGCGCGATTTCGCCTTGGCGCGGAACAACGCCGCGCCGGCGTTGGCCAGCAGCGACGCAGCATCCTTGCCATTGTGCGGGAATACCGAGATGCCGGTGGTCACCCCGATGCGAACCGATTTGTCATCGATCAGGAATTCGTTTGCCAGCGCTTCGGCGAGTTGTTCGGCCAGCGCCTTGCCGGCGGCGGGCTGCTTGCCGTCGATGATCAACCCGAATTCGTCGCCCGAGAGCCGGGCCACGACGCCACCGCGCGCCGAATTCTGGATCCGGCGCGACACCTCGATCAGCAATTTGTCGCCGACCGCATGGCCGAACACATCGTTGATTTCCTTCAGGCCGTCGAGGTCGACCGAGAGCACCGCGAACTCCTCGTCGGTGCCTGCGCAAGCCTCGATCATCTGCGCCAGCGCCTGCAGGAACGCTGCGCGATTCGGCAAATCCGTCAGGCCGTCATGATAGGCCATGTGGGCCATCCGCGATTCGGTCTGGCGGCGGTCGGTGACGTCCTCGTGGGTCTTGATCAGATATTGCGGCTCGCCGGCATCGTCGAGCACCGTCATGCGGCGGGTCAGGAACAGCCGCAACCCGTCCTTGGTGCTGATCGGATGTTCTTCCGTAAGCAGGCCGCGCTTCCTGATCGCCGCCTCGTCGCGCGCAATGATCAGCTTTGCTTCTCTCGGATTGAAAATATCCGCGGCCGTCAATCCGGTGGCATCCTCGCGCCGGCGGTTGAGAATGGTCTCGGCGCTGCGGTTGGCGAGAAGGTACCGTCCATCGCTGACGCGCTCGACGATCAGCGAAACCGGAATGTTATCGACTACCAGTTCGAGAAACTTCTTGGTGTTTTCCAGTTCCTTGGAAAGCGACATACGGTCGGTGATGTCGTCGAACAGCGCGATCAGGAATTCCGGCTGCTTGTTGGCGTCGCGCGCGATCACACGGGTACTGGCGAGAACGCGTTTTTTCGAACCCCGTTCGACCGTCAATTCGTTGCGAAACTGCCCTTCGGGCGAATGGAGCGCGGCCTGGTCCGCCTCTCTTATCCTTGCCGCGGTCGCTGTCTGGAAAATCTCGTCGGCGCGCTTGCCGAGAATATGGTCGCGGGAAAAGCGCGAGAAGCGCTCGAACGCACGGTTGGCAAAGATGTAGCGGCCATCCTCGATGCTCTTGGCGGCCACGCAGACCGGCACATTGTCGAGTACCGATTCCAGGAACTGCTTGGTCGATGCAAGCTGCCGCGAAAGCTGGCGCTGTTCGCTGCAATCCTCATGCGTTGCCACTGAACCGCCGTTTGGCAGCGTGAAATATTTGACCAGGACCGATCGCCCGCCGGGCAACTCGGTGATAAGGCCTTCCCGGGTACCGGCTTGTGCGTAGAACTCCTCGACGCTGACTCCAAGCACGCCGCGCTTGAGCCGCAGCTCCAGCAACTCCGGTCCGGTCATGTTTTTGGAAATATCCGAACGCGCCAGCCCGTAGATCTCGAGGAAGCGGTCGTTGCAGAACACGATCCGCTTCCGGGCATCGGTCATCACCACGCCGTGAGTGAGGTTGTTCAGCGCGGATCTGACAAATGCATTTCGGCGCAACTCCGAGCGCTTGGCCTTGCGCAGGGCGGATAGCACCCACAGCACGATCGCGGCGAGAAAGGACAAGACAACGATGCCGCCAATCAGCATCTCCCAAATCATTTGGGGGTCGATTGAACCGACATTCGCTGGGGCAAATCCGCTGGACATGGCCCGGGCGGCCCCGAACGGCGCGACGGCTCCGATCAGGCATGCGACGGCGAGCGCAGGAATCAGAACCTTGCCGCCCGCCTGCCAGTTCTTTTCAGCCATCAATCACCCGCGCGCATTTCCGCGCCGGAGTGTCTGACTTCACGGGTTTGGATCGGGTAAACGCCTACCCGTGCAATCCAAAAATGTGAGTCAAATTACGGCAATTGCCCTGACATGATTGATGGTTCCTTAACGGGAACTCGGCTTAGTAAAGGCTCGCACGCAAATACAACCGATTCTTCGAAAACATCATCTCAAACAGGGTGATAGTGTGGGTCAACACGATTGATCCCGGGCAGGCGCCGATGCCTGAGGCGCCCGCCGGATCGATCGTTCATGAGCCCGGATCTGGACTGCAAATGGACAAAGTAGAGTGCGTCGTTATCGGTGCCGGCGTGATCGGTCTCGCCGTCGCCAGGCGGCTGGCCCAAGCCGGCCGAGAGGTGATCGTCTTGGAGGCGGCGGAAGGTATCGGCACCGTTACCTCCTCGCGCAACAGCGAGGTGATCCACGCCGGGATCTACTATCCGGCCGGCAGCCTGATGGCGCGGATGTGCGTCAGCGGCAAGCGGGCCCTCTATCGATACTGCGCGGATCACGGCATTGCGCATCGCAATTGCGGTAAGCTGATCGTTGCAACCACGCCGAAGGAAACCTTGAAGTTGCAATCGATCAAGGCCCATGCCGAAGCCAATGGCGTGCTCGATCTGCAGACCCTCTCCGGCGATGCCGCACGCGCCCTGGAGCCGGCGCTGAACTGCGACGCCGCCCTGCTCTCGCCTTCCACCGGTATTGTCGACAGCCATGCCTTCATGCTGGCGCTGCGCGGCGACGCCGAGGATGCCGGCGCGGCGTACGCCTTTCATACGCCGCTGCTGCGCGCCAAGGCGCATGGCGGCCGGATCGAGCTCGACGCCGGCGGCAGCGCGCCGGTCAGCCTTGAATGCAGGCTTCTGGTCAATGCGGCGGGGTTGGCTGCGTCCGCGGTCGCGCGCGGCATCGACGGCATGCCGATCGACCTGATACCGCCGGCCTATCTTGCGAAGGGAAACTACTTCAGTTGCAGCGCGCGGGCGCCGTTTTCACGCCTGATCTATCCGGTGCCCGAGCCCGGCGGGCTCGGCGTGCACCTCACTTTGGATATGGCGGGGCAAGCCCGGTTCGGTCCCGACGTGGAATGGGTCGATGCGATCGATTACGCCGTCGACCCGGCGCGGGCGGAGCGATTCTACCCGGCTATCCGGCGATACTGGCCGACGCTGCCGGACGGGGCGTTGATGCCGAGCTATTCGGGAATTCGACCGAAGATCGTGCCGCCGGCAGTGGCCGCGCAGGACTTCCTGATTCAAGGCCCGCGCGATCATGGCGTCGATGGGCTGATCAATTTGTTCGGGATAGAGTCGCCGGGCCTGACCTCATCGCTGGCGATCGCCGATCATGTCGGCGCGCTTGCGGAAGTGTAAACAACTCCTCTGGGTGAGCGCAATGCGCCCATCCCGATCTGTCCAGGCGTTCGCGAGAGCTGATCAGTGCAGCGTTTCGGCGGTGGTATGTTTCAACCGCTCGATTTCGTCCTTCACCATCAGTTTCCGGCGCTTGAGTTCGACAATTTGCAGGTCGTCTGTTGAAAGGTGCACGAGAGCTTCATGTAATTCGTTTTCGAGAGTTTTGTGTTTCCGTTCCAGTTCAACGAGATGCGCCTGAATTGCCATACGAAACCTCCTCGGTTGATGAGACTTCAAATTCGATCCGGACAACGGAGTGTACACCAACCCCCAAGTCTGTCGATGGGTATGAAAAATTGCGCCGTGATATTTGGGCGTCATATGTAACGAACCGTGACGACGGAACCCGGCCGATACGCATTCCGAATCTTGCCAACTGGCAGCGCCCCGTCAGGCGAATCCCCGGGTTCGAAAGATCGCCAAAATCGACGATTTCCCGCCTGGGTTTGCTCAGGACCTCTCCGAGAGCCCCCTGACGAAAGTGAGAAGAGAACTTCCGAACCGCCACCTCCATAGCTTGCAGACCGGGCTGGCAGGGACGATATTGCTTCCACAAGCTTCCGCCACGTTTTCGCAATCTCATCCGCGTTTTTCAGTTAACGTACACCATGACCAACGAAGATGAGCGCGAACTCGAATCCGAGCTCGCACGGTTGCAGCAGGAGCACCGCGATCTTGACGCGGCGATTGATGCGCTGCATCAATCGCCGGCGCCGGATTTGTTGCGGCTGCAACGGCTGAAGAAGCGCAAGTTGCAGCTCCGCGACCGCATCGCCTTCATCGAAGACCAGATCACGCCCGATATCATTGCTTGAAACATTTTCGAGTGAAGCCTGCCCTCGGACGTGATCCAGGGGTGGATGCCGGTTCGCGCCAAGAAAACGCGTGAAAAAGATTAGAGCCTGATCTGGGTCACGTATCGCCCGTCAACTCTTGTAGAAGACCTGCCACCTCAACCGGACGATAGGGTTTTGGCAAAAAACCGTCCGCCCGCCGGCAAATCGGTTTCGCGCACATGCAGATGACCGGAGGTTGCAACAATCTTGATCGGCGGCCAGCGACCGCGGATCGCACGGGCGAGCTTCAACCCGTCCATCGAGCCCGGCATTTGGACATCGGTAAAAACCACCGTGATGTCCCGGCGAGATGCCAGGATTTCGATCGCTTCATCCGCATTCGCCGCTTCGACAACCTCGCACCCGGCCGCCTTCACCATATCGGCCGCATCTATCCGCAACAGAAACTCGTCTTCGACGATCAGCACCACGGGTCTCCTGGACTCGACAAGACCCATGCGTTTCACTCCCCGTGAACACCGGTCAAGTTTCGGATTTTGTTTTAGTTCCAGCGCGACTGATTTCTTGACGGCTTGGCCGAAACCAGAATGCTAGGCAATACAGAGGCGAGATTCTCGGATTGATACAAAAGAGCGTGCCGAGGCGATGGTGTTTCAAACGTTCTATCGGCTTAGCTGAAATGGGGCCGCCGACCAACCGAAAGGGACGCAAAGATTCCGCCACTGGAAAGATACACGTCGGAGACGGTTCGGTTGCGATCGTTCGAAACGCTGCAGAAGCCGACTACAATCGGGCCGTACCAATTCAATTCAGCAGTCCGGGAAAACGGTACCATCGCCCTTGACTCCGCGAGAACAAAATAGGAACATCATTTCCAGTTCCTCTCAGCGCCTTGGGGATTCCATCATGTCCGAACTGGCTTCACTGTCCGACAACAATCGTTACGAACGGGCCTGCGATCAGGCGATCGCGATGTGCGACGGAAACATGCGCAGCACCATCAAGGCGCTGATCATGGCGAACGAATATCTGGAAGCGGAATTGAGCGAATTGCAGGCGGCAGTTGAGATTGGCTGCGCTCGGGCAGGATTGCCGGAAACCAAGATCGATGCCGCCTGACCGATCGGATCCGGAGCCACACCATGGCCGATGTCACCTATTACGTCGCACTGCCGTTCCTCCAGGACGACGCTGGCGCGCCGGTCGCCGGCGCCGCCGAAGAATGCCAGAGCTCATCGGGCGCGTTGCGGCGCGCGGAGCTCTTATCGAGGTCTCCCGGCAGCATCGGCGCCGTCGCCTTCAGCCGCACCGGCGATCCGATGATCGGCGAATTCGGCGACGCCAAATTGCTGCGAAAATTCGGCGACGTGCCGGATGATCTCAGCGGGCTGTGATTGCCGGCGCAGAGATCATCGTAATTCCCGGAAGAAGGCGCGTACTTCGCCGGCGAGCAATTCCGGCTGTTCCAGCGCTGCGAAATGTCCACCCTTGGGCATGATACTCCAGCGGCGGATATCGGTGAACACGCGCTCAGCCGCCGAGTGCGGCGGTTTGAGGATTTCGCGCGGGAACTGCGCATAGCCGGTCGGCACCTTGATCGTATCGCCTGAGGGCAGGATCGCCGAGCCGTGAAGGCGGGCATAATAGGGCCAGAACGACGAGCCGATCGCGCCTGTGAACCAATAGAGCGCGATGTCGGCGAGCATGCGGTCGCGGCTGATCGCGCGCTCGACGTCGCCGCCGCAATCCGACCAGGCGCGGAATTTCTCCACGATCCACGCCGCAAGGCCAACAGGTGAATCGGTGAGACCGAAGGCAAGCGTCTGCGGGCGGGTGCCCTGGATCCACTGATAACCGGTCTCCTCGCGCGTCCATTGTGCAAGGTCGCTCAGGTAACGCCGCTCCTCCTCGTTCGGATTGGGAAAGGAAGCGGGATCGCGTCCCGCCGCCATCATCAGATTGATGTGTATGCCGATGATCCGGTCTGCATACGCATAGCCGAGCCGGCTTGAGACCGCCGCTCCCCAGTCGCCGCCTTGCGCGCCGAAGCGGGAATATCCGAGTTCATGCATGAGGGCGGCGACACAATCGGCTATTTCCGGAACGCCGAACCGCTTTTGGCCGGGCTGGAAAGACAGGCCGTATCCGGGCAAGGACGGCGCCACGACGGTGAAGGCGTCGCGCGCGTCACCACCGAAGCGCGCCGGATCGGTGAGGCGCGGGATGAATTCGAGAAACTCGAACACCGAGCCCGGCCAACCGTGCAGCAGCAGCAGCGGCATGGGGTCAGGGCCGATGCCGCGCACATGCAGATAGTGCAGGTCGACGCCATCGAGCGCGATGCGAAATTGCGGAAAGGCGTTGAGCGCAGTTTCCTCAGCCCGCCAGTCAAAACCGTTGCGCCAGTATTCGGTGAGTTCGCGTAGATAAGCGACGTCGGTACCAAAGGCCCAGGCGTCGCCCGGCGCCTGGTCGGGAAAGCGCGCGCGGGCCAGACGATCGCGAAGGTCGGCGATGTCGGCGTCCGGGATATGAAGCGTGAAGGGGGTAGGCTTGAGGGTCATGATGCGGCTCGGCGGTTGGACGGCAATCGTAGGCCGGGAAAAGCATATCGTGCCCACCGAAACACTTCGCTCAATAAATGGCGGGCACCGCGCGAAGAGCGCCTTTGCCCACCCCATCTACGAACTCGCCTCACTCGTGCCGCCGCTGCGCCTTGCGCACATACATCGCGCTGTCGGCTTCTTCCAGCGCCCGGCCGGCTTCCGCTTGAACATCAAGGACCGCTACTCCGGCGGATGCGCCCGCGGTGAGGGTGCGGCCGCGAAATACGAAGGTGAGCCGATCGATCGTCTGTTCCAATGACGCCGCCTTGGCGTGAGCGTCGGTCTCGCTGAGGTTCCACATCAGCAGCGCAAATTCGTCGCCGCCGAGCCGTCCGATCACGTCGGACGAGCGCACATGGCGCAGCAGCACCGCGACAATGGCCTTCAACACCTGATCGCCCGCGGCGTGCCCGAAGGCGTCGTTGATTGGTTTTAGGCGATCTACATCGAGCACGATCAGCGCGCCGCTGGCATGATAGCGCTTGATGTAGGCGATCGCGCGATTGAGCTCGCGCTCGAAGCCGCGCCGGTTCGGGATACCCAGCAGGAAATCGGTATCGGCCGAGGCCTCCAATTCGTCGATTCGGGCCAGCGCCTTGGCCAATTGGGCCCTGAGCCGACGAAGGATCGGTTTCGTGCCGCTGGACACGGCCGGTGGAGCGGAGGAAGGGGCCGCCACGGCCTTTCCCTGCCGGGGGGCCGGCGGCGCCGCCTTGCGCCCGGCCGCCCCGCTTTTGCGGCGTTTTGAGGTTGCTGCGGCGGTCGCCCTGGTTTTCTTCTTCATGGATGCCCTTGAAGGCTTGCCGGGATTCACCAAGACAGGATAGTCCATTGCAGCCCCCTTGCCACGCCTTGCCGAAGTTCGGGCCGATCCTATAATCCGGCCTATGTTTCTGGATTCTCGAAAAGAATTGACCGCATGACCGCCCCGATTGCCATCATCATGGGAAGCCAGTCCGACTGGGAGACCATGCGCCATGCCGCCGAGACCCTGACGGCGCTTGGCGTCGCCTGCGAAAAACACATCGTTTCCGCGCATCGGACCCCGGACCGGCTGTTCAGCTTTGCCAAGGGCGCCAAGGCGGCCGGCTTCAAGGTCATTATCGCCGGCGCCGGCGGCGCGGCCCACCTGCCCGGCATGACCGCGTCGCTGACCGAGCTTCCGGTGCTCGGGGTTCCCATCGAATCCAAGGCGCTGTGCGGGGTCGATTCGCTCTATTCCATCGTCCAGATGCCGGCCGGGGTTCCGGTCGGCACGCTGGCCATCGGCAAGCCCGGCGCCATCAACGCGGCACTGCTCGCCGCCAGCGTGCTGGCGCTGAACGATCCGGCGCTCTCGGACAGGCTTGTCGCCTGGCGCAAGCAGCAGACCGAGGCCGTCGGCGAGCGCCCGGAGGGCTCTGCGTGACGGCCCCAAATCAGGTGAAGCTGAAACCCGGCGACACCATCGGAATTCTCGGCGGCGGACAATTGGGCCGGATGCTGGCGATGGCCGCAGCGCGGCTGGGCTTGCGATGCCAAGTGTTCTCGCCGGATCCGGATTCTCCGGCATTCGATGTCGTGCTGAACGCGACTTGCGCGGAATATGCCGATGTCGAGGCGCTGGAACTGTTCGCCAACGACGTCGACGTCATCACCTACGAATTCGAGAATGTGCCCTCGGCCACGGCGATGATCCTGGCGGCGCGCCGTCCGGTGCTGCCCGATCAGAAGATCCTGGAAACCACCCAGGATCGTCTGATCGAAAAGGATTTTGTGAAACGGCTGGGCATCGGGACCGCCGACTATACCGATGTATCGTCGGCGGCGAGCTTGCGGGACGCGATCGGAAAGATCGGCCTTCCCGCGGTGATCAAGACCCGCCGCTTCGGCTATGACGGCAAGGGCCAGGCGATCGTCCGCGACGGCGACAACCCGGATCGGATCTGGGAGGACCTCGCCACCAAGTCCGCCATCCTGGAGGCCTTCATTCCATTCGAGCGCGAGATTTCGGTGATCACCGCGCGCTCGGCCGACGGTCATGTCGAATGCTTCGACGTCACCGAAAATGAGCACCGCGACCATATCCTCAAGACCTCGCGCGCGCCGGCCGCAATCCCAGCAGCGCTGGCAGCAGAGGCACGCTCGATCGCCGAGAAGATCGCCAATGCGCTCGAATATGTCGGCGTCCTCGCGGTCGAGATGTTCGTGGTGCAGGCGAATGACGGGCCGAAGATCCTGGTCAACGAAATCGCGCCGCGGGTGCACAATTCCGGGCACTGGACCCTCGACGGCGCCTCGATATCGCAGTTCGAGCAGCACATCCGCGCCATCGCGGGCTGGCCGCTGGGCAAACCGGTCCGTCACGGTCCGGTCACCATGACCAATCTGATCGGCGACGACGTCAACGACTATGAGCAGTGGCTGACGGTCCCCGGCGCGACCGTGCACCTTTACGGCAAGGGTTCGCCGCGGCCGGGCCGCAAGATGGGGCACATCATGCAGATCGGGGCGACGCCGCCAAAATCCGCCTGAGGGGATCGAAAAGGCCAATTTGACCGCGTCCGCCGGTGGACATTGCCGCCTTTGTCTGATACATCCGCGCGCTTGAGGTTAAGAGCTTGGCCTTTTGCCAGCCCTTCGCTTTATCAGAATTCCAATCCGATCAATGGAAAGAGGATGCCGCGTGCAGGTTCTCGTTCGCGATAACAATGTCGATCAAGCCCTCAAGGCGCTGAAGAAGAAGATGCAGCGCGAGGGTATTTTCCGCGAGATGAAGCT
>WNGJ01032010.1_pt1 | contig 11628 bp, 10 predicted proteins | sample 5400611 | NCBI WGS metagenome assembly WNGJ01 (sample SAMN13153375, study PRJNA577476) | soil metagenome | isolation source: 40 cm soil or saprolite under Garry oak tree replicate 1 | place: USA:California | collected 2016-06-15 | reverse complement strand
AACCGTCACCAACCTTCGCGGACGAGTGCAACGGTTCACGCAGGCCAAGCAGGCTCCCGGCGACACGCGTCCCAGCTGGCTAGTGCTCGGCGACCTCCTCGGCGCCATGGGAAAGCAGGCGAGTTTTTTCCTCCCGTCGGACGTGTTCGCCAAGCTCGCGTCTTCGAATCAGGCGTTCGCCGGCCTGAGCTACGACACCATCGGCTTTAAAGGTCTTCCGTTGGCGAATGCTCCATCGACCGGGCCGAAGGCACAGCCCATGACGATGGGTGCAGCGTGATCTCTATCCACGTATTCACGCCGCTATTGCAGGCCGCGGATCCGAATCTTCCGCCCGTTCGCGCGATGCCGTTCTTTCTTTTCACGATTCTGAAGATGGTCATCATCTTCACGATCTACATGGTCGGCATCGCGATGCTGACACTCGCGGAGAGAAAGATCTCAGCCTGGATTCAGGATCGTCACGGCCCGAACAGGGTTGGCAAGGGATGGCTTCAGCCTGCTGCTGACGGTCTCAAGAACTTCATGAAGGAAGAGACCATGCCCGAGGGCGTGAACAAGCCGCTCTTTGTCCTGGCTCCAATTCTCTCGTTCATTCCTGCGCTCACGGCGTGGTGCGTGATACCATTCGGTGCGCCGTGGCCCACGCGCTGGGGGAGAATCGACATGGTCGTCGCGGACCTTCCAGTGGGATTCCTTTTCATTCTGGCGCTGACGTCGCTCGGTGTCTACGGAATCGTGCTCGCGGGGTGGTCCTCCAATAACAAGTACGCCCTCCTCGGCGGACTTCGCTCGAGCGCCCAGATGGTGTCCTACGAAATCTCGATGGGCATGTCGACCATTCCCGTGCTGCTTCTGGCCGGCAATGTCAGTCTCAACAGCATCATCAACCAGCAGGCATGGGGCGGGTGGAATGTAGTGAACCTCACGGTAGCATTTTTCATCTTCATGGTTGCGGCGTTCGCCGAGACCAACCGCTTGCCCTTCGATCTTCCCGAGGCCGAGTCCGAGCTGATCGCCGGCTATCACACCGAGTACAGCGCGATGAAGTTCTCGCTTTTTTTCATCGCCGAGTACGGGAGCATGGTGACAGCGAGTGCGCTGATGGCGACGCTCTTCTTCGGCGGATGGGATGTGCCGTTCACCGCGCGTGACAACATCGGTCCCTTCAGTGGTTGGTTGTCGGTGCTCTCGATTGTGATCATGCTCGCGAAGATGCTGTTCTTCCTCTTCCTGTTCATGTGGGTGCGCTGGACCTTGCCGCGCTTTCGCTACGATCAGCTCATGTCACTTGGCTGGAAGTTCATGCTGCCCCTCGCGCTTGTGTACATCGTGCTCATCGCGGCCGTGATGCTGGGTCTCAGCGCTGCTGGAATCGACCAGGGGCTCATGTACGCGACGATCCTGGGCAGCCTCAACGTCGCCCTGGTCATCGTGCTGTTTGCGATACTGGATCGAGGCCGCATCATCAGCCCGGCCTACGGCAGAATGCATCCGAAGGAGATCGAGAGACTGCGCCAGGTGACGAGGCGCGCACACATGGCCGCAGAGGCAGGCAGATAATGGCGATCACGGTGAAGGTGGTTGAGCGGCCAACCGAGGATGTGAGCTACATCCGCGCGACGCTGAAAGGAATGGCGTTGACGGTCAAGCATCTCTTCGATGTCAATGGCCGAGTGACAACGCAATACCCGGAAGAGAAGTCGCCGATTTCCCCCCGCTGGCGTGGCACTCATAGAATGCTGACGACGGAGACCGGGAAGGCACGATGCGTTGCCTGCGGACTCTGTCCGACTGTTTGCCCCGCAAACTGCATCAAGCTCGTGCCCGGTGAAGACGAGGAAGGGAATCGCTATCCTCTCGTGTTCGAGATTGATGAGTTCCGCTGCATCTTCTGCGGCTATTGTCAGGAAGTTTGCCCGGAGGAAGCGATTCATGTCGGGCGTCACTACGAGAACTCCGAGTACAGCAGAGAAGGCTTCGTCTACGACCTTCAGCGTCTGATGGACCAGTCGCATCCCGTCTGCGAGATGTGGGACCCGGAAGACCCGAAGGGCGAGTGATGGAGCCGCACTATTCGCTCTTCTACGTCTTTCATTTCTATCTCTTCGGAGTGATCGCTCTCGCGTCGGCGGTCACGTTCGTCACGCGAAAGAGCCCGGTCGCAGCGGCGCTGTGGCTCGTAAATACGATGTTCAGCCTGGCCGCGCTTTACGTGATGCTCGACGCGCAGTTCATCGGCGTGATGCAGGTGCTCGTTTACGCGGGCGCGATCATGGTGGTGTTTCTCTTCGTCGTCATGCTGCTCAACCTCGGACATCCATCCTCGTTCGCCGACGCCAGAGGCACATCTTGGAAGCTCGCAGCCGGACTCGTGGGCCTGGGATTGCTGAGCGAGATCATGGTCATCGTGCGCGCGAAGCTCCCGCAGCAGCTGATCGTACCGCGCGACTTCAGCGAGCAGCAGCTACAGAAACTGAATGCGGTGGGCTCCATCGCAGAGCCGCTGTTCAAGGATTATCTGCTGGCGTTCGAGCTCACGAGCGTGCTGCTCCTGGTAGCGATCGCCGGCGCCGTAGTGCTGGCAAGAGGAAGGGAAGAGGGTGCTCGCTGAATCACTCGCGCTCACTGCGGCGCTCTTCATCATCGGAGTGATCGGCGTCCTGATCCACAGAAACGCCATCATCATCTTCATGTGCGTCGAGTTGATGCTGACCGCTGTCAACCTGACGTTTGTCGCGTTCTCGCGCTATTACGGAACTGCCGGTCAGGTCTTCGTGGTATTCGTAATGACGGTCTCCGCTGCCGAAGCTGCGGTGGGCCTCGCTATCATCATCGCGATCTTCCGGCAAAGGCAGACGATCGACCTCAAGGACATCAATCTCCTGAAAGGCTGATGCTCCTACAGACCGCTGTAGACGCGGCTTCACAGGTACACCCGCTTTCCGGAACGATCGCGGAGTGGATTTGGCTGCTGCCCGTACTCCCCCTGGCTGGATTCGTAATCAACGGACTGCTATCGCTCAACAGCGCGCGGTTCGGGCCCGACGATCCTAATACGCCTGACCACCATCCTCGCGCGGAGGGATCGGCCGAAGCGCCAGAAATCTCGCACGCGGAGCAGGCTGGTGCGGGAGGGGACGATCATCACGCCGTGAAGCGTCATCGCTGGGCCGGTGTAACGAGCATCATCGGGCCCGGTGTTCTCATCATCTCGTTCCTGCTGGCGCTCGCAATCTGGTGGACCATGGCCGGCACGCACATGGATGCGCCGTTCATCCAGCGCTACTTCAGCTGGATGCCTGCGGGAGATCTGCAGATCGATGCCGCGTTCCAGCTCGACCAGCTGTCGATGGTGATGATACTCGTAGTCACCGGAGTCGGAGCGCTGATTCACATCTTCAGCGTCGGCTACATGCGAGACGACCCGGGATACCCACGCTACTTCTCGTATCTCAATCTGTTCGTGTTCTTCATGCTGGTCCTGGTTCTCGGCGCGAACTATCCGGTGCTTTTCGTCGGATGGGAGGGAGTCGGACTCTGTTCCTATCTCCTCATCGGGTTCTGGTTCTCCGAGAAGGCGAACGCGGATGCAGGGTTGAAGGCGTTCATCGTCAACCGCATTGGAGATTTCGGATTTCTAGTCGCGATGTTCATGCTGTTCGCGAACATCGGCGTCCTCGATTTCATCGGTGTGAGCGCCAAGGCCGGCGACCTCGGTGCCGGATCTCCGCTGGTGACTGCGATCTGCCTATTCATGTTCCTCGGCTGCACCGGGAAGAGTGCGCAGATCCCGCTCTACATATGGTTGCCGGACGCGATGGCCGGTCCGACCCCGGTATCGGCGTTGATCCACGCGGCGACGATGGTAACTGCCGGCGTTTATCTGATTGCGCGCAGCGCCTTTCTGTTCTCGCTCTCGCCGGTCGCGTCGCTGACAGTGGCGGTTGTTGGCGCCGTGACGGCGATCTTCGCCGCGACGATCGGACTGAAGCAGTGGGACATCAAGAAGGTTCTAGCTTATTCGACCATCTCGCAGCTCGGGTACATGTTCGTTGGCGTCGGGGTTGGTGCGTACGTGTCAGGGATGTTCCACCTCGTGACCCACTCCTTCTGCAAGGCGCTGTTGTTCCTTGGGTCCGGTTCCGTGATCCAGACCATGCACGCGGCGTATCACGGCACCAACAACCACGATGACGCCCAGGACATGCGCAACATGGGTGGGCTGAAGCGATATCTCCCTGTCACGTGGATTCTGATGTGGATAGCGACGCTCGCAATCTCCGGCATTCCTCCGTTTGCCGGATTTTTCTCGAAAGACGAAATCCTCGGCGCGGTGTTCGCGCGCGCCCAAGGTTCGACGCTCGCCTCGGCAACCTGGCTGGGGATCCCCGGGGGCACGCTGCTCTACGTGATCTACGCGAGACTGGCCCGCTCGTCGTCCTCGGGATTCTGACTTTGTTCGGAGGCTGGCTGAACCTGCCCGAGATGATAACTGACATCATTCCGCTTGGTCCGCGCGAGCTTTTCACGCACTGGCTCGAGCCGGTGGTAGGGACAGCGACCGCGCGCGTGGCTGCTGGCGCTGCTCGAGTCCCCGCGGCAACGGAGGAGCTGCTGATCGGCGGTGCAGTTTTGATCGCCGTGCTCGGCATCGTGTTCGCTCTCGTGCGGCTCAGGCCCGACAAGCTGGTACAAAAGCGCGACGCCGTACCGGAGCATGGCTTCCAGGGAGTTGTCGCCAACAAGTACTACGTGGACGAAGGAATTGATCGAGCGATTGTGACGCCCACCTATGTCATCTCGCGAACCTTTCTCTGGCGTGTGATCGATAACGGCCTCATCGATGGCCTGCTCGTGAACGGAAGTGCCGCGGTTGCAAACTTTTTCGGTTGGGTAGGATCGCGTCTGCAGACCGGAAACGTGGGCATTTACGCGTGGGTGTTGGTGGTGGGAGTCCTGGCTCTCCTCGGCGCGTTCACTCTCAAGTGACCGGATCAGTGGCAACTTTTCTCGAATCGATAGGCTACAACACCTGGGTACTTCCGGCGCTGCTCTTGATTCCACTCCTCGGCGCGGTGGTAATTCTCGTGCTGCCGGTTCGCGATCCCGCGCAGACGGGTGGAGTTGAAACTCCGGCAGCACGCCAGCTCGCGTTCTGGTTCTTTCTGCTCGAGTTCGTCGTGTCGCTTGGGCTCTGGTGGTCGTACAATCCGGCCGACCCTGGCTGGCAGGCATCGATCGACATGGCCTGGATTCCAACCTGGGGCGTGAGGTTCACGCTCGGCGTAGATGGAATTGCGCTGATGATGGTGCTACTCACCACCTTCATTATGCCGCTGTCGGTTCTTGGCAGTTGGACGAGCATTCGCACCAAGGTGCGAAGCTATTACGCGCTGCTTCTGATTCTCACCACCGGAATGCTCGGCGTGTTCCTGGCGCGCGATCTCTTCCTCTTCTACGTGATGTGGGAAGTGATGCTCGTACCGATGTACTTCATCATCGGCATCTGGGGAGGAGAGAGGCGGATTTACGCGAGCCTCAAGTTCTTCATTTACACGATGCTCCCGTCATTGCTGATGCTGGTGGCGATCATCTACCTCGGTCTCCACGTCAGAACGGCCATGGGCACGCCTGACTTCAGCTACGATCATCTGCTGGCTGTGTCCAACATTCCGCAGCGCACGGTGCTTTGGCTATTCGCAGCGTTTTTCCTGGCGTTCGCGGTCAAGGTTCCGATGTTTCCCTTCCATACGTGGCTCCCTGACGCGCACGTTGAAGCACCGACGGCCGGCTCCGTGATTCTCGCTGGCATCATGCTCAAGATGGGGACGTTCGGCTTCCTGCGATTCGCGCTCCCGCTGTTTCCTGGAGCGGCCATGAATCCGACCATCCGAATGACGATACTCGTGCTCGCCGTTATCGGAATCGTTTACGGAGCTCTGGTCGCGATGGTGCAGCCCGATTTCAAGAAACTCGTCGCTTACTCGTCGCGCGATTCTCACCTTCGTGTCGCTCAGCAGCATTGGTCTTCCCGGCACCAATGGATTTGTCGGTGAATTCCTCGTGCTGATCGGATCCTTCAGGACCTATCCGATTCTCACCGTGATCGCGGCGACAGGAGTGATCTTCGCGGCAGTCTACCTCTTGTGGGCCCTTCAGAGAATCCTGTTCAATCCGCTGGACAAAGCCGAGAACGAGCACCTGCCGGACCTCAATAGGCGTGAGCTTGCGATGCTCGTTCCGATTGTGGCTGCGATCATCTGGCTGGGCGTCTATCCGGCGCCGGTTCTGCGCAGGATGGAAGCCTCATCACAGCTTCTCATCAATCGTGTTCAGGGACATCCCGAGCTCGCGCGCATCAGTGAGGCTGCGCCCTGATGACCTTTGATCTGAGCATGCCGGCGCAGCTCACGAGCGCGCTCGGGCCTGACCTCCTGTTGATGGGCGGAGCAATGCTGCTCCTGCTCTGGTCTGGGTGGCGGCCAGAGAGTGATGATCATCAGCGCAGCGTTGGCATTCTGAGCATGGCGCTGTGCATCTTCACCATGGTTGCGGTTGGCTACTACGCCTACCTGGGCTACACGGCGACCGTCGGCCCAATTGCGGTAGACAATTTCCGCTGGGCCGCGGATGAGATCTTTCTCATAGCAACCGTCGGAACGATCGCGATGTCTCTCGATTACAACAGCCGCGAAGGGATTACACCGGGCGAGTCGCACGTGCTCTTATTGCTGGCCACGTCGGGGATGATGATTCTCGCGGCGGCCCGCGATCTCATAATCGTCTTTCTCGGCATCGAGCTCATGTCCATCGCTGTCTATGTTCTCGTCGGCATCAATCGCCGGCGCGAGCGATCGGCGGAGGGAGCGATCAAATACTTTCTCCTCGGCGCGTTCTCAACTGCGTTTCTGTTGTACGGAATCGCCCTCGTGTATGGCGCGACCGGCGCGACGAATTTCGCGACCATCGGCGCCAACATCCAGAAGTACCAGCTCCAGCACAGCGGACTTCTTCTCGTCGGGATCGCGCTGCTGATCGTTGGTTTTGGTTTCAAGATCGCTGCCGCGCCTTTCCACATGTGGGCACCCGACGTCTATGAGGGCGCGCCCACACCCATCACGGCTTACATGGCGGCGGCGGTCAAGGCCGCGGCCTTCGCAGCGTTCTTCAGGCTCTGGCTCGAGGCATTCCCGGGCATGCTCGTGAGTTGGCACCAACCAATGTGGTGGCTCGCAGCACTCACGATGATAGTCGGCAATCTGATCGCGCTCGCGCAAAGGAATATCAAGCGGCTGCTCGCCTACTCGAGTATCGCGCACGCCGGCTACATCCTCGTCGCGATGGTTGTGGGGACCACCCTCGGTAGCTCGGCGTTCATGTTCTATCTCTTCGCCTACACGATGGCGACGCTCGGCGCATTCGCTGTCATCGTTGCGTTGGGCACGCGAGGGGAAGACCGAATGGGCGTCGAAGAATATGCCGGTCTCTGGACCGTTAGACCCGGACTGGCTACAGCGATGGCCGTGTTCATGCTCGCGCTGCTGGGCTTCCCCGTATTTGTAGGCATCGGCTTTTTTGCCAAATGGTACGTCCTTCAGGCGGCGATACAGGCTCCATCACCCCAGACGCGGCTCGCTGTAATCCTCGTTCTCACCAGCCTCGTAAGCGCGGGATATTACCTCTACGTGGTGATGGTGATGTTCATGAAGCCGAGGAGCACGACGGTCGTGCTACCTGGGCGGGTCGGTGGTTGGACTCGTGCCGTTGTGTGGGGTTCGGCTGCCGTAATTCTCATCTTCGGCTTGTTTCCGGACGCGGTCGTTTCGTTGACGCAGCGCAGCATCCCGGCTATGACGAAAGAACAACCGCCCCGTCGGAATGATGTTTCCACGATGCCCACCGCGGGCTCAGAGAGGGAACAGACTCTTTCCGGAACTGGTGATTCAGTGGTGAAAGCCAGGTAGTCCCGGTGGCACTCTCCCGCGCGATTTTTCGCGAGTACGACATCCGCGGTGTAGCGGGAAAGGATCTTACTGAAGAAGTGGCGACGGCGGTCGCCGGCGCGTACGCCGTCTTTCTCAGGGAAAAAGGAGTCGAGGGAGCTCTCGCTGTCGGCCGCGACAATCGGCCGAGTGGTGAGGGGCTGCATCGCGCCCTCGTTGGGGCACTCCTGGCGAGTGGGGTCGATGTGGTTGACATCGGGATCGTTCCGACCCCGCTGGCGTACTGGTCACAACACAACCTCAACGTCGTCGGCGGAATCCAAATCACAGGCTCGCACAACCCTCCGGAATACAACGGCTTCAAGCTCGGCCTGGAAACTACTTCGATCTATGGCGCCGACATCCAGCATCTCTACGACCTCGCCGTCGCTGGAGACTTTCCAAGAGCGAAAGGATCGCTCCGGAAAGAGCAGATAATCGACCGCTATGTCGAGGACATCGCGACGCGCGTCGGGAAGCTTTCGCGTGACATTAAGGTCATCCTCGATTGCGGTAATGGTGCTGGCGCTTTGGTCGCTCCCCAGCTTTTCCCGAAGCTGGGAATCAATCCGCGCTGCCTGTTCTGCGAGAGCGACGGGACGTTTCCGAATCACCATCCTGATCCAACCATCCCCAAAAACCTGGAGGCGCTGATCGCGGCGGTCACGAAAGACCGGGCTGAGATAGGAATCGCTTTTGACGGCGACGCGGACCGAATCGGAGTCATCGACGATAGCGGCGAGATCATCTGGGGAGATTACCTGCTAATCGTGTACGCACGTGACGCGCTCGCCAGGACGGGAAAGGGCCAATCCATCGTATTCGACGTGAAAGCGTCTCAGGCGCTGCCAGAGACGGTGGAGAAAGCGGGTGGCGTGCCGGTCATGTGGAAGACGGGGCATTCATTGATAGAGGAGAAGATGCACGAGACCCGCGCGCCAGTCGGGGGCGAAATGTCGGGCCACATGTTCTTCTCCGAAGGATTTTACGGATTCGACGACGCTCTCTACGGCGCCGCGAGGCTTCTGCACATCATTGCAGACTCGGGCAAGACCATTCGCCAGCTGCTCGCCGACGTTCCTCGCTTCGTTTCCACACCGGAGATCCGCGTCGATTGTCCCGACGACAAGAAATTCGGAATCGTCGAGGAAGCCAAGAAGTATTTTGGCTCCAGATACAAGGTGATCACGGTTGACGGAGTGCGCGTCCTCTTCGGCGACGGCTGGGGACTCATTCGCGCATCCAATACCCAACCCGCACTCGCGATGCGCTTTGAAGCCCGGACTAAAAAGCAGCTCGAGCGAATCCAGTCGGAGATGCAGGACTGGCTCCGCGCGAAGGGCGTTCAGGTTTGATGTGATGCCCCGCCGACGTCTCCTCATCGGCGTCGTCATCGCGGCTGTACTACTCGTCGGCGGGCGGGCGGTTTCCGCCGTGTACGCCGATTACACCTGGTACAGCGCCATGGGCGCAAGTCCGCTCTGGAGTGAGCGGGCGGGCGATTTGTTGCTCGTCTACGGCATCGGTAATGTCATTGCCGTGCTGGTCGCCTTCATGAATCTTTCTGCGCTGGGCAGAAGCATCGGCGCGCTGACGCTTCCACGCCGCCTCGCCAACGTTGAATTCGGTGAGGCAGTTCCGAGGAAATACCTGGACCGGATTGCGTTCGTACTGTCGGTTGCGTTGGCTGCGGCTCTGACACCAGCGCTTCCGAGTTGGACCTCGCTCGCTCTAGCGCGCTTGCACGTCAGCTTCCGTGAGAGCGATCCGTACTTCCAGCACGATCTCGCCTTCTACACTACCTGGCTTCCGTTTGAAAAGTCGGTGTACGCGTGGGCGACGCTGCTCGCTATGGGTGTCTCGGTGCTGGTTGTGATCCTCTATTCGCTTACACCCGGTCTCCGGTGGGAACGCGCCGGCCTCCGCATGAGCGCGCACGTCCGACGCCATCTGAGCGTACTGGCGGCGCTCCTCCTGCTCGTCGCGATGTGGAGCTACCGGCTCGAATCCTACGATCTCCTGATTCACGGCGGCGGAGATGAAGGAGCCTTTTCCTACGTTGACCACCAGTGGCTGCTTCCCGGGCTCCTGCTCCTTTCGATCGCTACTGCCGCCGCGGCAATCACTGTGCTCTTGAGCGGCTGGACTGGACAGCTGCGCACGAGCTTCGTGGCGGTGACCGTAATCGTCGTTCTCTCAGTGACCGTTCAGGAGGCAGTGCCATTCATGGTGCGCCGTTTCACGCCCAAGCAAACGCAGTTGGCTAGAGAACGGCCGTACATCGCGACGAGAGCTGATTTCACGCGCCGCGCGTATACGGTGACTGGCTCCTCGCCTGCAGCACTGCGCAGGTCGGCTGTCTCGGCCGCCCTCGACAGCGTCACCATGAACGCAACCGGGCAACTGCTGCTGCGCGAGGATTCACTCGTCTATCCGGGAGCTAGAGGCCTCGTGATAGTTGCCGAGCCGCAGCTCGATGTCGCAGGCCAGCGGCTTGGCGAGGGTTTGTCACGACTCGCTTACGCCTGGGCGTACCAATCCTTCGACTTGCTTTCGGATTCCGTGCCCCGTCGCGCCAGACTCATCACTGTGCGCGATGTCCGCAACAGGATACTCGCGCTTGCTCCGATCTTCGCGCAAGGCAGCATGGTCGAGGCGATGTTTCACGCGGACACTCTCTACTGGAAGCTGGAGCTTTACTCGACATCGTCCAACTACCCACTAAGCCAACACTACGTTCTCGCCGGAGAAGAGCGTAGCTACTTCAGGGCGGCCGCGACGGCTCTGATAAACGCACGCACCGCTCGCGTGATGATCGCGGCTGATCCGGCTCCAGATCCCGTCTCCCAGGCCTGGATGATTTCCTTCCCCAACTCCGCTGATTACAGAGCGCCTGGGATCGCTCGCGAGCTGACGACGACGCCCTGGCAGCCCGTGTCGGCAGAGTCGCCGCTCGCGACGACCGATTCGACCTTCAGGACCGCAGTGACGCGACTATACAACCGCATGCGCGCCGCCCTCGCCGCAGCAGACCTCAAAGCGTTCGGAATCGCCTACGATTCATTGGGCGCCATCATCGCCCCTCGCAAGTGACTGACATGCCGCGCACCGCAGTGATTGCCGTCGGTGGCAACGCACTCTCACCTCCCGGAGAACGGTCGACCATCGCCGATCAATTCCGTCACAGCCGCGAGAGTCTGGGACCGATTGTCGATCTTGTGCTCGATGGCTGGCGTGTCGCTGTTGTTCACGGCAACGGTCCGCAGGTTGGTGACGAGCTGGTTCGGAACGAGAAAGCGCGAAGCGAGGTCGCTCCACTTCCGCTCGGCGTACTCGTCGCTGGAACGGCGGGCTGGATCGGCTACATGCTGCAGCAGTCTCTGGAGAATGCCTTGCGCAAGGCTGGGAGCAGGACGGATGTGGTTACGGTCCTTACGCAAGTCGAGGTCGCTGCCGAGGATCCCGCGCTCAAGGACCCGAAAAAATTCATCGGCCACGGGATCTCCATCGCCCGTGCGCGGGAGCTCCGAGCACAGGGACATAAAGTAAAAAAAGACGCGAAGGGACATTTCAGGCGTGTGGTCGGGAGTCCTAAACCACTCGCGGTTCACGAGCTCGCCACCATTCGAAGTCTGATCGAGCG
>WNGJ01013901.1_pt1 | contig 11628 bp, 7 predicted proteins | sample 5400611 | NCBI WGS metagenome assembly WNGJ01 (sample SAMN13153375, study PRJNA577476) | soil metagenome | isolation source: 40 cm soil or saprolite under Garry oak tree replicate 1 | place: USA:California | collected 2016-06-15 | reverse complement strand
CAGTCCCTCCGCGACCGGCACCCGCGGCTCCCAGCAGAGCTCCCTGCGAGCCAGCGAGACGTCCGGCTGCCGCACGCACGGGTCGTCTTCCGGCCGCGGCACGTGCACCACCGGCGACTGTGAGCCGGTGATCTGCAGAATCCGGCGGGCCAGCTGCAGCACGCTCAGCTCGTGCGGGTTGCCGAGGTTCACCGGGCCGGGCAGGTCGGCGCCGAGCATCCGGACGATGCCGTCCACAAGGTCATCCACGTAGCAGACGGAGCGGGTCTGGGAGCCGTCCCCGGCGACGGTGATCGGCTCGCCCAACAGGCACTGCCGGATGAAGGTGGGGATGGCGCGGCCGTCGTCGGGGCGCATCCGGGGGCCATAGGTGTTGAAGATCCGCACGATCGCGGTATCCACGCCGTGGGTGCGCCGGTAGGCCATCGTCATCGCCTCGGCGAACCGCTTCGCCTCGTCGTACACCCCGCGGGGGCCGACCGGGTTGACGTGACCCCAGTAGGATTCCGGCTGCGGGTGCACCTGCGGATCGCCGTACGTCTCCGACGTCGAGGCCAGAAGAAATCGGGCGCCCTTCTCCTTTGCCAGGCCCAGCGCGTGCAGGGTGCCGATCGAACCCACCTTCAGCGTTGCGATCGGACGGCGGAGATAGTCCACCGGAGACGCCGGCGAGGCGAAGTGCAAGACGGCGTGCACTGGCCCCGGGACGTGGATGAAGTCGGTCACGTCGGCGCGTACCAGCCGGAAGGCTCCGGTCTCCTGCAGGTGGGCGACGTTCTGCGCCGCACCCGTCGACAGGTCGTCCAGGCACAGCACGTCGTGGCCGTCCGAGACCAACCGCTCGCACAGGTGCGACCCCAGGAAGCCAGCGCCCCCGGTCACGACGACACGCATCCCCATCCGGACCCCCGTCCGCCGGCAACAGTCGACGAAGAGTAGTCGATGGTAACTGTAAGTGCTATAGCATTGGCGCATCCGGGGGAAGGCCGACGGCGGGAAGGTCGGCCGTGAACGGGGGCAGCACGGTGGCAGAGCTGGCGGTGGCGCCTGGCCTGGCCGCGACCGGATCGGGCGCGGCGCCGGCACCGGTCGTGGGCTTGCTGCGGACCCGTGCCTGGCGCAGCCGCTGGGCGGTCGGGCTGGCCGCCGGAGACTGGATAGTGCTCTCGACGGCGCTCGTCGTCGCGGTGGTCGTGCGCTTCGGCATCGAGCCGACAGTCTCGGAGACCGGCGGCGTCTCCTACGCGCTGGTCGCGGTGGGGATCGCGATCGGCTGGTCGGTCTCGCTCGGCTTGGCCGGCGCATACGACACGCGCAACCTCGGGACGGGCGCGGAGGAGTACAAGCGGGTCGCGGTCGGGACGCTGCGGTTGTGGGCCACCGTCGCGATCGGCTGCTATGCGGCCAAGCTGCAGGTGGCGCGAGGCTTCGTGGTGGTGGCGCTGCCGCTCGGGCTGCTGCTGCTGCTGGCCGGTCGCGGCCTGGCCCGGCGCGGCCTGGTCATCGCCCGCGCGCGCGGCCGGTCGCTGCACCGGGTCATCGTGGTGGGCGACCGGCAGGCGGTGGCGGGCCTCGCGGCCGAGCTGCGGCGCGAGCGGGCTGCCGGCTTCGACGTCGTCGGCGCCTGCCTGCAGGAGCCGGGCGGGCGGCTGCGCCAGTCGGACGCGCTGCCGGTGCTCGGCACGGTCGAGGACGTGCCGGCGGTCGTGCGCGCCTATGGCGCCGACACGGTGGCCGTCGCCTCCGCGGTGCCCCCGGACGAGGTGCGCCGGCTGGCCTGGGGACTCGAGGGCAGCGGCGTCGACCTGGTGGTGGCGCCGTCGGTGGTCGACGTCGCCGGACCGCGGGTGTCGGTGCGCCCGGTGGCCGGGCTCCCGCTCCTGCACGTGGACGAGCCGGAGTTCACCGGCGGGAAGCGGGTGGCGAAGGCGGTGCTGGACCGGATGCTGGCGGCGGTCGCGCTGGTGGTCCTCGCGCCGGTCCTGCTGCCGGTCACGGTGGCGATCCGGCTCGGCAGCCCCGGGCCGGCGCTGTTCCGGCAGGTGCGGATCGGGCGGGAGGGGCGGGCGTTCCAGGTCGTGAAGTTCCGCACGATGTACGTCGACGCCGAGGCCCGGCGGGCGGAGCTCGCCGGGCGGAACGAGACCGACGGGCTGCTGTTCAAGATCACCGAGGACCCGCGCGTCACCCGGATCGGCCGCTTCCTGCGCCGGACCTCGATCGACGAGCTGCCCCAGCTGCTGAACGTGCTGCGCGGGGACATGTCGCTGGTCGGGCCGCGGCCGCTGCCGGTCAAGGACAGCGACTTCACTGGCGACGTCCGCCGCCGGCTGCTGGTCCGCCCCGGCATCACCGGCCTCTGGCAGGTCAACGGCCGTTCCCAGCTGTCCTGGGACGATGCCGTGCGCCTCGACCTCTACTACGTGGAGAACTGGTCGATCGCGCTGGACCTCGCGATCCTGCTGCGCACCGTGGGCGCGGTCGTCCGCGGGACCGGCGCCTGCTGACGCCGGCCACCGACACTTCCGCATCTTCCGGCCGCGGCACCCCTCCGCGCCTGCGGCTGCTGACCGAGTGACCGCCTCCGGCGGGCCTCCGCCGGGCCTCCGCGGGCCTGCACGGGCCTCCGACGGGCCTCCCGACATGGCAGGGTGGGCCGGGTGCGGGTGAAGCGGTGAAGGGGGCGTGGCCGGTCGCGGAGGTACGGGCGGCCGAGGCGGCGCTGATGGCCAGCGTGCCGGAGGGCGAGCTGATGCAGCGCGCCGCGACCGGGCTGGCCGCCCGCTGCGTACGTCTGCTGAGGACGGCGCGGGGGGCGCGGGTGGTGCTCCTGGTCGGCGCGGGGAACAACGGCGGGGACACGCTCTACGCCGGCGCCCGGCTCGCCCGGCGCGGCGCCGCCGTCAGCGCGGTGCTGCTCGCGCCGGACCGCGCGCACAGCGGCGGGCTCAGCGCCCTGCGCGGCCCGACCTCGTGCTGGACGGGATCGTCGGCATCGGCGGCTCGGGCGGTCTCCGGCCGGACGCGGCCGAGCTCGCCGCCGCCGAGGGCTCCGGCGTGACCGTCGCGGTCGACGTGCCCAGCGGGGTGGACGCCGACTCCGGCGCCGTCCACGGGGCCGCCGTCACCGCCGACGTCACGGTCACCTTCGGCTGCCTCAAGCCAGGCCTGCTCGTGGGCTCCGGGGCCGAGCGGGCCGGCGAGGTCCGGATCGTCGACATCGGGCTCGGCCCGCACCTGCCGCCGCCGCGCATCCGCGTCTTCGAGCCGGCCGACGTCGCCGCGCTGGTGCCGGAGCCCGGCCGGCGGGACGACAAGTACAGCCGGGGCGTGGCCGGAGTGGCCGCGGGCTCGGCCGAGTACCCGGGCGCCGCCGTGCTCAGCACCGGCGCGGCCGTGCGCGGTGGCGCCGGCATGGTCCGGTACGCCGGCGCCGCCGCCGAGCACGTCCGCGCCCGCTGGCCCGAGGCGATCGTCAGCGAGGGCGGGCCGGGCCGGGCCGGTCGGGTGCAGGCCTGGGTGGTCGGTCCGGGCATCGGCACCGACGAGGGGGCGGCCGCCCTGCTCCGGGAGGTCCTCGACACCGACGTTCCCGTCCTCGCGGACGCCGACGCGCTGACGCTGCTCGCCAGCGAGCCCGACCTGGTGCGGCGCCGGCGCGTGCCGACGGTGCTCACCCCGCACGACCGCGAGTTCGAGCGGATCGCCGGGCCCGTCGGCGACGACCGGATCGCGGCCGCCCGGCGCGCGGCAGCCGACCTCGGCGCCGTCGTCCTGCTCAAGGGGAACGCGACGATCGTCGCGGCGGTGGACGGCCTTGCGTACGTCAACCCGACCGGCACGCCCTGGCTGGCCACCGCCGGCAGCGGTGACGTCCTGTCCGGCCTCGGCGGCGCGCTGCTCGCCGGCGGCGGCGCACCGGCCGAGGCCGCCGCCACCGCGGCCTGGCTGCACGGTCTGGCCGGCCGCATCGCCTCGGACGGTGCGCCGACGAGCGCCAGCGGGCTCCTGGACGCGCTGCCCGCTGCCCTGCGCGACGTACTCCGGCACCGCTCGCCCGCACCCCGGCGCCCAGGTCGCTGACCGTCGGGATCGATCGCGGCGCCGCCGTGCCACGCGGGCTTGGTCATTTCGTGGACGCGCTGCCCGCTGCCCTGCGCGACGTACTCCGGCACCGCTCGCCCGCACCCCGGCGCCCGGGTCACTGACGGCGGGATCGATCGCGGCGTCGCCGTGCCACGCGGCTTGGTCATTTTCGTGGGCAGGAGTGCGCGAGGGTGGTAACTTTCCGTCACCATCAGCCACGGGAGGAGTCCGTGCGGGTGATCGGAAGGCGGGATCGGCAGCGTGGCGCATCGCGGCGTGCGCCGACGGCCGCTCGCGCCAGGCGTCTGACCAGGATCTTCGCCGCGTTCGGCGGGGCATGCATCCTGCTCTACGCGGCCGGCCTCGGGCAGTCCGTCGGCGCGCTCGCGTTCCTCGTCGTCGGGGTGGGCGGATGCACCGCACTGCTGTCCGGCCCCAGGCTCAACCGCGCCGATCCGGCGCGGCCCTGGCTGCTGCTCGGCGCCGCGAGCGCGGTCTTCCTGCTGGGGGCACTCATCCGTCCGTGGGCCGCCGCCCAGGCCGGCCTCGCCATGGCGACGGCCGACGCGTTCACCCTGCCCGGGTACGCGTTGCTCTTCCTGGGCATCGGCGCCCTGCTGCGGGCCCGCAACAGCCTGGACCGGCACGCGGTCGCGGACGGCCTGATCATCAGCCTCGGCGCCGGCCTCGTGTCCGTCACGGCCTTCGCGATTCCGGCGGCGAGGGTCAGCGACCGGCCCGAGCTCGTCTCGGCGCTCGCCGGGCTCTACCCCGTTCTCGATGTCGTGCTGGTGCTCCTGCTGATGAACCTGGCCTTCACGACCGCGGTGCGCCAGCCGAGCTTCCGGCTGCTGGGCGCCGGCGTCGTGCTGCTGCTGGCCGGCGACCTCGGGTACGCGGTGATCGGCGCGCGCGGCGAGCTGAGCGGGCCGAGCTGGTTGGACCTGCCGTTTCTGGGCTGCTACGTGCTGTTCGGCTCCGCCGCGCTGCACCCGTCGATGGTGGACGTCGGCAGGGCCGTGCCGCTGCCGGTCCAGTCCTGGTCGTGGCGGCGGCTGGTCCTGCTCGTGCCCGCGCTCGCCGTCCCGTTCCTGCTGGTCGTGGTCGGCGCACGCTCGGTCCCCGAGCGGCTGGTGCTCGCTGTCGGCGGCGGCGCCATGGTCGTCGTGCTGCTGCTGCGGGCATCGTCGGCCGTCGCCGCGTACGCGCGGGCCCAGGAGGTCTTCCGCTACCAGGCGACGCACGACGGCCTGACCGGCCTGCCGAACCGGGCGGCGCTGACCGGCGCCGTCGAGCAGCTGCTGCGGATGCGGGTGGACGGCGAGCGGCCGGTGTGGCTGTTCTTCCTGGACCTCGACAGCTTCAAGCTCGTCAACGACTCGTGGGGACACGATGCCGGGGACCGGCTTCTCGCGGAGGTGGCCCGGCGGCTGCGCGCGGCGGCTCCGGCCGGCGCGACGGTGGCTCGGCTCGGCGGCGACGAGTTCGTCGTCGCCGCCCGGGCCTGGACGGACGAGGCGGCGGACCTCGCCGACCGGCTGCTGGCGGTGCTGGCCGAGCCGCTGCCGGTGAACGGCGCGGACATCGTCGTCTCGGGCTCGATGGGACTGGCCAGAGCGGCCGACACGGACACCGCCGACGGGGTCATGCGGGACGCGGACACGGCGATGTACCGGGCCAAGGCCGAGGGACGCCGCCACTGGGTCGTCTTCGACCCGTCGATGCGGGAGCACGTCCGGGACCGCGTCGAGATCGAGTTGGCGCTGCGGAACGCGATCGCACGGTCGCAGCTGCGTGTCCACTACCAGCCCATCGTGCGGCTGTCCGACGGCGGCCTGGTGGGCGCCGAAGCACTGCTGCGGTGGGATCACCCGCTGCGCGGGCCGATCCCGCCGGCGACGTTCATCCCGATCGCCGAGGAGGCCGGCATCATCGCCGACCTCGGCGACTGGGTGCTGGTCGAAGCTCTCCGCTCGGTCGCGATGTGGCGGCGGGACCACATCGTCCCGGACGACTTCTGGGTCTCGGTCAACGTCTCGCCCCGACAGCTGCGCGACCACCGCGTCCTGCGTACGGTCCGGGAGGCGTTGGACGAGACCGGGCTGGCGCCGGCGGCGCTCGTGCTGGAGATCACCGAATCGGTGATGCTCGACCAGTCGGAGGTGACCGAGCAGGTGCTGCTGGAGCTGCGGGCGCTCGGCCTGCGGCTGGTCGTCGACGACTTCGGCACGGGTTTCTCCGCGCTCGGCTACCTGCGCCGTCACCCGGTCACCGGCGTCAAGGTGGACCGCGGTTTCGTCGACGGCCTCGGGCGGGACCCCGAGGACGAGGAGATCGTGCGCGCCGTGGTCGCCATGAGCTCCGCGCTCGGGCTGAGCGTCGTCGCGGAGGGGGTCGAGACCGCCGTCCAGCGCGGCGTCCTGATCTCGCTCGGCGTCATCCTGGGTCAGGGCATGCTGTGGGGACTGGCGGTGGATCCGATGACGTTCGCGCGGCTGCACGGGACACCGCCACTGGCCCGGCTCACCGATCAACTCGTGGCCGGGAACTCGTAGGCCCAGTAGGTCTGCTCGTCCAGCCCGGCTCACCGATCAACTCGTGGCCGGGAACTCGTAGGCCCAGTAGGTCTGCTCGTCCAGCCGGACACCCCTGGTCCCGGGCACCAGGAACTCGAGGAAGCGCCCGACCGCCCGCGGCAGGTGCAGCTGCTCATCGGTGCGCCGGCAGACGTCCATCGCGGCGACCCCTCCGGCGGCGGCGACCATCCGGCCGATGTCCGCGATGATTTCGGCGAACAGGGTGCCGCGCTGGTAGTCCGGATGGATCGCGACGAAGCCGACGTACCAGATCCTGCGGCGCGCGTAGAGCGCGGGCCACCGGTGAGCGAAGAAGTCCGGCGACACCAGCGGCACGGCGCACAGGTCGTTGGTGACCGTGGCGAGGCCGCAGATCCGGCGGTCGTGAGCCGGGTCGACGGCGACGTACTTGGTCACCCGCTCGTCCCGCAGGACGTCCTCGAACTCGCCGCGCAGCATCACGTGCCGCTGGGCCGCCGCGGTCCGTAGCCGGTCGAACGCCTCGGTGTAGAGGCGCCAGCACGCCTCTTCCGCGTCGCCGGCTATTCGGGGGAAGGTCTGAAGGAGCACCGGGACCTCCGAGGTGTCGCTCGGTCCCCCAGTCCCATGGTTACTCATGTTGACGCTTTGCACACATGCGCTCAGCCCAGCGTGCACAGCGATGGCAGCAGTGCGAGGCTGGCCGGTGCTCAGCCCAGGGACAGCCTGGTGGGGTCGACCAGCAGGTAGGCCCCGGTCGCCCTGATCTCGGCGGCGCCGGCGGCAGAGCCGACGCCGGCCGCGGCCGGGAAGCCCGGCCCGATCGCCAGCACGGTGGCGGTGAAGCTCGCGACCTGACCGGGGCGTACGGAAATCCGGGACTCGCCGCGGGTGGCCAGTTGCACCCAGACCCGCCGGCCCGGCCCCCCGCCGGCCCAGAAGCCCTCGTCGGCGGGCACCGACTGCACCGGCACCCGGTGTGCGACCGCGCGGCGGCCGACCCGTGCCCGCAGCGATCCGACCCGGTCGGCGGGCAGCAGGCGGACCCCGTCGACGCTGAGCGTCGCAGGCACCGTCGCGGGCGCCGCGGCCCGCGGCGGCGGTGGAGGCGGCGGCGCCGGCGGGTGGCCGGCCATCGCTACCGCGACCGCCACGGCCGTCGCACCGGCGGCGCCGACCGTGGCCGGGCCCGGGTTGCCGCGGACCCACGCCCACGCGCGGGCGGGCAGGCCGAGCAGCAACCCGACCGGCGCCAGTGCGGTCAGCGCCCGCCGCCGGGTCAGCAGCGGCGGCGCCAGGTCCGCGCAGGTGGCGCAGTCGACGAGGTGCTCGGCGGCGCGCAGCGACCGCTGCCGCCGGCGATCCGCGAGCGACAGCGCGTCGAGCACCGCTCGGCAGCGGGGGGTGGGCAGGTCGACGTGGCGCAGCGCCAGCAGGTGCTCGACCCGCAGCCGCGCCCGGGCCCTGGCCAGCCGGGCCGCGACGGCGCCCGCGGTGGTCCGTCGCTGGGCCGCGAGCGGGCCCGTCTCGACGCCGGTGACCTCGTGGTCGAGCAGCAGTCGCCGGTCCTGCTCGCGCATCGCCGCCAGCCCGGCCAGCAGTGCGGCGCGCTCCTCGGCGGCGAGCACGTCGACGGCCGGGTCGTCGGCCGGTGCCGGCTCGGCGAGCCGGTGCGCGTTCCGGCGCTGCATGTCCCGCCCGCGCTCGGCCGAGCTGACCAGGTTGCGGGCGACCGCGACGGCGTACGGGAGCAGTGCGGCGCGCTCCAGCCGCGAGCGCACCGCCCAGACCCGTACGAGCGTCTCCTGGACGGCGTCCTCGACGTCGACCGGCGAGCCGAGCCGGGCCGAGACGACCTGCCGGACCGGCGCGGCGACGGCGAGAAGGTCCGCCTCGGCGGGCCGGTCGGTGGCCGGCCGCGTGGGTCGGGTCATGGGGGGTCGCTCCGGGGTGCGGGGCTGTCCGCGTACCAGTCCCCGCCGGCCCGCACCGGAAACCGCGCGTCATGCGGGGCCGCCCAATTCGTCGTCGCGGCGCTGCCGTTTCGGCCCGGGTGCTGGGGGGAGTGGGCGGTGTGCGCCCGTCTCCGCGACCGGTCGCCGCACCGACACCCGAGCACACCAACCGGAGGAGTTCCCGTGAACCAGGCCGTCGATTTCGGCCGAGGTGTCGAGGACGCCTGGTCGACCGTCGCGGCCTTCGTGCCCAAGCTGGCGGTCGGCGGCGGGATCCGGCCCATGCAGGAGCGGTGGCAGCGGACGCTGACCCGCTACGACCAGGAGAGGCCGCGGATCGCCCAGCAGGCCCGGCTGGCGCCGTCCGTCGGCGCGCAGGCGCGGGAGCCGTACCAACAGGCCCGGCCGGACCAGCCGACCCGGAGCGACCTTCCGGGCGGGAGCGACCCATACGGCGGCCGGTACCCGACCGAGGGCGCCACCGCCGTCCAGGACCAGTGCGCCGACGGCTGACCCGCGCGTTGACCCGACCCGAGGCACTACCGGGGGAGACCGGTACGCCGACGGCTACCCGCGGCGTTGACCCGACCCGAGGCACCACAGGAGGAGACACCATGATCGACCAGAACGACGTGACCACACTGTCCGGCGCGACGGCGCGCGACTCCGCCGGGGACAAGATCGGCAAGGTCAGCCAGGTCTACCTGGACGACCAGAGCGGCCGCCCCGAATGGGTCACCGTCCGGACCGGCCTGCTCGGCACCCGGGAGAGCTTCGTCCCGCTCGCCGCCGCCCGGCTCGACGGCGACGACCTCGTCCTGGACGTGTCCAAGGACAAGGTGTCCGACGCGCCGCAGATCGACGAGGACGGCCACCTGTCGCCGCAGGACGAGGCGGAGCTCTACCGGTACTACGGCATCGACGCGGGCCCTGGGCCCGGGCGCGCGAGCGGGGACGCGCGGCCAGGTCACGCCGGCGGGGAGGCGGGGTCGGTCTATGCCGACGGGGGAGACTCGACCCCGCCGACCTCGGTGGGCCGGGACACCTCCGGGCCCACCACGGACGACGCCATGACACGCTCGGAGGAGCAGCTGCGCGCCGGCACCGAGCAGGTGGAGACCGGCCGGGCCCGGCTGCGCAAGCACGTGGTGACCGAGCGGCAGCAGGTCGAGGTGCCGGTCAGCCGCGAGGAGGTGCGGCTGGAGCGGGAGCCGATCACCGACGCGAATCGCGGCGAGGCGTACGGCGGCCCGGACATCAGCGAGGAGGAGCACGAGGTGACCCTGCGCGCGGAGCGGCCGGTCGTGCAGACCGAGGCCGTGCCGGTCGAGCGGGTGCGGCTCGACAAGGACCGGGTCAGCGACACCGAGACGGTGTCGGGGGAGGTCCGCAAGGAGCAGGTCGAGCTGGACGACCCGAGCGGCACCGCACGCAACCGCTGAGCGGACCGGGGGCGGCCCGGCACCCCTGTGGTGGTGTGCGTTGAGCGGACCGGGGGCGGCCCGGCACCCCTGTGGTGGTGTGCGTTGAGCGGACCGGCGGCGGTCCGGCACCCCCGTGGTGGTGTGCGTTGAGCGGACCGGCGGCGGTCCGGCACCCCCGTGGTGCCGGACCGCCGCCGTGCTCAGACCGCGGCGCGCTGGAAGTCCTCCAGGTCGTCCGCGATCCGGACACCGCGTGCCCGCGCCGCCTGCGGGGCCCGTCGGAGCACCTGCTTGAGGTCGTCGAGCCGCCGCTGGATCGTGTCGATGCGCTTGTCCGGTGGCAGCGCGAGCAGCGATCCGACCCGGTCCGCGACGCCGTCCAGGTGACCGGCGAGGACCTGGGCGATGGCCGAGTCGATCAGCGCCAGCGCCTCCGGCCCGTAGAAGCGGTCCCGGGGCGCCGCGAGCTCGAACAGCCACACCGCCCGGTCGGCCTCCCGCAGCGCCTGCACCGGCTCGCGCAGCCACAGGTGCGTGGTGCCGGCCAGGTAGTGGTGCTGTGCCTCGCTGCAGCCGTACAGGCCGCCGACCTCGTCCTCGATGCTGAGCGCGTCCCGCTCGCTCGTCGCGACCCGCAGCGAGCGACGGGCCCGCGTCGGCTCGCCGGCCCGGGCCCAGCCGCGGGCGGCGAGGCTGGCGAGCAGCGGCCGGCCGCTGTCCCGCACGCCGTAGCGCAGGCCGTCCTCGGCCAGCTCCGCTGAGGTGCGCGGCCGGCCGTCCCAGTAGGCGAGCTTGCTCTGGGTGGCGCGCACCCAGCCGCGCAGGCCGGGGGACTCGGCGATGTCCGCGCACAGCCAGGCGGTGCGGGCGTGCGTGCCGGCCTCGGCCGGCCAGCCGAGGTCCCCGACCATCCAGGCCGCAAGCCCGCACAGCCGGCCTGCCAGCAGGTAGAGGTCGCGTGCCTGGGCGGGCCGGCAGCGCCCGGCCTCGATCAGCGTGAAGACCCGGCCGCGCAGGCTCAGCGTGCGGCGCAGCAGCGGCAGCGGCGGCAGCCACAGGTACTCCCTGGCGATCTCGCGTACGTCCTGGTCGAGCTGCTCCAGCGTGCTCGGGCCGACGCAGGTCGCCTCAGCCCACTCGCCGAACCCGGCCGCCTCGGCGGCGGCGCCGGCCATCAGCTCGGCCTCGTCCAGCCGGTCCGCCGGGTCCGGCGGGTCCTCCCGGCGGACGCCGCGCAACCGCGCCGGCAGTCCGCGAGCGGCCGGCGCCGGGCCGGACAGGACCGCCGGCGGCCCGGCCACCCTGCGTACGTGCGCGGTCGGCCGGGCCGGAACCAGGGCCACGGGCGCCAGCTGCACGTCCGTCCCCGGCAGCCCGTCCCGCCGCGCCCGCCCGGCTGCCGCCGCCAACGCGGCCGCACCCGGCCGCCCCGCGGCCGGGTCCGGCCGGGACGCTCCCACCGTCAGCACCGGGTGCAGTGTCGGCTCGCCGGCACGGCCGGTCAGCGCCGCCAGCACCGCGCGCTCCTGCTCCGGCATCATCCGCGAGTCCGCCGCGTCCAGCAGCTCGCCGACCGTCGTCTCGTACGCTTCCGCGAGCACCGTCAGC
>WNGJ01007464.1_pt1 | contig 11628 bp, 8 predicted proteins | sample 5400611 | NCBI WGS metagenome assembly WNGJ01 (sample SAMN13153375, study PRJNA577476) | soil metagenome | isolation source: 40 cm soil or saprolite under Garry oak tree replicate 1 | place: USA:California | collected 2016-06-15 | reverse complement strand
ACCCACCTGCATCGCGTGCGCGGCCGCGCTATGGCGCCGAATCAGGTCAAGTACGTCGAGCCCGGGAATAGCCCCATCGGTGACCACCCATTTTCCTCCGACCATCACCCTGTCAGCGCGGTGCGCGCCGCATAGAACGAGGGCCGCCAGCGGGTCGCCATGGCCGGAGAAACGCAATTCGTCGAGTTTGAACAGCGCCAGATCAGCGGCTTTGCCAACCGCGATTTCACCGAGTTCAGGACGACCTACGCAAGCCGCCGATCCCTTCGTCGCCCAGCGCAAGACGTCCTTATGGCTGACGCGGCCAACCCCATAGCGTGCACGCTGCAACAGGAATGCCGCTCGCACTTCCTGCATCAGGTTGGACCCATCGTTTGAGGCCGAACCATCGACGCCGAGCCCGATCGCCACTCCCGCCTCTTCCATATCGCAGACCGGACAGCACCCGGACGCCAGAAGCTGATTGCTGCAGGCACAATGGCTTATGGCTGTCTTTGCCCTAGCCAGGCGCGTCATCTCGGCTGCATTGAAATGAATCCCGTGCGCCAGCCAGGTGCGCGCGTTAAGCCAGCCGCATTGTTCGAGATAATCGAGCGGCCGGCAGCCATGTATCTGCTCACAAAATCTGTTCTCGTCCTCGGTTTCCGCCAGATGGGTGTGCAGGCGGACGTCGAGCTTCTCGGCAAGGGCTGCGGTGGCGCTCATCAGTGACGTCGTCACCGAAAATGGCGAGCATGGCGCCAGCGCGATCTGCACCATGGCTCCCTCGCCGCGCTGATGATGCTTTGCCACCGCGCGCTCGCTGTCGGCGAGGATGGTGTCCTCGTCCTGCACCACGCTGTCAGGCGGCAATCCGCCGTCCCGCTGTGAACGGTTCATCGACCCGCGAGTCAGCAGCGTGCGGATGCCCAGCCGCTGTGCGACGGCCACTTCGATGTCGACGGCGTCTTCCAGTCCCGCCGGAAAGACGTAGTGATGATCGGTCGTGGTGGTGCAGCCTGACAACAGCAGTTCCGACATCGCCACCGTTACGGCGAGGTCGAGGGCCTCGGGCGTCAGCCGTGCCCACACTGGATAGAGCGCCTGCAGCCACGGAAACAATTCGCGGTCCAGCGCCGCCGGCAGCGCCCGCGTCAGCGTCTGGTAGAAATGATGATGGGTATTGATCAGCCCCGGCAGTACGACATGGTCGCCGGCCTCAAAGAATGCCGCAGCCGTGGTCGGCTGGCCGCCCTTAGGCACCAGTTCGACGATCCTGCCGTTCTGGACAACGATGCCACGCTCCGCACCGTCGGCGAGAATGGCTAAGGGATCTTTGATCCAGATCGCCCGTTTTGGGTCCATGATCCTTACCGTCTGCCAAGTGACCGGATTGCAAAACGACTGGTTCCGCCATCCTGCCACCATCCTTGCAATTCAAAGACCAGCCCAATCCACAGGAGAGTTGGCGTCGGTCTTGCAGGAATTCTTATAGGGAGATGCATCTAGTTGAAAGCGCTAGCGTATCCATGGATTTGAACACGATCACTGAAGTGGCTCATCCCAAGACGCGGGCGCAACTGCCCATTTGGACGGCAGGCGATGCCTGGCTCGCGGGCGGAACCTGGCTGTTCTCGGAACCGCAGCACCATCTGACGCGGTTGATAGATCTCACCGATTTCAAATGGCCTGCGCTGACGATCGGCGAGACCGGGCTGACGATCGCCGCCACCTGCACGGTCGCGCAGCTTGACGCCCTCGCCTGCCCGCCCGAATGGCTCGCGGCGCCGCTGATCGACCAATGTTGCCGCGCGTTTCTGGCATCCTTCAAGATATGGAAGACCGCAACCGTCGGCGGCAATCTCTGCATGTCGTTGCCGGCCGGGCCGATGATCGCGCTGACGGCGGCGCTCGACGGCGTCTGTACGAGCTGGAAGGCTGATGGCAGCGAACAGAAGATCAACGTCGCCGACTTCGTCACCGGCAACCAGAGCAACGTGCTCACCGCCGGTGACTTGCTGCGGCAAATCGATATTCCGTTCGCGGCGCTGAAGCGGCGGGCGGCGTTTCGCCAGATATCGCTGACGCCGACCGGCCGATCGGCGGCATTGCTGATCGGCAGCGTCAACAGCGATGGCGCCCTGGCGCTGACAGTGACAGCGTCGACGGCGCGGCCTGTTCAATTGTCCTTTGCCGATATCCCGCAAGCGGATGAACTGCGCGAGGCGATCCTGCATCGCATCCCCGACAGACTTTACCACAATGATGTCCACGGCAAACCGGAGTGGCGCAAGCATATGACGCTGCGCCTGGCGCAAGAAATTCGCGCCGAACTGCAGAGCCCGGCGCGACCATGAGCTATCGGATCAACGGCAAGGCGTTTTCCAAAACCCCGCAGGCCGGGCAATGCCTGCGAACTTTCTTGCGCGAACTCGGGCATTTTGGCGTCAAGAAGGGTTGCGATGCCGGCGACTGTGGCGCTTGCACGGTGCTGATCGATGGCGAGCCGGTACATAGCTGCATCATCCCGGCCTTCCGCGCCGAGGGCCATATCGTCACCACGATCGAAGGCCTCGCGCCCGATGGGGGTGTCCACCCGATGCAGCAGGCCTTCCTCGATGCGCAGGCATTTCAATGCGGGTTCTGTACCTCGGGTATGATCCTGACCTGTGCGTCACTTAATCAGGCGCAGCGGCAAGATCTCGGCGCATCGCTGAAAGGCAATCTGTGCCGATGCACCGGCTATCGTGCGATCGAAGACGCCCTTAATGGCAAGAACAATATTGAGAACGCGGCAGCCGGCACCGCATTCGGCCGCAGCTTGCCTGCCCCCGCCGGACCGCAGCTCGTGAGGGGCGCAGCTCCCTACACCTTCGATACGGTTATCGAAGGCCTGTTGCACATCAAGATTTTGCGCTCGCCGCATCCGCACGCCAGAATCGTCTCGATCGACAAGACAGCGGCGCTGAGCGTTCCCGGCATCCATGCGGCACTGACTTTCGAAGATGCGCCGGACCGCCTCTTTTCTACCGCGCGGCACGAGAAAAACTGGATGGACCCGGACGATACCCGCGTGCTGGACAATGTCGTCCGCTTCATCGGGCAAAAGGTCGCCGCTGTGGTCGCGGAGACCGAAGCCGCCGCCGAGGAAGGCTGCCGCCGCCTCAAGGTCGAATACGACATTCTGCCCGCGGTGGTCGATCCGGCGCAGGCGATCGAACAGGGCGCGCCCGTGATTCACGGCGACAAGACGCCGGAGCAGAGGGTAACCAATGCGCAACGCAACATCGTGGCGGAAGCGCATGGAGAATACGGCAATGTCGCCAGCGCCCTTGCCGAGGCCGCGGTCACCTACCAGGGAACGTTTACGACCCAGCGCGTTCAGCACGCTGCGCTGGAGACCCATGGCGGTCTCGCATGGATCGATTCTGCCGGGATCCTGAACGTCCGTTCCAGCACGCAAGTGCCGTTCCTGACGCGGCGTGCGCTGACCGAGGTTTTCGATCTCGCCCCGGACAAGGTTCGGCTATTTTGCGAACGCGTCGGCGGCGGCTTCGGCGGCAAGCAGGAAATGTTCGTCGAGGATATTTTGGCACTGGCCGCCATCAAGACCGGACGGCCCGTAAAACTTGAGCTCACCCGCGAGGAACAGTTCATCGCGACCTCGACCCGGCATCCGATGCGCATCACAGTGAAGGCGGGCGCCGACAAGTGCGGAAAACTGACGGCACTGCAGCTCGACGTGCTCTCGAACACCGGCGCCTACGGCAATCATGCCGGTCCGGTGCTGTTTCACGCCTGCGGCGAGTCGCTCGGCGTTTACAATTGCCCGAACAAGAAGGTCGATGCCGTCGTCGCCTATACCAACACCGTGCCGTCAGGCGCCTTTCGCGGCTACGGCCTGCCACAAACCTTGTTTGCGGTGGAAGCCGCGATCGACGAACTGGCCAAGGGCCTCGGCATCAGTCCTTTCGAAATCCGCCGCCGCAACATCGTGAAGCCGGGCGATCCGATGCGGTCGCCTCCGGGCCCCGAGCATACGGACGTGCTCTACGGCAGCTACGGCCTCGATCAGTGCCTCGATCTGGTCGAGCGCGCGATGCAGGCTTCGGCACCGGCGACAGAACTCGCCGCCGACTGGCTGATCGGCGAAGGCATTGCGCTGACCATGATCGATACCGTGCCGCCCGGCGGACACCTCGCTGATGCCGGCATTGCGCTATGCGAGGACGGCAGTTTCGAACTGATCGTCGGCACCGCCGAATTTGGCAACGGCACCTCAACGGTGCATCGCCAGATCGCCGCGACCGCGCTGGCAACGACGGTCGATCAAGTCCACCTCAAGCAATCCGACACGGCGCGTGGCGGCCACGACACCGGCGCCTACGGCAGCGCCGGCACGTTTGTCGCTGGACGCGCGACGCTGGCCGCGGCTGAAAACCTGGCCAACGATCTCAAGATTTTTGCTGCCACCGCGACAAAAACAAATCCCGATACCTGCGTCCTGGAAAACGATACCGTGTCATGCGGCAAACAACGCGTCTCGTTTGCTCAACTCGCGAAGCTCGCGCACGCGCAGGGACAGGCTCTCAGTGCGACCGGCAGCTCAGCCGGCACGCCGCGGTCGGTCGCATTCAATGTGCAGGGCTTTCGCATCGCCGTGAACAAGGGCACCGGCGAGATCAAGATTTTGAAAAGCGTGCATGCCGCTGATGCCGGGCGGATCGCCAATCCGATGCAGTGTCGCGGACAGGTCGAGGGCGGGGTTGCGCAGTCGCTTGGCGCTACGCTTTACGAGGAGATGGTGATCGATGAAGGTGGCCGCGTGGTCAATCCGAAATTTCGCGACTATCACCTGCCGTCGTTTGCGGATATCCCGCGCACCGAAGTCTACTTCGCCGACACCTCGGATACGCTTGGGCCGATGGGCGCCAAATCAATGAGCGAGAGTCCCTACAATCCCGTGGCGGCTGCGCTCGGCAACGCGCTTGCCAATGCCACCGGCATTCGCTTCACCGCGGTGCCGTTCAAGCCAGACCGGTTGTTCCCGGCGTTGCACGAGAAGTTTGGATCGTAGCAATGGGTAGTCATACGCAGGCTTGACCCACGTATCCATCTAAAAAGAGAACTTTGCCTAAGTGGGTGGATTGCCGGATCAAGCCCGGCAATGACGAATGGTCATCGCAGCGCGCGCCTCAGGATGACGTCGGATGTGCGCAGGCCCAAGTTAGCCCCGCCCCACCGAGCATTCGATCTGGCCGTGCGGTTCGTCGGTCGGCAGGAAAACGTCGTTGTTGTTGTCCAGTCCGAACGCCGAGAGGTTCATCAGGATAAAATGCATGTTCGGACAGGCCATGCTGATCTCGGAAATCTCGGGCACCGCCGCAAGCGCGGCTTCGCCCATCCGGTACAGGCTGTCTTGCACGCTCTTGCTGTAGGTGGTGCTGAACACTTCCAGTACCGTGTCGAGGATCTTCGCATTGGTCGCCGGATAGTTTTGCGGTTTGCTCGACCATTTCCAGGACGCCACCATGCTGGTCGCACATATGCGGTCGGCGGTCGGAGGGATCGTCGTGTAGCGATCTTTGACGTAATTCTCCCAGCCCGACTGCGTCGACTTCATGAACGCAAAGCCGTCGATGCCGGAGGCCAGCGTCAATGATCCGCCGCGCGCCACAGCTAATTCAACAAAGGGCTTGCCGTTGCTATCCAGTACGAAACTGTGGGGATGCGGCTTGCCATCAAAACTCAACCGGCTCCATTTCGTCTCATGCGCCGTGATCGCGACGGAAGCGATCTGCGGGTATGTGTCCAGATATCTCTTCGCCAGCATCTGACAGAATTCTTCGGTGCAAAGTCCCGTATTTTCACGGGCAACGATATTGACCAGGTTCTTGATGGTATCGGTCGATACCGAGGTTGAGTTATCGGCGTGAGCATAGGTGCGCGCAAAATCGCCTTCGATCATGGCCTTGACGTTGAGCTGACTGACCTCGTGCCTGTCGCCGTCGCGATGAATCCGCATCACACGGACGCGGCCCTTCCCGTATCTGTTCTTGATCAGCGGCACGTGCGAGCCTCCAGTTCATCGGGCAAGTTGCGGGATTTCATTTGCCCGCCCTAGTGCCATATTGAGCAACGTTTGTGCCATCGGGCAAGGCTTCTGGCATGGCCCTTGTATTGATTCGGCGAGCCAGGCTCGTCGAGAGCCCCGCGCCAGGAGTACCAGCATATGAGCAACGAGATTCACCCGGTTGACCAGATCCTGCCGACACCGCGGCTGCTGGCGCTTGGGCTGCAGCACGTGCTGGTAATGTATGCCGGCGCAGTCGCGGTTCCCCTGATCATCGGCCGAGCGCTGAAACTGCCTCCGGAAGATGTCGCTTTCCTGATCAGCGCAGACTTGTTCGCTTGCGGGCTGGCCACATTGGTGCAGTGCATTGGGTTTCCCGGCGTCGGTATTCGCCTGCCGGTGATGATGGGCGTCACGTTTGCGTCGGTCGGCCCCATGCTGTCGATGGCCGCGGCACCCGACATCGGCTTGCTTGGCATCTACGGTTCGGTCATTGCTGCCGGAATCTTCGGCATTCTTGCCGCGCCTTTCATCAGCCGATTGCTGCCACTGTTCCCACCTGTGGTCACCGGCACCATCATTCTCGTGATCGGCATCTCGCTGATGCGCGTGGGCATCAACTGGGCCGGCGGCGGCCTGCCGACGTTGACCAGGGTCGTGGACGGCGTTCCCGGCGCGTTTCCCAATCCGGGTTATGGCCAATTGCAGGGGCTAGGCATCGCCCTGTTCGTGCTGCTGATCATTCTCGGCCTGATCAAATGGGGTTCCGGCTTCGTCGCCAACGTCTCGGTACTGCTCGGCATCATTGCCGGCGCGATCCTGGCCAGTGTGCGCGGCATCATGCATTTTGAAAAAGTCGCGGCGGCGTCATGGGGCGCCGTCGTGATACCTCTGCGTTTTGGCATTCCACAGTTTCATCTCGTTCCCATCATCACCATGTGCATCGTGATGATCGTGGTGATGATTGAATCGCTCGGGATGTTTCTGGCACTGGGCGAGATCACCGGAAAAACCATCGACCGCGACGCGCTGACCTGCGGGCTGCGCGCCGATGGCGTCGGTACGCTCCTCGGCGGACTGTTCAATACGTTTCCCTATACGTCGTTTTCGCAGAACGTCGGGCTTGTCAGCGTCACCGGCGTCCGCTCCCGCTGGGTGACCGTTGCCGGCGGCGGGATCATGCTGCTGCTCGGCCTGCTGCCGAAAATGGCAGCGCTGGTCGAAGCCGTCCCGCTGGTTGTGCTCGGCGGCGCTGGTCTCGTGATGTTCGGCATGGTTGCCGCGACCGGCGCGCGAATTCTTACCGCAGTCGACTTCAAGAACAATCGCTACAATCTGTTCATCGTCGCGATCTCGGTCGGCTTCGGCATGATCCCCCTCGCCGCCCCGAACTTCTTCCGAAACCTGCCGCACGATCTGCAGCCGCTGCTGGAGTCCGGCATTTTGCTCTGCGCTCTGGCTGCGGTGATGCTGAACGCATTTTTCAACGGCATGAGTAGTAAAGCCGCCGCTGAGGCAGATGCTGCAGCAATTGCCTCATCGGCGCAGCAGGTGTGAAATCAGCTCCCGCGGTAGGTCGTGTAACTCCACGGCGTCACCAATAGCGGCACGTGGAGATGGCCCTCGGGTTCACTGACCGAAAACCGCAACGGAATCGAATCGAGAAACGGTGGATCCGACATCGTTACATGCCGTTCCGCAAAATAATTCCCAACGCTGAATGTCAGTTCGTACCGGCCGATCGGCACCGGCCGGCAGGCAATCAATGGCTGATCAGTTCGGCCATCGCTGTTGGTGACCGTGCGCGTCACGACGCGGCTTGCGCCGAGGCTGGATAGCTCAACCAGTTCGACTTCTATCCCCGCCGCAGGTCTACCGCTGTGGGTATCGAGCACATGGGTCGACAAACGACCGTGCACCTGCAGTCGATCCTCTGACGCAACAAGCTGATCGAGGCGCAGCGCCGCGATCCGGCAGATTTCTTCGATCGATTTCTGCGTTTCGAGCTTTGCATCGTTCGGCAGACGGCGTTCGAAATCGCGCAGGATGGAATCCTTGGTGTGGCGCCGAACGCAGACGATATAGGGGAAACCGAACTTGGCGCGGTAGGCATTGTTGGCGCGTTCGAAGGCTTCGAATTCGGCGTCCGACAACCGATCGAGGCCGACACCGTTCTGTTCGGCGCTGGATTCCGCGGTGAGACCCGCAGCACGCTGGGCTCTGTCGGCGAGATCGGGATGCGCCTTGATCAGAGCAAGACGTCGTTCGGACGGCGCGCAATCCACAGCGGCCTTCATCGCGTCGAACAATCGCTTCATGCCGGCGAACGGGCGCGCCAAGGCAGCCTGCTCGGCGATCCACGGCGAGTATTCGAAGACGTTTGCGAGCGCTGCGACAAAATCACCTTTGCTGCATGCGTTCAAATCGGAAAGGGTCTTTTGCAACATTTCGCACCTCACTATCCGATATCGAACGCATTGCCCGCTCGAAAGACGAGGGCTACTCGCTGGGTCTCTTTCTCTCATAAGACCAGCCGAAAATCCCGCTTCGTTGCACTTCCGGCTCCGGAACTGGCGCCGGTACGTCCTTGGCTACGGCCTGCGGCGCGGGCGCTGGCAGATTTTCGCACTTCATCGAATAGACCAGTTTGCCATCTGCCGTCCGTCCGATAGGCGCACAATTATCGGGACGAGCGGTCGCGCTCTTGGGCGACAAGTTGGACTGCGCCCACGCGGGCGACGCGACCAAGAGAATTGCACATACGAGCTTCTTCATCGGGTTCTCTCGCCGGACATACCTCGTTCGACCCATTGAACCGGATAAGCTAAAAGAAGTCCATAAAGCGCTTTGGCAATCGTCTGCTGAATATTTAGTCGAAAACTTTTTTGACCAACAATTTTGCTCGCTGTTTCGTGATTGGCGGCATCGTAAGAATCCGCATGAGCAATCGTTATGTGGGAGACAAGGCGCTGACGTGCAAAACGCCGAACGTCCTCTGCAGGGAGATTTACGATGCGAAGAACAATCCTGACCATTCTAGCTTCGGCTTTGCTCGCCGCTTCGGCAGTACAGGTCGCCGCGGCCGCGGAACATAAGGGCCGCAAGGCAAACCGTGCGCCAGCACCGGTGAGCGAACCATTCCGCAACTCCAACGCCTATGCGTGGCCCTCTCCGACGGCAGAGCCCGATTGGTCGCGATATCAACGCGGCGGGCTCTCGGCTCCCGCGGGTCACTGAGAGTGCAATTTGAATAGTGGAAGCCGGTCGCGTCGCGACCGGCTTTTTCCGTTGCCCCGATCAGGCCTGTTACAAAGCCATATCGGGCAAACATCGTTTGGTAAGCCAAGCGGATCAGCTCTTGACACGCCTCGGTGACCGCTCTGCGCTAATAACTGAAATCGTCTATGGCAGGCTGTCCGATCATCGTGGTTCGCCAGAGAATGTCTGCCTCAACGTTGACAGCCAGTCGAGCGCAGCTCGCGGTAGTGGTCCTTTTTGGACCGCGGCGAGCGCGTCCTCGAACTGTTGCGGCGTCGCCATACCGACCAAGATAGTGCCCATCGCCGGGTGAGACAGCGCAAACCGCGTGGCGGCTTCGGTCAGGCTGGTAGCGAACCCCTCTTTTACCAGCGGGATTAGACGGCGAGCGCGATCGACATCGGCATCGTAGCGCATAGCCGAACCAATCGGCTCGGGCGCCGGACTCGCTATCGGGTGACGCTCGGCTGAGCCCGACAGTGCACCACCGGCTAGAACGCGGATGCCAACTACGCCAACGCCGGCTGCCCTGGTGTGATCGAACAATCGTCCATAATCTTGTGCCGGATAGTCCGTCGGCAATTCCTCGCCGGCGGATGGATTGAGCATGTTGTAGACGACCTGAGCGCTGTCGAAGGCGCGTGCATCAATCACTTGATGCAGTGCCGCCGTGTCGCCTACCGCCGTAATCCCCAGGAAGCGAGCCTTCCCTTGCTGACGCAGGCGCTCGAACGCTGGTACCACGTCGCCGAGAACCTGTCGGACGCTCAGCGCCAATCCGCCGCCTGTCTCGGTAATCGCATTGTGCAGGTGAAAGATATCGACCCGGTCAAGACGTAGTCGCGCCAGACTGCCTTCTAGCGACGTCGTTACGGCGTCCGCAATGCGGCAGAACTCGCTCGGCAGCAACCGGACCTTGGTGCCGACGGCCACGTTGGCTGGTTTCAACAGTTGCAGAACGCGGCCAAGGTTCTTTTCCGATTCACCATTGCCGTACTGCACCGCGGTGTCGAAGTAGTTCACGCCAGCGGCGATCGCCCGCGCGATGGTACGCTCCTGGTCGGCAGGCTCGCCGCGTACCATCAATCCGCCCACTGCGCCGCAGCCGAAGCCCAGGACCGAGAGCTGCATTCCCGTACGCCCAAAGACCCGCAATTGCATCGCTGTTCCTCCGACTGCATGTACAATACTCTAAATTATCGCCCCGGGTAACTTGCGACCGACGGCGCGGATCGATCAGACCATCGGGGCACGCCGTTTGATTGCGTGGTACGTCCTATGAGCCGGTACGCACAAACAGGGCGGATGGCCGGAACTCGCCGCGCCGCGGTTCACTAGACCACATCCGGCAAAAGACGAGCCAACGCCGCGCCGACGTCGGATTGCCGCGGAGGATCCGCCCCCGCGCGCCCGCATGTAAAAGCCGCGCATGTCGAGGCAAACGAGAGCACCCGGCTCAGCTCGTCGAGACCTATTTGCGCCAGCGTTCCGGTTTTGATCCGTCCGATAGCGCGCAAGGCGAACAACAGCGCAGCTTGAAAACTGTCGCCTGCCCCGATGGTATCCACAACGTCCATCGTGGGTGCCTGGACATCGATTGCGCCCGCCTCTCCGTGCCAAGCCTGAGCCCCCTTAATTCCTCGCGTAATGACGACAAGGCTTGCGCCCGCCTTGATGAGCGACTTGGCCTTACCCCTGTGGTCGCTACCGCCGTATAGAAATTCAAAGTCGACATCCGACATCCGCACGATATTAGCGGTGGCGGCAAACGCATCCATCTGATCGACGTAGCGGGCCTTGTGCCTGACGAGATTTGGCCGGCAATTCGGATCGAAGGAGATGGTGGTTGATCCGTCTGCATCTTCGATCATCGCAAGCGTTTGGGCTGCCCCCCTGTCGTTGGCGAGCGTTGTCGATCCGACATGAATTGCTTCGATCTCTTCGAAAGGGATGGAGCCACGCCGATAGGTCCAGTTTCGGGACGCGGTCGCCTCGTCATAGAAAGCATATTGCGGCTCACGCCCCACGTGGCGGACGAACGCGAGAGTCGTCTGATGCTCGCTGCGCGTCGCATAGCGAAGGTCGACCTTGGACGCAAGCGCGTGGTCTGCGATGATACGTCCGAAGAGATCGGTCGAGATGCCGCCCACAAACCCCGCCGGTGCGCCCAGACGCGCCATGCCGACAGCGATGTTGAGACAGGAACCCCCGGCAACCGGCACGGCCGCGTCACGTCCGTCCACGGATTTGACCGGCAGGAAATCAATCAGGGCATCTCCGCAACTCAGCAGCATGGCTCAACTTTTTTTAATAGCTTC
>WNGJ01012219.1_pt1 | contig 11629 bp, 4 predicted proteins | sample 5400611 | NCBI WGS metagenome assembly WNGJ01 (sample SAMN13153375, study PRJNA577476) | soil metagenome | isolation source: 40 cm soil or saprolite under Garry oak tree replicate 1 | place: USA:California | collected 2016-06-15 | reverse complement strand
AAGGCTGATGGAGGCAGGTCATCACCACGGCGTCTCCGAAATCAAACATCTGAGCCGATACCAGCGGGGCGGGCGCAGAACCATGGCCGGTCTGCTTCTGCAAATTGAGAGTTGCGATGCGATCGGCCTTGCTCAGTGGATGGTCATTGGTAGAGCCGAGCATGACGAATTCTTCCGCGATATGCGGCGACCAAGCGGAAGCGTCATGGTTCGTAACGCCGGTCTCCAACGCCTGCCATGAAGCTATGATGGCCTGTTCTGCTTCGGTTTTCGGCTTGAATGGCAAAGTCTTGCACGGATTCTGGCAGTCATTCACGCCGGGCCCTGCCGCAGTCGCGGCCAGCTGGCCCAGAGCGACCTCGTGATAGACGAGCAAACGCCAACCTGCCGGACGCTTTACCCAGATGCGCAAAACGTGGATTTTGTTGCGGCCGGACATCACCGCGCCGACCTGACCGTAGGTGCGCGGCTTAAGTTGCGCTCCGGTTTCGTTGCCAAGTGCGGGCGTGGGCAGGGACTTGAGGACGTCGGCCCTGGCTCGCGTCTTTCCGCCTGCATCCGTCCAAGTGAAATCCGCGTCGAGCAGTTTGCCGACCGCCGCCTTGTCGTCTTTCGCGGCGGCCTGGACAAATTCGTTGTCGATCTGGAGAAGCGATGGTTCATCTGCGACAGCAATGGCGCGCTCGCCAGACTCCGCAGCCAGCATGACACCGAGCGCGACCCCGGCGGTCAGCACACTCGCGACAAGGCGTCTCATTGGTTTCAGTCCCCCCTGGAATTCGTTCCCTCGGTTATACATGGAAAAAGGGCCGGATGCGTGTCAGGGCCCCTTTGTTGTGTCCAAGTGTGCCCAAGCACGTTAGAAGGTGAACTTCAAGCCCAACTGGATAGCGCGGGCGCTGCCCGAGCCAAGCACGGGGTTGAAAGAAGCGTTGTCGGGGGTAGCGCAGCCGCAACCGAAGGCGCCAGCCTGTGACGGATCGCCAGTTGCCCCCTGGCCGTAGCCACTCGTGCTGCCATAGGGATTCGCGAAATTGGGGTGGTTGAGAAAGTTGAAGGTCTCGACACGGATTTGAGCTTTTACTTTCTCCCCAAACCTGAAGGATTTCGAGATCGAAAGGTCCACGTTATGGAAGCCAGTATCCCGGAAGATGTTGCGGCCCATGGTGCCAAACTGGCCGACAGCATTCGGGATCAGCAAAGAATTGCCCACCATATAACAATAGTTGGTCCCAATCTTGGGATCCGTAAGCGAAGTCACTGCACCAGGGCCGACGGAAGTGGCTGCGCTCAAGCAAGCGGCCGGGACGGGACCTGTGCAGGCACCGCCGCCACTCGGACCGAAGCACGGAATTCCATTGGGGCCGATTGACTTGAAGTCGGCCGGGTTGCCAAAGAAATTCCAACGGTCAGCGTTTTCGTTGGCTCCCGCAAAATTGTTCACCTGGTCGTTCACTCCCCAAGGCTGCCCGCTCTGCAGAGTGATGATGGTATTGAGCTGCCAGCCTTCGAGGAGTTGGCTCTTGGTTTTCTTTTCCGGGAGCGAATAGGTCACGGAAAGAGTAAAGCGGTGAGTGATGTCAAAGTCGCTGCTGCCACGATCCTGGCCGGGATGCTTGCTATCCTGGGGGAGGAACGCAACCCAGTTCGATGACAGGTCGTCAATGGCATGAGCATAGGTATAGCCAGCCACGAAATCGAGACCATGGTAGTTGCGGGCCGTTAGCGTGGTCTGCAAACCGTGGTAGGTAGATCCATAGAAATTAGAGAGGTAGTTGATGTAGTTGAGGTAGGGATACTGAGCCGCGAATGGCTGCGCGGTGCTACCGTTTGCGATATCCGGCTGATTGAGATCCACAACTCCGATCAATCTCACGCCATGGTTACCCACGTAAGTGGCCTCCAGGGAAAGCTTGCCGGAGAAGGCGTGCTGGATACCCAGAGTCCAATTCTCAACGTAGGGGGTGCGGAAATTGCGGTTCATGGAAAAGGTATCGCAAGGCCCCGGGTCGGTTCCGATGCCGTCACCGCACTGAACCGATGCGGTGACGCTGGAAGGATAAATTGCGGTAGTTTGATCCTGCCAGGTAAGGTTTGAGCCTGAGAGAGTAACGCCTGTGGCAAAAATGTTTCCGATGCCGCCGGTAGTAACGGGGGAGACGGGGCAATTGCCACCCACTGGAGCTGCAGGACATACAATGATGGTGGCGCCCGTGGGGACGGTACCCACACCCAACGTGACGGTGTTTTGTGTGTTCTGCTGAGAAAGGAACGCGTTCATGGAAAGAAGGCTGTAGATGATACTTCCTCCGGCGCGGACGATAGTGGTGCCCTTTCCGGTCACGTCCCAAGCAATCCCGAAGCGTGGGGAAAAATTCTTGTGGTCGCCTTTATAAATCGAGCCGATGTTCTTGCCCACCTGTTCAAAACCGACAGAAGGCTCCCAATTTCCGAACAGGTTGTTTGCTTCCTTAGGAACACCCTGGAGCTCGTAGCGGAATCCGAGATTCATAGTGACCCTTGGAGTGATGCGCCAGTCGTCCTGGGCGTAACCGGCGTAAAGCCACTGGGTAATATTACGGGTGGGATCTCCGGCCAAAAAGGTGGTATTCCCCGGTATTCCAGCGAGAAAGTCTTCGAGTGGAGAGGAGCCAGCGGCAACTCCGTCGCCTTGGAATCGGATCCGCCCTCTCCCTGCACGGAATGTGGCCTGATGGACCTGGTCTTTGCGGAGTTCGCCACCGAACTTAAAGGCGTGCTTGCCACGTAAGTACGACAGCTGATCAATAACGTCATAGACTTTGTCCGGCCCGACAATTTTGGGGAAATTGTGGAAGGAACCCAGTTGCGAAAAGGGACTGATTCTGATGTCGGGGATACCGCTCAACAAGGGATTGGAGAGGCCGGTGTTAATCTTGTAAGGGAAACCAATATCGTCGGGGAGGATTTGTAGAACGTAGTGTGTGAACCCGCCACGAAGCTCGTTGGCCCAAGTGGAATTTGGAGTCCAAGCCCAGTGGGCGGAGACGTCTTGCGCTCGGGAATGAACTTTGGTGCGGAATTGCGGCAGGAGCTCGAAGAAGTCCATTCCCACGATGGTGTCGTTGCCGAAGAAATAGGAGCCGCTCAGAGCATTATGGTCGTTGATATGGTAATCCACTTTCCCTATCGCATTCTTTGAGCTATTAACGTTGGGATAGTTGAGCGATACAAACGTCCCCTGCCCGGTGTTCGGCGTGGGAGCGTAGAATCCCAATAAATAATTGCTGAGCGGATTAACCACGAAACTCGGGTTCTGCGCCAGCAACTCTTGAGTGGCATCGGCGACGCTGATGGAGCAGTCGCCCGTGGTGATCACCACACACCCGTTGCCGCCGCCACCGACAATGGAAGCCGTCGTCGGGACGTGTCCGGGCAGGGAGTTGCCGACGGTATACATCTGGCCTTCGTAAGCACCAAAATAAAAGAGCTTGTCCTTAATGATGTGCCCGCCGGCGCTCCCGCCGTACTGCTCTAGTTCTACAGGAGTCTTGTCTGAACCGACAGGGTTGAAGTAGTTGCGAGCATCGAATTTGTCAGAGCGGCCAAAACCATAAGCAGTGCCATGGATGTCGTTGGTGCCCGATTTCAATCCGACGCTAGTGACTGCGCCGGGCTTCCAGCCGAACTCGGCCCTAGGATTGACCTGCGTATTGAACTCCTGAATCGCATCTATCGGTATAAGGGTGGCGGCATCACCGATGACAGCGGCGGCGTTAGTGACGCTCAGGCCCATGAAGGCTTCGTCGTTGGTAATGCCGTCGACGATGTAGCTGGTGTCCTCGGGACGAATACCGTTGGTGCTCTGGGTCCAGGGTCCGCCGCCAGGGTAGATCATGGTGCCGGGACGGAGAGAAACAAGATTCTGGTAATTGCGGCCGTTCAAGGGCAAATCATTAATAATCTCGTTGCTGATCGTGCCGCCGAGAGTGGTGGAGGTGGTGTCCACCATCGGGACTTCTTCGGTGATAGTGATCGTTTCGGTTGTCGAGCCGGGCTGGAGGACGGCGTCGATGCGCGCGTCCTTGCCAACCTCTACCAGGATATTCTTGCGCTCAAAAATCTTGAAACCTTTGAATTCGGCGCGCACGGTATAAGTGCCGGGCTGAAGGTTCAAAGCAACGTAGGCTCCATCTGAGTCCGTAGTCAGAGTTTGTGAGACGCCGCGTGCCACGTCCGTAAGGGTTACTGTCGCGCCTCCGACGTTGCCGCCAGACTGGTCGGTGACGACACCCAGAATTCGGCCGCTACTGCCTTGTGGATGAGCTGCAACACTAGCAAATAGCGCTGCGCAAACCGCCGCCAGAACTCGAAGGAGCTTGGCTAGGCTGGCACACCCCGGCACGACATCCCGCTGAACTTTGGACCGCATGAGGACCTCCCCCACGAAATAGGTATAGCCGCTGTACCACCATATGATAGAAGCTGTCAAGCAATTCCCTATTTGAGAGCATCTAAAATAGTCATATGGCCAGGAAGGAGAGGATACTGGTACAGAGGTTGGACCACAATTGTGACCCGGTACCCGATGGCTTCCTCATCTTTCATACTGCCCCTGCCAGATCAGGGCAATTTCGGCGAAATCGCAAGACTAGTCTGCTCACTTTATATCACGTGCCCTTGACGCGCCGAATTTTGGGTTTGCAGAAGCAGCCTGCTGAGTTGGGCCAAGTTCAAAAACCAGTCTCGCCGGAGTGGATGCTCATCCAGCCTGCGCACCCGCTTTCTTTTTCGAAAGGTGCCGATTACAATTCCTCGATACACTAAGGCTGATAATGCTCCATCTCCTGCTTTCCTTGCTGATGTCGGCGTCAGTAGCTATACGTCACCAAAACACGGGGGCGAGCGTTGTCGCCAGGCCGTGCGCGGAGGGGTGGGACAGCGCTGGACGGGGGACCAAGAAAAAGCCACCGAAGCATGCAAAGGGAGAGCCGCAAAATAAAGCGGGGGCTTGCATAGAACTGTCGTTTCCACCGCTGGAGATTCAAGAATACTTGCAGTCGTACGCCCGGAGTCAGCAATGGAAAATCAGTCAGCAACAAGTGACCGAAGACTCCTGGACGATCTCGCGGGAGCTCAGCAAAGAGGAACTGCTGGGCGCTACCAAGAGGAACTCAGGTATGGCCAGAGTAACCTGGACAGCAGGAGTAGTCCGTTTGCACATCAGTACGGCGCAAGTGGCAGAAGGGTACGCGCGCACCATGATTCGTGCCAGCTTCCGCGGCTACGGCCAAAACGCGGATCAGTTTGCGCTTCCACGGGAATACTGGGATTTGGAATCCAACAACAATCTTGAGACGTCCATCACTTCTGCCCTGCAGGCCCATTTCAAGGCTTCGCAATAGGAGGTGGACGGCGCAGCGGCAAGATCCTTCGCACGCAGAAAACCTGGCGTTGCATGCGGGCTTGTCCGGCGATGTGGGGGCCGTTTGTTTTCGTTTTGCAGCCAGCCGCCGCGGGTCTTCCACTTTTACATCCACCGATGGATCCTGCCACTGAGTCAAGCAATGTGAATTCAGCGAATGACAATCCCGCCAGCAAACATTTCCGCTGGTCCACTTACAAGAAAAATACTTACCGGTGAGTGGCAACGGACGCTTCGGGTATGCCGGTTCTGAGCAAGCTGGCGAACTGCTGGGGAAGCACCGGCGGGCTGAAATAGTACCCTTGCGCCTCGTCACATTGGTGAGCCTGAAGAAACACCAGCTCTTCTTGCGTATTCACGCCCTCAGCAACGACCCGCAGCATGCCTCGCGTCACGATTGACCTAGCGGCAACGGGAGCCGACTCGATTTGCAAGCCAATTCCTGGCAAAGGCTTTCGGCATCCGAAGGAGTCTGACCCCCATCTACTGGCAATCAAGAACCAAGAACATCGTTTCGGCACGGCACGAAGATTTCCAGGATCTGACTCACTTGTGGCAAGATCTAGACCAGAGGCAGTGGTCACAAGCTCGCAATGTAAGCTAGAATTAAGACTTAGTTATGTCGGGGCGTAGCGCAGCCTGGTAGCGCGCCTGCCTTGGGCGCAGGAGGTCCCGAGTTCAAATCTCGGCGCCCCGACCAATCTATGTTGTTTGTTCTCCATTACTTAGAGAGCCCTGTATTTTTGCTACAACCCTTGTGAATTTCTCGCAGGCAGGAGGTCGGTTTTTGCAAATCACTCAATCTCCATGACTTCGTTGCATTGTGCGCAGGCAAGAACTCAAAAAGGCAGGAGTGCCATTAAGAAACTATTGAATTCACTCCGCTTAAAAGGATGTCATGAGGTGGGTGAGGGGAAAACTGGGGGGACCTTGTGCACTTCTCGTTCATCATTCTGGTCAAAAACAAAATCGATAGTCACGCGTTACGAAGTTCAGTACGCTCCGCCATTCTCGCCACTGCTCTCTGCACGGAGCCGACTTCGCTGAGCGGTTGGTCAGTTTCCCAGATTGCCGTTTCAGGATCTCTTCCGTGCAGCTGACCAACTGAGAACTACTACGTTCGTGGACACAAGCGCGTTTATCATTACCAATCGATTTTAAGGGGGGCGAGGCGGTGTCATAGGAGTCTGAAACGTCCACGTTGACTTGCGTTTCAGCACACCCTAACATGCGTTTGCAAGAGCGGCTCTTCACACATGATTGGCCAGATCATCTCGCACTATCGCATTCTGGAAAAGCTCGGCGGCGGGGGGATGGGTGTGGTTTACAGGGCTGAGGATGTCAAGCTAGGGCGATTTGTGGCCCTCAAATTCCTGCCCGAGGAGGTAGCGAAAGATCCCCAGGCCCTCAGCCGCTTTCAGCGCGAAGCTAAAGCTGCATCCGCACTAAATCATCCCAACATTTGCACGATCTACGAAATCGATGATCAGCACGGGCAAGCGTTCATCGCCATGGAGTTTCTAGACGGCGCAACACTGAAGCACCGCATCGCGGGCCGTCCGGTCGAACTCGACACTCTGCTGGCGGTCAGCATCGAGATCGCTGATGCCCTGGATGCAGCCCACGCGCAAGGAATCATCCACCGCGACATCAAGCCAGCCAATATTTTCGTGACCAAACGCGAGCACGCCAAAATTCTCGATTTCGGCCTGGCCAAGCTCACTGCGGAAAATTTCATAACCCCGCAGCTCGCCGTATCACAAGCCACCATTGAAGCGAGTCACGAACACCTCACCAGTCCGGGCACTGCGCTCGGTACGGTTGCCTACATGTCGCCCGAGCAGGCTCTTGGCAAGCAACTGGATTCCCGCACCGATCTCTTTTCCTTCGGGGCCGTGCTCTACGAGATGGCCACGGGCAGGCTTCCCTTTCGCGGCGAAACCTCCGCGGCAATGTTCGATTCGATTCTGCATAGGGCACCAGTCGCCCCTGTGCGACTCAACCCGGATTTGCCGCAGCAGTTGGAAGAAATCGTAAACAAGGCGTTGGAGAAGGACCGCAACCTTCGTTACCAACATGCGACCGACTTGCGCGCGGACTTGCAAAGGCTGAAGCGCGATACAGACTCCCACCGCAGCGGTCACCACGCTGCCTTGGAAGTTGACGTCTCACCCGCACCAGCGCCGGCGGTTTCAAGAACGTCTGCCAGTCGACCGGCGGCGGCTTCGTCGGCAGCGTCCGCACAAATCAGAAAGCCCTTTGCGCGCGCGTGGAAATTCCTCGTTCCTGCGACGGTGCTTATGGCGGCCCTTTTCGCAGCCACCTTCTACTGGCGCTCCACGAAAGTCCATGCCCTCACGGAAAAGGACACCATACTTCTCGCCGATTTCGTTAACACCACGGGCGATTCCGTATTTGACGGAACCCTCAAGCAAGCATTGGCGGTACAACTGGAGCAGTCGCCCTATCTGAACTTGGTTCCCCAGTCGCGAATTCAGGAAGCGCTGCATTACATGGGGCGTCCGAGTGGAGAGCGCATCACCAGCGACGTGGCCAAGGAGATTTGCCTCCGAGAAGGTGTGAAGGCCATGCTCACGGGTTCGATAGCCAGCCTGGGCAGCCACTATGTGATTACGGTCGAAGCGGTCAATGCTCAGACGGATGATTCGCTCGCGCGTGAGCAGAGCGAGGCCGACGGCAAAGAGCAAGTGCTCAAAACGCTGGACAAAGCCGCCTCAAGCTTGCGCCAAAAACTTGGTGAATCCCTCGCTTCTGTCCAGCAGTTTGCCACTCCCCTCGAGCAGGCCACCACCTCATCGCTCGATGCTCTGAAAGAATACAGTCTCGGAGAAGCTGAGCACCTGAAGACCAACGACGAGGCAGCGATTCCGCATTTCAAGCGTGCCATTGAAGTGGATCCGAACTTCGCCACTGCGTATGCCGTCCTTGGCATCTGTTTTTCCAATTTAAGCGAAGCCAAACAAGCTGACGATTTGCTGAAGAAGGCTTATGACCTACGGGAGAGAGCCAGCGCGCCGGAGAAACTTTATATCCTGTCCCACTATTACGGGGGAAGCATCGGGGAAATTGAAAAGGAGATCGAGGTCTACGAACAGTGGAATCATACCTACCCTCGCGACACGACCCCCCTCGATAATCTGGCTCTGGCATATCAACTAATCGGCCTTCCTGAGAAGGCGCTAAGTGCTTCGAGTGAGGCACTGCGCTTGGACCCAAAAGATCGCTACGCTAATAGCTGGCTTTCCGCATCCTACTTGGCGCTGAATCGCTACGATGAAGCTAAAAGCGTCGCCGAACAAGCTATCGCTCAAAATCTCGATACCGGTCAGGTTCACATGGTACTTTTCCGTGTCGCCTTCATCCGTGGCGATCAGGCTGGCATGCGTCGCGAGCTTTCTTGGGCAGCAGGAAAACCGCCGGAGCCCCTTCTGTTGTTGTTGATGGCTGGCTCCCAGGACTCCCTCGGCAGAGTCAAGGTCTCGCGCGACATCTGGCAGCAGGCTATGTCTTCTGCAAATCACCACGGCATGATGGAGTTCATCTCCACAGTGACCGCCGTCCGGGCTGTACGTGATGCTGCGCATGGCTTCTCCGACGCTGCTCGTCAGGAATCGGCGGAAGCCCTCCGCCTGCCCGGCGGGAGGAGAACACGCCCCGTGGCCGCATTAGCCCTGGCGCAAATCGGTGAAGCGGGCAAGGCACAAAAGCTCATCGATGATTTGGTTCGCCCCTCAACGATTTGCAACGTAAGAAGCCCGAGGAGGCCATCGCTGCTCTGGAACCTGCCAGAAAGTACGAAATGGGTGTCGGGCCTGGCAACCCTCCGGCGTTTTGGCCGGTCTATGTTCGCGGACTGGCTTTCCTTCGCATGCAGGACGGCGTCAAGTCTGCTGCCGAGTTCCAGAAAATTCTTGACCATCGCGGTGCTCTTACCACTAGCGAGCTCTATCCGCTTGCGCAGTTGAACCTTGCTCGCGCCTATAAGCTTCAAGGCGATACAACCAAGGCGCGCACCGCCTATCAAGACTTCTTCGCGCTCTGGAAAGACGCCGACCCCGACATTCCCGTCCTCATCGCCGCAAAAGCCGAGTACGCCAAGCTGAAGTAACTGGGCGCAACTGGCAAAAAGCGAACAGTTACCTCGCCGAAGTGAGATTGGTCCCTCAAAGTCTTAGTGTTGTATCGGAAGCGCGAAGGGGCAAGGCGCCTGCACGAGCACGGTGTGTTCGCGCGCTTTCGATACAACGACTTGAAGGATGCCGCCCGGCGGCGGACGCGGGCCCTATGCAAATTCAATGGCGAGAAGGAGCGGCGTCGAGCTGTGCCGAGGCTGTGCTGCAGAGCGCGACACGTGACAGTATGAGCCGGGAAGCTGGCTGCTTGCGCAAGAGGATCGTGAAGAGCGTGGTTGAAGAGTTGGAAAAGGAACTCCGTTCCGCGGCAAGGCACAGAGGTACGGAGCGGGTTGAAACGCGCCTTCGAATTGGAGAGAGTCGCTTCATGCCGCAGCCTTGACCACCGGTGAAGAACGAAGTTGGATTTCAGCAGCGGTGAGTCTTTCGACGATCATCATCGGCCCACCACACTTGGGGCAAGACCAAAGATCGCTCGGACCGGAGGTGGAGACCTCTTGGTCGGTTGGCGGTGCCGCGCTGAGCAGTTGGAAGCAAAGTGGCAAGGTGGTGGCACGTTTGCGATTGGCCAGGAAGCCGAAGTTTCGGATGCGCACGAAACCTTCGGGGAGCAGATGCAACAGGAAGCGGCGCAAGAACTCATCGAGCGATAGAGGCAGCAACTTCTGTTCGTTATTGTGAGCGGAATCGCGCCAACGAAACGTGACCTTACCATCAGCAAAGGAGACCAGGCGATGGTTGGAGATGGCCACGCGATGGGTGTAGCGGCCCAGATACTGGAGCACAAACTGTGGGCCCCCGAAGGGTGGTTTCAAATAGACGATCCAGTCTTTTCGGTACAGGGGTCGGAGCCAGGCGGCAAAAGTCTTCGGCTGAGCGAGGAGTTTGAGGTCTCCGTGGAAGGAGAGCTGGCCGTCGCGGAAGGCTTGCTTGAGAGCGTCGACAAACTTTCCACGAAAGACCTTGCGCAGCACCTCGCAGGGAAGGAAGAACCGCTCGGATGCAGGAACCCAGTGGGTGTGATCGAGCGACAGGCCGCCGGCGGGAACGACGCAATGCACATGCGGGTGAATGTCGAGTTTTTGACTCCAGGTGTGCAGGACGCTGAAGAAGCCGATTTCTGCACCGAGATGTTGGGGATCGCGCGCGACTTCCAGGAGGCTTTCCGCACTGGTGCGAAACAGGAGATCGTAGATGACTTTCTTGTTCTGCAAAACCAACGGGGCCAAATGACGAGGAAGTGTGAAGACCACATGGACGTAACGCGTTGGGAGAAGCTCCTGGCGACGTGCTGCGAGCCAGCGATCGCGAGCTCCTGCCTGACACTTTGGGCAGTGCCGATTTCTGCACGAGTTGTAGGAGATGGCGCGATGTCCGCAGCGGGTGCATTCATCGAGATGGCCGCCGAGCGCGGCGGTGCGACACCGCGCAATGGCCAGTAGCACTTTAACGTGCTTCCAGGTGATCCACTTACGGCTTCTTTCGATGAATGCGTCTCCCGCAGCGCGGACCAGATCGGCCACCTCGAGGAGTGGCCGGTCCATCTACTGGTTCTGTGGTGATTTGTCTTTCAGCTTCAGTGAGTCCAGCGGACTCGCTGTCGCGTTCAGGCGGCGTTCAGAAACATGGAGGTAGATGGTGGTTTGTTCCAGGTCGTTATGGCCTAACAGCATCTGGATGTTGCGTAGATCTGCACCGTGTTCTAGCAGATGCGTTGCAAAGCAATGCCTCAGCGTATGGGGGTGCACCTCTTTTTGGATGCCCGCTCGCTTGGCGGCATTCCGGCATGCATGCCAAACCACTTTCGTAGAAATCGGCTTATCGTTGGTATGGTGCCGGTTGCCTGGAAACAGCCACACGCTAGGCTTGCGCTTTAACCGACACCAGTGCTCACGCAGTTCCTTAAGCAGCTTTGGGCTAAGCATCACGTCCCGATCTTTGCGCCCCTTGCCACCATGGATGTGAACCACCATGCGCTGGCTGTCGACGTCCGAAATTTTCAGGTGGGTCAACTCGGCGCGTCGCACTCCGGTGGCGTAGAGCATCATCAGCAGTGTGCGATGAAAGGGAG
>WNGJ01007456.1_pt1 | contig 11633 bp, 12 predicted proteins | sample 5400611 | NCBI WGS metagenome assembly WNGJ01 (sample SAMN13153375, study PRJNA577476) | soil metagenome | isolation source: 40 cm soil or saprolite under Garry oak tree replicate 1 | place: USA:California | collected 2016-06-15 | reverse complement strand
TGACGGCGGCAGCTCGATCCCGGCCTCACGCAAGGCCACCAGGGCGATGACCGCCAGGCCGATGAAGAACACGAGCTTCCCCAGGGTGCCCGTATGCCAGCCGATCACACCGATCGTCGGGCCGACGGTCCCGGACCCCGCGTACCAATCGGTGAACGCAGAAAGGCTGAGCACCAGGCCGGAGATCCAGGTCGCCCGCTCGCCCGCCGCGGTCATGCCGACGCCTGTAAAGCGGTCGCGACGACTGACCGGTCTGGTGCTTACGCCGGTGCTCGGAGGGGCGGGTTGCTCGGTGGCCACAATGGAAGTATGGGCATGTTCGTGGTTAGATGAACACGTTGCCGACCAAGGGGGTCGGGGTGAACGCATCCCGCGAACGGCCGACCACAGCTGCCGACGGCGACGAAGTTCCGCTTTCTGCCGCCGCCGGCGACCATGCGAAAGGTGTGTTCCGCTGCGTCGATTGCGGGCACGCAGTCACCGTCCACCGCGAGCTTCCGCCCTGCCCGATGTGTGGCGGCGAGTCCTGGCAGACGGAAGCCTGGCGGCCTTTCGCGCGCGCATTGGACGCCTAAGAGGGTTTGCCGGCAACGTTCGCGCGCAACGTCACCGGCCAGACCACTAGAGCCCAAATAGCCTCTGTACCTGGTGCCACATGGCGATCCCCAGGTAGATGCTGAGCGCAAGCAGGGCGAACGCAATCAGCCAGAAGCGAACGTTCGCCGCCCGGCGCTCTCTCGTACGTCGCTCGCGGTGCTCTCGCTTTGCCCGCTGGCGCCGATATTCGCGACTGACGGCGCCGGGGTCGTAGACAGGTACGTCTGGCGGCGGCTTCCGTGCGGGCTCAGCCATCCGCTGGAGTTTAGTGGCCTGGCCGGTAACGTTCGCGTCACCGGCCAGGCCACTTGGCCTGGCCACTAGAACCCCGGCCCTCTCGCGTGCGGCCATACTTGGGGCGGGGGGACGATGAGCAGCGAGCCAGCCCAGACAACAGGTTCGACCGAGACTACCGCGGCGCTCGGCGAGCTGGCGCGCGCACTCAGGAGGGTCGCCGAGGGAAGCTCGCTCGAGGACGTGCTGCGATGGATCGCCGATGCGACGTTGGTTGCCGCCGCCGCCGACGTCGTTGTCGTGCGGGTACTGGACGAAGAGGGCGCCTCGCTCGAAGCCCGCGCAGTCTCGGCATTGTCGACCTCCGTCGCCGCGGAGCTCCAGGGTTCGCGGACCGCTCCCGGCGCCGGTCCAGACGCATTGCGCTCGACCGGTCAGCGACTCGGGTTCGGTGCTGCGCTTGCGTTGCCGATCGCGATCGGCGAGCGTGAGCTCGGGCGACTGGAGTTGTTCCGACGCGCGCGGTCTTTCACGGCCGCGGACGAGGCAATCGGCCGTCTCGCGGCCGAGCACGCTGGGGTGGCGCTCGCCGGTACAGGCGGGAACGGGACGGGTGCACACGAGCTGCCGGCAGGAGAGCTGCTGCGACTTGGTGGCGACGCCCTGGCCAGCGCGTTCGACGAGGAGCGGACGGCAGGGGAGATCGCGCGGCTGGCCGTTCAGGGAACCGGCGCGAGGAGCGCAGCCGTCTGGCGGCTCGACGACGATCTACAGCCCCACCTCGCCGGGGCGTTCGGCCCTGGGGAGGCCGACGCGCGGGGTGTCGTTGAAGCGCTGGGTGCGAGGACAGCCTTCTCGACCTCCTCTGGCTCCTGGGTATTGCAACTCGGTCAGCCCGCCTTCGGCGTACTGCAGCTCCGGTTCGAGCAGCCGGTCGTACCTTCGGACGAGGTGCTCGACGCGCTGACGACCTTTGCCGCGCGAGCGGCGCACGCACTGCGTTCGAGCGAATGGGCGCGCCGGCAGTCGGTCGAGCTACAGCGCAGCCGGGCGCTCGTCGCCGTCGTCGGTCAGGCGATCGCGCAACTCTCGCTCTCGCACACGCTGGAGACTGCGATCGAACGGATCGCCGAGCTGCTCGACGCCGAGCGCCTCGCGGTCTATCTACTCGAGCCGGACGAGGATCGCCTGCTGGAGGCTGCAGGGCGGGGCCTCGCCGGCCCGCACACCCCGGTCGCCGAGCGTCTGGTCGAGCTCGCGCGCGGCCCGCTGCGCGGGCATGACGCGATGTTGATCGAAGACGCGACTGCCGATCCCAGGCTGGCGCCTGTCCGCGAGCAGCTCGCCGAGACCGGCATCGAGGCGGCCGTTGGCCTCCCACTTCGCGTGCGCGAGGATCTGATCGGGCTGCTTGCCATCTACCCGCAGCCAGGGCAGACGCCGACGCCGGACGAGCTCGATCTCGTCACCGCGCTCGCGGCGCAACTCGCGGTCGTCGTCCAGAACGCGCGGCTGCACGAACAGGTCAAGCAGCGCGAGAGCGAGCGTCGAGAAGCCCTGGAGGCGGAGCAACAGGCCTCACGCACGCTGCGATCGCTGTACGCGATCTCGGGGACCTTCGCCCAGAGCCTCTCGCTGGAGACGACGCTCGAGGCGCTCGTGCGAACCTTCGCCGAACTGCTCGAGCTCGACGCTGTTGGAGTCCGAATGCCCGACGAGCGTGGCGAGGCGCTTCTCACCCAGGCTCTCCACGTCCGCGACGAGCGCCTGACCGAGGCCGTCGAAACGATCTTGCTCCGGCCGCAGCCGTTGTCACCGCGCCTCCGCGGGCTCTTCGCCGGGGGCCGCCCGCTGCTGCTCGATCCGCGTCTCGCGCGTGAGCTCGAAGGCTCTTACGGGCTGCTCGTGCCCTTCCTCGAGCGTGGCTCGACAGCGGCGATCGTTCCGATCTCGACGCCGGCGGAGGTGCTCGGGACGCTGACCTTGCTGTCGCTCGATCCGGGCCGGCCGCTCGGCGGCGGAGACCTCGAGCTGGCGCGCTCGGTCGTCGGCCAGGCTGCCCTGGCGCTCGAGAACGCCCGGCTCTACCAGCAGCAGAAGCGGTTCGCCGACACCATGCAACGGTCGCTCCTGCCTCGTTTCTATCCCAAGATCGAGGGCATCGAGCTAGGAGGGGTTTACGAGTCCTCCGCCCGTCTCGACGTCGGCGGCGACGTCTATGACTTCCTCAGACTCGACGACGATCGCCTCGCAGTCGCGCTCGGCGACGTCACCGGTCACGGAATCGATGCGGCCGCCGATATGGCGATGGCGAAGTTCGTCTTTCGCTCGCTCGCTCGCGAGCATCCGGAGCCGGCTGATTTTCTCGCCGCGGCGAACGAGGTGGTGGTCGGCGAGGTGGCGCTCAGCAAGTTCATCACGATGGTCTACGTCACCGTCGATCCCGGCTCGGGGGACGTCGCGTGCGGCTGCGCCGGCCACCCGCGGCCGCGAATCGTCACGCCGGCGGGCGAGGTGGCCGCGCTCGAGGCGACCGGCCTCGCCCTCGGGGTCGACGCCGGGCAGACATACGACGAAAAGCGTGAGCGCCTGAGCGTGGGCGGGGCGCTCGTTCTCTACACCGACGGGGTCATCGAAGCCCGTCGTGACGGCGCGCTCTACGGCGAGGAGCGACTCGACGCCCTGCTCTCCACCCACGCGTTGCTGCCGGCCGCGGAGCTCGCGCGAGCTGTGGTCGAGGATTGCCGCGCGTTCACCGGCGGCGATCTCACGGACGACTGTGCGGTTGTCGTCATCCGCAGGACTTGACCGAGCTTCGTCGCGGCGAGAGGTTTTTGCGGATCGGCCATCGGGGCGCCGCGGCGCTTGCACCCGAGAACACGCTGACCGCGTTCCGGCGAGCGCTCGAGGTTGGCGTCGACTTCGTCGAGTTCGACGTTCTCGACCTCGCCGACGGCACTCTCGTGCTCGCCCACTCGGACGACCTGCTCGAGGTAAGCCACGGCGTAGCCGCCGGTCACGTCCGTGAACTGGGGCTCGAGGAGCTGCGAGAGGTCGTCCCTCAGTTGCCGACCTTCGAGGACGCGCTCGGCTTCTTGGCCTCGGTAGAGGTCGGTCTGCACGCCGACGTCAAATGCGAGCGGCACGGGCACGAGGTCGCCGCGGCGATCCGCCGTTACGGGCTTGTCGATCGCGCGGTTGCGAGCTCGTTCTCCCGGCGCGTGCTCCACGACCTACGAGAGACGGAGCCGCGGCTCGCTGTCGGGCTCACCTATCCGGAAGATCGTCACGGCCTGACGCGCAGGCGCCTGCTCGCGCCGCTCGTGCCCCCTGCTGTGCGACTGCTCGGCCGCGCCCTGCCGCGCCGCCTCCCGCGCTGGCTCACGTCGACCGGTGCGAACGTGGCGATGCTCCACCACGGCGTCCTCTCGCAGGCCGCTGTCGATCGGTGCCATGCCGCCGGCGCGGCCGTCTGGGCATGGACCGTGAACGAGGCCGAGCTGCTCAGTGAGGTCGTCGCCTTGGGCGTCGACGGTGTCGTCAGCGACGATCCGCGGCTCTTCCTACAATGATCGCCGTGAGACGTGCGGGACTCGCAGGGGTTTTTGCCCTCGCGCTCGCGGCTGCGGGGCTGCTCGCCGCCGCTGTCGCGTCGGGCGCGCGACCGCTGTCGCTGCTCGCGACGACGGGAACTACCGGAACGACGGCCACGACCGGCACGGCGACGTCGTTACCGCTCATCGCCGCCGGGGTCACGATCGGCAGTCTCCCGGTCGGGGGCATGACCGCTGACGACGCCTACAACGCCGTCAGCCAGTCGTTCTCGCTCCCGCTCGTCTTGATCGTGCGCGGTCACCGGCTGACGCCTGAGCCGGCGCAGCTCGGCGCCTCGGCTCGAATCGGCGAGGCGGTCGCTCGCGCCGGAAGCGCCCTGCCTGGAGCGCGCGTCCCGCTCGCCGTGTCGGTGAATCGGTCACGCGTCCAGAAATACGTCGCCGTGGTCGCGACGCGATTCGACACGAAACCCGTCGATGCGCAGCTCTACCTCCGCAACTTGCGGCCTTGGATCGCGAAGCCCGTCGTCGGGCTGACGCTCTATCGCCGCCGCGCCGAAGCGGCAATCGCCAGCTCCCTCCTGGCGAACAGACGTGGCCCGCTGCGGCTTGGGCAGAAGGTGACCGCGCCGACGATCACGCGGACGAACTTCGGTCCGGTGATCGTCATCAAACGGGCCACAAACCAGCTCGACCTCTACAACGGGATGCGTCCTTGGCGGGTGTTCCAGGTCGCTACAGGGCAGGCGAGCTACCCGACCCCGCTCGGCCGTTTTCGAATCGTGGTCAAGTGGCGGAATCCCTGGTGGTACCCGCCAAGCTCGCCCTGGGCCCAGGGCCTGAAGCCGGTGCCGCCGGGGCCCGGGAATCCGCTCGGTACCCGCTGGATGGGTCTCAGCGCGCCCGGAGTGGGGATCCATGGCACTCCGGACGCCGCCTCGATCGGGTATTCGGCTTCTCACGGCTGCATCCGGATGCGGATTTCTCAGGCCGAATGGCTGTTCCGCCACGTCAGCATCGGTACCACCGTCTTCATCGTCTCGGCGTGATTGCGCGTCCGGTTCGGATGGGTCTGCAGGCGCTTGCGCTGGCGGCCGTCGCCGGGCTCCTGGTGCTGCTCATCTGGAAGCTGACGCATGATCCCGGCGGCGGCGTTGCGGCTCAGCTCTCGCAGGGCAAGCGCCCGACCGCGCCCAACTTCACGCTGCCCCGGCTTGACGGGCGAGGGGAGGTCGACCTCGCGGCCATCAAGAAGCCGCGCGTTCTCGACTTCTTCGCGTCCTGGTGCTACGCGTGCCCCTACGAGTCGAAGCGCCTCGAGAAGTACTCGCGCCAATACGGCGACCGGATCGCCTTCATCGGCGTCAACACCGATGACTTCAGCGGCGACGCGAAGCGGTACGTGCGGCACAACGGACTCACGTACACGATCGTCCGCGAGCAGGGTCGCAAGGTGCTGAACACCTGGGGCGGGCTGCCGATCCCGCGGATCTTCTTCATCGACCGCTCCGGCAAGGTGATCGGGCAGATGCAGGCCGACGAGGATCTGCCGCGCTTCCTGAGACGACTCGCGGCACCGGCGTGAAGCGGCTCGCTCTCGTGGCTGCGGTCGCGCTCTTGATTGCGCCGTCGGCCCTCGCGAGCGATCGGCATCCGACGCTGAACGAGCTCGAGAACGAGGTCATGTGCCCCGTGTGCAACACGACCCTCGCCCAGTCCGACTCCCCCGCCGCCCACCAGATCGAGCGCGACATCAGCGCCCGCATTCGCCAGGGGTGGACGAAAACCGAGATCAAGAACTCGCTTGTTGCCGAGTACGGCGAATCGATCCTCGCCTCGCCGCCCAAGAGTGGTTTCAATCTGCTCGCGTGGCTGCTTCCGCTGGCCGGGGTCGGCGTGGCCGCGGTCGTGCTCGGCATCGCCGCGTGGAGTTGGAGCCGCGGCCGAGCGGAGCCCGAGACTTCGCCCTCGCCCTCCTTGAACGGTCAGGGGCCGATCGATCCCGAGCTCGAGCGTCGGGTGGACGAAGAGCTCATTCGCCTCGAATGAGGAGTGGTGAATGCGCGGCGCGGCGGCTTCAATGACCGCGTGATGATGAACCGGAAGTCATCTCAGGAGCCGTAGGCTGGCTGGTCAGATACCGGTCGCGTTTCTGGCCGGCCTCGTTTCGTTCGTCGCTCCATGCGTTCTCCCGCTCGTGCCGGGCTATCTGTCCGCGATCTCGGCCGTGGAGGCAGGGCGGCTCGGTCAGCCCGGGACGACCAGGCGCGTGTTTCTGGCCAGCCTTCCCTTCGTCGCCGGCTTCACCGTGCTGTTCGTCGCGCTTGGCGCCGGGGCGGGTCTGGTCGGCAATGCGGTCTCATTGAACTCGACGCGGGTTCAGGCGGTGGCCGGTTTCATCGTCATCGTCTTCGGGCTCGCCTTCGCCGGCCTGCTGCCATTCCCGGAGCGCCTGGTTGCGCCGGGCCTCGTCGGCGGCGCCCGGCGGAGCGGCTCGGGGGCGCTGCTGGGGGCCGCGTTCGCGGTCTGCGCGGCGCCCTGCCTGGGTCCCGTTCTCGGGACGATCCTCGTCCTCGCCGGCTCGACGACCACGGTCGCGCGAGGCTCGGTCCTGCTGCTCGCGTATTCGCTCGGCCTCGCGGTGCCTTTCGTCCTGGCCGGCATCGCGTTCTCCCATGTGATGGGGCCGTTTCGCTGGCTCCGTGACCACTACGTGGCGATCCGAACGGTCAGCGGGGCGCTGCTGGTCGCGATCGGGCTGCTGCTGTTCTTCGATCGAATCTGGTGGCTGAGCGTCGGGTTCAACCGGGCACTCGAGGCGGTTGGCCTGCATTAGCGAGCGCCACGTGACGGCCCGAGCTTCGGCTTGTTCGATCGCAAGAATTTCCGGATTCGTTGCACGCCGGCTACCCATCCGGCAGCGATTCCGGGCTAGGCTCGCCTGCAGAGGGAGGTGGGAAGGAGCCCCTCCCTAAGTTGAGGGTGGGGGTTGCGCGCGCGCGTGAACTAAAGAACGGGTGGCGCGAGGTCGAGCGAGCCCGTCTCGACCGTCCCGGCTGCTGTTTCGAGTTGCTGCAGTAGCGCGGCGACGTCGACGCCCCGGTGGACCGGGGCATACGGGCGTAAGCGGCGCCGCGCCTTCTCGAGTTGGCGCTCGCAGCCGACCCGGTTGCCTCGACCGGCCTGGTACCAGGCCACGGCGACATGGACGAGGCCCTGGAGGAAATCCCGCTCGGCCGGCTCTGCAGCGCGCCACGCGGTCTCCAGCTCCTCATGGGCTGCAAAGAACTCTCCGCCGCGGATCAACTCGAGGCCACGCTCGAACGGGTCGAGGTGCGAGGGTTGCCCGGGCGAGTCCTGTCGAGACGATTCGTCAGACGGCGACCTTCACCTCGCCGTCCTCGACCCGCACCTCGAACGTTCGCAGCTGGATTGCATGGTCGAACTCGTTCTTGCCGGTTCGCACGTCGTACTGCCAGCCATGCCAGGGACAGCTCAACACCGTTCCCTCCAGCCGACCGTGTCCGAGCGGCCCGCTCAGATGCAAGCAGTGGCCTTGCGTTGCGAAGAACTCACCCCCGACGTTTGCAATCGCGATCGCCTCCTCGTCGACCTCCACCGCCAGCAACGTTCCGGGAGGGATGTCGTCCGCGCGCGCGACCGTGTGAAACTCGGCTGCTGCCACGCAGACGAGGGTAACAACCTCGTGCCGAACACTTTGGAGTCGCGACCCGGAGTGTTACTCTCGCCAGGTGGCGACGATCCTGCTGGCGGGAGTCGACCTCTACTTTCGCGGCAAGCTCGAGGGCCTTCTTCCGGGCTACCACCTCATCACGGTCGACAGCGTCGATCCTCCGGACCTCGTGATCGCGGACATCGCGCGGGTCGATCCGGACGAGGTGGCAGATACCTACCCCGACGTGCCGATTCTTGGATTCACGAACCACACGGACACCTCGGGATTGCGCCGCGCACACGAGGCCGGATTCGACCAGGTGGTCGCTAAATCAGCGCTCACGGAGCGCGCAAAGGACCTCGTCGATGAGCTGACTGCCTAAGTACACTGACCGACGCGAATGACCTACATCATCGCCGAGCCGTGCATCGACATCAAAGACCTCTCCTGCGTCGATGTCTGCCCAGTCGACTGCATCCACGAGTTCGATCGGATCTTGATCATCGACCCAGAGGAGTGCATCGATTGCTTCGCGCCGACCGAGAGGCTTCTCACCACGCAAGGCCTCCGGAGCTTCGAGGAACTCGAAGGCCAGTCATGCCGCGTGCTGACCGACGACGGCTTCAGGCCCGCCGTCGTGAAAAGATTCCGTCGCAGGCCGCTCGTCAAGCTCGAGTTGGCACCAGCGTTCGAGGAGCGAACACGGTACGGCGGCACCCGCCTCACCACTCGGAACATCTCGAGGTTCAAGCGAACGATCTGGGCGACCCCGACACATTCCTGGCACCTTGCGGACGGCGAGCGAACCGATTCGCTCGCGGCGGGCCAGTTCGTTCCGTCCGCGTCCGTGCAGCCGCAACGCAGCTCCGAGACTTACCGGCTCGGTGTGTTGCACGGCCTGGTCTTCGGCGACGGTAGTTGGAACAAGCAGGAGATTCGCTCGGGCGAGCACCTCCATTACGTCCAGCTCTACGGCGAGAGGGTCGCGAAGTTCAAGGACTTCTTCGAGCAGGTCAACTTCTCGCCGTGTCTCGATGTTCATCCCGGCTATGCCGGCACCGGTGTCGTCCGGGCTTCTGCGAATCTGAAGCGCCTACTGCCCGAGACGGCCGATCCCGAGTACATCGCGGGCTTCGTCGACGGCTGGCTCGCCGCGGACGGCGATCCGGTCAAAGCAGGGTCGTGGCGCCTTCGCTCGACCGACCACGAGGCGCTTGCGTGGCTCGAGGCCGTCGCGCCCTACGCGGGGCTCGTCACGGTCGGCTCCGGCGAAGAGTCGTGCATGGAGACGAACTTCGGCGTTCGGAGCCGTCCTATTCGGTGGTTGTACCTGGCGACGCGCGAGGTCTCCTGGCGAGTCATGAGCGTCGACGACACGGCCGGCGAAGACGCCGACACCTTCTGCGCGGTCGTGCCGAAGAAGCACGCGTTCACCCTGGCCGGCGGCGTCTATACCGGGAATTGCGGGGCATGCGAGCCGGAATGCCCGGTCGAGGCGATCTTTCCGGAGGATGCGCTGCCGGAGAAGTGGAACGACTTCGTCAAGATCAACTACGCCTATGGCGAAGGCGCCGACGTCGTCAATCAGTTGACGAACGAGTACGCCACCAAGCACGACGTTCAGAACCCGCCCCTCGAGGGCTAGACCCTCGCGTTACATCTCTGGGCCGGTGGGCAAAAGGCTGGGCGTCAGCAAGCAAGGAAAGGGGTTTCCTGATGCCGCAGCAAGCATGGAGCGCCAAGCGCGAACGTCAGTACGACCACATCAAGAGCAGCGAGAAGAAGCAGGGACGCTCGACCAAGCGAGCGAAGCAGATCGCGGCCGCGACGGTCAACAAGGAACGCGCGCGCAAGGGCGAGGCGAAGTCCGCCTCTCCGAGCTCGACGCGTGACATCTCGTCGGGGCGGCGCGGTGGTCTTCGCTCCGGAACCAACCGGCCGAAGGGCCGGACGAAGGAGCAGCTCTACAACGAGGCCCGGCGCCGAGGCATCAAGGGCCGCTCGCGAATGAACAAGGCGCAGCTTCAGCGGGCATTGGCCGGCAAGAGCCGTTAAAGCAATGCTCTCGGTCACCTACCTGCGCGTGGTTATCCTGCCGCGGTGAGGCCGCGGACACTCGACCACGTAGCGCTCTGGGTCGCGGAGCGCGATCCGATTGCGGACTTCGTCACCGCTCATCTCGGTATGCACGTGATCGAGCGGACTGACAAATTCACGCTCGTCGGCTCGGATGCTCGTCGGGGCAAGCTGACCCTGTTCGAGGCGGAAGGCCCACGCGAGCGGGGCGCGCTCAAGCACATTGCGTTTCGCGTCTCCGACCTGCGGGCGGCGATCGGTGAGCTGCCCGAGAACCTCGAAGTGGATCAGCCGCGAGACGGCGAGGCGTATTTCGACGTGCGAGAGGGTCTGCGTCTTGGGCTTGTCGAGGGTCAAACCGACGTGGAGTACGACCTCGACCACGCGGCGCTCTTCTCGCCCGACCCGATCGCGACGGCGCGCGCCTACGAGCGTCTCGGCTTCCGCTATTCGCCTCCCGGGCCGTCCGAGCAACCGCGGGTCGAGGTGGGCGGCGCCTTCGTGGAGCTTCACGAAGGCGATCCGGGTCAGCCGGAGCGGCCGCTGCTGAACCACCTCGCAGTGCTTGTCGATTCGACCGACGAACACATCTCGGAGGCGGAGGAGCTGGGCGTCGAGATCGATGACGTCGTCGACGCTCCGAACACGTACGCGGTCTTCCTTTGGGGCCCGGAGCGGGTCCGGATCGAGTACGTGGAGCACAAGGCGACGTTCTCGCTGACGTAGTTGGTCGTCGCGGGCGCGGGCATGGCCGGGCTATGCGCGGCCGCTCGCGCCCGCGAGCTAGGTGCCACGCCGACCGTGCTGGAAAAGGGTGACCGGCCGGGCGGCTCGATGCTGCTCTCGAGCGGCGTCGTCTGGCGCTACCGCTCGCTGGACGATTTCAGGCACGAGTGCCCGGACGGGGATCCGCGGCTTCAACGCCAGATCGTCGAACGGCTCGACGACGCGCTCGACTGGCTGGAGTCGCTCGGGGCTCCCGTGGTCGAGGCGGAGACCGGGAATCCGCGCACCGTGGGCCGCCGTTTCGACACTCGCGGGCTGACGGAGGTGCTCGCCCGGGCGGCAGGCGACGTCCAGTTGGGACGCGGCCTGGTGCCTGACCCCCGGACGCGTCCGGGGGAGCCGCTCGTACTTGCGACCGGCGGCTTTCCGGTTCGCTTCGCGCGCGAGCGCGGTCTCGCCCTCCGCTCCAATCCCTGGAGCGACGGAGACGGCCTCGACATCGGGCTCGCCGGGGGCGCGGCCACCACGAGCGGAATGGACGAGTTCTATGGCCGGGCGATGCCGGCGCCGCCCGCCAAGTGGGGCGAAGCCGAGTTCGTCGACCACGCTCAGCTGTACGGACGCTTCGCCGGCGTCGTCGACGACGCGGGGCTTGCCATCCCGAGTGACCCCGACGATTGGTCGGAGAACCGCCTCGTCCAGAGAATTGCCGACCGCGGAGGCCGGGCCTGGTACATCGTCGCCCGCGACGAACTGACTCGCGAGACGCC
>WNGJ01022387.1_pt1 | contig 11634 bp, 15 predicted proteins | sample 5400611 | NCBI WGS metagenome assembly WNGJ01 (sample SAMN13153375, study PRJNA577476) | soil metagenome | isolation source: 40 cm soil or saprolite under Garry oak tree replicate 1 | place: USA:California | collected 2016-06-15 | reverse complement strand
CCCATGCTGTGCATCAAAGTCACCCGTCTGGCCTCCTGGCTGGACAGCATCCAGACCAACAGCGTGAAGAGCGAGCGCAGCCGCCAGGTCATCGAAAGCCTGCAAGACGACTTTGCCATCGTCACCAACGAGGTGTTTATGCGTCGACTGGGGCTCGACGCCACAGCGCTGCTGCCGCTGCCCGACGATCCAATCGTCAGGGAACTCGCCGTGCAGTACAACGAACTCCTCGATATCGTGCAAACGATGCGCGGGGATCTCACCGATCTCGCTGCGACCGTCAGTTCCCTGCCGGGGGAGTTCGATCAGAAGCTTGACCAGGTGGTGGCGATGCTCCAGCAGTTCCTGGCGCTCCAGCAGGAACAGCATACCCAGATTGCGCGCATTGATGAGCGTACCAAGCAACTCAAACCAGCACACGCCCGCGCCGTCCAGGAATACATTCTGGACATGGTGCGCCAGACCAAGCACCTCGCCGTTCCCTTGACCCACTACAAAATTTATGGGCGCATCCGCACCAAGTTCCGCGTTCCGACCTATACGGAGGTGGACGACGAGCGCTTTGACGAGCTGATGGCCTTTCTCAGTAACGAACTCAAGAAGGCCCTCGGCGGCGATCTGCCTGAACAGGGGAATTTATTTTTGTAAGGCAAAAGGGTCTCCACATCTGGGGGGACCCTTGCGCTCCTCCGCGTCGAAAGCGCTCTCGGAGGAAACAGCGGTGGTCGCCTGCGCCTCTCTCCGCTGCGCGAGCAGGCAAGCTCGCTCCAGCGTGATGTTGAACTGCCCATAGTGAGAGGACAGTCTGAAGCACTTGAGACAGTCCTCTCTTTTTCGTCTCGCTGCGGCTTCTCGTTTTCATATCATTTCATTTCATCATATCATTTCATTACTTGAAAATGAAATGATATGATAGTATACTCTCTCACAAGAGAGTACACACCCAGAAAAGAGATGACCATGAGCGAATTGCCGAAAGATCCGCAGGCGGCTGCGGCGATTCTCGCGGGGCTCGCAGAGAAAGATGCTGACGAGACCATATGCCGTTACCCTACCTGTCGCGAACCACGGCAAATAGCAACAGGAACGGGCAGACCGTCGGCGTAGAGGCTCCATCGAAACGAGATACCCTCGCCGGAATCACCCAGGTGGAGTCCTTGCGCCAGTCGGTCGTCGGGGGCATGCTCCAGCTCCAGGTTATCCTGGAACGCTACGTGAGCATGCTCACAGAAATTGCCGATCCCGACATTTCTGTTGCGCAGATCCAGGCGGTACAGGACCAGGCCGCGGCAAAAATTGCTGAAGCACTGCAAAACGTGAGTACCGAGCGCTCCCTGCGCCTGGCAGCAGAGGCCGCCCGCCAAACGGCCTTGCAAAACGCCCAGGCCGAGCACGAGGCAGCAGAACTGGCTATCAACCAGATGGAAGAGGCAGAGGCCAGAAGAATACGCCAGATCGAGGAAGCCGAGCAACAGTTGGCGCAGATCCAGGCGGAGAAAGAAAGCGCGATAGCCCAGGTGCAAGCCCAGGCGCAGCGCCAAAGAGAAGAGATCGAGACACGGGCTCAGGAAGCCATTGTCCAGGCCCAGGCCCAGGCTCAGACCGCTCAGGCCCAGGCGAGAGAAGCTGAGACCCGCGCACATGACGCGCAAACAAATGCGCGTACCCAGGTCGAAACAGCTGAACGGTTGGTAACAGAGGCCCGTGCGACGCTGGAGCGGGAACGGGCCGAAGTAGACCGGCTGCGCGAAGAACTGGCAAGCAGCCGCAAACGTGCTGAAGCTGACCGAACGGAGGCCCGCGCCAGCCTGGAGCGGGAACGCGCCGAAGTGGATCGACTTCGCGAAGAACTGGCAAGCACCCGCAAACGCGCTGACCAGTTGGGAACCTTAAATGACGAACTGCGCACCCAACTGGTGCAACTCCAACTCACCCCAAAATCAGAGAAGAAGCAGTGAGGAAGGAAAGTTGTCACCACGTCGTCGAGCCACCGAGAAGCAGTTGGCCGCGCTCGCCAAAGCGCGGGAAGCCCTGGCACGCAAGCATACCTGTGAGCGTTGCGGCTGCGAAGACCCCGCGCGTGGGCTCCAGAAGCACAGCGATTACCGCATCTACGATACCCCCCGTGACGGAATGGTGCATCGCTACTGCATCGAATGCCGCATCTATTTCCGCTGGATCGATGCGAGGCTTCAGATAGAAGCGCAACTGCAGACGCTCTTTGAGCAACGGACACCCTTTTTGCTGCTCGATACGGAAACGACAGGGAAGCTGGAGCATCGAGGCTTCCAAATCGTCGAAGTCGCCGTGGTAAACCAGGACGGCCAGGTGCTCTACCAGTCGCTGGTCAAGCCGGATATCGTGATGCCCGCCGAGGCAAGCGAGGTCAATGGTCTGACGGATGATGTCCTGGCCGCCGCGCCACCGTTCGCGCAGATCTGGCCGAGCCTGGTGCAGCTGCTCGCCTCGACTACTGTGCCACTCTATTGCTGGGGTGCCGACTTTGACCACCAGGCGCTCCTGGCAACGGCCAAACGTTTCGGGCTCCCTGTCCCGGCGGCGATCAGCTCCAAAAGCCGCTGGCGCTGTGCCATGAAACTCCACGCTCGCTGGTACGGGGAATGGAGCAATGGCAAAAACGACTATCGCTGGCAGCCACTCGAATGGGCCTGCACCGACTTGGAAATCGAAACGCAATTGAGTATCTGGAGCACTTCACGGTGAATGTGGCCTTTCTCTCAGTAAGCGGGTTCTCCGAAAGTGGGGTGACAGCGGCAGACATCAAGGAGGCGAGGCTCAAGGCGGCGATAATCGAACGGGCGCGCCGAACCATCCTGGCCATCGACCAGACGAAAGTGGGAGCCACCCACTTTGCACAGGTCTGCCCACTGGAGGCGATCGATGCACTGGTCATCGACGAAGCCAGCGTCCTGGTCCAGGACCTGTGCCAGGCCAACGGGATCCAGTTGATTGGAGCGAGGTAGGTGAGCGGCAAAGAACGAGCCCGGTGGTCGAAGGGCAAGCAGTGGCATGAAGGGATTGCATTCACCATGGTGCAAGCCTGTGTTCTGCATTCCCCAGGTCCAGGCAGCCAGTTAGCCAACGCCATTTGTGGCTTCTTGAGGCGTGATGATGTATCTTATGTAGGCCCGGTATCACGCAAGCTTTTTAGCTATTGTTGCCAAACGTAACGTGAATGTCGTCCCCAAGGGCCTGCAGCTATGCACTACCAGCGTGAACGTTAACGTAATCAGGGTTTCAGCCAAATGGTAGGGAAGGCGCATGTCAAACGAGAAAAGGAAATGTTTGAGCATAACGTTTGAGGCAGTTCTCATTTAACATGCGTCCATTGTTAAAATGGCAGAGACCCTGGTAATTTATGCGTAAAATGAATGTCAACGTTTGAGCGTCTCTACTTGCTGGTAGCACATAAGCCAATGACCTCCAGATGCACTTCTGGCCTCGCAAACTCACAAAGGCGGTTACTGATCTGTCACGAAGCGCAAAGTATCGAGTAATAGATAGCTGGGTGATACTTTTCATGCAAGAGTTGCCTCTCATTCAAGCTCCATGTCAGACAAGAGCTACAAGCCATGCGTCTACTCCCTGTCCTGCACCGTAACGATCGAGGATTCTCTACGGCTCATCACCGCCGAAATAAGATGATGCGCCTATCGCTCGATGCTTTGCGCTTCGTGACAGCTTGCGTGACACCGGGCCTGGTTATGCCGACAGCATAGATGAAGGCAGCGCGAGTCCCGAGAGATTCGCGCCAGTAGTAGCACCTTAACAATCTATTCCAGTATCACGCCTTCATTGGCGATAGCGCTGTTCTTGATGTAGCGGAGCGGTGTTTGTAGGTTGCTCCATCCACCTGCCTGCTTGAGCCTATCAAGAGGTGTACCATGACTGGCTGCGCGTGTTGCCCACGAGTGCCTACAATCATGCGGTGAGAGGCCTTGTATACCGACCAGCTCACCCAGGGTCCTCACCCGCTCCTGTACACTGATGATCGCCAGGTCAAAGAGTGACTCTTGTTTCGCCGGCAGCGTTGCCAGATAGGCCCGGGCGGCTGCCAGGGTATCATCTGTTAACCTATCAGTCTGTGGCTCGTCGACTTTCGGGCGATAGAAGGTAATCTGCCTGGCGCGCAGGGCAATCTGATTTCTCTTCAGAATGACGATCTCACCCACACGTAAACCATGATCGAGTAAGAGGCACATCAGCAGGGCATCACGCTTTGCCAGGAAGCCGGTGTCAGGATGTTTGAGCTTATAGAGCAGCTCCAGGGGAATATCAACGGCCTGGGCCTTCTTATACCCCACACGACTGACGGGACGCCGCGCATCGATGTTACGCGCCTGCTTGCGCTGAATGCCCTTGACGCCTTGAATGTGGGTATGCGTATCGATATCCAGAATACCCACTTCATAGGCCAGATGGCAGTACGCTTTGATGGTCGCCAGTCGCACGTTGATGGTACCAATAGAGTAGCCTTGCAGCTTCTGCCATTCAATGAATGCCTCCAGGAGCCCGGCACGTATGCCCTGCCAAGCGTTCAAATCATGGTAGAAGTCACCCGCCTGCGTCCCAACGCTCTGCAGAAAGCGGGCGAACGTCGCAAGGTCGGTTCGTTGCCTCCGGATCGTCTCATCGCGCAGGCCTTCTTGATAGCGCGTGAGCCTGGTCGCTTTACTGAATTCTTCGGCCAGAGCAGAGACATCGGCGAGGCCTCCACCAGGGTAGGATTGTATGATGGCCCTTTCTTCGCTCATCATAGGTCACTCCTTCTCAGTGGGCGAAAAACAGGCAGTATGAAAAAAGGAATGTGGCTATAATTTTCTGCGAATTCATCCGCATCAATCTCCCAGGGTTGATTTTTTGCCCTATCCTCTTCACCTTCAATCCCAGCATTCACAGCACTACAACACGACAATTTCAGACAGTGTTGTAGGTGATGCCTGGTCTCATGCAAGAACGTCTGATGCAACGTCGCAGCTGTATGACACTTCCCAGGTCTCAGGAAAATTGCAGCAAATTTGTGGGGTGGATCATATGGTCGGTAGAATCCTAGAGTCGTTTTATTGTCTCTCTCCACATATTCCCTGCACCGGTGGAAGTAAGCACCGCCTTCCTTCAAATCGACACTCCCCTTAAAATGCGAGCAGGTGAAATCAGTAATTAAACGAATGTTGAGCCGTTTGATATCATGCTCACTCAACCCCTGTTCTCTGAGAAACTGTTGGTAACTTGCCTTTTCGAACTGATATTCACAATAGGGGTAGCGCCAAAAGGCATCTTCATAATAGGAAAAGCGCATAGTGAGGAATCCCATCCTTTCAACTTCATCCAGTGGCAGAGCCTTAACCATACAGTATAATGGATTAGCTTCCCTAATCCATTATACTGGACGGTTGCTCTAACGTCAACAATAAGCATCCTTTTGCATGTTTGTATACCCATTAGAAAGGTTGGCTTCTATGGTATCTCAAGAAAATCTGGAAGAGTTATATGGTCCGGCAGCCCGGCATAGTGAACACCAGGAGGGCCTCGTGATCACGTATCGCGACACCCAGACGGGCGAGACGAAAACAGGGGGGATCATCTGGATCTGCGCACCTGGTCGCATAGGGGATAGAGATATTGGTACCACCTATGTGGTCGAACCTCCTGGAGGTGGCTGGCCGGATATGGTGTTTCCAGGCGATGTGCTCACAGCGGTGGATGGGTCATAATGGATAGCATGAGTGCGCAGGCGTGCCACTCCGCAAGAGCAAGTCGCGGTCCTGACTGGCGCCTCGACGAACGGCTCTCAGAAGGTGAGATAGCCTTACCCGACAATCTCCCTATACGCATGTGGATCTTCACCATGAAACATACCACCCAGGGACGCCTGGGCTATGAGATTGTGGTATGGAACCGGACTCGGTTTGTGTCGATTGAGATGCAGTGAGCATCCGGCCTGTCAGTTATAAGACGCGAAGGCGAGATGTGGTCTTATCTGAACTCGGCCCGTACATTTGATGGGGTCGATTGGGAAGAGGTGGTAGAGTGGGTTGTCCGAACTGTGAACTAAAAAGATAGAGCAGTGATCTATCTGGAGAAGCTATCGGTTCGATCTGCATATCACGTTCGAGCCACTTGGCGGTCTCTGCCGCCAAGTATACTTCCCTTGTCAAGCGTGTCAATTCTTGGGCGGTGAGGGTTGCGCAGCCGTTGGTGGAGCGGAGGGTGCAGGAGGCAGCGCTGCGCGTAGCTCCTTGATCTGGCGGGCTTCTCTGCCAATCAGGCTGTCCAGGTGGTCGATCCGCTCGGCGAGAGTCGGAACGGCATTGTCCGGCAGCTGGTCCTGGGTGCGCTGTTCGAGTTGGCGGCGCAGCAACCTGCGCAGGCGTTTCCCTTCGCCGCAGTCGTGGGCGAACCGATCCTTGTCCAGTACCCGGTCTCGTTCCAGCCCTTGCCAGCGTTGCTCACTGGACGTTGCGACGAGGAGCGGGAGCCAGAGCAACAGACGGCACAGCCTTGATGCTTTCCCTAGTCGGGCGAGGTGCAAGAGTAGATCGACCATGGCTACCGGGCTATTGTAGTCGTGCAGGAGCCGGGCGACGAGCGGCAACAGGATATCAGTCTGCTCCGGTTTCGGGCTGAGATAGGCTTGATTGATGACCAACTCTCCGCTGACCCAGTACAGGTCCCGTTCCGGGTTGGCGTGCTTGTCCGGCTCAGGTTTCGGGGGAAAATAGAAGAACGTGGGGGGCGTCTTGAGAGGCGACACCGGGGGCTGGTCAAAGCGAGAGAGGCCACGCCGGTACAGCTGGTAAGCCTGTTCGAGAAGCAACCAGAGCGAACCGTCCGGGTGTGCGCGTGAAAAGGGGAGGAGCTTGTCCGCTGCCTCTTTGCGGTAGCGCCGCCACAGCACAACGTGTACGAGCAGGGAGAGGCCCGCCGCGATCTGGGCACCGAGTACAGACAACGAGAGCGGCCAGGGAAAAGGTGCTCGTGGGAAGGCAGGGATGACGGGAGCAGGAATCCTCATCCAGGCCATTTTGACGAGGAACAGCAGGATCAGAGCGGCGCCGAACCCGAACATGAGCGTGCCAGGCCACTCCCAGGCATCATTCGCGTTCTTTTTCAGCAGGTGCCGCCGCATGAGGCCAATCCCCAGGCAGAGCAGGATCAGGACGAGTCCCACGTCAAGCAGGAGACTGGCGTGCAAAAGAGAGGCACAGAGGCGCACGAACCACCAGAGGGGCGGCCAGACGAAGGCACCGATGAGCAGCCAGAGCAGCACGCCGAAGAGATCCGCGAGCAGCAGTGAAACAATGATGGCGTGTGCCCCAGTCGGGCGGCGAAACGCTTTCGGGGTGGCGAGTGGTCTGTGGATCTTGTGTGTCTGTTGCTGCATACCTTCCTCTCCTGTGTTACTCTGCCACATCATCCCAGTTAATGTCTGGGACCACCTTCTTCTCGACCTCGGGGGATGGTGGCGGCTGTGCTGCCTGCGCAGGTGCCAGCGCGATGAAGCCCTCAATGGTCATCTGTCGTGGAGGCGAACTGATGCTTTTGCGCTTCCGCTGTGTCGCTGGTGCGTTCGGCGCAAGCGTTTCTTTCGCACGCATTTGTGGTGCCTCTTTTGTTGTGGGAGATGTGGTGGTCGAGGCCTTCGCCTCGGTCGTTGGCTCGGCCAGGTCGGCGGGCGTGAGCACGCGCTGGGGTTGCACGCGCGTCCGTGGATCGAAGTGTTCATAGAACAACGCGAGCCCTGGGGCCAGTGGGAGCAACAGGAGCGTGCGTGCGATCAGGGCGCCGAGGCCGAGCGGCGAGAGAGACAGGTCACCGGGCAGGTGTGTGTGCCACCATGCCTGCGCGGCTTCTGTGAGCTGTGGCACGATCCAGACATGCGCGGAATTGAGCGAAGCAAGAACGAGCACGAGGGCGACGATCACGCCGCCCTGTTTCGCGAAGATGGTGACGCTCGCCCAGCGGTCACGCCAGGCCCAGGAGTGAGAAGCCCAGAGCTGCAACGCATATGATGCGGTGGGCAGCAGCGGGTTGATGAAGAACAGGACAATGCTCGGCAGCACCAGCAGGCAGAATCGCAGCGTTGGCATGGTTGCCAGGTGGTGCCACTCCTCTTGGAGGAGCGATCGAAGCTCTGGCGGGAGCAATGGGGGCTTTGGTTGAGGCTCGTGTTGTGGAATCATGGACATGGTAGGTAGTCCTCAAGCAAGAGAATGCGCACGCGTCGGCGCTGCTCCTGGGAAGACAACGCGTCTCGGCGAGCATCAGCGACAGCCTGCTTGATGGCAGGTGTCGAGCAAAAGTACCATACAAAATCGAGATGAGCGACGATATCTGGGAGGATCTGTGCGAGGCGGGCGGTGCTTTTCTGGCTGCACTCGACCTCAATGCCGATGATCTGGCCTGCCTTCATTTCGACGGTATCGAGGACCTGTGTTCTCTCGGCGTTTGCAACATCCCAACTCCCATCTTCATCCAGGCGGATTACGCCATCGAGTTTGTGCTGGCGGCGCACGCCTTGTTCGCGCGGAGGGAGTGCTTCCTCGATGGCACGCTCCCCTTTCCAGGTATGTTTCGTCGGCATGCCAGCTCCCCCGCGGGCGAGCAGGAGCCGCACTTGGTTGATCAAATGGTTGTGGGACTTGAACGAGTGATCGTGGCGCAGGCGGGCTTCCAGTTTCTCGTAATCCTCCGGGAACGGAATTTCCGGCCAGTCGAGGCCAAGATAACGGAGACCAAGCGCGGTGGTGCGATACCAGGCGGGTTGGTCGGCCCAGGGCTGGATGACTTCCACATACCCGCGTGCGGCCAGCTTGCGGAGCAGATGCGAGACGGCCATCAGGCGATGACGGAGATCAGCAGGCCACGCTCGCTTGACCGAGGGGGTGGGATCGGCGAGTTGTTCAGGAGGAGGAAGAGTCAGGGCCGGAGCATAGCCAGGAGCCAGGTACTCGCCAGCCGTGTCGAAACGAGTAAATGTCTGTTCAGCACCGAATCTCAGCAGATCGGCGTCGCGGCTCTTGAATCGAGACGATCCGGCATCGAGGCGGCGCTTCTGCTGGATGCGTCGGCGCTTTTTTACGGTGCGTGTGGCGGGTTCTGCTGCCATCTCCTCTCACAGTTTTCTCTATCGCCTCAACTGGCATCTCGGGCCGTTGTGACGAAGCTTCGGCGGCCACTCTCTGGCCCCGATTCTGCCTAAATAACGCGGATCCTCGCGAGATTGGCGAGGTGTGCAAGGGCTTGCGCGCCCAGGCATCCGTGCCCTGAAAAAGCAATGTAACTGGATCGTCACAGCGTCAGCGAGCGCTGTCAGAGGGCTGTCAGAGCACTGTCAAGCGACAGATGCCATCGCTGCAGCCTCCCCCATTCGCGTCCCTTCCCAGGCCGACCTGCATCCTGACTATTCTCTACTAATTATCTGGATCTCTGTTGTATTTCTGGCTAGGGATGGGTAACTGATTCGTGCCCATCTCACCAGAGGCTACTCCCACTTGCTCACTCTCCACCAACAGAATACCATAGATCAGCCAACCAAGCAACAGGTTCAGCAAAAACAGCGAACTACGAGCTGCTCTTTTCCCTGGTAGTTTCTATAGGCATGGACTCTCTAGGGACTGCTCGGCCAGATTGTCTTTACAGGAGTGAAGAAGCCGCTTATCTGCCTGCACGTCTGAGAGGCGATTTTTGAGGCCCTGCGACGCTCTCATACCACTCCTATCGGGCAAGGGCCGTTCCTGGTCATCCTGGCGCGTCGAAATTCCCGTTCTCGTTGGGCCGCTTAGATGCCGAACCCGTCTTCCAGGTCTCGCGGGGATGGTTGCCTGGATTGTCTCGTTGCTCTCTGTCTGAGAGCACCCGCCGCCATCTTCCTTTTCCCCTCGGCGGAAGCCCGTTCATCCAATACCGGATGATGCCTACCAGAACGAGAAGCCCTACCATGATTTTCAGCAGTTCAAAAATTGCGTCCATCTCTTCTTTCTCCCCCTGCTGAGTAGAACGCACGAGCGCCTGGTACGGAACTGGGAGGCTTGTGCGTGATCTTTACCTGTCGAATCACTTGGTATCTCCTGCTATTAGTATGCAGAGCCTCCTGGCATACTGAGAACTATTCTGCCACTGCATGCCAGGAGGCGTTAGAGCAAGCGAGTATTCCCGTATCCATTCACTGCCCGTGGTGTTGCAAAAATTGCTCCACGGGGTTGCGCTCCTCGGGACGGAGTGGACGAAATCCCCCCTGGTCGTTGATGAAGACGACGTGAGTGCCCTGGAAGTTGATAATCATATCGGGCTTCTTGTCGCTGTTGACATCGATGAAGCTGAGGGTCACCGGGATGAGGTCGGCGTCAGCTCCGTAGAGCTGGGGGCCGATGTAGATACGGGCGTGGCTGGCGTCGCCACCTGGCAGTTCGATGATTTCAATCCGCCCGTGGAGGTTAATGGCCAGAAAATGACTCGGCATGCCCGGTGATTCGTTATGACCGACGTAGGCGTCGACCTGAAAGGTGCGTGGCCGTCCATAGCGCAAGTCATCCAGCGTGGTCGTGAACCAGCTGGTCACGATGCTGAGCACGGCAATCAAAGCGAGGGTGGCTAGCATCCCAACGCCGAGGAAGAACAGAGGGTGCAGGCGCGCACGAGGCCGCGTCGTTTGCTTTGGCCGTGGCGTATGCGGGAGTGTGGTCGGCATCGTGGGGGCGCGGCGCACCCTGGTTGCCGTGGCGCTCCCACGGCCCGTCTCAGCAACATCGCTATCGTCCTGCTCCACAGCGTCATCAACGGCCTGCGGCTGGCGCACCCGCGAGGCCCGCTTCACCGGGAGCACAGGTATATTGGCAGCGGTAGTATACTCGTCCACGGTGATCGTGTCGGCAGTCGTGGGACGATACCGTAACGCACTGCGGGGCAGGCCACCGTCGGTTTTTTCTAGGGTGGGCATAGGTTTGCTCCTTCTTAGCTGTTGTTGGTCTGTTCGCTGTGTGCAAGTGCTTGAGCGTCATCCTGAGAGTGCCATCTGCCTCACGATGCTGGTCGCGACGCTCGGCTCTATATAGTCAGACAGACGAGCACCTCCTGGAACTCGCCTGCCATCGTTGTCTCTGACGGGTACATTGCTACGATGGACCAACAACACGGTCACTGGGAGCGCAAGGCGGAGCACGGCTCGTTCGATACGTGCTCAGTCTCATGCCCCCCTGCCGGCACATCAGTGTGCCGAACACATGGTAGATCTTCATTGATCCTCCTTCATGCCGTCATACTCGCTGGTATCCGTCCGGCGGGTGCAGGCATCTTCCTCTCCCGACCGGGAGCCGCTGTCGTGGCGGCATCGTTGACCAGTACATCCCCACTTTCAGCGGTGTAGAGACGCCGGAACTGCTGCCTGGCCCGTGAGAGCCGCTGCCGCACGGCAGCCTCTCCCACGTCGAGCAGCGCTGCGATCTCAGACGAGGAGAGGCCGCCCACGATAGAAAGCAGCAGCGGCGTGCGCAGCGTCTCAGGAAGCTGCACCAGTGTACGCTGGATGGCTTCCCGTTCGGCCACGACCTCTGCCGGATCGCCTGTGTCGGGCGTGCTGTATCCCGCCGGCTGCACGGGTGCCATCGCATCCGC
>WNGJ01007452.1_pt1 | contig 11634 bp, 13 predicted proteins | sample 5400611 | NCBI WGS metagenome assembly WNGJ01 (sample SAMN13153375, study PRJNA577476) | soil metagenome | isolation source: 40 cm soil or saprolite under Garry oak tree replicate 1 | place: USA:California | collected 2016-06-15 | reverse complement strand
GGCTTCGAGTTCGCCGAGGCGGTGCGGCGCGACGCGCGCACCGCGCAGGTGCCGATCATCGCGCTTTCCGCGGTCGCCTCGCCGGCGACGATCGAGCGCGGACGCCAGGCGGGCTTCCACGAGTTCGTCGCCAAATTCGACCGTTCCGGCCTGATCGCCGCGCTTAAAGAATCGACCGTCGAGTGGGGCGAGGCTGCGTGAGCTGACGCCATGACGAAAGCCAACGAGAAATACGACGACGGCGTCACCGAATACGTGACCGTGATGCTCGACGGCCAGTTGTTCGGGCTGCCGATCGCGCGGGTGCAGGACGTATTCATGCCCGACCGGCTCACCCGGGTTCCGCTCGCGCCGCCGGAAATCGCCGGCGTGCTCAATCTGCGCGGCCGCATCGTCACCGCGGTCGATCTGCGCCTGCGCCTCGGCATGGCGCCGCGCAGCGACGGCCGCCCGCCCATGGCGGTCGGCATCGAGCTCAAGGGCGAGTCCTACGGGCTGCTGATCGACGCGGTCGGCGAGGTGATGAAGCTCGCGAACGGTACGCGCGAAGCCAATCCGGTCAACCTGGACGCCCGGCTGGCGAGCGTCTCGGCCGGGGTGCACCGGCTCGAGGGTCAGCTGATGGTGATCCTCGACGTCGACCGGGTGCTCGATATGACGGCTGCCGATCCGCTCGCCGCGTGAGGCGGTCGGATCGTTTTGATGAGAGCATGATCTCCGAAAAGCGGTACCGGTTTTCGGAAAAAGATCCTGTTCCAAGGAAGAGTGAACATCGGCCACGTGAGCGCGCGGCCGAAGCAACGGGTGGATGGAGATGAAGACGTGTCTGGTCGTTGACGACTCGAGCGTGATCCGCAAAGTGGCGCGGCGCATCCTCGAAGGGTTGGATTTTCAGATCACCGAGGCCGAGGACGGCCAGCAGGCGTTGGCGCAATGCCAGCGCCAGCTGCCCGACGCGGTGCTGCTCGATTGGAACATGCCGGTAATGGACGGCTATGAGTTCCTCAAGGCGCTGCGCCGGCTGCCTGGCGGCGACGCGCCCAAAGTGGTGTTCTGCACCACCGAAAACGACGTGGTGCACATCGCGCGCGCGCTCCACGCGGGGGCCAACGAGTACATCATGAAGCCGTTCGACAAGGACATCGTGGAAGCCAAGTTCCACGAGGTGGGACTGATCTGACCGCCTCCGCGTCCGTTCGTTAGTTGCGTCGCGTAACGAGTACCGCGTTTCATGAGCGTAGCCGTCGCCGCGCCCGCCGTTTCGGCCGCCTCCACCCCCGGCCAGCCTCCGCTCCGTGTCATGATCGTCGACGACGCGGTGGTCGTGCGCGGGCTCGTCTCGCGCTGGCTTGAGGAAGAAGGCTTTCAGGTCGTCGCCTCGCTGCGCACCGGCCGCGACGCGGTCAATCAAATCGAGCGCGCCAATCCCGACGTCGTCGTGCTCGACGTGGAGATGCCCGAACTCGACGGCATCTCGGCGCTGCCGATGCTGTTGGAGAAGAAGCGCGACCTCGTGGTCATCATGGCCTCGACGGTCACGCGGCGGAACGCCGAGATCAGCCTGCGCGCGCTGGCGCTCGGCGCGGCCGACTATGTGCCCAAGCCGGAGACGAACCGCGGCGTCACCACGTCGCTCGAGTTCCGCCGCGAACTGATCGAGAAGATTCGCCACCTCGGCGGCCGCCGCAGGGTTGGGGGGCATGGGCCGGCGCCGGCAATTCGCCGCGTCGGCACGCTGATCGACCGCCACAACGCGCCGATCAAGCTGCGCCCGTTCTCGCCGATCCTGCCCCGCGTGCTGCTGATCGGCTCCTCGACCGGCGGTCCCCAGGCGCTCAACACCATCATCTCGCGCGTCGGCCCTTTGGTCGATGCGGTCCCCGTGCTGATCACGCAGCACATGCCGGCGATGTTCACGACCATTCTGGCCGAGCATCTCACGCGTTCGGCCGAACGGCCGGCGCGCGAAGCCGTCGACGGCGAGCCGATCCAGCCCGGCACCATCTATGTCGCGCCGGGCGGGCGCCACATGCGCGTTGCCCAGCACAACGGCGCGGCCGCGATCGCGCTCGATGAGGGTCCGCTGGTGAATTTCTGCCGGCCCGCCGTCGATCCGCTGTTCGCCTCCGCGGCCCGGGTTTACGGATGCAGCGCGCTCGCCCTGATCCTGACCGGAATGGGAACCGACGGCGCCATCGGCGCCGGCGACATTGCCGCGGCGGGCGGCAGCGTGATTGCGCAAGACGAGGCGACGAGCGTGGTGTGGGGCATGCCCGGCTCCGCCGCGCACGCGGGGGTGTGCTCGGCGGTACTCCCGCTCGACGAAATCGCGCCCAAGCTCCTGCGCATTCTTGCGGGAGATCGCGCATGAGCCCGCACGACTACGAGTTCCTGTGCAAACTGCTCAAGGACCAGTCTGGCCTCGCGCTCGCCGGTGACAAGCAATATTTGGTGGAAAGTCGGCTGCTGCCTCTCGCCCGCAAGGCGGGGCTTGCGAGCCTCGCGGAGCTGGTGGCGAAGGTCAAAGACGGCGGCGGCCGGCTGGCGGTCGAGGTGGTGCATGCGATGACGACCAACGAGTCGTTCTTCTTCCGCGACAAGATTCCGTTCGATCATTTCCGCGACACGATCATGCCGGCGCTGCTCGAGACGCGCGCGGCCGAGCGGCGCATCCGCATCTGGTGCGCGGCCGCCTCGACCGGGCAGGAGCCGTATTCGCTCGCCATTTGTCTCAAAGACATGAAGGACAAGCTCGCCGGCTGGCGCATCGAAATCCTCGGCACCGACCTGTCGACCGCGGTGCTGGAGAAGGCGAAGGCCGGCCTCTACACCCAGTTCGAGGTGCAGCGCGGGCTGCCGATCCAGATGCTGGTCAAATATTTCGCGCAACTTGGCGAGATGTGGCAGATCGCGGCCGACATCCGCGCCATGGTGCAGTACCGGCCGCTCAATCTGCTCGCCGATTTCGCCTACCTCGGCTCGTTCGACCTGATTTTCTGCCGCAACGTGCTGATCTACTTCGACCAGGACACCAAGGTCGGCGTGCTCAACCGCGTCGCGCGCGTGACCGCGCCGCATGGTTATCTGGTGCTCGGTGCCGCCGAGACCGTGGTGGGCTTGAGCGATGCGTTCAAGCCGGTGCCGGACCGGCGCGGGCTTTACGCCCCGGTGCCTTCGGCGAGCCCGCCTGGCCTCGCGGCCAGGGTCGCAGCCATGGCCCCGCGCGCCGCCACGCTGGTGGCGGCGAAGTAATAGCGGCGTTCCATCGCGAACCGACGTCGAATAGGAAACTTAACTCTCGGTGGCCTTGCCTGGGCAAGCGCCGTGCGCTTGTCACGCACGGAGAAATGCCGTACATAGAGGTTGGAGCATCTGCCATGCCATCCACCCGCCGCAAGCCTGCGTCAAAGCCAAGCCGGGAGTACAAGTCCGAGCGGCTCGAATTGCGTCTTGCACCTTCGGTCAAGCGTGTCATCCAGCGGGCAATGTCGGTGACTGGCCTTGCGGCTGGGGATCTGGCCTATGAGGGCGCGCGGCGGCTTCTCGACGAACATGAACGCATGGTTCTCTCCGCTGCCGACCGTGACGCCTTCCTTGCGGCAATCGAGCGCAAGCCGAATCCTGCGCCCCGGCTGGTCAAAGCCTTAAAGCGTCACCGCGATCTCTTCGGCTGACCTCGCGTGATCAAGGCGATCGAGCCGCTGGGCAAACTCGAACGCACGACTTTTTCCTGCGGAGTTGCCGCGCTCGATGAATGGTTTCATTCTCGCGCGGGTCAGGACGAAAGGCGCAACGTCGCGCGCGTTTTCGTGGCGATAGACGACCGGCTCGGGGTCGTCGGGTTCTACAGCCTGAGCGCCTTCTCCCTCGTGATCGCCGATTTGCCGCCGGAACACGCAAAGCGCCTGCCGCGCTACGACCGCATCCCCGCCGCTCTGATCGGACGGCTCGCGCGCGACGAGCGGGTTCGCGGCATGGGAGTAGGTGAGCTGCTGCTCGCCGACGCGGTTCGCAGAGCGCTCGAGGCGGCGCGTTCACTCGCAGTCTTCGCCATCGTCGTCGATGCGAAAGATGAAAACTCGGCGGCCTTCTATCGCGATTTCGGCTTCGCCCCCTTTCCAAGCCGTCCGCTCCGATTGTTCATGCCGGCATCGGACGCGGTGGAAGTCCTGTCCCGGGCGCTATCTCGATAACCTGTAAAACAAAACCCCGCCTTGCGGCGGGGTTCGGCAGGCGCGAAATTCGACCTGACATCAGGCCGGTATGCGTGCCTCGTCCTCGGTCGGCTCGCGCAGCACGTAGCCGCGGCCCCACACGGTCTCGATGTAGTTCTTGCCGCTCGAGGCGTTGGCGAGCTTCTTGCGCAGCTTGCAGATGAACACGTCGATGATCTTGAGCTCGGGCTCGTCCATGCCGCCGTAGAGGTGGTTGAGGAACATCTCCTTGGTCAGGGTCGTGCCCTTGCGCAGGCTGAGCAGCTCGAGCATCTGGTATTCTTTGCCGGTCAGATGCACGCGTTGGGCTGAGACCTCCACCGTCTTGGTGTCGAGGTTGACGACGAGGTCGCCGGTCTGGATCACCGACTGGGCATGGCCCTTGGAGCGCCGCACGATGGCGTGGATGCGCGCCACCAGCTCGTCCTTGTGGAACGGCTTGGTCATGTAGTCGTCGGCGCCGAAGCCGAGGCCTTTGACCTTGTCTTCGATGCCGGCGAGGCCGGAGAGGATGAGGATCGGCGTCTTGACCTTGGAGACCCGCAGCGAGCGCAGCACCTCGAACCCCGACATGTCGGGCAGGTTCAGGTCGAGCAGGATGATGTCGTAGTCGTAGAGCTTGCCGAGGTCGACGCCTTCTTCGCCGAGGTCCGTGGTGTAGACGTTGAAGCTCTCGGATTTGAGCATCAACTCGATGGATTGCGCCGTGGCGCTGTCGTCCTCGATCAATAAGACGCGCATGCCAGTCCCCTTCCTCGCCGCTTGGGGGCTCAGCTCGGCACGCCGTAGCGGCGGCCCCGATTAACGCCTTGGGACACTTTGATTCGGCACGCTACCGGCCAATGGTTAACAAAACCTGATTCCGGTGCGCAAGCATTCTCTGGGCGATTCATTGCGAATCGCCGTAAAATATTGCGCAAGATCGGGTTTTTCGCCACGTTCCGGTTCATGCGTCACGTTAAGAGTCGGCCGGAGCCGACTCTTAAGGCCTTGCCCCTTGCGTACATATGGGGCGCGGGCCGTCTTTCCCCCAAGGACTGTGCGCCAATGATTAATGAAGCGGGTAAATGTCGGGTTAAGGGCAAACGCTCCGGTAATAATTCAGGCGCGGGCCGGCAATCATGAAGGCGCTCGCCGAGCAGATTTCCGAGCTCGACGGGGTCGAGGTCTACGGCCGCGTGGTCGGCGTGCGCGGCCTGTTGGTCGAGGTGGCGGGGCCGATCCACGCCATGTCGGTAGGCGCGCGGGTGCTGATCGAGACCGGCGCCGGCCCGATCATCCCGTGCGAGGTGGTCGGCTTCACCGGCGCCAACGCCCTGCTGATGCCGTTTGCGGCACTCGAAGGCGTGCGGCGCGGCTGCCGTGCGGTCGTGACTTCCGTGCCGGCCGCAGTGCGTCCGTCAGCCGGCTGGCTCGGCCGCGTCGTCAACGCCATGGGCGAGCCGATCGACGGCAAAGGGCCGCTCCCGCCGGGCGCGTCGCCGGCACCGTTCCGCAACGCGCCGCCGCCCGCCCATGCGCGCCGCCGGGTCGGCGCGCCGCTCGATCTCGGCGTGCGCGCGCTCAACACCTTCATCACCTGCTGCCGTGGCCAGCGCATGGGCATTTTCTCCGGCTCCGGCGTCGGCAAGTCGGTGCTGCTCTCGATGCTGGCGCGCAACGTTGTTGCCGACGTGTCGGTGATCGGGCTCGTGGGCGAGCGCGGGCGCGAGGTGCAGGAGTTCCTGCAGGACGACCTGGGCCAGGCCGGCCTCGCGCGTTCCGTGGTCGTGGTGTCGACCTCCGACGAGCCCGCGCTGATGCGCCGGCAGGCCGCCTATCTCACCCTCGCGATCGCCGAATATTTCCGCGACGAGGGTCAGGACGTGCTGGTGCTGATGGATTCGATCACGCGCTTTGCCATGGCGCAGCGCGAGATCGGCCTCTCCGCAGGCGAGCCCCCGACCGCGAAGGGCTACACCCCGACAGTCTTCACCGAGTTACCGCGCCTGCTTGAGCGTGCCGGTCCGGGCGCGCGGCAAGGGACGATCACCGGCATGTTCACGGTCCTGGTGGAAGGCGACGACCACAACGAGCCGGTGGCTGACGCGGTGCGCAGCACCCTCGACGGCCACATCGTCATGGAGCGCGCCCATCGCGGAGCGCGGGCGCTACCCGGCGATCAACATCCTCAAATCGGTGTCGCGCACCATGCCGCGCGCGGCGGACCCGGCGTACTTGGCCGCGGTCAACCGCGCCCGCCGCATCATGGCGACCTACGCCGACATGGAGGAATTGATCCGCCTCGGCGCCTACCGGGCGGGCGCGAGCCCCGAGGTCGACGAAGCGATCAGGCTGCACGAGCCGCTCGAGCGGTTCCTGGCCCAGGGCAAGGACGAGGCAACCAGCCTCGCGCAGGGATACGCATGGATCGAGCAAATCCTCGGGCCCGTGGAAACCGAAAACTAACGTTGTCGTGTCAGGATCGACCATGGTGCGACGGTGCAATGCTACCAGCGCCGTTTTGGGTAGGGCGAAGCACCAAGCCATCGAGGCTTCGGGGAGTACGAGTCGATGAAGTCGCGTGAGACGCTCATCCGCCTGAAGAAATTTCAGGTCGATGAGAAACGCCGCAAGGTCATTCAGATCGAAGGCATGATCGCCGAGTTCGATCGCATGGCCGCGGATCTCGACCGTGAGATCCTCGCCGAACAGGAGCGCGCCGGCATTCACGATCCGGCGCATTTCGCCTATCCGACCTATGCCAAGGCGGCCCTGAACCGGCGCGACAACCTCAAGCGCTCGGCCGACGACCTCAAGGGCCAGCTGGAAGACGCGCGGGCGGCCCTGGCCGAGGCCTTCGAAGAGCTCAAGAAGGTCGAGTTGCTCGACGAGCGCGATCAGATGCGCGAGCGGGCCGGCGAGCAAATGCGCGAGCAGGCCGAACTCGACCGCATCGGGCTGATGCGCCATCGCGACGGCGTCGGCGCCTAGCGCCAAACCGTTCTTTCCAAAATTGGCTTTCCGTCGCCGGCGGACTCGACGCGGCCCGCCCGGCCCGGCGATAATGTGCCCAGTCTATGGTGCGGCTGCGCGCCGGCGCTGGCTGGGGGCAAGGAATGGCGGGGGCTCAATCAGAGGTTCTCACGCCGGCAGATTTGGTTGAACTCATCGCCGCCGTCGCGAAGGGCGACGAGACGGCGTTCGACCGCCTCTATGCCCCCACCCGCGCGAAACTCTACGGCGTCGTGCTGCGTATCTTGCGGCGGACCGACCTCGCCGACGAGGTGATGCAGGACGCCTATCTGCGCATCTGGCGCAGCGCCGGCGAGTTCGATCCCGGCCGGGCGACGCCGATCACCTGGATGGTCGCCATCGCACGCAATCGGGCGCTCGACGTGGTGCGCAAGAAGGGCGAAGCCTCGCTCGAGGAGGAACCGCAGGCGGCGGAAACGCCATCGGAAGAGCCGACCCCGCTCGCCCGTCACGAGATGACCGACCAGTTGCGCCGGCTGCTCGCCTGCCTCGGCGATCTGGAAGAAGAACGCCGCCGCCTCGTGCTGCTCGCCTATTACAGCGGTTGGAGCCGGGAGCAATTGGCGGAGAAATTCGAGACGCCGGTGAACACGGTGAAGACCTGGCTGCGGCGCAGCCTGCTGCAGATTCGGGAGTGCCTCGGGTCATGATCGAGAACCCGGACAAGGAAGTCCTGGCCGCCGAGTATGTGCTCGGGACGCTCGGGCTCGCCGAGCGGGTCCAGGTGCAGCAGATGATCGCGTCCGACCCGATGTTCGCGGCGCTGGTCCGTGATTGGGAACGGCGGCTGGGCGAACTCAACGTGCTGGTGACGCCGGTCGAACCGCCGCCCGCGATCCTCGACTGGATCAAGGCGCGCCACGCGAGCGGCGATCCGATCCGCGACGTGCTCGCCGAGGAGCCGCCGCCGCCTGTTGCTGCCGAACCCGCGCCCACCATCGTCCCGCCCACCGCCGAGCCGGCGGCCATCGCGCCTGCCACAGCCGTGCCGCCGACGATCGAGTCGCCCTCGATCGAGCCGGCCCCGGCGCCGCGCCCGCAGCCGTTGCCGCCGTCGCCCGAACGCGACACGGCGTCCTCGGCGCAGATCATCGAGCTGTCGCGCCGGGCGCGGCGCTGGCGCGGCACGGCGCTGGCGATTGCGGCCCTCGCGGCGGCCTTCGCCGGCATCGTGGTCGTGCGCGAGGTGCAGCCCGAGCTGATGCCGGACCCGCTCAAGCCGCGCGTCGTCGAGCGGCAGGTCGAGGTCGTCAAGACCGTCGAAGTGCCGTCGCCCAGGCCCGCCCAATACGTGGCAGTGCTTCAGCGCGACGCGGCCTCACCCGCCTTCCTGCTCACCTTCGATCTCGACAAGCGCACGTTGACCGTGCGCACGGTTCGGGCCGAGCACCAGCCCGGCAAGGCCTACGAACTGTGGCTGGTGTCCGACCGCTTCAAGTCGCCCCGCTCCCTCGGGCTGATCGGCAACGAGGAGTTCACGCAGCGGCCGCAGCTTGCCAACTATGACGCCGTCACCATCAACCGGGCGACCTACGCCGTTTCGCTCGAGCCCGAGGGCGGCTCGCCTACCGGCGCACCGACTGGGCCGGTGCTCTTCACCGGCAAGCTCCTGCAGGTGACGCCGCCGACCTTCGCCGCTCCGTCGCCCTGAGCGGAAATCTCTTCCGAAAACCGGTCCCACCCCGGATCGCGTCGCGGACGCGTCCGGGGCAGGCTTTTTCGGGATCATGCTCAAAAAAATGCGCGCCGGGCAGGGCGCGCAGGAGACGTTCGGGGAGGTCAGAGTCAGCGAACGTGAGGGGTCTCGGTGCGGGTGTAAGCGGTGGGAGTGCCGGCCTTGACCACCACCACGCCCTGGGTGCGCACGCGCGCGGTCTCGGTGTCCGTGGAGCTGACGCGCGCGGCGATGCCCACGGCCACGACGAGGATCGCGGCAACGAGGGCCACGACCACGACCTTCAGGTGGGTGGTGCGGTCGGCGGTGGCGAGCGAGTAATTCATGGCGGATCCCCCAATCTCGCCCATTGGTCGCCGTGACCGGGAAAAAGGTTCAAACGGCCCATTGCCGCCTCACGTGATGCTGCCCACGGTCTTGAGCCGCGCGCGCGGGTGAATTTCCGCCTGCGAGAGCACCGGTGTCTGCGCCCGGAACCGCTCGACGATGCCGCGCACGAACGGGCGTATGCCCGGCGAGGTCACCAGTACCGGCGCCTCGCCCTCGCGGCCCGCATGCTCGAACCGCTCGCGCACGAGGGCGATGAACTCGGACAGCTTCGAGGGCTGCATGGCGAGGCTGCGCTCCTCGCCCTGGCCGACGATCGACTCGGCGAACGCCTGTTCCCATTTGGCGGCGAGCACGATCAGCGGCAGGTAGCCGGCCGGCGAGGTGTGTTGGGCGCAAATCTGGCGCGCAAGCCGCGCACGCACGTGCTCGACCAGCATGGTCGGGTTGCGCGTGTAGGCGAGCGCGTCGGCAATTCCTTCGAGGATCGTGCTCAGGTCGCGGATCGAGATGCGCTCGGCGAGCAGGATCTGCAGAACGCGCTGGATGCCCGAAGCGGTGATTTGCGACGGCACGATGTCCTTGATCAATTCGCTCTGCTCCTTGGGCAGTTCCTTGATGAGCTTCTGCACCTCGGCATAGGACAGCAGCTCGGACATGTTGGCCTTGAGCACTTCGGTCAGATGGGTAGAGAGCACGGTCGCGGCGTCGACCACCGTGTAGCCTTTGATCGCCGCTTCCTCCTTGAGCATGGGATCGAGCCAGGTCGCCGGCAGGCCGAACGTGGGCTCGACCGTATGCAGGCCCGGCAGCGTCACCTGCGCGCCGGTCGGATCCATCACCATGTACTGGCCCGGCCAGATTTTGCCCGTACCGGCTTCGACCTCCTTCACCTTGATCACGTAGGTGTTGGCCTCGAGCTGCACGTTGTCGAGGATGCGCACCGCCGGCATGACGAAACCCATCTCGCCGGCGAACGAGCGGCGCAGCGCCTTGATCTGCTCGGTCAGACGGTCGGTGCCGTCGGGCGAGTTGACGAGCGGCAGCAGCGCGTAGCCGAGTTCGATCTTGAGGTCGTCGATCTTGAGCGCGGCCGCGATCGGCTCGTCGGCGGGCGCCGCCTTGACCTCGGCTTCGGCCTTGCGCGCCGCGGCCGCGGCTTCGGTGCGCGTGCGTTTCTCGATCACATACGCGAGCGCGCCCGCGCCGCCGCCAAGAAAAACGAACGGGATCATCGGAATGCCGGGCAATAGCGCCATGATCAGCATGGCGGCAGCCGACATGCCGAGCGCCTTGGGATAGCCGGAGAGCTGACGCAGCAGCGCTTGGTCGGCGGCGCCGGCAACGCCCGCTTTCGACACCAGCAGGCCGGCGGCGGTCGAAACGATCAGGGCGGGAATCTGGGTCACCAGGCCGTCGCCGACCGTGAGCACGGTGTAGGTGCGGCCGGCTTCGCCGAAGGCCATGCTCTGCTGCACGATGCCGATGATCATCCCGCCGATGATGTTGATGAGGACCACGAGCAGCCCGGCGATCGCGTCCCCGCGCACGAATTTCGAGGCGCCGTCCATGGCCCCGTAGAACGCGCTCTCGTCCTCGAGCTGCTTGCGCCGCCGTCGCGCCTCCTTCTCGTCGACCAGCCCGGCCGACAGATCGGCGTCGATCGCCATCTGCTTGCCCGGCATGGCATCGAGGTTGAACCGCGCGGCCACTTCGGCGATGCGCCCCGAGCCCTTGGTGATCACCACGAAATTCACGATCGCGAGGATCGTGAACACGATGATGCCGATCACGAAATTGCCGCCCATGACGAAGTTGCCGAACGCCTGGATGACGTGGCCGGCGGCAGCGGTGCCTTCGTGCCCATGGGCGAGGATGAGGCGCGTCGAGGCGAGGTTGAGCGCCAAGCGCAGCATCGTGGCGATCAGCAGCACCGTGGGGAATGCCGAGAACTCGAGCGGCGCATGGATGAACAGCGCCGTCATCAGGATCAGCACCGAGAGGATGATCGAAACGGCGAGGAACAGGTCGAGCAAGACCGGCGGCAGCGGCAGGATCAGCACCACCAGGATGGTCATCACCCCGACGGCAAGCGCAATGTCGCCGCGCTTGAGAAGATCGGCGATTTCGCCCAGGCGCAGGCGGATCAGCCCGAGCCTCGCGCCTTGTGCTGCCGTCACATCGCTCATGCGAGACTGTCCCTACCCGCTTGCTCCACCTGCCTGCGGAGCGCAGCAGTTTGTTTCTTCACCTCTCCCCGGAGGGGAGAGGGAGAAGATTCACGCCACGCTGCGGACCTCGCCGCCGCCCGGCGGCGGGATCGGCACGCCGTCGGCGGAATATTCGTTGAGTTTGTTGCGCAAGGTGCGGATCGAGATGCCCAAGATGTTGGCCGCGTGGGTG
>WNGJ01008999.1_pt1 | contig 11635 bp, 10 predicted proteins | sample 5400611 | NCBI WGS metagenome assembly WNGJ01 (sample SAMN13153375, study PRJNA577476) | soil metagenome | isolation source: 40 cm soil or saprolite under Garry oak tree replicate 1 | place: USA:California | collected 2016-06-15 | reverse complement strand
GGCGGTCCCGGCCGGTCAGCTTCAGGCGCTCCAGTCCATCGCCGCCGCAGGCGACTTCCTGGGCATTCGCGTCATCGCAACGATCATGAACTTCGGGAGCCGCACGACTCCTCTGACCGCCAGCTCACGCACCCAGTTCGCACGCTTTGCAGCGGACCTGGTGAGACGGGTCTCGGGCATCCGCGAATACATCGTTGGCAACGAGCCGAACCTGAACCGCTACTGGCTCCCCCAGTTCGGGCCCAACGGCGAGGATGTCGCCGCGACGGCGTATGTCCAGCTGCTCGCGCGCACCTACGACGCGATGAAGGCGGTTGACAAGGGCGTCTTCATCAACGGCGGCTCCGTCTCCCCGCGGGGGATCGACCGACCCGGCACCGGCCGTGACACGCACTCGCCGACAGCGTTCATCACCGACATGGGAACCGCGTACCGCGACCTCAACCGGAACCGGCCGATCATGGACGGCTTCTCGTTCCACCCGTACGGCGAAAACTCCAGCACGCCGCCGACGTTTGCCCACCTGTCCGGGACGTCGCTCGGCCTGGCCGACTACGACAAGCTCGTCAGCCTGCTCGGAACAGCATTCGACGGCACGGCGCAGCTCGGCTCGACCCTGCCGATCGTCTACGACGAGTACGGCGTGGACTCACAGATCCCGGATGGCAAGCGGCGCTTCTACAGCGGCCGAGAGCCTGCAACCACCAGACCGGCCAGCGAGGGGGTGCAGGCCGCGTACTACCGGGAGGCGCTCGAAATGGCCGCCTGCCAGCCAACCGTGCGCGGCTTCCTGATTTTCCACGTCACGGACGAGACCGACTACAACCGGTGGCAGTCGGGCGTCTACTACGCCGACGGAACGCCGAAGTCCTCGCGCCCGTTCGTGAAGCAGACAATGGCCGAGATCCGTTCGGGGGCGGTGGATTGCGGCGCGCCGCCGGTTCCCGGCCCCAAGGCGGGCTGGGCCGTCGCCACGGCCGCCGAGATCGCCGCCGCCGAGAAAGGCTCGTCCGTCGTCGGCGGCTGGGTCCTCGTCGACAGCTCGGGCTAGCATCTCTCACGTGGAAGGTCAGTACGTGGCCTACAGCTTCTTCCGGATCGATCCGGCCTGGCGGCGGCTTCCGATCGAGGAGCGCGCCGCCGGAAAGGACGCCTTCGCGGAGGTCGTGGAGGACTGGACAACACGAATGGACTCGCTGCGGGCTTACTCGTTGACCGGCGTCCGGCCCGACTCCGATTTCTTCCTGTGGAAGATCACGCAGCGCTACGAGGATCTCGCTGAGCTCGGTGCGGCACTGAACGGCACGCCGCTCGCCGGCTGGCTCGAGACTCCGTACTCCTATCTCGCGACGACCAAGGCCTCCGAGTACACGAAGGCGCGGCGCGCACGAAAGGTCGTCCCGAAAGACTCTCCGTACCTCGTCGTCTATCCATTCGTGAAAACACGGCCGTGGTACGCACTGCCGGCAGAGGACCGCCAGCGGGCGATGGAGGAGCACATGCGAGTCGGCGCAGAGTTCGAAACGATCCACAACCACACCACGTATTCGTTCGGAATCGACGACCAGGAGTTCATGACGGCGTTCGAGTGCGACGAGCCGTCTGACTTCATGCACCTCATGTTGACGTTGCGCGAGAGCGAAGCGTCGCGCTACACGGAGCGCGACACACCGATCTTCGTGGGACAGCACGTCGACATCCGCACGGCGCTCGATGCGCTCGACGGCAAGTCGGCGCGCGTCCAGGCCTGAGACCTCTAGCCCGCCTCGGCCACATCACGCCAGCGCTTCAGATGCCGCAGGCCGATGGCCGCCGGCAGCAACGGCAGCCAGAGGTTGAAGATCCTGTAGGCGCAGACCGCAAGCACTGCCTTGGCGAGCGGAATGCCGGTCCAGGCCAGCGCGAACGACACGAGCGCCTCCACCGAACCCGCGCCCCCGAGCGGAAGCGTGCGTCGGGTGAGCGCATAGCCCGTGGCGTACCCGATGACGAGCGCCGCAAGATCCGGCGAATCATGGAATGCACGAAGGCTTGCCCAGAGACAGCCGACGTCGCCCACCCAGTAGAGCGTCGTGCCGAAGAAGGCGCCACCGTATTCCGCTCCCTGTGCCGCCAGCTTCTTGAGCATGTTGACGGCGTCGAGCGCTTGGCGCAGCCCGGAGCGCCAGCGGCCCTCTTCCCCCACGCGATGACGAAACGTCAGAGCGGCGAAGGCGGCGACGAACCCGAGCGGGACGGCGATGACCCACGGCAGCGTGAACCCGAGACTCGGGTGCGTCGACCCGCGCGCGAGGAGGATGACCGCGGCCAGCGCCGCTGCGGGTGCCAGAATCGCGTACTCGAGCGCTCCGAGCCCGAGGACACGCGCCCTCGCCTGGCGCGGATCCAGACCGGCTGCCTCGAGCGCCTGCCTGTCGACGACAAATCCCCCGCGGATCACGAACGCACCGAATCCGGCGGCGACCATCGCTCCCGCACGCCCGAGCCCGAGCCGGGGACCGCCCTCCAGCCGCGCCACCTCGCGGTACGCGACGACGTAGCCGAGGTACGCCGCAAGCTCCATCCCGAACGCGACCGGCAACCAGATCGGATCGAAATGACGCAGCTCGTGGAGGACCCTCTCGAAGCCAGCGGCCCAGGCGATGCCCGCCGCAGCGCCGAGGGCCAGTGCCGCGCCGAACCCGATCAGCAGCGCATGCTGGGCCGGCTCCCGGTCGAGATGTGGCTTGGGCCGAAGGAGGCGCTTGAGGGTCACCGGACTCGAATCGGTCGGGTGAGCGATCCCCTCAAGCCTTCCGCACTATGAATAAGAGTGCCGCCCCCGCCAGACCCGGAACATCGCGTAACCGGCGCCGGCCAGGACGCCCAAGAAACCGAGCTGCTCGTAGCCCGGCAACCCGTGCCAGAAGTACAGGCCGATCGCCGCGACGATCAGAAGCGCCGAGCCGTAGAAGACGACCCGCTCACGGGTCGACCAGCTGTCGATCTCGCCGCGCCGCTCGCGCCACATCAAGTAGACGAAGAAAGCCACGGCGAGGAAGAACGCGATCCGCAGCAGCATCGCGATCGCAAGCAGGGCGGTGTACTGGTTCAGCGCGACGACAACGAGCGCGATGAGGCCGATGATCAGGAACCCTCGAAGCGTCGGCCGGTCTGAAAGGAACTTTGGCATTGGTCCTGGCTAGGCGGTCACATAGGCCCGCGCGGCGAGCACGGCTGCCAACAGGGTAGCTCCGGCGAACCACGCCAGCCGACGCCTCGCATCCGGCGGGGCATAGAGCCAGGGCCAGGCCAGTGCGAGCACGGCGAGGCTGCCGTACATGTAATGGGCGCCCTTGTCCGCACGGCGATGATCGGCGAGGAGCAGCAGGCCGACTGCCACTTGCGCCACGATCAGCGTCTGGGCCAGCGCGAGCACGTGTGACACCAGTGCACCCGCGCTACCCCGCGTGCGATACGCCACGAGGGCGAGCGCCCCCGCGAGCAGACAAACACCGAGCACGAGGAATGCCAGCGCATGGTGCACCGTTAGCATCGCGAGCGCACCCTACAGAGAGGATCCGCCGTGATCGAGGAAGGCAAGCCCGCCCCCGACTTCGAGCTCAAGAGCGACACCGGCGAAACGGTCAAGCTCTCGGACCTGCGTGGCCGAGCGGTCGTTCTCTACTTCTATCCGAAGGACGACACGCCCGGCTGCACCACCGAGGCCTGCGAGTTCCGCGATGCCTACGACGTGTTTCGCGACCGGAACGCGGAAGTACTCGGCGTCAGCCCGGACGATGTCGCCTCCCACGAAAAGTTCAAGACGAAGCACGAGCTCCCGTTCACACTCCTCGCCGACCCGAACCACGAGGTCGCGGAGAAGTACGGCGTCTGGGGAGAGAAGAACTTCGCCGGCAAGAAGTACATGGGCATCAAGCGCTCGACGTTCGTCATCGATCCCGAGGGGAAGGTCGCACGAGCAATGATGGGGATCAAACCTGCGGGCCACGCATCCGAGGTGCTCGACTCGCTGCCGTAGAGGAGCTCGAGATCTAGCTCCGGGTCCGGCTGGTGCTCTAGCCCGACACCGCGGTCCACGTCGAGAGCGACGATGGCTCGTCGCCCGCCGCATAAGGCCGGACCGCACCGACGTAGGCAAGCGCGTACCGAGTTTCGAAGAGGCTCGAGATCTTCACTACGTCACCCGTCTGTGGAGCATGGATGAAAGATCCGTTGCCGACGTACATCCCCTCGTGCTGCGGGACGCCGGCGGAGTTTGCGTGGAAGAAGACGAGGTCGCCGGGCTGCAACTGGCCTCGCGGGACGCGCAAGCCCGAGTAGTACTGGAATCCCGTGTAGTGGCCGAGCTTGATGCCGAGCTGGCCGTAGACGTACATCGTCAGGCCGGAGCAGTCGAAGCCCAACGGCGACTCGCCACCCCAGACGTACGGGATGCCGAGGTAGCGATACGCGAGCGCCACCGCCTGGCCCCCGAGTGTGTTGGTCGGGGGCAGGATGTCGGACAGGAGAAACGTCGGCACGCCGGCCATCGACGCCTGTGCGGCTGGAAGCTGAGGAAGCCCCAGCACCGCCGCCGCCCGACTGGTCGACGAATCCGGGTGAGCGGCGCGCGCCAGACCGACGAGCAGCTGCGTTCCCGGTGCCAGGCCGAGTGACGGGTCGGAGACGAACGCGCGCAACGCGACGAGGCCGGAGCCCGTCCTCCCCGGCGAGACCGCCTCCTGCAGCGCGACCAGATAGCTGCCCCCGTCGAGCGGGATGATCGCGTTCGGGCCGACGACGAAGCTCGTCCCGTCGACGACGAGGCCGGCGATCCTCGCGCCCGCGAGCCCACGAGACGGGACGACGAGCCGACGGACGGTGATACGCCCGTTGAACATCGACACGTTGCGCAGCTCGACACGAGCCGCCGTGACCCGAGACCAGCCGATCCTGAGAATCGATCCGTCTGCGGGATACGAGTACGCTCCCGCTCCGGCCTTTCCGAGCAACGTTCCGTCCGCGGCGCGCACCTCGGCCAGTCCCAGCGTCCCGGCCCGCGCGGGCGCGGCGAAGACGAGCAGGATTGCCGCTAGCCCCAGTCCCCGGCGCAGCATCGAGGTTCCGATGTTACTGCGAGGTGCCGCTTGGGGCGAGTGCGGATGAGACGACTTGACCGTCGATGGGGCTCGCCGGGGAAGGTCCCCTGACGGACCCATACCTTCGGTGAGTTGACGCGAGGACGATGCGCACCGAAGCTGAGATCGACGTCTCTTTGGGGGGAGGCGAACTGCGGAAATGCTGATCGGAGACTCCGTCACCTACGACGGCCGGACCTACTGTGTCGTCGGGTTTACACCGACGAGCGTCAGGCCGGCCCAGGTCCAGCTGAGCGAGCCCGCGACGGGCGCCACAGTCTGGGTCGATCTGCAGCGCCTGCACGAGCAGGATGCGCCTGAGCGGGCCGCACTCCGTCTCGTCGAGCGCGATCGCGGCAGCAGCGAAGACTAGGAATCTCGACCGGCGTCGCCGGACGCGGATGGCCACTCCGCATGTTTAGTCCCAGGCGAAATGGTTAAAGCCACAACTGGCTTCGCGACCTGACCCACGGCCGAGGGGTCTGACGGCCTTTGCGGACCGGCCCTCCGGGCCCGAGAGCGCGAAGTGCGTGAGGCGGCTCCTTCAAGGGGAGGGGAGCCGCCTCCACCTGACCCGGCAGGGACCGTGTGTTGCATGTCCCACGTTGAGACTCCGTGGGTGGTCGGCAGCCGACCAGTCCGCAATCCTGTGCCCGACTTGAACGCCCTCAAGAAGGTCGTACCACAGGCGCTCACAAGGTTCGCGCGCGGCCACGTGCACTGGTTAGCCGACCCTCAAGGGCGGCTGTTCCTGTTCAAGATGCTTCCTCGCGGCAGCGTCGGGGCGGAGATCGGCGTTTGGAAGGGCGACTTCTCGAAGCTGCTCTTGCGTCGCGTTCGGCCCACCGAATTTCACCTAATCGACCCGTGGGCTCTCGTGACGGACGCGAGCTACTCTGAGGCGCGGTATAGCAAGGCCAAGCAGGAAGAGATGGACGCGATGCATCAGAGCCTCGTCGAAACCCTCGGCAGGCATCCGGGTGTCGCGATCCATCGCGAGTCTTCGATGGAAGCAGCTCGGAGATTCGACGACGCCCACTTCGACTGGGTCTACATCGACGGCGACCACACATACGAACGGGTAAGAGGCGACCTGGTGGCGTGGGTGCCGAAGGTCAAGGCCGGCGGACTTGTGATGTGTGACGACTACGTCGAGGGTCAATGGTTTCAGGGCGGCGTCAAGCGCGCCGTCGACGAGTACGTCGCCGAGAAGAACCTGCCTGTCACGATCCGGGCGAATCAAGCGATCTTGAAGGTCTAGCGCCGCTCAAAGGCCGATCCCTCTGGCTATGCGGATGAGAGGACTTGAACCTCCACGGGTTCGCAGACGACTGGCGGCGTTCGGACCGAAGTGGCAGCAAGTGTCTTCGCACCATCGAAACTTCACGCGGCGTGAAGGTCTCGGCTTAGTCATCCGGCCGCGTTCCCCGACCTTTGGGTACGGATTGGGCACCGCCCAAGACGCAAGAAGTCTAATTCGAGCCGCGTCTTACTTGATGGAGCCCGAGCCGTTCACCTGGCTGACGGCAACTCTCCTTAGGAGAGTGCGGGGAGCCGCTCGGGCTCCTTGCCTAGACTCCAGCCGATGAGCCCCGAGCAGGTCTCACAAAACGATGGGCGGCGTCGTCACAGCTCGCCAGATGTCAAGACAAGCACTGGGTAACGCCGGAGCAGGCGTCTTATTCCTCAGCCAGCTTGGCGCGGGCGCGTAGGGACCGCGAAGCGGCGCTGGTTCGACAGGCGGGCACGAGCCGCTAGACCTGACGCTGGCTTGGGCCACTCCCGGATCAGGCGAAGCGTTCGGCGGCTTCCCTTGCGCGCAAAGAGCGAATTACGCTCCATCTCTCAAGAACGCACACGGCGCCTTTTTGGGTACGCATGGCGTCCCGGAGAGTCGACGGGTAACGCCTTGTAAGAGTTTGTGAAACGCGGCTGGGGGTTCAGCTTCTCTCGCTGGCGTCTTATGTAGGGGCCGGCCCCCGCAGAGGAGAGCGCGCGCTGGCAACTGCGGTGACGCCAATGTGGACAGACCGAGGGCCAACCCCCAGCGTCATTGGTCACCCGGCAAAGGAAGGACAACCCGTCCCGAGGCAGTAACGATGCCTGATGCGCTGGCGAGAACTGATTCGAAGCGAGCGTGGCGAAATCGCTCCACATGCTCGGCGACCGACTCGTGACCCCGGCCTCGGCTACGGGTTCGATCCGGAGGATTACCCGGCCCTAGCCGACGCCGCCGATGCATGGGCTGATATCCGTCACAGCCCACTAAAAAGATGGCGGTTGAGGCTGCGCTCGCGGAAGTACTGATTTCGTATCGCGCCCTCGAGAAGGCACGCGAGGCGGCGGCGAGCGTTCAGGAGATCAGCGACAGCGGGTGGAGTGGTCTTTCCCGTGTGCACGTCGCTTGCGATAGAGGAGAGGACAATGCCTGGCCCACGCTGATCTGCAGGTTTAGGCGGCGGCGAACCCGGCGGTTTCCAGACGTCACTCAGCGTTTGGGCACCTTTTGGGCACCCCACGCGCCCAAAATGGCTATGCGGATGAGAGGACTTGAACCTCCACGGGGTTGCCCCCACACGGACCTGAACCGTGCGCGTCTACCAATTCCGCCACATCCGCGCGGACGCACAGTCTAGCCAGGCTCCTCCCGCACTAACTGCCGTCGCGGAGGCGGGCTTTGCCCGCCGGAGCTCACTCCAATGAACCAAGAGACACCGAATCGAGTCATGGCCGAAGGCCGACTCGATTCGGCAAGCGAGACACCCGACTCGATCCGACCAATAGCCGTACGATTTCGAACCTGAGACGGGGTCTCCTGATCTGCGGACTACTCGCGCTCTCGCTCGCCCCTGCCGCTCATGCTGGGAACGTCGAGGTGCTGGTAACCCTCAAGGCGCCGCCGCTTGCGGAAGTGTTCGCCCGCCACCGGACGCTCGCCTTCTCTTCGTTCGCCCGGCCGAACCGACTGCTGTTGGACGCACCCGCGAGCCGGAGCTACCTAGAGCGGCTCGATTCCTCGCAACGTGTGCTGCAGCACAGGATCCGGGCAAGGATTCCCGACGCCCGCGTGCGCTGGCGCTTCGGTGTCGTCCTCAACGGCTTCGCCGTCGTCGTCCCGCGCTCACAGCTAGCCACGCTCTCGCGGATGGGGGGAGCTCAGGTCTGGCCGACCATCCGTTACCACACGCTGCTCGACCGGACGCCCCAGCTCATCGGCGCGCCGACCGTGTGGGGCCCGACGCTCGCGACTGCGGGGCAGGGGATGAAGATCGCGATCGTCGACGACGGCATCGACCAGACGCACCCTTTCTTCGCTCCCGCGGGCTACACGTATCCGTCGGGCTTTCCGAAGGGTCAGACGGCTTACACGACGCCGAAGGTGATCGTCGCCCGTGCGTTTGCCCCTGCGACGCCGGCGTACGCGAACGCGAAGCTCCCGTTCGATCCCGATCTCTCCGACCACGGCATCCACGTCGCCGGAATCGCGGCGGGGAACAACAACACGCCGACGCGGACGGGTTTGCGACTCTCCGGTATCGCGCCGCGCGCATACCTCGGCAACTACAAGGCACTCGGCATCCCGAGTCAGTTCGGCGCCAACGGCAACTCACCGGAGCTCGCCGCCGCGATCGAGATGGCGGTGAAAGACGGCATGGACGTGATCAACCTCTCCCTCGGCGAGACCGAGATCGAGCCCAGCCGCGACGTGGTCGCGCGAGCGCTCGATGCCGCAGCCGATGCGGGAGTCGTCGCGGCAGTGTCAGCGGGCAACGATTTCGGGGAATTCGGCTTCGGCTCGATCACCTCTCCGGCAAACGCTGCAAAGGTGATCTCCGTTGCAGCCTCGAGCGGCGGTCACGGCAGCCCGGACGTGGACCAAGTGGCGGACTTTTCGTCCGCCGGGCCGACCCCGTACTCGCTCACGTTCAAACCAGACGTCACGGCCCCGGGCGAGGGCGTGGCATCGGCGGCCCCGGGCGGCGGCTTCGTCGAGATCAGCGGGACGAGCATGTCCGCGCCGCACGTCGCCGGTGCGGCTGCAGTGCTGCGCCAGCGTCATCCAACGTGGACGCCTGCTCAGATCAAGTCAGCGCTCGTTCTCACCGGTGTCCCCGTTCACAACGGCGGCACGGCCGAGATCAACCCTCTGCGTGAGGGCGGGGGCCGAATCGATCTCGTTCGCGCCGATCAGCCGCTCGTGTTCGCGAGCCCGACCAACCTCTCGTTCGGACTGCTCAGACCTGGCGCGACCGCGCGGCGAACGGCGGTTCTGGCCGACGCGGGCAACGGTGGAGGATCCTGGAACGTGGCCACGAGCATTCCCGGTGCTCCGCTCTCGCTTCCGGCTCAGGCGAGCGTGCCTGGGCCCCTCACGGTCCGGGTGGTTGTTCCGCGCAACGCCCGTGAAGGTGACGTGACCGGCTTCGTCATTCTTTCGCGTGAGGGCACGAGGCGCAGGATCCCCTTCTGGTTCCGTGTCGAGCGGCCGAGGCTTCGGCTCGATCGACACGCTTCACTCGTGCGTCCGGGCGAGTACGCGGCCGACACGAGGCGCGGCGTAGCGCGCGTGTCGTCGTATCGTTATCCCGACGTTCCGCCCGGCCACGCCGCCTTCCCGGTCCGGCTCACCGGACGCGAGCTCGTGTACCGAATCCACATTCGGGCTCGGATCGCAAACTTCGGCGTGGCCGTAATCGCGCGCAACAGCGGTGTCGGGGTCGAGCCGCGCATCGTTCGCGCCGGAGACGAGAACCGGCTCGCGGGGTATACGGCGTTGCCGTTCGATCAGAATCCGTACCGCACTAGCTACGGGCGTCACCGGCTTGTCGCCGGCGTGGCCCTCCCAGCTCCCGGCTTCTACGACGTCGTCTTCGACACGCCGCGCGGCGCACGCTCCGGCCCGTTCCGCTTCCGGTTTTGGCAGGGCGACGTCCAGGCTCCCGCGGTTCGGGTGCTCGGCGTTCGCAACGAGTTCCTCGAGCTCGCCGTCAGCGACCGAGGCTCAGGGGTCGACCCGCTGTCGATCGAAGCCCGGATCGACGGCGGCGACGTCCAGGCCTCCCACGTGTCCGGCCGCGCGCGGCTGCCGGTGGCCGGCATTGCCCCCGGACGGCACACGTTGACCTTCACCGTCTCCGACTACCAGGAGACGAAGAACATGGAGAACGTCGCGCGCATCCTGCCGAACACGCGGACGGTGCGAACGACCTTCGTCCGGCCGTAGCCAGGCCTAGCGCTTCCGGTCGGTTTCCTCGATCGTCGGAAGCTCATTGAGATCGCGCTCGACACTCGCCGCGAACTCCTCGGTCTCGGTCCGAAGCAGCTTGAGCTGACTCTTACGATGCATGCGCTCACGGCGCTGCCTCGCCTCGTTACCGAATCGGCCGGAAAGCCGTGGCCACTCCGAATCGGCCGGAAAGCCGTGGCCACTCCGCGCCGATGACGGCCGCAACAGTGCCGAGGAGTAGGGCGACCATCAACCAGCCCACGCCCGCATTCTACCCGGCGGATCCAGTGGTACATTCGTGACGTGCGCCTGGTCTTGCCCCTGCTGCTCGTGGCGGGTCTGGCGGCGCTCGCCTTCCCCGGCCGAGCGGCGGCAAGCGTCGGGACGGTCGTGCTCGAGACCTCGCCGATCACAGTCAGCGCCTTCGAAGTGGCGCGAGGAGTTCGCCTCGCCCCCTCGCCGAAGGTCGACGGGTACGTCATCGGCATGAGCGCGGAGGTCGTCGACGTTCTCGGCAATCCGGTGCCGATGCAGGACGTGATGCTCCACCACGTCGTCTTCGCAAAGGTCGGTGTGCCTGATTACACCTGCGGGGTCATCGAGGACTACTCCGGCGACATCTCGAATCTTCGGGCCGAGCGGTTCTATGCCGAGGGCGAAGAGCATTTCGCCCTTTCCCTTCCGGAAGGCTACGGCTACCCCAACCGCGGGCAGGACACCTGGGGTCTTCTGTACATGCTGATGAACCACCACCCGCACTCGATGGCGGTGAAAATCCGTTACACGGTCCGCTACGTGACCGACGAGCCTCGATGCCGGAGAGCGGCAGGTTCGTCGCCGCCGGAGGCCATCTGCACGGCGGCGGTGTCTCACTGGATGTGACCGACACGAGCTGCGGGTCGCTGTTCACCTCGTACCCGACATGGGGCCTGGTCTTCCCGCGACCAGTTCTGCACGAGCCGGGTCCACTGCACATGACGGTGTTCGCAGATCCTGCCGGCAGGCCCGTGCGCGTGGGTGACACGTTGCGGCTCACCGCGACGTACGACAACTCACGCCCCCATGTTCGCGTGATGGGGATCATGATCCTCTACCTCGCGCCCGGCCCAGCTTCGCCCTGCCTCGAGTACTCCTCCACCGTGCCGGCGCCCTCCACGGCCGAACGCGTCAAGGTCGAGCTCCTGAAACGCCCTGCGGGACCGCTCCGCCGCAACGGTCCGCAGTACCTGGGTCGGCGACTATGCCTTCGGGGCGCAGCGAGTCTCGCTGCGACGAGGGTCGACCTTCA
>WNGJ01011997.1_pt1 | contig 11636 bp, 6 predicted proteins | sample 5400611 | NCBI WGS metagenome assembly WNGJ01 (sample SAMN13153375, study PRJNA577476) | soil metagenome | isolation source: 40 cm soil or saprolite under Garry oak tree replicate 1 | place: USA:California | collected 2016-06-15 | reverse complement strand
CTCGAGAGAGAGTGCGGAGTATGCCACCTGCAAGTTGCCGGCGCATTTTCCGCCAAGGCCGAAGATCGTGCGTGCCTCGCTTGTCATGACGGCCCCATCCATCATGGCAGTCAAGTCTCGACGCCCAACTGCGCCACCTGCCACGCCGAACATCGCGGCCGAGTCAAACTCTCCGGCGCGAGCAATGAATCCTGCGCAGCATGCCACGCCGAACTGAGAACGAAGAGCGACGGACCGAGCTTTGCGGCGCACATTCGCACTTTTGAGAATAGCCATCCGCAATTCGCCGCCCTCCGGCACGATCAAGCTGAATCACGCGATCCACATGAAGCCAATTCGCCGCGGCCCCATCGGGCCCACCGTGCAGCTCGAATGCGGCGACTGCCACCGCCCAACGGCGGTCAGGGCAGAATGGCCCTACGCGGACGCGAAATACGTCGCGACGAAAACGAGCTACGCGGATCAAGGTGGCATGGCCCAGACTCCGACGAGCGCGCTCATGCCTCGCGCGCCAACATCAGGCCGCGAGTTGATGGCGCCGTTGAAGTTCGCCACTGCGTGTGCGGGTTGCCATCTGCTTGACTTCGACAAGCGCTTCAACGAAGGCGTTCCGCATGACAAGCCGGAAGTTGTTCGCGCGTTTCTCGTCAAGACGTTTTCGGGGTACATCATCGCGCATCCGGCCGAGTTGCGCGTAGTTCGCGAGCCGGACCGCAGCTTGACGGGCAGACCGCTGCCTGCATCCGCGCGCATCCTCACGCCAGCGCAATGGGTGGTTGAGCGCACGGCAGAAGCGGAAGACCTGCTCTGGCGCAAAACCTGCAAACAGTGTCACACCCTTTCATTTTCGTCAGCCAATCTTCCGCCGGCCATAGCCAGCGCGAACGTCACGCTCCCTTGGATGCCGCATGCCAGGTTCGATCACGATGCGCACCGCGGCTTTTCCTGCGTGAGCTGCCATGCGCAAGCGCTGACCAGCACGGAAACGAGCGACATTCTCCTGCCGGGAATCTCAACTTGCCAGACGTGTCACGCGCCTGGATCCGATCATGCCGAGTCGCGCTGCTTCGAGTGCCACACCTATCACGACTGGTCGAAGCGCAAGGAAGTAAGACCCAGCTTCACCCTGCCCGCGCTGAGCGGGGGCGGGCGCTGATCCGCTTAGGACCCGCTGTACCGGGCAGCTACGCGGTTCGCGTCAGCCATTCACCAATCGCATCACGTGAGCCGAATAGCGTTCCCCGCTCGCAGCGCCGGCGGGAGCGGCTTCTTCGATTCGGCGGAGATGGTCTGCCGTCAACTGAATATCCACGGATGCCGCATTCTCCTCGAGATATTTCCGGCGCTTCGTGCCAGGGATGGGAAGAATGTCCTCGCCCTGCGCGAGGAGCCACGCGAGCGCTAGTTGGCTGGGTGTTGCTCCCTTTTCCTTGGCGATGGTTTCGACACGGCGGACGAGCTCGAGATTCTTTGCGAAGTTATCACCCTGAAACCTTGGCGAGGTGCGCCGGTAATCATCCGGCGCAAGATCCTCGAAGCGCTTGATCTGGCCGGTCAGGAATCCGCGACCGAGCGGACTGTAAGCCACAAACCCGATCCCGAGCTCACGCACGGTCGGAAGAATTTCGTCTTCCGGGTCGCGGCTCCACAAGGAGTATTCCGTTTGGAGCGTCGCGATGGGATGCACTTTGTGGGCGCGGCGAATCGTTTGCGGGCCGGCCTCGGAAAGACCGAGGTAACGCACCTTCCCCGCGCGGACGAGTTCGGCCATCGCGCCAACCGTTTCTTCAATCGGTGTGTTGGGGTCCACGCGATGCTGGTAGTAGAGATCGATCGTGTCAACGCCGAGGCGGCGGAGACTTGCTTCGCACGCCGCGCGGACGTATTCCGGCCGGCCGTTGACGCCGCGGAAGTTGGGGTCGCTGGAGCGGAGGATTCCGAACTTCGTGGCGAGAAACACTTTGTCGCGCCGACCGCGAATCGCGCGGCCGACGAGCTCTTCGTTGATGTGAGGGCCGTAGACGTCCGCGGTGTCAAGGAAATTGATGCCCAGCTCGAGCGCGCGATGGATCGTGGCGGCGGATTCCGCGTCGTCGCGTCCGCCGTAAAACTCCGACATGCCCATGCAGCCCAGTCCGAGAGCGGAAACGAGCGGTCCATTCTTGCCAAGACGGCGTTTCTCCATGAAATTCTCCCGAATGAAGATTCGCTGGTGGGATGCTGCGGAAGAAAGCGAGGATACATGGGTTTAGGCGCAACTGACTTCCCGCAGGCCTGACGCCGTTGACTTCCATCCAGACCCTCCGCCGTGCGTGCCTGTGACGACCCGCGGAGTAGCCTCTTCCAGCTCAAGTTCAGTGCCGAGAGTTTGTCGGTGCGCATCTTGTCCCATTCGCGCAACGTGAGCCCGTGGCCGTCGAACGTGCGGCGAATCCGCGCGCGGTCCCAGTGCAAAACGTCTTCGAGCACCGGCACCAGGAAGCTCACCGCGTTGTCGCTGAGCACGGTGCGCTTGGCGACGCGCGCGATCATCTGCGTTTCGGACACGGCGATGGTGAGTCCGTCCGAGTGGTTGACGTGCATCATCACGGGCAGGTCCGAGCTGCCGTCGCCCATGTAGATGACGTGATCGGGGCTGATGCCGAGCTGTTCGCGCAACTCTTCGAGCACGGCGATTTTCCCGTAGCCCGCCGGAGCGCGCACGATGGAGTCGACTTCGCCGGTCGTCTCGTTGTAACGGAAACGCGTGCCGTGGATGTGGTCCAGCGGAACGATTCCTTCGAGCGCCGATTCGGCGATCTCCTGCGGCGCGGCGGTGATCACGTGAAAGTGGAATTTGAAGTCCTCATCGAGCGTGTCGAGCGTGCGCGTGAACAACTGCACGTCGTGTTTCAAGCGCACTTTTTTGCCGGTCTCGATCAGGTGTTCGCGTCGGACACGGCGAAAATCCGGGTCGTGCAGGATCAGATAAGACAGCTCCGCACCTTGATGCACCAGGTGAATGCGCGAAAGTCCGGAAACCTTTTCGCCAAAGGACGAAGCGCCGAGCAATTCGCTCAGCAGAAAGCCGGAGTCGTTGAAGCTCAACGTCTGGTCGAAGTCGCTCGCTAAAAGATACTGCTTCACCATGAAAATGGTCCTCCGTTAGGGGTTCCGGCGTTTCGGAACCCAAGCCTGCCATCAAATACACTTTAGCTGCGTTCGCGCGGCCAGGCTCATGATTTATTTAGATGGGTGCTATGGGCAATTGTGTGAACGCCCCGTAGTCTTTTGATTAGATGCGCGGCGCGGCTAAAGGGTTAGAGAGGCGCTATTTGAGCGCGCTGCGCAGCCACGCGCCTGCGCGATGGAGCAGATCTGTAACGCTGCCGTAAGGCCTTTCGCCCGGCGTATCGGTTACCGTGTAAAGTTTTCCGCTCCGCAGATACAGGGTTTGCGCTTCGTCGTGATTCAACGGCCGCGCGCCGCGGCGGCCAAAGACCGCGAGCTGATTCCCGCTTTCGTCCACCGCGCGGTCGCGATCGATTCCCTTCGAAATGGCCAGAGCGGGCCCACGCGTGCGGTACGTGGCGATCAGCTTCGGTGTCGGCCGGGGGCTGAAGCCGGAAAAATGAGCGCCATCGTCCCAGGGCGAGACGATTTGCAGAACGCAGAGGCCGTTCTTGCCATCGGCGACGAAAGCGAACGCGCTCGCGGCCACCATGCCGATCTTTACGTCGTTCACATCGCTGAGCTGGCCCTCGGCGGTGAAAATCTGATCGAGCTTGGGCGCATCGGGCTTTTCCACGTCGATGATGGCCAATCCTTGCTTGCCGGCGGAAACGTATGCGTAGGTGCGGCCGAGGTAGATGTTGCGCGCGTCTTCGAGCGGCACATTCGCACTTGCAACCGGCTGGGGCCGCGCCAAATCGGTGACGTCGAGGACTTTTAGTCCGTCTCGATCCACCACGAACGCGTAGCGGAACTGGATGGCGACGCCGCGCGGATCATTGAGGAACGGCGCGGTGATCTTGGCGGCCACCCGCGGCGCGAGCGGATTATCCAGGTCAACGACAACCAGCGCTTGCTCCGTGAGAATATAGGCGTAAGCGCCCGCGATGGCGATGCGGCGCGCCCCGGTCAGCATGCCATTCGGATTGAATGCCAGCGCGCGCTTGAGGAAATTGTTTGCTGGATTGCCGTCGAGCAGGGTTCTCACGCCCGGACTTTTGCCCTTCAAATTCGGATCGCCAACAATGACGAGTCCTTCTTCTTTGTCCGCGACGTAGAGAAAACCGTACATCCGATGAATCGGTTGTTCTTCGTTCTCCGGCAGCCGCGTCCGTAGGGGATCGACACCGAGCGTTGTGGGCGACGCGACGGCGGCAGCATTCTTCGTCGGCACGTACAAGCGCTGGCCGAGCGGAGAAACGGGCGCAGTGATTATCCGCTCGGAAAATCCTTTGTTATCGATGTTCGCGACGTCGTATACGCGCAATCCGCCTTTGCCGGTCGCGGCATAGACGTATTCGCCCCGCTGCTGAACGTCGAAGGCCTCGCCTGCGTGCTCGTATGCTGTGCGAAGCTCGCGATGCCGCGCGAGATGCGCCTTGTAATTGTCTGGATAGGCGATTCGCTGCAGATCGCTGCCGATGATGGCTTCGGGCTCGTCGTGTTCAGCCACCGCGACGGCTTCAAAGCCCTTTTTGCCCGTGGCCACATAAACGTAACGGCCCATGAAATTCATGAAGTTTGTGCCTTGCAGGAGGAGCTGAGCCATCCAAGCGTTGTTGTCGTTCTCTGCGGAGACGTGGCAATCGGAACACTGCTTGGTTTCCCTGGCGCGCACGGTGTGCGGAACAAATGTGCTGAAGGCTTGGCCGCTCAATCCTTCAGCCGAAATGGTCTGCTGCGTGTAGTAAAGCCATTCGCGATTGGCGTTTTGCGAGCTGACGAGAATCGCGCAGGAAGAGCGCGCCGGCGCGATGCGGTGATTTGTTACTGTGCCGTCCACTCCAAGCATGAAGATGTCGTCGCGCAAAACCTGAAAGTTATAGCTTGTGTAGTTCCGCGTGAAGAGACCCTCGTTGTGCAACATCGGGCGGCGCGCGTTCGCCGTCATCTGCAGGTGGCAGCCGAAGCAGGTCGTCGTCCAGGAAGTGTGGCAGGAGTAGCAGGTCATTTTGGCGTTGCCGTGGGCAAGCTGCGTGTCGTCGGGTTGTATCTGGCTCTGGACGACCCCATCTTTATTCATGAGCTTCGCGCGCAATGATTTTGCATTGAAGTGTGGATTGCCCGGTGTGACCGTGTCGAGCACCTGGACAACCTCCCATTCCTTGTTTTGCTCGAGCATCGAGTGTTGAAAGAGCTTTTCCCCTCGCCATTCAAAGCGCCGCAGGCCCCAGGGAGTGCGCAGCGCATCCAGGCGTCGCCCGCCTGCTGGCGCGGCTGGGCCAGAACTGACAAGCGCGGCCTTCCTACGCACCGTGCCGTGACAATCCACGCAGTCAATCTCGACGGCAGCGCGCGGTTCGGCATAAATGTTGCCGTTGCCGTGATTGTCCTGGGCGAAATGGCAATCCACACAGTGCATTCCTTTTTCAAGATGGATGTCGGCCAGATGCACGGCCTTTGTAAAGCGCTGTGGATCATCGAAGGCGAAGGGCTTGCCCTCCGCATCGAGCCAGTTCCCTTTGCGGTCGTGGTTGTAAACGGCTCGAAAGACCCAGCCGTGCCCGTGGAAGTCGGCAAACTGCGTCGTGTTGAGGTTGGCGTTGAACTCGGGATTGCCGATCTGTTCCAGAAATTTTTCGTCGCCCCAGAGGCCGCGCGCCGCTGCGCCTTCCGGATTGCTTAGAAAGAACTGGTAGCGCTCCTCCTCGCTCGGATTGTGCTGTTGCTTCGGATACATCTTGTCGGCGTCGAGCTCGTTGTCCCACCACGTGTACCCGAAATACGTGGCCACCATGTTCGTGCCGGGATGGATATGGCAGACCATGCATTGGCTCGAAGGAATCGCGCGTGTGAAGACATGGCGAATGGGATGCCCGGATTCGTTTTTCGGAATCGTGGGATCGGATGAAGCGCTCATCGCCGAATGGCCGAACGCCGCGTAGGGGCCCGAATGCGCGCTGGCCCGATCCTCGGCGTAGACGACGTGACACGCCGAGCAGCCGCTCGAGCGATAGTCGCCGGGGTGGTCGTTTGTGCCGGGGAATGACAGAATCGGATCGAGCAGGCGCGTCTTCTGCAAGCCGAGGAACACCGGATCGGTGCGCAGCTCCGTCCCGAAACCCCGCTCGCTCAGTTTGTCCTCGGGTTTGCCGGGCTCGTCCTCGCGAACCGGATTGCCCACCTCAGCCTTCCTTTTTCCCCCGCGCTCGAAGACACGCAACACGTTGCCCGGCTGCGCAATTTCCCACCGCTCGAGCGGAACAAGCTCAGGCACGATCCCCTTTTTCCGCACTTCCTCCGGAGTCGGAGCGGGCGCGGTGCGGATCGCTTGCGGCTGGCCATCCGGTGAATAACTCTCCCCGAAATACGCGTTCTTCTTCGGAAATGCGCCGTTGTTGTACAGCGCCGCGCCCCAGAGAAAGCCTGCATGAGTCATCATGCTCGTGGAAACCGCGCGCACTTCGCTGGCATGGCATCCCGAGGGACCGCAAGTCTCCGCTGCAACACGCAGGTCGCCCGGATTTCGGAAGCGCACGTACTCTTTCGACTCGCGCAGCCATGCGGTGTAGGTGCGCTCGGGCAAAGCGGAACGCTCCTTGAATCGCGAGTCGCGCGGCTGCACGTGCGCCTTTTCCTTTGCTTGCGTGTATTCGGGCGAATTCGCCGCAACACCTGTTGCAATCCGAACATCGCCATTTCCGCCGTGGCAATCGGTGCAGCCGAGAAGAACGGTTTTCGTCGGATGCATCGTCGACTCATCGGTCGAGCTGTGGCACGAAATGCAGCCGCTGGATTTTTGCTCTGCTTCTTCCTGTGATTGGCCACGCACTTCGGCAGGCCGCTCCGGCCGAATGAGATGGCCGGAGTCTGCGACGGAGTGCGAACGGCTGGCGAAAAAGAGCAACGAACCGCTGATAGCGAGACACATGGACACAAAGCCTCGCGCGCGGCCGCTCTGAGAGCGAAACGCGAAGAAGCGGAGATGTGACGCAGCCCGATGCATCGCGCGAATCGTTAGAAGGTGAATTTTGCCGCTCCAAACACTGAAAACAGCGTCTTGCCCGTATACATGTCGCGAAATCCCTGGCCCGGCGTCAGCGCCGAAGCGCCGCCCGTCAGCACCATGTTCTCCGTCAACGGAGGACGATATTCCACGCCTATGCCATAATCCACGCCGATTGTGTGCCGGATCGGAGATTGAAAAAGGAGCAGCTCGAGCGGTTCCGTGCGCTCGAAGCGCAGAAAATTGGCGTTAGCAAAGCCGCGAAGCTTCGGCGTGATGTCAAAATCCGCGCCGGCGTTCACCAAAAAAATGCCCGGATTGACGAAGTTCGCCTGCCCTTCTTCTTTGCTCAAACGGAGGCTCGGCAGAAGGCTGCCTGGAGTGGTGAGTAAAACGCCCGACCCCGTGAGCCGAATCCCCTCGCGGTTCCAGAAGCTGAAGATTCCCCCACCGAACGATGGGAGATCAAGGATGGCGTCGAAACCGCGAGCGCGACTGTCGCGAGGATTCGCGTCACCCGAGGAATAGAAAAGCGAAACGCGGTAGCGTGTCCAGTCTCGATCGACCGAGAACTCGGCCGCAGCCATCTGCGCGTTCACGGTGACGCGCCGCCCGGCGATCGGGTTCAAGCTGTCCTCACCGACGGCTTGATAAAAGGCGTGCGTCAGATTGATGCGCCGGATATGTCCGCTTCCCAGCCAGCCGAAATAGCCGACACGGATTCCATGTGGCTGGACGGAGCCGATCGGAGCCGGGCGCACGAGGAATCCGTTGTCGTTGTAGTGCACGCTGGCGTCATCTTTGTTCCACGCAGCCACGAATTCTGCCGTATAGCCGGGAAAGAAAAAGTCTTGCAGATAAATGTTCCCGAGCACGACCTGCTGATGCCGTCGGTCGAAGCCATTCAGACCGCTGTTCGTGTCCTTCTCGAGGAAATGGAAATATGCGACGTTGTACTCCACGCGATCGGACTTGAGATTGCCGAAAACACGCACACCGGGCTGCTCATCCGCGAACAGGAATCCGCGGAAATCGCTGTTGAATTGTTGAATTCCGGCGCGCACGGAAACGAAATCGTAATTCGAGCTCAAATCGTGGAGCTTGATCTCCGCAAACGCTTCCTGCAGACCGGCGTGGTAATCAAACCGGTTTGTGCCTTCGCGCACGTCCGGGCCGACGATACCCAGCTCGCGCACCTTCAAGTCGTTCACACTCAGCTCGGGAGTAATCCGGACGCGCCAATCCACGGGCTTGAAAGATGTATCGCCGCGGAACAGGTCGAACGAAACACGCACTGTCTGATCGAAAAACGCCTGTTCGCCTTTGCCGAAGAAATTCTCGCTGCCGGCAAGCGCGGCGCTCACGTTGCTCGGCGAAGGCACGCGGCGCCCATCAAGAAACATCTCCGCGCTTGCGGTGACATTCAAAAATGTCTGCTGCCCGAGCAAAGAACGCCAAATCGGATAGTCGCCTTTCCACTTGTTGCGGTTGAACGGATCGTACCAGTGCGAATGGACATACACGTACTCGCCCTTTTGGGCGTATCGGCGGTACTCCGGCACCGGGATGTCCCACCGGTCGGCCATCACGTTGTACACATCGGCCGCGGGCGGCAACGATTCCGGCGGCGGATTTTCGACGTAACTCGGATCGGCATCGAGCCGGTGCCGAAGTTCGCGGTGAGTACCAGGCCTTGCCGGTGCGCCGCCCGGCACTGGCGGCCCAAGCTCGGGCAAGCGTGGCAGCCGCGAGCGAGTCGCCGCGCTTGCAATCGGCGCGAGCGAAATCTCCAGCGTCACGACCTCGTTTGCGCCCAATGCAATCTCGGCCAAATCGAATGCCGCGTAGCCTTCCGACTCAACACGTAGTTCATATCGGCCCGGCGGAAGAGGGAACAAACGAAATACACCTTCGGCGCTTGTGGAAGAGTGGAAATCTTGGGCGGAATTGAGATTCCTTAACGAAATGGCGGCGCCTCCAACGGGTCGCTGCCCGCCTGCGTTAACAGCCTCGCGCACGACACCGTCGAGAGCTCCCGTGGTAAGCGCCTTCTGCCTGGGGATGCGTTGCGGCGGGCCCGACTCGCGCTTCTCCTGGACTGCGCCTTGCTGCGCCTGTTGCGCCTGCGCCGCGCCGACAACTGGAATGAGGAATGCCAGAAGGGAGAGAGCGCACGAGCTCGCGAGGTGCATCCGTCCGGCGTGAGGTATTCTGCGCACGGGAAACGTGGAATCGCGCACTAGTGCCGTTCCAACTTTTTCAGGCCCCGTACGAAGGTTTTGTTGCGCCGTTTCCTATGACTTCCCCCGGACTTCGTACGGGGCAGGCTAAAGCGGCGCCACAAAATTCCCTCCCGGCCCGGGCCGAAAGCGGAGCTCAGGTTGGTTCCAAATAGTTGGAACGGCACTAGCTAACAATATTCCTCGCTGCCGGGCAACCGTTTTCCCGCGCCGTTGCGGTCATTCGATAACGTTTTGGCAGCGCACTTCGTCGCAACGGATGGCGTTCACCGATTCGATTCGCAGTCCTCGGGAAAGCATTGAGTGGTTCAGCAGGGTGTGATACGAACGGCAAAGACTTCCAATGTACCGCCACTCATCCCAATGCGCGCCGCGCCACGCAGGCGCTGCATGCGCGCGTGAACGTGCGAAGTTTGCCGAGGGATGCGCCGCCCCGCTCGTAGTCTGCGCCTTATTCCTCTTTGCAATGACGGGTTGCGGCAGCGGCACCGTGACCCCTCCTCCCGCCGTTCCAGGGCCTCCCCCTGCCTTAACGATCACGGATGTCCAAAACGTCGTGCAGGCCGGGGCGGAAGCCGCCGACCCCGACACGATGGTCATTGCCGTGGTAGATCGCGCGGGCCGCGTTTTGGCCGTTTTTCGCAAACCGAATGCACCCGGCGCAGCGACGGGAAATTTCGGCTTAACCGTGGACGCGAACGACCTCGCTGTGGCGCTCGCGCGCACCGCCGCTTTCTTCAGCAACGACCAAGCGCCGCTTTCGAGCCGCACGGTGCGTTTCATCAGCGGCATACATTTTCCGCCGGGCGTTCAGAACGCGCCGAATGGCGCTCTCTATGGAATTGAGAACACGAACCGCGGCTGCACGCTGGCGACGAACTATCTCCCCGGCCAGCAGGTGCCGATTCCCAGCGCGCTGAATGGCGGCCTCGGTCTCGGCATCATCACGGGCAAGCCTGACGTTAATGACAGCGATCCAAACGCCGTGAATCCCGGCGGCGTGCCCATTTTCGAGAACGGCGTCGTAATAGGGGGCGTTGGCGTGGCGGGAGTTTCTCCAGACATCGCCGAATACGCGGCGTTCGCGGCGGCGACGTCGAACGGATTCGGGCCCATGCCCGCTGCGCCGGGTGTTGTGTTTATCGACGGCGTTGCGCTGCCGTTTGTGAGTCAGACGACGCGGCCGGCGGGCGTCAACTCCGGCACGATGGCGGGAAGCTATCTCGTATCACCGGTGCCCAGCCCGGGGCAGCCCCCCGAGGGTGACTTGGTTGCGCCGGCAAATGGTCCCGTCGGCGGGCTCAGCGCCTCAGAAGTGCGGCAGATTCTCGATGCGGCCGAGCAAACCGCCAATCAGACGCGCGCGGTCATTCGGTTGCCCATCGGCTCGCGGACCCGCATGGCCATCGCGGTGGCTGATCTCGACGGCACAATCATCGGCTTGCGGCGCATGCAAGATTCCACTGTGTTCAGCATTGACGTCGCCGTGACCAAGGCGCGCAACATGGTCTATTTCAACAGCGCCTCGCGCACTGCGGCAGATTTAACCGATGTTCCGATGGGTACGGCGGCGACGAACCGCACGATCAGCTTCGGCGCGCAACCCCTCTATCCGCCGGGGATCGACGGCTCCTTGGCGGGGCCATTCTTCAATATCTTTTTGCGGGACGTGGCCAATCCTTGCACGCAGGGTTTTCAGCCGCCGGGCCCGAATCAGAGTGGCATCGTCTTCTTCCCCGGCAGCGTGCCGCTTTACCGAAATGGAGTGCTGGTCGGTGGCCTAGGCGTCAGTGGTGACGGGGTCGAACAGGATGACTTCGTCGCGAACGGCGGCGCTGCCAATTTCCAGGCGCCGCTGGCTATCCGCGCCGATCAGGTCTTTGTTCAGGGTGTCCGACTTCCTTATCTGAAGTTCCCGCGCAATCCTACGAATTAATTGCGCCGGCGCACGAAGGCAAAAGGGTATCGAGAGCAACCTTCCGAACTAGTGCCGTTTCAACCCGCCCAGGCGGGCGGCGCCACAAAATTCCCTCCAGCTCGGACCGAATGCGGAGCTCAGGTTGGTTCCAAATAGTTGGAACGGCACTAGCCTTCGCGGAGCTTGTGCCCGGCGAGATTCCCGAGGCCGTCGTAGGCCGCATATTTATAGGTTTCGCTCAGCGTCGGATAGTTGAAGACCTGCTCGATGAATTCGTCGATCGTCAGGCCGCGGTCGAGGACCATCGTTCCGATGTGGATCA
>WNGJ01007449.1_pt1 | contig 11636 bp, 15 predicted proteins | sample 5400611 | NCBI WGS metagenome assembly WNGJ01 (sample SAMN13153375, study PRJNA577476) | soil metagenome | isolation source: 40 cm soil or saprolite under Garry oak tree replicate 1 | place: USA:California | collected 2016-06-15 | reverse complement strand
CCGGCGTTGACCCGCGAAGATCGCAGCCGGAAGCGGAGCCCCTTCCTCCTGAAGCAAAAATCCAACTGGAAGAGAATACAGCTTCTCGGCTATGGCTTTTTAGGAGTGTGATTCACAGAATTGGCCGCTAATAAACGGCCACCCGGCCGTAATAAAACGTTGCTTCTGGGAAGCGATGTACTTGAATTGATCGTCCCTTTCTGGGCACCCGACCCTGCCTTCCTTCCTCTTGTTAGCCTTTAGGGAAAAGCCCATCTTCTTGAGCAAGCGGGCAACCGTGGCCTGGCTAGCTCGATGACCTCCGTCTGTAAGCTGCTTGCTCAGTCTGCGCAGACTACTCCGGATCCACTTCTGCTCGGTCATGGGGTCACCAGCAATCTCGTCTGCGAGCAGCCGCTCCAATGCCGGTACGATGGCTGGGTCTTTCTCCTCCATCAACTTGCGTCCCCCACCGGGCCGACGTATTCGATACCGCTGCGCGACGTACCGCCGGCGGGGGCGGCGAGTTGTGCTGGTAAGGCTTGATTCTTCCGAACTTTCGCGTCTGCCGCCGAGTTGTCGTATGTCTTCGGTAGGGTCGGCTGGTTCTTGTTGCTTCAACTCCGACATCCCTTTGAGAATCGTCGGTCGAGATAGCCCAGTTAACTCTTGCATTCTTTGAATCCCGCCGCGTCCCTCGCAAATGGCCTCCTTGGCAACATACAAACGCGCCTGGGCTCCATTGAGTCTGCTAAGAACCTTGAGTATCATTAGATCGTCATTCGACATGCCTTGGCTGCCTCCCGTCTGTCAGCGTATCCTCCTCCCTGAAAACATCGTGTCAGCAACGACTAGCGCAAGTGGGTGACGCACCACTGCGATGTTCGGTGATCCGGTTGTAAACATCGAGAAGACCAACATCTTAGACATTGCGGAAGAATATGGACTGGGCGGCCATCGATTTTGAAACTGCCAATGCTGATCGCGCTAGCGCCTGTGCTTTGGGCCTCGTCGTGGTTAAGGAAGCTAAGATCGTCAAGCGTCGCTCTTGGCTGATTCGTCCCTCCAAGGTCTGCTTCGATCTCAACAACGTCATGATTCACGGCATCACCCCGGACAACGTTGCGGATAAGCCCACTTTCGCAGAGCTATGGGATGAAGTTCATTCAGAAATTCAGGGTATACCCCTAGTCGCTCACAATGCGAGCTTCGATATGAGCGTCCTTAGGCACACACTTGACGACTACAAAATCCTGTACCCGGAAATAGACTACTACTGTACCCGAGCCATCTCTCAGGCCCTTTGGACGACCTTGCCCAGCTACGGGTTAGAGCTTGTTTCGCACCATCTCGGCATACCGTTCACGCACCACGCAGTCGAAGAGGACGCAATGGCCTGCGCCGCCATCGTGCTCCGTGGCTGTGGCGAGGTTGGCGTGGCGGACCTCACCCAGCTCGCAAATCACCTCATGATACGGTGCGGTCACCTTTGCCCGAGCCGGAACACCCGTCTGTAGACGAAACGGCCTCGATTCACCCGCGAATCCATGCGGAAGCAGTCAGAAGAAAGTTGGCGATCACTCGTTTGAGCGCGCTACATCCAAGGTTCACGATTTGGATAACAAATCGGTCAGACGTTCGAGTGTTGGTCAAGTCCGCCAGTCTTTGGTATGGCCACAAGAGGCTGAACCGCGCGGTGTACCGACCGACAATAGGACTTTTGCGGATGTCCGTCCCAATACCGAGAACACTGCTATTGCTTTTATTACGGACGAAGACGCCATGTTAAAACTTCAAAGTCTTGGAATTGTGGACAGACACCTTCCGACTTACACATTTAGCGATGATGCGGATTTGGAAGTCAGGGTAGAGTACGACTTACAGGGCATAGAGTATGAGTTCCGCGAGACAGTTCGGGTCAGAGTCCACGGAGGGCAAGTCGATTCTCTGTGAGAATGTGGTGACCTAGTGGGAGTGAAGGCGGTCCTGGCAACGGCGTTCCATCCGCCGCTGGCTGGTCATGTCCTCGTATCCATCGAGAGTTGACCGTCAGTGGCAGCTGGCCTAGGCTAGGTCAGGCTCAATCATTCCCATAACAAGATGTACGAACTGCATAATCTTGGCTGGAACAGCTTCCAGCAGCTCTGTCTGACGATCGTAAGGGAAGTCCTCGGCCAGACGGTACAGTCATTCCTAGATTCCGGCGACGGAGGACGAGACGGCGCTTTCACCGGGACCTGGAAACGGAACGAACAGGAAGACCTCGACGGACGATTCGTCATCCAGTGTAAGTTCACGAGCCGGAGCAACTACGTCCTTCGGCCTTCGGACCTCAAGGATGAAGTAAAGAAAGTTAAGCGCCTAGTCACCCGCAGCCTGTGTGATTCCTACGTACTCATGACGAACGCGGGCCTCTCCGGCAGGCGTGGCGAAGACATCGAAGTGGTCCTGCGAAAGGCCGGTGCGAAGCACGTCGCTATCCTCGGCTCCAGCTGGATCGAGCAGCAGATTCGCGAGAAGACGCACCTTCGTATGCTCGTCCCACGCGTCTACGGATTGGGCGACCTGAGTAAGATCCTCGGCGACCGCGCCTACAGACAGGCACGCGTTATCCTGGAGTCGATGCGCGAGGACCTCGCCAAGGTCGTCGTCACAGACGCCTACCAGAGGGCCGCCACGGCGCTCGACAAGCACGGGTTCGTGCTGCTCGTCGGAGAACCAGCCGCTGGCAAAACCACAATCGCTTCCATGCTCGCGATGGCCGCTATCGACAAGTGGGGTGCCTTGATGCTCAAACTCGATGACCCCGGCACAGTTGCCGACCGCTGGGACCCGGACGAACCATCGCAGTTCTTCTGGGTGGACGACGCGTTTGGTGTTCAACAATACGAGAATTTTCTTGTCCACCGCTGGAATCATGTTCTCCCTCAGATCAAGACGATGCTACGAAGGGGCGCGAAAATTGTGATGACCTCGCGCGATTACATCTACAACAGCGCGCGCATCGATCTGAAAGAGAGTGCCTTTCCGCTTCTGAAGGAAAGCCAGGTCGTCATCGACGTCCATGATCTATCGCTCGAAGAAAAACGCCAGATTCTGTACAATCACCTCAAGCTCGGACGGCAGCCCCACGAATTCCGCAGCGCCGTGAAGCCGCATCTTGAAGCTGTCGCGGCCCACTTACGGTTCATCCCGGAGACCGCGCGGCAGCTGTCGGATCCTTTGTTTACGAAAGGCCTCGACATCTGGCGGCACGCGCTCGAGGAATTTGTCGAAAAGCGTGAGCAGTTGCTACACGAGGTACTTCAGGGCCTTGACCGGCACAGCAAGGCGGCGCTGGCGCTGATTTACATGCGCAACGACAGTCTGGGAAGCCCCATCACACTGAGGAGCTCCGAGGAAGAAGCGCTGCAACGTCTCGGCAGCGACCTCGGGAATTGCATCAAGGCGCTGGATGGCCCTCAACGGCAGCCTTGTCTTGCACTCCGCAGCCAGCGGTTCGGCCGTGTGGCGCTTCAAGCACCCGACCATCGGCGACGCCTACGCGTCAATCCTCGTTCAAAACCCAGAACTCCTCGGCGTGTACATCCAGGGCAGCGCTCCCGAGAAACTTGTCGAGCAGGTGACCTGCGGCGACGTAGGTATCGAGCGCGCCGTGATCGTTCCGAACGCGCTGTTCACCCTCGTGCTCGCACGATTGCGCGAATTCCCGAAGAGTAGGGCATACAAGTCAGGATTGCTTGTATCGTGGGGGAGGAAGTGGGCGCTCTATGGCTTTCTCTCTCGCCGCTGCTCGAAGGAATTTCTGAAGCTCTATATCGAGGACACCCCGGGCCTGTTGGACCAAATTTCGGAGCCGGGCCTCATGCTGAGCGCGATGTCTGAAGTGGATCTTGTTGTGCGGCTCCATACATTAATGCTTCTACCGGAGCAGTACAGAAGGAGGTTCATCGAAACCGTCAGCCGGTACGCCGCCGACGGCGACGACCTCGCCGCCATGAGCAACAAATCCATCCGCAGCGTCTTCGGGGACAGCGAATTCGATGAGCTGAAGAGGCGTGTACGCTCGGAATTGCTGCCGCGCCTCGCTGACGTGCGCCGGAACGTGCAGTCGGACGATTACTCCAGTGAGTCGCCGGAAGAGCACATGTCCTCGCTCATGGAGTCGTTCGACACGCTGAAAGAGCATTTCGGCGATGACCATGAGGCCGCAGGCATCATCGATCGCGAGACGCGTTACGCCAACGAATGGATCGGCGAGAACACACCAGAGGAACCGAAGCGCAAGCCTCGAAAACTCGGGAAAGTCGAAACTGCTAACCGGCCGGACGGTGCGCGCAGCATTTTCGACGACATCGATGAAGACGCGAATTCCGCAACATGAACGAACGGCGCGAATATCTGGACGTGATCGGCAGACGTTCGGTGTGTTTTCCGATTGGCTCAACAGAGGTTTTCGCTTCTAGTCGTTCGGGAGGCCGAAAATCGACAGCTACTCGATTTTTTTTAGCCTCGTCAGAGGAATCTGTGGGTCACTGATGCGTTCGAATGGCGGCCCGAAGCTCTGCCGTAATCAATCCTCTGCGGAACCACTCATGGCGGTTCGCGATTCCATCCTGAGCCATCCTGATTTTTCCTTCGGCGTGCTCAGTGTTAACCACAACCTGCCTGCTCTGCCTTCCGTGCTACTACTCTTGCTACTACTTTCGGTCGATTTGGCCCCTTCCGGAACCCGCTTAAACACTGTTGATTCGTTCAAATCGAAAACCGATGTTGATAACAAGAGACATACCAGCGCTCACCTACCCCTTACCTCCCACTCACCAATGGGGATTTCAATCCCACCCTCTCCGCCAACATGTATTTTCCCCTGTAAAACGCCGTACGAATATAGCCAGTCATGCCGGTCCACAACTAGCTTGGCATTCACCACTACGGTGGTGCTCGGGCATGGGTCAACGGAAATGAGTATGCAGTCGAAAAGACGATTAAACAACTTGCGATAGACGCAGAGCGAAATCAATCTTGACATCTGGTGATATCACTGTATACTGACACCATGACGCCAAGTCCACGAATCGTGGTGACATTCCCGAAAGCACAGATGGCGAGACTAAAAGTTTATTGCGAGAAAAGTGGCATGCGGATGGCAGAGGTCATCCGACGTGGAGTTGACCATTACATTAGGAAAAGCAACAGGTCGGCGAAGTGATGGAGCCCAAATATGACCCCGCCAACAGTGACTCCGTATTGAATTGGATGCACCAGAATCTGCCTCCTGAAAAATGGACGTTGGAGGTCTATGTGACTCTCGCATGGTTCGGCGACAAAGCGCTTAAAGATCTCGACGCGGAAGAATTGAGTATGTTGCCTGAAGAGTTGTATCCGAAGCCCTTGACCAAATTGGTGCAATAGAAGTAAGCGCCCCGAGCCAGTGCTATCAACACTGACCCGAGGCTAACCAGAACAGTTGTAAGAACCACGGCTCACGCGAAGTGAGAAACGGGTTCTCCGAAAAAGGAGAATCCGTGAAATCTCATACCTCTGGCAGTTCCTGTTCTGAAAAACCCGACATCGATTTCGTCGTCCGCGGCGAAGGATCGATTTGGCTCTTCACTCCGTTGACTCCCGCCGCTTTTGAATTTCTCTCCGAACACATTCGAGAGGACGCGCAGTACTTCGGCGAGTCGCTCGTCGTTGAGCACCGCTACGTCTATGAACTGCTGCTCGGTCTCCGCGAGCACGGGCTCAAGACGGTGAAGGCATGAGGAACTTAGCGGGAAGAGAAAGCGGCTTAACGCTGTCAAACCAACGACCGAAAGATTATAACGCAACCGTATCCGTCGCCAGACGGCGTTTTTGTTGAGCGACTACGGCGTATTCCTTTACATCTTGTCGTCACGCAACGGTATTACTAAAAGGCGAAAGAACGGCGCGAATCGGGCGAGGACAAGCGCGAGTTCGAGGAGCTTCTCCGGCTGGATTGGCAAGAGTTCGACCGGCGGAGAAAACGATGACCGGCGTTCATCAACTAGAGCCGCCATCGGGCACTATTGGCTGGGTCGGTTTATTTGTCGCCCCCACTTATCAACCTCCGCTCCGCAGGCTGGGCACGTGTAACCACCCCACAAAGCCTGCCGCAAAGACCTGGGCTTTCGCATTTGGTGCAGGGTTGCTTTGCAGCATGGGCATAAGACCGCGCTAAAATTGATCCCCCACCTGTTCTCGGCAACGGTTCCGTAAATCACCAAGACCATTCCAATGGCAAGCAGACCAAAGACCGCTATCAAAGGAATCAAGGCGCCTTCTCCCCGGCCAAACTAGCGTACCATGCCCCAGTTCGCTGAACTTCTCAGGCGGGCATCAATCTTCGTCTCCGAGTGCGGACTTGATGTGCTGTCCAAGTTCAAAAAGGGCACATTGCGGTTAGCCCATCTCTACCCTTCGCGGGAACCAAGGAACATGAAAAGGAATAAGAGTCGACTTCCTCGTCGCCAGCTGGGTTGTCAAGACGGGACCAGCGAAATCCAGCGCCGACGATCTGCCCTGCTTGATCTTCGGTCGCGGTGGCATTTTTGCAAGTGTCTTCTTGATCTAAGTGCGTGGGCATTGTCCATGATATCCCCTTCTTGTTCTGGTCCCGGTCCCATGAGGTTCCATCGGCAAAGTCAACGCGCAACACTAAGACCGTGACCTGAAGGCAGCTGGAACGTAGGCCCTTTCCACCCGTCACCAAATGTGAAGATTCAAGTACCGCTTCATGGGCCCACGTGTCGCCACCTGGAGGAATGGCGCGTTCGGCGGGCCACAGCTGGTTAGAACTATTAGATTGTATACGGACGACCTTCCCGCCCCGACCGGCAATTACAGCCTCGATCAAAATGCTCGCAGTTTGTTTTGCAGAAGTGTTGCGCAAATGGACCAGCGGGTAGTGGTCCTCTCTTTTTGGCGCTTTCAGCCCAACGGCTTGCACGGGACCTTCTTGGCCCCCGACTCTGACCAAGACGGAAATGCTCGGGTCCTCGATTGCCAAGCTAGCCGCAACGATGCCGAGAAAGGCGATGAGTAACAAGGCCAGCGCTCTGGTCCTCATCATAGTCCTCCACGAATTCGTCTTACGCGACGAAATTGCTAACTCACATCTCCAGTCACGGGCAAGCGGCCACAAATAGCAATACTGGGTGCCCGCCGTCCCCTGAAGCTCGAAGTATAATCCGCTCTCGAATCAGAACGTGCAATGAACTCTTCCTTCGAGCAAACGCTAATCGAAGTCTGGCGGCAGACTCTCGTCGAGGACACCAAGGTCGTCGAGTTAGGGAAGGCGCGTTACCCCGTTCGTAAAACTCCCAAGCGCGGATTACGGCAAGTGGACTTCGTTTTCGACGGGAACGACATTCGTAGTCTGGAGCAGAACCCTGATACAAAATTCCGTTGGGCACAAATGGCGCGGGCTGGGAAAAAAGTGATGCAGTTTCTGAGCGAGGGCCGCTACGTGGCAAACGTGGTTGACGGGAAGGTGACACTCTACGGCAGACGAGCGGGGACGGGTCTATGACTACTCAGTCGAAGGAGCCGACGCCGTCATCTAATCAAGTGCCACCCGCCATCTTTAGGAGACAGGTCCTTGTGATTTTGCTGGTAGATCTTTGGCTTCTTTGGCCTCTTTGCTGTTTGGTGCCATAGCGATGCACTCATTGAGAAGGGCGTCCGCGACCCTCTTCTGTCCGTACGCCAAGTGCTTCCTTCCAGCCCAATAAGCCAGGCCTGTGCCGAGCGGGTACTCCTTTGCGGCTAGGGTCCACCACCGCTGCGCCCCCCCGAGGTCGCCACTCAGGTAGGCTGCCTCCCCGAGAAGGCTGAGAGCTCTAGCGTCCTTTATTGTTTCGTGAGAAAAAGATTCAAGCATGGTCTTGTCGCCGCCCAATACAGCGATATAGACTGCCAGAGCCCGATAGGAGGAATTGCCGGCGTCCAGCGAGAGGATGAAGTCGCTGTCGGTTTTTGCCTGGCTCAGGTTGCCATATCGAGCATTCAACAAGCCTCGATAAAACCGAGGCTCAGGGTTCTGAGTCACATCATATTCGACCGTGTAATCGGCAAGCTTGAGATCGTGATTGGGTTGTGTATCGAGATTTAGAAGGTACGTGCTCTGGTCGCTAGCTAAGCGGTATCGCCAAGATGTCCAAACGGCTGGGCCGGACTTATCGGAATCGAGAAAAATGGGCGCCCAACTCCATCGCAACCAGTCACCGTGTTCGAAATAGATTTGCCCTATTTGATAATAAGCGAACGTCCGGACCTGGTAATCACTGTTGGTCTTCGCTATCGACGTAAGAAGGTCAATCGCGGCAGAGATCTGTCGTTTCTCTGCCAAAGCCAAGGCGCGGTCAATCTCGGAGTCTATCTGCGAGGCCAAGGCCGTAAAAGTTACCTCCGACCGGACAGTCGCTGCCCCGGATCTGAGCTGGAGTTGATATGGGCCCGGGCGCAGGTATGGGGTCACGACCTCCAGAGTGGATGGACTGATGAATTTCGTTTCGCGCACCTGGAGCCCGCCAATGTAAACGATCGCATCAGACGAGAAACCGGTCCCATAAACCATAACCCTGCTTCCCGGAGTGGTGGCTCCGGATTTGGGCTCAACGGCGGTGAGCTGGGGAGCATTGGGCACGTGAGCCGCCGATACAGTGCCAAGGCTGAGCGCGATCAGAGAAAGTAACAGATATTTCCCAGGGTCGCCGATTTGTCGCATGTGATTGCCTCCTTTCTGCGTCAAGGACACGCTGGAGACCCGTTTGAGTGTAAGCGTTAAGCGGGGTGCACTTGATCTGGGGACTTCCGGCTGTCTTGCCGTCTTGCCCGGTGTGCGTTGCGTCTTGGGGTCTCCAGCGATATAGTTACCGGCATGAAGTTCCACAAGATCTGGCTGCAGCAGTGTCGGGCAACCCGCAGGATCAAGAAGCAGTTCGGCGTGGAGAGCGCGCTGAGTTATCTTCTCGGTGAAAAACTGCTGAATTTCGCTGAGACGGCAGATCGGCACCCGGAGTTCGCCGCTGAGCTTCCGCGTTTTCAGACCGAGGTGTGGAACGTCTTCAACCCATATGAACTCGCCGGCTACCTGACCACCCTTAAGCCATCGAGAAGAAAGAAACTAGAGAAGCTTCTCTACGTTAACCGTTCTTCGAGTTCCCACCGGGCAACCTAAGCCAAGTCCGGTATCTCCTCACGAGGGATCAACAGCTGGATTGACCGCGCTTTCCCGGGCGTTCGCTCGATGAGGCCGCGTGCTTCGAGCGTTAAGATCATCTGATGCACAGAAGGCGGAGAGACTCGAAAGTGGTGCTGCAGCTCGGCCTCCGACGGCGAGCATCCGTGGATTTTGTTGTAGTAATAAATGAAAGCCAGGTACTGGCCCTGTTTGTCCGTATAGGTTTTATTCATCGTCACTCCTGCGACAGGCCAACAACCAAAGCCGCGTCTCAAGAAGTGTTCGCCGATGGAGGTTTCCACTGGGCAGGCAGCAGTTCTTGGATCTGGGTGATCTTCGTCGAAGGCAGCCGGTTGAGGACATCGCTGAGATAGCTCTGTGGGTTGATGCCGCGGCGCCGGCAGCTGAGCAACAGGGAATAAATTACCGCACTGCGCCACCCGGCCTGTGGATGACCGATGAACAACCAGCGACGCCGTCCCACCGCCGTGGGACGGATGGCATTCTCGATGAGATTGTTGTCGATTTCAAAATGACCATCCCGCAGGTAGCCCTCGAGTGCTTTGTATTCGTTTAGAAAATAGTTGACGGCCTTGCCCATGGTGCTCTGCGGCAACAGCTTCGGTCGTAGTTCCTCGGCGCGGGTTTGCAAGGCGGCCCAGAGAGGAGGCGCTTGCACCTGCCGCAGAGCATGGCGCTCGGTGTGATCCAACGCGCGGGCCGCAGATTCGATGCGATACAACTCACGAATCTTTCCGATGAACCAGACCGCTTCTCCCAGCGATTCCTGCAGCGCCTTGTAGAGGTACCTTCTGGCATGCGCGAGGCAGCCGATTCGCTCGATCTTCGGATTCTTTTTGACCACCGCTTCGTACACTTCATAGGCGTCGGTCTGGATGGTACCCTGGAATCCCTGGAGTCTTTTGTTGGGGGCGTCCTGGCCGCGACTGCTGCAAAACTCTAAAATCACGTCTTCCCGGGGCACCGCGTAGAACCACAGATAGCCGCGCGCCGTCTTGCCGGACACATCGCGATCCAGCACCTTCACCGGCGTTTCATCGATCTGCAGATAGTTCCCCGCCTTCATTTCTTGCCACATGGCCTCGTAGATCGGCTTCAGCCAGCCGGCGATATGCTTGATCCACTGCACCATCTGTTGACGTGGAATTTCCACACCGTGACGTTCCCGAAAAATATGCTCCAGACGATAGAACGAGAGATGATCATCAAAGCGCGTCAACAGAAGCTGCACCGCCAAGCCTAACCCCAGCTTGCTCTGCGGAAGCAACCGCGGCGGCATCGGGGCAATCACCACGGTGGATTCCTCGCACCGGCAGGCATACTTCGGGCGGACCGTGCGCCGGCGGATCAGCTTGGCAGGAATGTATTCGAACTCTTCGCTGACCTCTTCACCGATGCGATGCTGCTCTAGCCCACAGCGCGGGCAATGCTTGTTCTCTGGTTCCAGCGTTACGGTCTCGGTCTCCATGGTCGCCGGCAACGGGTGGCGAGATGGCCGCTTCGATTTACGTCTCTCCTTTTTGGCCTGCTCTTCTTCTGCGAGCACCTCTAGGCTCGCCGGCGCAGGACTTTTCGCTTGTTCCTGAGCATCGTCGGCCAACTGTTTCAGCTGCGCTTCTTGTTCGGAAGACAAGGGTTCGCCTTGGGAACCAAACAGCTGCCGTTTCAGTTCCGCGATATAGGCTTTGGCCTCGGCCAGCTGAGCTTGCACGGCCTCCAACTGCGTTTGCAGTCGGCCCTGCTCTTCGAGCATCCGGAATTTTACCCGCTGGGCTTCGGCCAACTCCGCCTGTACTTCGGCCTGCTCTTCGAGCATCCGGAATTTTACCCGCTGTGCTTCAGCCAACTCCGCCTGTACTTCGGCCTGCTCTTCGAGCATCCGGAATTTTACCCGCTGTGCTTCAGCCAGCTCCGCCTGCACTTCGGCCAGTTGCGCTTTGGCCCGTCGTGCTTCCTCTAACGCGGCTTCCAGGTTCCCCGCGGCCTCCACTGTCCCCGGCGGTTGCTCGCTGAACCGTCTCCGTATTTCGTCACGCAGGTTCATCGACTAACACCTTTCGGAAATGCTTCTGGAGCGGATACACGTAGATCTCTTTGATGGGGACCTGCAGCGCGTGATAGCGATCCTGCCGCGTGCGGCCTTGCGTCTCCCCGACCCTCTGCCAGTTGGCCGCCTGATACACCGTGCCGCGAAAGCGATCACGTTCCACAAACGTCTCCACCAAGGCGATCGGGTGTCCGTACTTGTTCTGCCAGTCCGCCGAAAGCCGCCGCAACACGCTCCCCAAGATATAACTCCCCAAGTGAGCAATGCGCACCCAGGGCAGAATGAGAAATTTATGATTGTTGGTGATGCGGGACAGGTTCGCGCGCCGTTCTTTCTCGCCCCAGCCAATATATTGATCGCGCTCCCGGCACTTCCAGGCCG
>WNGJ01032630.1_pt1 | contig 11637 bp, 8 predicted proteins | sample 5400611 | NCBI WGS metagenome assembly WNGJ01 (sample SAMN13153375, study PRJNA577476) | soil metagenome | isolation source: 40 cm soil or saprolite under Garry oak tree replicate 1 | place: USA:California | collected 2016-06-15 | reverse complement strand
AGAAAGCACGACGCTCACGTTCGTTATGTTTTGCATCGTTCCAGCTTTCTTCAAAACTACCTGGAGTATACAGGTTGGATAGCAGGCATTGCGCTTCAGCCCAATGTTCTAATCGAGTTTGGCACCATGCAGACAAATAGGCGATCTGGCGTTCTTGTTCTGGATTATCCGTTTGGATATGTTGAAGTGTTGTCAAAGCGAGATCATATTGTCCTTCCTCTATCCAGAGGTGAGCACGGTAGATCGAGCGTTCAGTATCAGGTATCTCGTGCATTGTGATATTACCCCCTTCAGTTAAAGCCCGACTATTATAACATACTCTTTTATCTAATGATAGAGGAATTTTGCCGAATCAAAACAAAGGTAACAATGCAGCAGGAGGCCTTGCAGGCCTCCTGCTGCATTGTTACCTTTTTCTCTTCTAAACGGTTGGTGGATTCTCAGTTTGAGCTGGTTGTTCCTGCTGTGAACCATCACCATAGATCAGCGTATTTAACTCACTACGAGTATGCTCGATGACGCTCCGAAGGCGTGCGAGCTTTTCAGGGTCTTGTAATGACATTCTACCGGCAATTGCGAGCAAACGCGCTGTCTCTGCAACTTCGCTTCTCAATGCCAGCATTTCCGGCTTCGACGGATGTCCACCATGACCGCGCCAACGCATCCAGGGTGGCCCAGCGAATCCCTCTTGATTGCTTTGACGCTCCGCAAGTGAGGCACGACCGGCATCTGTGATACTGTAAACCCTTTTCCCCTCAACCTCTGCTGAGGTTACCATGCCTCCATCCTCAAGCATTTGCAAGGTGGGGTAAACTGAGCCGGGACTAGGTTTGTAGAAGCCGCCAGTTTTTTCCTCTAACGCCTTCATCATTTCGTACCCGTGCATAGGTCGCTCTTGTAAAAGCTCTAGCAGCACAAATTTTATATCGCCACGGCCAAAGAAGCGGCCACCCTCACCTCCAGATCCGAATGGTCCGCCATGTCCAAATGGTCCACGGCCTTTATGCATACCGAAGAATTGAGGCCCCCGCCATTCCTCCTGTAACCACGGTGGTGTCCAACCCTCTCCCCATCTATTCTGACCAGAAGGTCCATGACCGTGATGTCTCCCATGGTGATGGGCATGGTGCTCTCGATGGCGAAGCCATGGCGGCGCTCCTTGCTCATCTCCAAAACCTGAATACTCAAAGGCAAATCTGTTACCAAACATGTAAGATGCTCCTTTCTGTGTTATAACGATATAACACGATATATCGTTAATTATAACGATATATCGTGATTTGTCAAGAGGGGATTGGACATTTAACAAGAAATGTTTTAGCATAGAGTTTGCTTGCACATAAAAAGAGTCCATGATAGACTATTCCTTGAAACCAAAACAAAATTAAAGAGGAATTGTATTGTGAACGACGAGCCTGGGATCAGCCACAGGAGAAACAACGTGCCTGGACAATATACTATTGGAGACCGATTTGCAGGGCGCCGTGTCGTAACCATAGGAGGAGGTACTGGAACTTTCTCCTTACTCTCGCATCTTAAAAAATACCAGTTTAACATCAGTGCTATTGTTACCATGTCGGATAGTGGTGGAAGTTCGCGCAGATTGATGGATGAATTTCGGCGTCAGTTACCGCTTGGAGATCTGCGCATGTCTTTAGTAGCGTTAGCGCGCAATGGCGCACTCTGGCGCGAAGTATTTATGCATCGCTTTGAGGAGACAGAAAACGATAATACTGAGCAGCGGTTGAGAGGTGTGGGTGGTCATAGTCTTGGTAATCTCATTCTCAAAGGATTGCAGGATATAAATAACGGCGATCTCTTGCTCGCTATTGAGGATGCGCAGGAACTCCTCAATACAGCAGGGCGGGTATTGCCTGTAACCCTAACGCAGACAATCATCTGCGCTGATCTTGAAGATGGTACTACTATTTGTGATGAGACGGAAATCGATACTCGTGGTACGAAGAATACCGGCGAGCTTTCTCCGATCATGCGTTTGCGGCTCGAACCAGAAGATGCTCCGGGGTGTGCTCAGGCTATCCGTGCCATACGACGGGCAAATACGATAATTATCGGCCCAGGGGACCTTTATACAAGCTTGTTGCCGAACTTGCTCGTTCGTGATATTGCGCGTGCAGTCAGCGAATCAGACGCTGAAAAAGTCTACGTTTGTAATTTGATGACTAAACACGGTGAGACCGATGGCTATAAAGCCTCGGATTTTGTGAACGCGATTCACCAATATTTGGGAGGACGTGTAGATCGAGTAATCGTTAACGATGGCCCTTTTCTGCCGGAGGTGATTGAAACGTATGCACAAGAAAAGAGCGAGCCTGTAATAGTAGATCGTGCGCGGCTCGCACGTCTTGTTCCGCAAATTCTCATCGAGCATCTTCATCTAGAAAACGATAAGCTTGCTCGACATGATCCTGAATGTCTGGTAAGAGCAATTTTTCCTGGTGATGAGTTTTAAGCAAGCGAGAGGTATGACTTTTCCCTCCACATGCTGATCTACAATAGATCACGAGCAATATGCTCGAACTCTTCACGCGGGAAAGCACGCATCGTCTGAGTGCGAACGCTCCCTTGCGCAATTGTACCCAGTATGAGACGAGCGGCTGTTTGGTCATCTGGAGCTTCTGTAATCACAACGTAATCATACTGGCCAAGAACTAGATAGAAACCAACAAGTCTCCCTCCAACCGCCTTTGCTGCATCGTCGAAAGATCGCAGACGTTCTGGGGAATTCTTAAAGTCTTTGATCCCTTGTTCGGTGAGATTGACCAGGCTAATATAGGTAGGCATGGAACTTCCTCCCATTTAGTGGTGAGTACCCTGTCAGGCACTGCAATCATGGAGACGCTTTATGGCTACGCAAATGGGTATCTAATTTCATTAGCCATTGTACACGTTCTATAGCCGAGGTACAAGCTGATCAATTGAAGTGGGTTTGTTTCTTACACGCTTTGTTGCAGTTGTAATGCTACCTGCATAATTTCTTTTTTTCTCATTATGCCTTGTTCTGTAATCACACCTGTAACTAGCTTGGAAAGGGTTCTGTCAAAGTAAAAGTTACGAACATTGACTCCTGGAATATACTGTTCAAGCACCTCCGCTGGCTCTTTTTCCTCCAATTGAGCAAAGTCACCAAACCAGCTTTGTGGAGAAATCTTTAACGTCTCGCATAATACATAAAAAGGGATTTTATGCCCGTGAGCAGCCCATGCAAGCAAAGCAGTGCCGGCCTTATTCAAGACATCTCCGTTGGCCAGTATACTATCAGCACCAACTACAACTGCATGACATTGAGGAAGGAAAATATCAGCCTGTGCCTCAGTGATCAACGTGATTGAAGCATTACTTTTACTCAATGCACGCGCTACCTCGCGACCCTCGTAACGAGGACGCCCTTCTAACACGATTACTTGCTCAATCTGTGAAAGACAGTTTATGAGAACTTCAAGCACAGTTCCTGAAAGACTATGAGTCATTATCGTTCCAGTCAGTAATGGCCTGGCATAGCCTGTGATAAACTCTATTGCGGAATCGTATTCTCTGAGCAGTTCGGCTGCTTCACGTACCGTACCCTCTAATCCTCCTGGTGCATTGAGAATACGCCTGACTGCACCTGCCAATGCTGCCATTGCTGGCCGCGCATTTGCCAGCTCCTTTCCAGCACGTTGTAATTGTTGTAAGTTTTCTACTGGTGAGGAAGTGGGCTGAGTTGCGATGTCATAGAGTATTGAAATTGTTTCACGAACGAGCCAGCGAGATCCATGCTCACGGTCATTACGAATGATTGCGATACGCTTTTCAGGTGTTTCCATACGCGTCTCCTTCATTACTATTTAGCAGGGGGCTTCCAATGGGCCTGCAAGGCTCCTAATTTTATACCACATACAATTGGCTGATGAAGTCTTCAGCCAATAAGCACTTGTAAGGTCTCAAAAGGTTGGTTATACTTTATTGGTATGAGCCAATCAGGAGGGAACGATGCGACAACATTCATCTCAGTATCAGCCAAGACCATTATTTACTGCGCCAATTCATACATTAATTATACTGGATCGTTCCAGTGGTATGCCGTTATACCGGCAGATTTGCCAACGATTACGCGAAGGTATTCTTTCCGGTGAATTGTCGGAAGGTACACGTCTTCCAACGGAGCGTGCCCTGGCGAGTGAACTTGGAGTCAACAGAACTACAGTCATGAACGCCTACAACGAACTTGCCAGCGAAGGCCTGATTGAAGGTCATGTAGGTCGTGGAACACTTGTGCGACGCAACCAATTTGGCTATATTGGAGATAGTTTTGAGAATGAAACTGCCTCGTGGCTTCTTGGTTTACCGGCAGGTGAACGCGAAATTCTGGGACCCGATGCTTTGTTGTTAAGTGAATTGGCTTCGATGAGCGAACGCAAAGAAATCATCTCCATGGCTCCGGGTAACCCCCCTCAAGATCTGCTCCCTGCAGAGATGATCCGTACAATTTTTACCGATAGTCTACTTTCTGCCCGTCAGAGCGCGCTTGGGTATGGCCCTATTGAGGGTTTGCATAGTCTTCGAAAAGCAATAGCTGCGTCCATGCGTAAACGAGGTGTCGCTGTTGATGCGCAGCATATCTTGATCCTCTCTGGCTCCACTCAAGGCGTTGGCTTGATTGGTCGTTTCTTGCTCAATCCAGGCGATGATGTTGTCGTTGAAGTCCCGACTTACCTGGGTGCAATTCAGATGTTTCGCGCGCTGAACGTTCGCGTGATTGGTGTTCCTACCGATAATGAGGGTATACGTGTCGATTTATTAGAGTCAATCCTGGCACGCCATCGACCGCGTCTGATCTACACTCTCCCGACATTTCAGAATCCCACAGGAACAGTCATGTCACAAAATCGTCGTCGTCGTTTGTTGCTTCTGGCAAAACGCTATCAAACTCCAATATTGGAGGATGATCCCTATGGGGAAATATACTTTGAGGATAAACAGCCTTCTCCCCTCAAAGCACTCGATAATAGCGGCCAGGTATTGTATCTGAGCACCTATTCAAAAATATTGGCACCAGGGCTGCGCGTGGCCTGGCTTGCAGCACCCGAACTGATGATAGAGCGTCTCTCACTACATAAGCAGATATTTGATTTAAACACGAATGCTCTTGGGCAGTGGGCAGTTTCAGAAATTCTACAGCGCAACCTTTTAGATAATCATCTCATGATGCTACGTCAGCAATACCGGCAAAAACGCGATCTGATGCTACAGGCAATTGCAACACATTGGCCTGAAGAAGTCCGAGTCAATCACCCCGGTGGCGGTTTTCATCTCTGGTGCCGTTTACCTGGAGATATGCGTTCTCGCACATTATTACGTGAAGCTGCGAATGATCAGGTAGCCTTTCTCATTGGCGAACCTTTCCATGTTGATGGAGGCGGCCAGCAAAACTTCCGACTCAGTTTCGCCTATCCCGAAACCGATTCTATAGAAGAAGGAGTGCAGCCAGTTTCGCCTATCCCGAAACCGATTCTATAGAAGAAGGAGTGCAGCGAATAGGCAATGCTATGAAGCGTCTGCTAGCTCGCCGCTCCTCACGCGAAGATCTACAGAAGCAGCATGTAGAGCACCTACCGATGGTGTAGGGGCCAGATTTATTGCGCCCGCTCTGGCTATCAACACTCCTTCGATTTGTCATGCACATTTGACAATATCAATTCCTCTTGCACTCCCCACTTTTTATATTTCGGCAAATTTAAACCTACTCGTCGGGCGATGATGTGCCTGGCAGGGGAGATCGAAGCCTTCAGTCGTTTGGTATCAACCGGATCATCAGACCATTTGATAGTTTTGATATTGACTCCATGCTTCTCAAACGCTTCAGTTAGCCGGATCAAGTTATCAACCTTATCTTTTAGATGATTGATCATGGCCTGTTTCATCCGTGAAGGAAGGTCAGTGACCACTTGAGCAGTTAGCTCTATCAAATCATCCATCACTTCTTCTTTTTCAAATTCAACAGCCGGATCTGCCAGTTCCCTGCTCTCACTCAGCAAAACGTTGCCCATGTAAAGTTCTCCATCTTCATCAGTTGGTAGAGGCAGAGGTGCCTTACGTCTGCGTCCAATGTCATTGAACTCGTTACTGACAATAGATCGGATATACGCTTTGTGATGTTCAATTTCCTTAGTCAGAAGCGCTTTCCAGAATTTTATACGTACCCGCTGGATGATTTCGTCGATCTCTAAATCCAGCACTTCTGGCCGAGCGATGTTTGAACTACTACATGCCTTTTTCTGAACTAGCATGACAATATAAGAATCGAACCGCACTAAGATTTCCTCGATGTCGGGAACACGATTTTCTTCAGACACACCACCCAAAGTTTCGAGTTTCATGGCAGCGCCTCCTTGCGGTTCAATGCTTATCATTAGTTACGATAAACATTATGATAACAATTATATTACATAAAAATCATTACATTTACAAGGGACTTTTGTTCTTATTTTCATGCACTCACTGGTACATATTTCACCAGTGTTATCACATGTGAATTTGCATCAAGCTGGTGACCATATGAAAACTTCTTACGTAATATATTTATTATGACGATAGTTGTAAAAAATTATCAAAAATATTTATGCGCATTTAAATATTTTGGGCCAAAGAATCAGGAGAATGTTATGCGAAATTGTTGACTTGACGTCGTCTTATATAGGAGTGTATGCTACACTGTAAGGTTGTAATTGTAAAAGTGTTATTATTCCTGGCTCAAAGGATAATAATTATGTTTGAGATGAATCCGCATCCTGATCTCATACCATGGCAACCTACGCTCACCAAGATTCCCGAAGAATGGATGAAGTTGGCCGAGGAACTCGCGGAAGAAGTGAAAGGCTCGCAACGCGCATATGTACTTAAAGTCAAATATAATGCCCAGCGAGTTGGTGATATGCTCCGCTCATGGGGTTTGCCGTGGCAAGTCGTTATGGCAGGGTATTTATGGGAATACGATAAGGAATTAATTATCAGGGCAAATCTGGACGAAGTGCATGAAGTCCTCAGCCATATCGACGAAGCAAACTTATACTGTAAATATATTGAAGATGAAAATTTGCCTCCCTTGTTGACATCGCCCTATCGTGATCTGGGTGGATTACTCATTGCTATAGCTATTTATTACCAGACACTACAGATCCTTCAAGAGCAAAGTAATGAACGACCTTACGTGGGTAAGACTCAGTCCCAGGTTGAGAGTGTAGGGCGTACACTGCTAAATATATCCAAAAGCCTGGGCATGTGGCATTTCAAACGCGATATCGAAGATCTCTTAGAGCAAATACGCAGTCCGCGCAAATTTGTAGAGTTAAAGAAAGAGCACGCACACATCCTGGAACAAGATGCTCATATGTTAGAAGATGTCCGCCAATGTCTTGCAGCAACATATCAACAGACTACTAAGCAACCAGTGACTGTTATCTATACACCCGCTGGAATCGTTGGATTAAAACGTCGTTTACAGGATATCTATACAACAACTACAGAGCAGGAAACTCAGCTAACTGGATTCAATCTTGTAATATTCAATGTCATTGTCCCAACTGTTCAGGATTGCTACAACGCATTTGGAGTACTTAGCCAGTTGGGGCATATCAAGGACAATCGTATAGTAGAGGAGATAGCGAATCCTAGATCCAATGGAAGTAGTTATCTTACCTTTTGGCTTATCTTAAAACCGCAGGGACCATACACGCAAGTATTGAAATGGCCTGAGACTTATACGCGCATTTGCCAATTGCAGATAGCGACACCCTTTATGCAGGCCATTACTGATTATGGTTGTCTCTATCCTCGCTGTTACCAATTGTATACCAAAACATCTCTTCAAGAAAAAGTAGTGTCACCGTTGATTGAAAGCTTATGGCTCAGGGAAGAAGGCAAGGTTTCTCTCGTTATCAAAGAAGTTCTTGCTGCACATTATCCACACACTGAAACAAAGGCTCCTATCGTTGTATATGACCAGTATAATAAGCCTTTTGCGCTTCCTAGAGGAGCTACAGCACTAGATTTTGCTTATGCGCTTGGTAGTACGATTGGTGAACATGCATTAGAAGCCATCATCAACACCAGGCAGACGCCACTTTACCGTACACTCGATGCTGGCGATGTTGTAGAAATTCGAACCTCAAATGAGGTCCAAACGCAAGATTATTGGTTACGTGAAAGCTATGCCGTCACCTCGGCGGCTCGTCGCCAAATCAAAGAGGCTTTAAGTCGACGTTTTCCTGACCGTCGTGGGTATGAGTTACTTCGCGACGTATTAGAACGCAATCACTTCATTCTTACTAGAGAAAATCTTGATCAGGAGTTACGGTTGCTTCTAAAGCAGCATAATCTTGGAATCCCCCAAACATACTTGAAACGACTTCGGAAAACAGGGCGACCACCATATAACCCTGATTGGGCCGCACAGCAAATTATGCAGCAGATCTCTGATAGAAACGATTCCTTATCGATAGGCGAAGGTAGGGCTAGTTGGAATCCGATACTGGATATGGACCTGACTGCGACTAAGAAATTCATATATCAGCAGCGTCTTTGTAACTTTTGTCAACCGACTTATCCGCGCGACATGAAAATTATGGGACGTTTACGTAGGCGAAGTGGAGAGCTAGTTGTGCATAAAGCGGCGTGTCCTCATCTTATCGATCGTACAAAGGCCCAGCAGTCTGTACTTTTGCCAATGACCTGGCAACTTCAACCTCCCGCATTTCGTGTGACTTTCTTTCTTACGGCACAGGACCGCAGTGGACTCATCCTCGATCTTGCCAGGGAGTTACGTCGACACCGCTGTGATTTGCTTTCTATTAATGCCGAGGCTGTCTCTAAATTTCGAGAGGCCCGAATGCACTTTACTATCGAGGCATATAGTGATAAAGAGGTTTTGGATATCTGGCAGGAACTATCTAAGATAGAAAATGTGGTGAACATTGAAATCAATGCTGCTGCTACCCCGGCCAGTATTCGTGATCGTCTACAGAAGTTACGTAAACAACAGTCGCTTCACACCACAAAATCCCGGATTGATCTTGATTGGGAAGAATCGATGTCGACACTGCAGCCTCGCAATCCAAAACTCAGGAATCCGTTCGACATTTCGCGACCTGCAAGAGCGAAAATGTTTTTTGGCCGCTCTGCTGAAACTGCAACAATGCAAAGAGAGCTATGTGAAGGTGAGCAAGGAAAAGCACTCATACTCTACGGTCCACGGCGATCAGGCAAATCCTCGATTATCAAGAATTTTCTCGAACGCCAGGTCCGATCACCTTACTGGGGTGTTCTCTTCTCGCTGCAAAACTTAACCCAGCAATCGGAAGAAACTATTCTCATGCAGATGGCAGATAGGATATGTGAAGAGTTTTGTGAACAACTAGAACAGCCTGCTACTGACTGGAACAAGTATTATGATATTGATCCGCTAGTACGCTTTAAACGGGTTGCTCAAGGATGTCTTGCTCAAATTCATGGTTCACGACTTGTTCTAGCTCTAGATGAATTCGGTGGAGCAATAGATGCATACGCAAACAATTTTCTAGCACCTCGCTTCTTTACATTCTGGAAGGAACTGATGGATGAAATTCCTCAATTGAGCCTGATACTTGCTTTACCAACTAATGCCCATATTCTGTTAAACTCGAAGAGGTTTGGAAATGCATTCAGCTTCGCAGAATCTTTACAAGTAATATTCCTGGATACAAAAAGTGCTGAGCAATTGTTAATAGATCCTTTACGTGATCAAAACATTGAAATTTATCCGAATACGGTTGCCTTAGCTGTAAAGCTTACTGGAGGTAATCCGTATTATATGACATTGATAAGATGAGGAACTGCGAATTTTGGAGGGTATTGTCGAACTTACCAACCGCTCTGATCAACCGAAGGTACAGCTTAAAAAAATAGCTGCTCATCTCAATTTGCCGATTTCGGTTACCAGGCAACATCTTGAACGGCTGCGAAATGGGCTAATTCTCCAGGAAAATGGGCCAACTTCTAATCCCTACTATTCATTTACTATCGAACTGGTGCGCCGCTGGTTGACACATAACCATTGGTTCTTTTCATCATCAACTGAAAAATAGGAGTACTTGTATGGGGAAAAATCCTTTTGCATCTGATTGGTTAACTCTGCAAAATCCTTTTTCTAAGATCTCAAAACAAATATTACATGCCTCCTACGAGGGTAATGAAATAGATCCATCCGAGTCCATTATTTGTCGAATCTCAGGTAGGAGCACAGACATAACTAGAATTATTATGAACGAACAGAGTGCAATATTTTTGGTTGGCACACCTAATATAGGTAAATCGACGCTTATTCGCTATTTGCAAGAGCATCCCAAAACAGAATGGTCCTGGCGCGATGAATTGGCAGAGTTGCAAGGCCAACTGAATTTGGAAGACATTCACTTTGTGCAAATAGCTTTGACACCATTAGAAGGCATCGAAAAATCAGATGAATTATTCGCATTGTTCGTTCAACAATGCACGAAAGCATTGTATGATGTATATCAACCAGGTTTTCGTGCATTCCCCAACCAGTACAATTTGAAGGAACTACGCAGCTTGCTGCGTACCATCAATCGTGAAACTCCAGGCGCGCGCTACTTCTTTATGCTTGATTCAGTTGAGCGTCTGGGAATGCTTGGGATGCCATCACTTCCTTTAGGTAGTAGTAAAGCGGAAACTCCACAAGAACGTGGCCTTGCCCTCCTCGACCGTTGCAACGCCATTCGTACCTTAGTCGATCTCATTGACGAGTTTGCTGTCTTTGGTGTTATCCTTTCAATTCAAAGTCTACCTCGTCCTAAGATAGATGATCAATTTCATCATATATCGCTAGACCTGGCACGTTTCACTACGATGACCCTTCAAATCTTCCCTTGGGAGGATACGATCAAATTCTTGTCGCAGGAACCTGAAAATTTTGGGATGAGTTGGGCAAAAATGTTCAAAGCGTTGGGTGGAAATTCTATTTTCTCCCGTTCGGAACAGGAATGGTTACGCCAGCAGGCAGGAACCCATCCTTATCTTCTTCATCAATTTTGTCTCTACACGTTCCGTTTTAAACAGGAGTATGCCAGCATTCATAGACATTGGTCTGAACTGCAAGAAAGAGAAAAAGCTCAACTGAGTGAATCAATCAATGAAAGCTTAAGTCCTTTTCTGGCACACATCTGGCAGCGATTAGAAGATGTGATAAATAAATGCGATCAAAAGACAAAAAGCAGTTTCTATGAATTCATAGGTTTGCTAGAACATAGGCAGGCAAACGACGAGGTCGATCCAACAGTCTGGTATGAGCTAGGACCAGACCTACGCTATATTCTTTATAGCGAGGGAATTGTCCGTTATGATCGACTTCAACCAATCCACTTTCCAGGTTCCATCTTAAGCCGGTATCTTATTCAAAAATCAAATCAGGAGCAAACCGCTCTCCCAGTATTCACAACGGGTAAATTTCTAACAATTAGTCACTCTGAAGAACAGTCAGTATCAATATCGCTTTCTGAGTTAGAGTATCGCCTTCTCAAAACATTGATGCAACATCCTGAACGCTGTAAAGAGGAAGAGTTGATGAAAGGAGCATGGGGAATG
>WNGJ01016562.1_pt1 | contig 11637 bp, 13 predicted proteins | sample 5400611 | NCBI WGS metagenome assembly WNGJ01 (sample SAMN13153375, study PRJNA577476) | soil metagenome | isolation source: 40 cm soil or saprolite under Garry oak tree replicate 1 | place: USA:California | collected 2016-06-15 | reverse complement strand
CGTCGGCCTCGGTGGTGAAGCCCCGCGGCTCGACGCGCGGATCGATCAGGCCCCACTGCCGCGTCCAGTACTCGCGGACCGCGCGGTGGCCGTTGACGCGGCCGCCCTCCATGCCGTTGGGCCACTCCACATCCGCGTGCATCGCGACGAGCACCGCGTCGACGTCACGCGCGTTGAACGCGGCGTAGATCCGCTCGAGCAGGGCCTCGGGCGTCATCACCGCGAGGCGAGATCCAGCACGTGGGTGCGGTCGCGCGAGTCGCCCGTCCGGCGGAACCCCAGCCGCTCGTAGAGCCGCGCCGCGGTGAGATTCGTGGTGCGCAGGTACAGCCACTCGAACCGGCCGCGGGCGGCCGCGACCACGTCGGCGACCAGCTGCTCGCCGATTCCGCTCCGCCGCTGGCGGACCAGCACGTACAGGTGCCGCACGCGGCCGATCGCCGGATCGCCCGCGTGAGGATCCACGTTCAACCCGCACACCCCGACCACGTCGCCTCCCACCCGCGCCACGAACAGCACCTCGCCCGGTCGGTCGAAGCGATTGGTGCCGGCGGTCCACTCGTCGACGAGGCGGCGGACGAAGCCGAACCCCTGCTGCTCGCTCTCCGCGACCAGCGCCCCCAGCCGCTCGGCCGGGGCGTCGCTCACCCGCTCGATGACCGCGCGCATCGCGCGAGAGGTCAGTCGAGGCCCCACGTGCGCACCTGCTCGGGCACCACGCGGAACATCACGCGGTCCGCCGGCATCGCGCGCCCGCCCCAGTACCCCTCGAGGTGGGGGTGATACTTGTCGAGAATCCGGGCGACGAGCGCCCGGCGCTCCGGGGTGTCGTCGAGAAACCCGGCGCGGCCGCGGATCGCGACGCCCTTGATGTCGTCGCCCCGGGCGCCGCTCTCGGCCACCAGGTGCAGCCGCGGATCGCGGCGGAGATTCCGCACCTTCTGCAGCCCGTCCACGCTGATCAGGGTGAGCGCGGTCGGGTCGTGGAGGAACCACATCACGGTGATGAGCGGCGCGCCGTCGGGGTTGATGGTGCCGAGCAGCATGATGTCCTTGATCGCGAGGTAGCGCTGGACGCGGGGATCGTCGAAGGTCACGGGGCGATCCAGACCTTCATGAAGGTGTTGTTGTCGTAGGTGGTGAGGCCGGGCTTGTAGTTGCGCAGCTTCCGGTCCTTGAAGAACCAGCCCTCGACCCACGCCACCGCGATCGAGGCGTGCTCGCCCCTGGCGAGCAGGTAACGCTGCAGCTCCCAGTAGGCCAGGCGGCGCTTGTCGCGGTTCGTCTCCTTGAGCGCGCGCTCGGTCAGCTCGTCCACCTTGGGATCGGAGTACTGGCCGTAGTTGCTCCCCGAGTCGGTGGTGTAGGAGATGTGGAACACCCCGCTCGGCTCGTTGATGTCCATCGCCCGATCCTGGGTGGCGATGATCGTGAAGTCGCCCTTGCCGAAGGCCGCGTAGCCGGCCGCGCTCTCGTGGGTCTTCATGGTCCCGCGGATGCCGATCTTGCGGAGCTGGGCGATGACGAGCTGGCCGCGGTCGACGTAGTTGCCGACCTGCCGCACCGCGACCTCCACGTCGAGGCCGGCCGGGTAGTGCTTCTCCACCAGCTTCTTGGCCTCGGCGATGTCCTGATCCTTGGGCTGGCGGCAGCCGGGGGCCTTGGCCACCTCGTCGAGCGGCAGGGCGAAGTCGCCGACCAGCTTGGGATCGAGGATCGCGCAGGGCACGCCCGCGCCCTCCAGCGCCTTGGCCACCAGGTCCTGGCGATCGATGGCCAGGTTCACCGCCCGCCGCAGGTCCGGGTTGTCGAACGGCGGCTTCCTGGCGTTGAGATAGACGAAGAATACGGTGTTGATCGGGGCCTGGTAGATGTCGACGTCGGTGCGCGCGCGCCCGAGCTCGTCGGCCTGGGTCTTCCGCATCGGCGGCCACGCGTCCCACAGCATGATCTTCGACGCCTTGGCCGCCGCGAGCTGGGTGGGCCCGCCCACCAGGATGAACTGCTTGACCCCGTCGAGGTACGGCAGGCCGGGGATGAAGTAGTTCGGGTTCTTCTCCCACTCGATCACGCTGCCCCGCTCGTACTTCTTGAACTTGAACGGCCCGGTGCCGACCTGGGCCTCCGGCGCGTTGAGGTCGCCGTACTTGGCCAGGATGTGCTTGGCCGCCACCCGGCACCACGCGGAGGCGATCGACGGCAGGAAGGGCGCGGCCGCGAACTTGAGCTTGAACTCGACGGTATTGGAATCCACTGCCTCCACGCTCGCCACCATCGGCTTGAGCGCGGCCCCGCACTTGGGGCTCTTGAAGTCGGGGTTGAGCAGGCGGTCGAAGGAGGTCTTCACGTCCGCCGAGCTGAAGGGCTGGCCGTCGTGCCACTTCACGTTCTTTCGCAAGTGAAACGTATACGATCGGCCGTCGGAGGAAACGGTCCAGCGCTCGGCGAGATCGCCGATGATCTTGCTCGGCTCGTCCGGGTCGTACTGCAGCAGCCCGCTGTAGATGCCGGCGGTCGCCTGCTGGACGACCAGGGGCGACTCCGCGTGCACGTCCAGACGCCCGGGATCGCCGTAGTCGAACCAGGTCAGGATGCCGCCGGGGCGGGGCTTCTCCTGGGCGCCCGCCGGACCGGCCGGGAGCCCGATGGGGGCCAGCAGCGCGGCGGCCAGGGCCGCGAGGCGGGTGAGTCTCGAGAGGCTCATCGGCATCGCTATCGCTCCTTTGCGGGTCCACGGCTAGCCGAGGCCGCCGCGGAGGCGCGGATCCGTGAGGTCGCGGATCGAATCGCCGAGTAGGTTGAGGCCGAACACGGCCAGGCTGATGGCCAGTCCGGGGAAGAATACCATCCACGGTGCGGTTTCGAGCGCCTGGATGCCCTGTGCGAGCATGCCGCCCCACGAGGGCTCGTCGGGCGGCGCGCCCGCGCCGATGAAGCTCAGCGAGGCCTCCACCACGATCGCGTACGAGATGTTGGTGGTGACGAGCACGATGTAGCTCGCCATGCAGTTCGGGATCAGGTGCCGGAACACGATGCGCGCCCGCGAGGCGCCCGCCGCCTCCGCGGCCTCGATGAACGGGGTCGCCGCCACCCCGAGCGCCACCGCGCGCACCGTCCGCACCGCGGTGGGGGTGAGCAGGATGACCAGGGACAGGATCACGTTGTTGACCGACTGGCCGAGCGCGGCCATCAGCGACAGCGCGAGGATGATGGGAGGCAGAGCCATGAGGCAATCGACGATTCGCAGGCTGCCGGTGTCGGTCGCCCCTCCCACGTAGGCGGTCACCGCGCCCCAGAGGGCGCCCAGGGTGATGCCGAAGACCACCGAGACCAGGCCCACGTAGAGGGAGAGGCGCGCGCCCCAGATGACCCGGCTCAGCACGTCGCGGCCGACCTGGTCGGTCCCCATCGGAAACTCGCGGCTGGGGGCGACGTACGTCGCGAAGCCGGTCTCCTTCGGGCCGTGGGGCGCGAGCAGGGGCGCGAGCAAGGCCACCCCGATCAGGGCCAGCACCACCACCGCGCCGGCCGCGCCGAGCGGCTGCCCGCAGAGGAAGCGCCCGACCGCGCCGGTCACCTCCGCCTCACGCGTAGCGGATGCGCGGATCGAGCCACGCATAGAGGAGGTCGATGGCCAGGTTCAGGGCCAGGAACACCAGCGCCATCACGAAGACCATGGCCTGGACGGTCGGGTAGTCGCGCAGGGCGTGGTGGTAGATCACCGCGCGCTCGGCCAGGCCCTTGGCCCGGGCGGTGCGCACGTAGTCCTGGCGCACCACCTCGAGCATCTGCGAGCGGGTGAGCCGGGTGATCGGGGCGCTGATGTAGTAGGCCTGGGCGAGCGCGGGCCAGATGAGCTGCTTGAGGTTCTCGAGCGGATCCTCGGTGAACGACACGAACTCGAGTGGGGGCAACCAGTGGAAGACCCGCACCAGGCCGTAGAGGATGAGGGCCCCGGTGAAGAACAGCGGCAGGCTGAGCCCGCTGAGACTCACCAGGCGCGCGAGGTAGTCGAGGGGGCCGTTCTGCCGCACCGCCGAGATGACTCCGAGCGGAATGGCCCAGACCACCGCGATGACCAGGGTGAGCAGGGCCAGCTCCATCGAGCGCGGGAAGCGCTCCCGGAGGATGTCCATCACCGGGCGGCGCTGCACGTAGGACTGGCCGAAGTCGCCGCGCACCGCCCCCGCGATCCAGGCCACGTACTGGGTGACGATCGGGCGGTCGAGGCCCAGCTCGCGGCGGATCTGCTGGATCTGCTTCTTCTGCACCGCGCTCGACTCGGAGCCGGTCTGGTAGACCAGGATCTCCGCGATGTCCCCCGGCACCAGGCGCATGAGCACGAAGATCAGGATCGACGCGCCGACCAGCGTGGGCACGAAGAGGACGAGCCGCCGCAGGATGTAGGTCGACACCTCAGAGCCGATGGCGCCGGATGGTCTTGGCCGTCGCCTCCGGGCTGAAGCCCAGCTGCAGCAGCGCCGCCCCCAGGTCGAACGATTCGCGGTAGGCCGCGATCCGCCCGTCGCGCTTCTCGAAGAGGCTCATGCCGCGGAAGCGCACCGCGCGGCCGGCGCTCCGCGGGATCGCCTCGGTCACGGTGTAACCGAAGGTCCACTCCGCGGCCGCGCCGGTGTCGGTCTCCACCACCGTCTCCATCGTCCAGCGGTAGTCGCGCCCCTCGCGGAACATGCGCTCGAACATGCCGCGCAGCCCGTCGGGCCCGGTGTGCCCGCCGAAGAACGTATCGTGATAGGACCCGTCGGGGGTGAAGCAGGCGACCAGGGCCGGCACGTCCTGCCGGTTGAAGGCGCGCTCGAACTCCCGCACGATGCTCATGGCCGGTTCTCCCTCGCGGGCGCGGTCGCGCGCCCGGGCTCAGCGAATCACGAACTGCAGGTGCCGGTGGGCCGCGCGCAGGGCCGCCTCCGCCTCCGCGGGGGCGGCCGCGCGCGAGAAGATGAAGCCGAGGTAGCGCGAGCCCTCCGGCAGGGGCACGACCTCCTGCCCCTTGTGCAGCGAGATCGTGACGTCCTCGATCTGGGGGACGGCGCGGGCCGCGTCGAGCCCGCGCACCTCCTCGAGGATCCCGCCGCGCGGGATCGGGATCATCATCACCGCGGCGGCGGCCCGCTCGCGCTCGAGCGAGTCCACCGGCCGCCCCAGCGCGCGCCGCAGGATCAGCTCCTCGAGCGACATGCCGGTGCCGAAGCGCAGGGTCCGCCCGCAGAGGCCCCCGATCGAGCGCGCCGCGATCTCCAGCACCACCGGCTCGAGCGCGCCGTCCGCGCCCGCGCGCAGGCGCAGCTCGCAGTGCACCGCCCCGTCGGAGAGGCCGAGCGCGCGCGCCGCCCGCGCGGCCACGTCGGCCACCGCGGCCTGGGTGGACGCGGGCAGCCGCGACGGGGTCACGTAGATCGTCTCCTCGAAGAAGGGCCCGTCGAGCGGGTCCGGCTTGTCGAAGAGGGCCAGGGTGCGGAGGACGCCGGCCTCGAGCAGCCCCTCCAGCGCGACCTCGACGCCCGGCACGAAGCCCTCCACCAGGATGGTGTCGGTCCCCTCGCCCAGCCCGGCCACGTCGGGCTCGGCCAGGATGCCCCGGATGCGCGCGAAGGCGGTCACGAACGCCGCCCGATCGTCGGCCCGGATCACCCCCCGGCTCGCCGAGAGCACCCGCGGCTTGAGCACGCAGGGAAAGGCCACGCGCCGGGCCGCCGCGGCGGGATCCTCGTCGACGCGCACCGCGATGAACGGCGGCGACGGCACCCCCGCCGCCGCGAGCAGCTCGCGCATCACCTGCTTGTCGCGGGTGGCCTGCGCGGCGGCGAGCGGGTTCACCCGCAGACCGAGCGCCTCTCCCACCGCGGAGGCCACCACGGTGGTGGCGTCGTCGACCGGCACCACCGCGTCGATCGGCCGGCGCGCCGCGTACCGGCGCATCTCGCGGGCCGCCGCGGCCGGATCCGCGAAGGGCAGCGTCAGCAGATGATCGGGAAACTCGGTCGCCATCACGTTCGGGCGATCGGACGCGATCACCAGGTCCACGTCGAGCGACCGCGCCGCGTCGACGAAGTCCTCGGTCCGGTACGTGGTGGTGGGAATCAGCAGCAGGAGTCGCTGGGAAGGCGCCATGGCCGCAGCGAAGCAGAGTTTATCACGGGGCACGCGGCCGGCAGTTGCGGTATACATGAGAGCCCGGCTCCCGACCGGGATCCCGAAGACGATAGGAGGCCAGGTCATGCGCGTCGGCATCATGATCGAGGGGCAGGAAGGGCTCACCTGGGAGCGCTGGCAACGACTCGTGCACGCGGCCGAGGACATGGGCTACGAGTCGCTCTGCCGGTCGGATCATCTCGCCGGGCTCGGGGGCGAATCCAAGCGATCCTCGCTCGAGACGTGGACCTCGCTCACCATGGTCGCGGCCCGGTCGCGCCGCATCCGCTTCGGCCCCATGGTCTCGCCGGTGACGTTCTACCACCCCGCCCTGCTGGCCAAGATGGCGGTGGCCCTCGACAACCTCTCCGGCGGACGGTTGGACCTGGGGCTGGGCGGCGGGTGGAACGAGCACGAGCACGCCATGTTCGGCATCCCGCTGCCGCCGATGAAAGAGCGGCTCGACCGTCTGGAGTGCGCCGCACGCTACATCCGGGCCCTGGGCGTCGGCGAGCCGGTCACCCTCGAGCAGCCGTACTACCCGCTCCACAAGGCCGAGAACTACCCTCTGCCCACCTACGGCCGGCTGCGCCTCGTGATCGGCGGCCGGGGAGAGAAGCGCACCCTGCGCATCGCGGCCGAGTTCGCGGACGAGTGGAACGTCACCCGGGTGGACCCGGACACCTTCCGCCAGAAGCGCGAGGTCCTGGCCAAGCACTGCGCGGCGGTCCGCCGCGACCCGGGGACGATCACCCGCTCCCTGATGATCCCGCTCGCGATCGGCCGCGACCGCCACGACGTGACCCAGCGCATCGCGGCGGCGCGGGCCACGTTTCCCCAGATGCCGGCCGACGAGGAGGCCTGGCGGGCGGCGAGCTTCCTGGTGGGCACCCCCGACGAGGTGGTCGACCAGCTCCGGGAGTGGGAGGAGGCGGGCGTCCAGCGCGTGCTGCTTCAGATGCTCGACCAGGAGGATCTCGCCGCGATCGAGCTGTTCGCCCGGCACGTGCTGCCCCGCGTGAGGTAGTGAGCGCGTTCCTCACCACCGACGGCCTGGTCGCGCTCGCCACGCTCTCCGCGATGGAGATCGTGCTGGGCATCGACAACGTGGTCTTCATCGCGATCCTGGTGGCGCGGCTTCCCGTGGGCCAGCGCGAGGTCGCGCGGCGTCTCGGCCTCGTCCTCGCGCTCGGCGTCCGCGTCGGGCTCCTCTTCACCATCTCGTGGATGATGGGCCTCACCGAGCCGCTCGTCACCGTGCTCGGCCGCGGGATCTCCGGCCGCGACCTGATTCTCCTGGGCGGCGGTCTCTTCCTCATCGGGAAGGCCACCCGGGAGATCTACGAGAAGGTGGAGGCGGACCCCCACGCCCAGGCCGCCGCGGGCGCGCGCGCCGCGTTCTTCTGGGTGCTGCTGCAGATCCTGCTGCTCGACATCGTCTTCTCGCTCGACTCGGTGATCACCGCGGTCGGCATGGCCAACCATCTGTCGATCATGGTCACCGCCATGGTCATCGCGATGCTGGTGATGCTGGTGTCGGCGGGCGGGGTGAGCCGGTTCATCGACCAGCATCCGAGCGTCAAGATCCTGGCCCTGGCCTTCCTGCTCCTGATCGGGGTGATGCTGGTCGCGGAGGGGATGGGCACCCACGTCGAGAAGGGCTACATCTACTTCGCGATGGCCTTCTCCCTGCTCGTGGAGATGCTCAACGTGCGCTATCGGCGCAAGCGGCGCTCGCCGTGAGGCGCGCCGGTCAGCGCGTCGACCGGAGCTGGCGCAGCGAGATCGCGTGGAGCGCCCAGGCCAGGGGCACCAGGAACGCGGGCAGCCAGATGTAGGGCAGGTCGCCGATGAAGGTGGTGGGCGGATCGGTCTCGAACAGCCGGAACCGCGTCGGCGCGGAGAGCTGCGCGTGCACCACCACGTTGAGCAGGATGACCACGCCGGCCCAGTTCCACCACCGCGCCACCCGGGCCGGCCACGCGCGCCGGACGAAGCAGCCGTAGGCCACGATCGGGGCGGTGAGCCCGACCAGGATGTCCACGTTGCGCCCGGTGAAGGTCATGATCTCGGGCGCCACCCCCGCCACCGCGCGCCGCCAGAGCACGATCTCCACCACCACGCGGAAGGCCTGCGCGCCGATCGGCCAGGACGGGGGCAGCGCGGCCAGGAGCGGATCGAGGCGCGCGGAGGCGGCCAGGGCCAGCACCGCGAGGAGCGGAGGGCCGACCGCGAGCAGCATGTGCGGCGGCAGCGCGTAGAAGTCCTCGAAGAACCCGCGCTCGGCCAGGGCCGCGGTCAGCGCGAGCCAGCCGCCCAGGGCGACGCCGGCGAGCCGCACGCCGCGGGTGGCGCCCGGCCCCACCCGTCGCGCCGCGCGCATCGCGCCCAAGAGCACGAGCAGCAACATCCCCACCACCGTGACGACGAAGAGCAGGCTGACCGCGACCGGGGCGTCCGAGAGCATGGCCGCATGGATAGCACATCTTGCGCGTGAACGTAACCACGACACGCGCGTCAGGCGCATGACACCAGGGATCGCTCGGGTCAGCTATCTACCGATGATTGCTGACCGCCCGGGGACCGCGCGCGATGGCATCGCGATTGCTCCCTTCCACTCCTCGCGGAGCCTCTTCCCGACAATGGCAAACCCGTCGCGAGACGGGGACGCAAAGCCGCGGGTCAGGTAACCCCTGACGGCCGGGCTACCGAAGGAAGGGCGCACGAAGGCGCTCGTCGGGATCTGAAATTGCGCTCCGCGACAGGAGGATCCCGATGCGACAGTTCATGTCCCGCTTCATCGTTCGCCGGCTCGCCGCCCTCGCGCTCATCTTCGTCATCCCGGTTCCCGCGGCCGCCGACGAGGCGATCATGGGTATCGAGCAGTACAAGACCCCCAAGGCGCGCGCGCTCGCCACCACCCACCAGCCGCTCCTCAAGCAGATGCGCGAGGAGATCTACCACTGTATGCCGTGGGTCGGTGTGCAGAAGGCGGGCATCGGCTTCCGCCAGCCGAAGGGCGCCGCGGAGGACGACCGCTACCTCTCGGTGTGGATCATGATCGATCAGGACGAGGACGCCCGCTTCGCCGCGCTGCCCGCGGAGCGTCGCGCCTCCGCGATGTTCTCCCGCTACGGTACCGATCTCCTCCGGCGCATGGCGGCACTCCAGCCGCTGGTGGCCGATCCCAACGTGCAGGGCTTCTCGGTGGTGCTCTCCTGGCTCAAGCCCGGTACCGGCGGCTCGGTCCAGCCGGTGAACGAGACGCTGGCCCTTTTCGTGGACAAGCAGACCACGCTCGGCTTCCTCGCCAAGCGGGTGCCGGCGGGCGAGTTCACCCGCCGTGCGAAGTTCTCGGTCTTCGACGGCGTGCAGGACATGGGCCGGCTGCCGCTCGAGGTCTGGGAGGATTCCTTCGTCCGGACCTTCAAGGTCGCCAACTACGAAGCTCCCAAGGGTCAGAGGTGCTCGGGCTGACGCCCGACCGCTCCCCTGACTCCTGACGAACCAGGCCGCTCGGAAGGACCCGATGGCACGACGAGCGAAGCAGGCGGGTCCTTCCGGGCGGTCGCTAGGTAAGCGGCAGACGGTCGCCGGCCCGGTACCACACCGGGTCGGCGGCCGGCCGGAACAGCTTCACCCGCGCGGTCCCGTGCGCGGTCACCACGCCGTCCTCGACGATCACCCAGGCGCCTTCCTCGAGTCCCAGCACCGGATTGGCGTTGACCACGTGATACTCGCGGATCCGGTCATCGCGCGTCTCGCTGTAGGGCGCCATCGCGGGATCGGCTTCCTTGTAATGGGGATTGATGTTGAAGCCCACCAGCCCGAGGGCGTCGAAGCGCTCGAGCGCCACCACGTTCCAGTCGTTGGTGGTGAGGATCGTGGGACCGGCCACGTTGGAGCCCGCGCTCGCGCCCATGTACGGCATGCCCGCGGTCACGCGAGCCCGGATGGCCTCGAGCAGGCCCGCCCCGCGCAGTCGCTGGAGGAGCGCGTAGGTGTTGCCGCCCCCCATGAAAAGGGCCTCCGCCTGGGCCAGCGTCTCGAGCGGATCGCGGTCCCAGCGCAGGTGCAGCAGCTCGAGGCCCGCGCCCTCGGGAGGCGGCGCGCCGAGCGAGGCCCGCACGCGCTCGAACGTGGCGGCCTCGTCGTGGAGGCTGGCCGCGGTCACGAGGGCCACCCGCCGCCGAGGGCCCAGGAAATCGGGCAGGGCCGCCCGGCCGACCGGCGCGAGCGGGCCGCCCGAGTGCAGGAGGACGCGCATCCCTACCCGCCCAGCAGCCGTCTCAGCTGGGACATCGACTTGACCACATAGTGCGCCACGCCATCCAGACCACCCTTGGGCGCGAACAGCACCGCGGTCATGCCGACGCGGCGGGCGCCGCGCACGTCCGAGTCCACGCTGTCGCCCACCATGGCCGCCTCGTCGACCCCCAGGCCCATTCGCTTGAGGGCCAGCTCGAAGAGAGGCGGCTCCGGCTTGCCCACCACGATCGGGCGCAGGCCCGCCGCGGTAGCCACCGCCTCGACGATGGCACCGCAGCCCGGCAGGAACTCGCCGTTCTCCATGGGCAGCCGCGGGTCGATGTTCGGGGTGAGGAAGGCGGCGCCGCCGGCCACCGCGCGTGCCGCCGCGGTGAGGCGCTCGTAGCTGAAGTCGAAATCGTTGCCCACCACCACCACCGTCGCGTCGCGGGAGTGATCGATCGGGACCAGGCGGTGGCCGGCCTCGACCAGGACCTCGGCCAGCTCGGGGCCGCCGATCGCCAGCACCCGCGACGGGCCCCAGCGCTCGGTCACCACCTCGCCCAGGATCTCGAGCGGGGTGAGCACCTCGTGCTCCTTGGCCTCCACGCCCAAGCGCACGAGCTTGGCCTGCATGGTCCGGGCCCGGGCGCGCGAGTTGTTGGTCAGGAAGCAGAGGGACTTGCCCTGCTGGCGGATCAGGGCGAGCACCTGGGCGGCCCCGGGGGTGAGGACATCACCGGTCCACACGCACCCGTCGAGGTCGAAGACGAGGCCGCGCATCTCGCGCAGGGTGCGCCGGGTGGGGCTCATGGTTGCGGTCGGATACTATCACGCGGGCCCGAAGCCCGGGGGGTGGCCACCGGGGCCGGCTCTCTCAAAACTTGGGGCGCGAGGCCGGGCGCGCTAGATTTGGGACACCATGAGTAGAGGGCGGACGTATACCCTCCGGAACGCGGCCTCGATCGTCTTCGCGCTGACGGCCGTCATTCCCCTCCTGCTCTTCACCTACACCCTCTACGCGCTGAACCAGCTCAAGCTGACCGAGGCCCAGATGGGACTCGGGGTGGCCCTGGCCTGCGCGCTCGTCGGGCTCTTCATCTTCTCGAACCTGATGGCGCGCCTGTCCGAGGTGCTGCGCTACCTCGAGGAGCAACAGGACGGCGCCGGACGGACCGGGACCACCGCCGCGGCGTCCGCGACCGCCGGGGCCGGCGGCGACGCGGCGGCGAGGCC
>WNGJ01008016.1_pt1 | contig 11638 bp, 13 predicted proteins | sample 5400611 | NCBI WGS metagenome assembly WNGJ01 (sample SAMN13153375, study PRJNA577476) | soil metagenome | isolation source: 40 cm soil or saprolite under Garry oak tree replicate 1 | place: USA:California | collected 2016-06-15 | reverse complement strand
ATAAGTTTCGGGTGTGCCATTCAGCCGGGCTCGCTTTGACTGCGCTATCCAGACCTCCAATTCACCGTGGTCGAATGGCAGCGTTTTCCGCGCTGCGCCACGTGGGTTCAGCGGCTTAGTTGTGGGGAAGAGAAGGAGTTGATCGGGCAGGTTCGCAAACATGACCAGCGCGAAGGGCAAAATTGCGAGCGCAATGACAAGGCGGGTGATTTTGTGCATCCCGCCTTGCGGCGGCCAGGTTTGGGCTAACGAGATCGTCAATCGTTAGCGTCCTTGAGCATCGATTTGATTTGCTTGCGCAATTCCGGCGTGTCTTGATGCCCGTGCACCGACACGGCATGCTGCCCAGCGGCATCGAGCACTTCGTCTTCCGTGCCGGAAATTTTGAGCGAGCAATTTTTCTCGCTCGGATAATCTCTGCAATCGATTGACTTTCTTTGACCCGCCATTGTGACCTCCAGTTTGATTTAACTCTTCTTTAACTCAGCCAGATCTTTCAGGACTTGCTCGCTGTGCTCAGCCGGTTTGACGCCGGTGTACACCTTGGCAAGTTCGCCTTTCGGATTAATGATGAAGGTATTGCGCGCGGCGAGTTTGCTACCTTTGTAATCCATTACCGAGCCGTATTCGGTCGAGACTTTGGCATCCGGATCGGCCAGCAATTTGAAATTGAGTCCTTCCTTGGCACAAAAATCTTTGTGCGATTGCGCGGTATCCACGCTCACGCCTAGGACCACTGCGTCGGCTTCATTGTATTTCGCGAGGTCACGCTGGAAATTGTGCGCCTCCATGGTGCAACCGCTGGTAAAATCTTTCGGATAAAAATAGAGCACCACCCACTTGCCCTTGAAATCCTTGAGACTGACCTGCGAGCCGTCGCCAGTCGCCAGGCTAAAATCCGGCGCTGGTTTTCCGATCTCGGGTTGGTTTTGTGTCTCCGCTGCATTCACGAATGCCAATGTAGTCAGCCCAATAACTGTCGATAAGAATATTTTGTTCATTTTTGCATCTCCCGATTTTCGACAAAGTTACCAATGATTGAATTGCAATCAAAGAAAGATGATCTCGCGAATCTGGACGATTGGTCACTCGACGCGCGAGATCGACAGCTTCGTTTCATTGCTGAAAGAGAACGGAATCAAGTTGCTGGTCGATGTGCGGTCGTGGCCGGGGTCGAAGCGTTATCCGCAGTTCAATAAAGAAGCATTGGCGGAATCGTTAGCCGATGCTGGAATTCGCTACGAACATCTGCCTGAGCTGGGCGGAAGACGAAAACCCAAGCCCGAGTCACACAATACGGCTTGGCGCAACGCGTCATTTCGCGGTTACGCCGACCATATGGAGACTGAGGAATTTCAAAAAGGCGTGGAGCGCCTGCTTGCTCTCGCTCACGAGGTCGGGCCTGCCGCGATCATGTGCGCGGAAGCGGTCTGGTGGCGCTGTCATCGCTCGCTCATTTCCGATTACCTTAAGGCGAGAGGGATCGACGTGATGCATATCCTCGGCGCTAACAAGATCGAGCTGCACCCATTCACCTCTGCGGCTCGAATTGTGGATGGAAAACTAAATTACAAGCGCGAATCGCTGTTGTAAGGCACTTCTGTGAAACGATGGCGTTCTCACACAGACGCCCTACAGCTTCTTCCAATCGCGATGTGCAACGTAAGCCGGCACCGGCGGCGAAAGTCTCTCCCGCTCCATCATTCTTTCAGCCAGCCAGTGAAACCATTCGGAGCCGGTCTCGCGATTCTGCGCGCGACGCCATTCCTCTGCCCAAACCTGAAGTTTCTTCCAGGAAAGAAGAATGGGACCGCTAAAGAAATCATCGATCAGATCAAGGGTCAGTTCGCGACGAAAAAGCAACAGACCGATGCTTTCCCAAGTCAGCGAAACCAGATAGACGGCGTCTTCCCCGTCAGGTCCGAGCACTTCGCGTATTTTCTGTGTGTCCGCGCCATCCGGCAACGACAGCACGCGCCGAAGCGCACTGGTAAAGGCCGGGCTTTGGAACGATCGCACCAACTCGAGCATTGCTTCTCGCTGTCTCCGCTGGCGGTAATATCTAATTTGCGCGGCCGCGAAAATGACGCCGGCCGTCACGGCAAATGCATTGATCAGATTTGCAAGCGTGCCGATGTCCATGTTCAGCGCGGATCGGTCACACGCCCGAGAAATAGGCAGACGCCGCTCGGCACATGCTGGATCGCATAGATGAATGGACGATCGATTTTCACTTCGATTGGCGGCGGGGGAGGCGATCTAAAAGCGGTGCCCGCCATCATCGCAACGGCGGTTGCTGCCGCGGCTTCAGTTCCTTTTTCGTCCACTGCAATAAAAGTTTTGTGAAAGATTTGCGAGATGTAGAGGTAATCCTTCGGCGTCCGTGGCGCGATCTTGTCGAAATTAGCGCTACCCTGTGGCTTATCGAACGCGGTCTTCATCCCGAGCGCTTCAAATTTTTCGGCTAAAGTGATCGTTGGCGGCTCGAACTTGAACTTTGGCAGATGAAGATCCACGTCGCGCTTTTCGAGTTTTGCGCAGCCCGCCAGCACGTCGGCGGTCAGTTTGGATTCGAGCTTGCGTAGTCCGTCTATCTCATCGGGAAGTAGAACCACGAACTGAAGATCGTCGCCCGCGTAGGGCAGGCTTACCACCGTAAATCCCTCATGCCTGGCGTAGCCGAAATGCTTATCGGTCTTTCGCATCATGGGAACATCGACAGGTGCGCCGCCGTGAACGAAGAACGGCTCCGGCTGCGTCGCGTTTTGCGAAAACTCACTCGCCCAGGGCGCTTTTAGGTAAAGCGCGTTCGCCAGGACGAGCCGCGTTGTCTTATCCAGCGCTCCGCCCGGAATCAGATCGCGAATCCGGTCACGCGTCTGGTCTGCGACCCATTTGTTGATGCGCTGTGTGGCTGCTGCGGGATCAGCAATGAAATCGACCGGCTCAAATGCTCCGCCGAAATTCTGTTTCACCAATGACAGGAAAGCCTCGCGAAACTTGTACCCATTTTGTGCGAAGAGCCTGTTGGCGATGTGCAATGTGATCGGTTCGCTGGGGCCGCCGAATTTTTTCGATTGTTTTACCAGTTCAGCTGTTTTCGCGCTCATCTCTTGCAGCGAACGCTGCAGCGCGAAGAACGAGGCAGGCACGCCGCCATCGTTTGTTGGAAAATGCAGAACACGCGCCATCTCGGTGCGCGTTTCGCCATCGGCGCCGGCGTAGGTCATCGCCAGCGCGCTCTGGATTGAATAGGGCGAGAGACACAGATTGCCGTCACCCGTCGCGAGCTGGCGGTTAAGGTCGACAGCGAGTTCGTTTGTCGCCTTCGCCGCTAGATCGAAGTTTGTAGCTCCCTGAGCGATAGCGGCGGTTAACGCGCCGACTACGAGCAAGATCAAAAGTCGCCTCATGTGGATGATGAAACACTGAAACCGCGAGTGATGGGTCGGCCGGGACTCGAACCCGGAACCAACGCCTTAAAAGGGCGCTGCTCTACCGATTGAGCTACCGACCCGAGTCAGGAAACGTTTTCTAATCCAGATTGAACATCGTCGCAAGATTGGAGGACAGGCGCTTCGTCGGCCAGGCGACTAGCAACCGACGCGCTTGCCCTACAATTTCAACATCGCGAGCAGATCACGCAGCGAATTCTTTTGTCGATCTAATCGAAGGATCGACAAACCAGCGGCGCTGGCCGCTTCCCAATCGCATTTGGGATCGTCGCCGACGTGGAGGACCTCGTTCGGCTTCAGATCGATGAATTTCAGTGCGCGCCGGTAAATATCTGGGTCAGGTTTGTCCGCGCCGATCTCGCTGGAAACGAAAAGGTGACGGAAAAATTTCGAGATGCCGAGGTGCTCGAGGATCAAGCGCAAACGTCCGTCGAAATTTGAAATCACTGCAAGTTGCAAGCGCGGTTGTAATTGCTCCAACACGCCGGGAACTTCGGGATACAGCTGCCAAACACCTGCCTCGGCAAAATGTTCGTAAGCGACTTCGAAAAAATTATCCCGATCAAATTCGCTCAACGAAGGTGCGACCTGGTCAAGGACAAGATCGACTAGTTCACGCCACCAGCCTTTGTCGTCGTTTTCACGCGGCGCATCGATGGCGGCGCGCTGCGGCATCTTCTTCCAAGCCGCGTGAAATGCGCGCTCCAGTTCTCGCGCATCGAGATCTAGTCCGACTTCGCTGCCTCCCAGCGCGTAGTGGTCACCGACCGTTCCGTTCAAATAAAACAGCGTTCCCACGGCATCGAAAAAGATAGCTTTTAACGATCCCTCCTTGTCTTTTGTGGCCATGAATGCGCTAGCTCGACGGAAAGTTGTTTTGACGCTGATTGCAACTTTGCGATCGATCATGAAAAGAGATGACTGGCGTCGTTCATTTTTGATTTGCAGAATCGCTCGATGCGCGTTGATGATGCTGGGCGATGAATGTCGTTGACGAGCCCCTAACCTTGCCGAAGTGGACCCAGTCAACTGGCGAGGAATTGGCGAATAGCATCAGCCATGGGATCGGGGTCGTCGGTGCGCTGATCGGCACTCCGGTCCTGCTTCTGGCAGCATTCCACCATGGCAGCATTTCTTTTCTAATCGGTACGATCGTTTTTACCGTAACCATGTTGCTGCTGTATCTGGGATCGATGCTCTATCACGCCTGGCCTCGCACGCGTGCCAAATCGGTCCTGCAGCTCCTGGATCACTCGGCGATTTTTTGGTTGATCGCTGGAACATACACGCCATTTGCATTGGGACCGCTTCGCGGAGTTTGGGGTTGGACGATGCTCGGAGTTATTTGGGCACTGGCCGTTTTCGGAACATTGGTCAAAGCGATACGCGGCACTTCGAGTCATCGGAAGCTTGCGATGGCACTGTATCTGGGAATGGGTTGGCTGGCGCTTATTTTCCTCCGGCCACTCGCGCTCGCGGTGCCGCTCTCCGTGCTGCTGTGGCTTCTAGCCGGCGGGATCGCTTACACCACAGGCGTGTTATTCTTTGTGAACACGCGTCTGCGCTACGCTCATTTTGTGTGGCATTTGTTCGTGCTCACGGGCACGGGCTGCCACTTTGCAGCGGTGCTAACCTGCGCACTCTGACGAGGAAGCCACCTCGTATCTGGGCGGGGCGCTGCGGTTCATTGGACAAGTTTGCTTGCGCGGCGGATTAATTGGCATGCTGCCGGTTGAGCACAACGATCCAATCAACGCGAAGATTCTTGCCATTTCAGAGGACAAAATCGAAGGCTTTGTGCGCGAGCCATTCGAGGAAATTGCGAGCCGCTCTGGCGTGGGCGTCGATGCAGTTATGGCGCGCGTTGCGGCGATGCTGCGCGCGGGAACCATCCGGCGCGTCCGTCAAACTTTGCTCGCGACTAATCTGGCTGAAAGCGCGCTAGTGGCATGGAAAGTTCCCGAGGAGCGGATCGACGCCGCGTTCGATTGGATGTTTCAGCGGGATCCGTTTTCGGGTCACGTAGTGCTGCGCTCGACGGATACTGTGAGCGCTGGCTCGGACTACAAACTTTGGACTACGCTAAAGGTCCCGCAGGGATTTTCATTGCACGCGCATTGCGAATTGCTGGCAAAAAAAGTCGGTGCGGAACGTTTTCGCCTGATGCCGGCGAAGGGGATTTTTACTCTCGGAGTCGGGCACGTCCGCCGCAAAACGATTGAGCCGGGCAGCAAAGCGGAGCAGTCAGCAAAAATGATTCCGGTGCAGATGGTCGAGTTGAGCGAGCGCGAGTGGAATGTTCTGCTTGCGCTCAAGCGTGAATTCACTCCAGAGGAGATCAAGCCATCGCCTTGGGTCGCGCGCGCGAACCAAGCCGGCGTTTCGCTGGAAGAATTCTTTCGCGTGGCAGAAGAATTGAGTGCGCGAAAAATCATTGGGCGTTTTTCAACTTTTCTCGAGCACGTGAAACCGTCCGCGGGCGGCGTGCGCGTCACACGATTCAACGCGCTGTTTCACTGGGCAGTGCCGCCAGGTCGTGAAATTGAAGTGGGCGGCGAGGTCGGCCGTCATCATATTCTAACGCATTGTTACTGGCGCGAAGCGGGGCCGGAATTCAAGAACGTCAACATCATGGCTGTGGCGCACGGCACTGATAAACAATTGCTCCTCGATCATAAAGCGGCCATTGATCAGCATCTTGCCGCGAGCGGTCTCCCGGTGTCTTACACGAACGTTTTCTGGGGCGGGCGCAGCGAAATCAAGCCATCGGAAATTTCGCCACACGTTTACCGCGAGTGGTGGGCGCAGCAGTCGAAAACTTAAAGGTTAGCACTTAGGCGCGAATCGCGCTTGGTAAGTCCGATCCAGATTTTGCAAAACCGCGACTGCAAATTTTTGGCGGTCAACTGGCTGTTGCAGCGCCATGGCCAATGAGATTGCCCGGCTTTGCAATTCCCGTGGGAAATCTTGCAGTGATTGGTTCACGTTAATTCCGATTCCCACGATAGCCAGGTGCGGTGCTTTCTCTTGCGCGCGCATCTCTACCAACACACCAGCTACTTTGCGCCCATGAACCTGAATATCGTTCGGCAACTTAATCGCCGGTTGGAGAGAAAGTTCGGTTCGAATGACGTCCGAAATAGCTTCGATCGCCCAAATCGTGAGCTGCGCGGAGTCGTTGACTGAAATTTTTGGTCGTAAAAGGATTGAAAACCAAAGCCCTTTTGCCGCTACGGATTCCCATCGGTTGCCACGCTGACCGCGCCCGGCGGTTTGATGTTCGGCAAAGAGGACCAGACCTTCCTTTGAGCTTGGAGTCGCGACCCGCAAAATGGCATCGTTCGTCGAGCCAGTTTGCTCAAGCACAATGATCTGCCGTCCAATGATGGCGCAAGCGAAGTGGGCTTGCAGTTCACCAGCGATCAGCTGATCCACGCTCTCAGCCTGGAACATGGGTCATTTCCAGCGCCATATCGATCGCGTGCGCGGCGTTCGTTAGCGCGCCGATGGAAATGTAGTCCACTCCCGTGGCCGCCACGCGCTTCACGTTTTTCAAGGTGATGCCGCCGCTTGCTTCGAACTTAGTGTTGTTCCTTCTCAGCGCCAGAGCTTCCCGAATTTGGGCCGGCGTCATGTTGTCGAGAAGGATAACGTCTATGCCGTTCACCGCGACAAAAGCGCGGACTTGTTCAAGGTCATCCGCTTCCACTTCAATCCGGATGTTTGGCCGCTCCTGCCGAAGGCGACGAATTCGATCGGCAAAGGTGGAGAGCTCTCCAAGGGCGGCCAGATGATTGTCCTTTATGAGCACCATGTCGTACAAGCCAAAACGATGATTAGCGCCACCACCCGCGACCACTGCAGCTTTTTCCAACGCGCGTAGCCCGGGCGTTGTTTTGCGCGTATCCAGGATCTTGGTCGAATGGTTCCCGACCGCCTCAACAAATTGCCGCGTGAGCGTTGCGATGCCGCAGAGACGTTGCAAAAAATTGAGCGCAACGCGTTCCGCTTTCAGAATTGAACGCGCAAGACCGCGCACTTCAACAATCACGTCGCCAGCAGCTATGTTATCGCCGTCGTGGCAAATAATCTGGGTGTCCGTTGAAGGATCGACCTGTCGAAAGACTTCCGCAGCTGCTCCGGTGCCGGCAACGACCGCGTTTTCGCGCGCAACGATACGCCCGGTTACGCGCAGCGTCACCGGCACGAAAAAGTCAGTTGTGACATCACCTTCGCCGATGTCTTCCTTGAGTGCGGCGGCGATCGGATCGTAATACATGGGCTCCATTGCGCGCAGGAGAATGCGCACGATAAGTGCGAAACGTGAAATGGTCTATTAAAGACGCGTTATCAAACGCGCCGTCGTCGTGAGCAAGTCGAAGCGCCCCCGAGCCGCCCATGAAAAGAACCCGAATCGGCAATGTCCCGGTCGCGTTTTGCCTCCGACAAAAAAAGATTCGGGCAGCGCACGCCAAGGAGAAACAACGAATATAAAAAGCCGTGCAACTACCCGAATCGCCTTAACCTAATGAGTTAGACAGTCTACAGGGACGCGCGTTCGAAATTTTTACGAGAAATTCGTATTCGCGCTTATCAGCACGCGTTCAGGATGTTATGCGACCGGCCGACGCGGCGGAATGGAGACCGCCGCTCCCTGAGCTACAGAAGATTTCTCTGATCGCCGGTCCCAACTCGCGCTGCTTCATCGCGCACTTCCTGAAGCAGCGATTTGAACTCACACTGCTCCAACGCACGGATCAGATTGGGATAATCGGGTTCGATTCGAAGTTCATCAATCGGCACGGGCAATTCTAGATGACAATCCAGATCGACCATTTTTCGGTTTTGCAAAATTTGCTCGCGAGAATTGGCGAGTTTCTCTTGCGTTCGCGCGCTTTTCACCTTGTCGATGTTGTTCAGCAAGGGTTCCAACCCGCCGAACTCGCGAATCAATGCCGCGGCAGTTTTTCGGCCTAGTCCGATTCCGGGGATGTTATCGACCGAATCGCCCGTCAATGCGAGCACATCGCCGATAAGCTTGGGCGGAACTTCCCATTTTGCAGCGACCTGATCTTCGCTCAGCAGGGCGAATGCATCCTTTGGCGACGCGAGATCCGCTTTCGCTGTTGTATAAACTTTCACGCAAGGACCGACGAGCTGATAAAGATCCTTATCGTTGGTTGCGAGCACCACTTCGATCCCGGGCCGTTTACACGCGGCCATGGCATAGCATCCCATCAGATCATCGGCCTCGGTGTCCGGGACGGAAATATTTCGAAAGCCCAGCACGGGCGTGAGTTTCTGAATGAACGCCAATTGCGGAACCATCGGCTTGGGCATCTCTTTGCGTGTCTCCTTGTACGCGGGCTGGAGTTCCACTCGCTTCTTCGGCACGCCTTCATCCCATATGACTGCGCCTACATCAGGCTGCAAATGCTTCAGCATTAGCCGCAGCGTTTTCGTGAAGCCAAAAATGGCGTTGGTTGGTTCGCCTCGGGAATTGGAAAGATTCGGAATAGCGAAAAACGAGCGGTAAACGTAGTAATGACCATCGATAAGCAGCAGTTTCATGGGAAAGGCTGATGCTGGATTCTGGATGCATGATGCTGGATGATCAAGGCATGACGGAAGAATGGATCGTGCGCGTGCAGGGAAAGGAATATGGACCCGCCGACATCGACACGCTGCGTGAATGGAAGAAGGAAGGGCGGCTCCTTCCTGAAAACGAAGCCCGAGACGCGAGTGCCGATCTTTGGAGCACAGCGGCAGCGATCCCGGGATTGTTTGATTTACAGACGGTCGCCGAGCCGAGCGTCCGGCCGACAGAGCCGCCGCTACAAACGCAACATCGCGGCTTCGGTCAGATTTTGGCGGAGACGTTTCATACTTATCGCAAAGGCTTTTTCCAATTTCTTGGACTTACTCTGCTCGTATTGTTGCCGTCCGTATGCAGTCAGCTAACGACTGCATTAGTGCAACGCGCACATGGCTCGAATGGCGATTTGCGCGTTCTCGCCGGGGATGCCTTTGCCTTCTTAATGTTCGTCCTCTCAATAGCGATGTGGCCAGTGTATGTGGCGGGAATTCAAATTCTCACCGCTGAGATTGCCGGCGGACGCCGACCTGGTTTGATCGCCGCGCTAAATGAGGCTGTCAGGTTCTGGCCGCGCGTTGCTGCGCTGTGCATCTTCGTCTATGGCGTGTTTGCCCTGCTAATGCTCTTTGGGTTGGTCATCGCAGGCATCGCTCTTGCCGGTACGGCTTCGTTGTTGTTGGTCCTTTTCGCGCTGGCTCTGCTCATTCTGCAGGTTTGGATGTTTAGTCGTTTCTTCGTGAACGTTTTGTTTTGGCAGCAGTTTGCCGTTCTCGAAAACGCCGCATTCATCGATGCACTGCGCGATAGTAGAAGTCTTGCGAATAGCGGCCGCGATCTCCCGTGGTTTCAACGCCCGTTGTGGCGCGCAGCCTTCATTGCGTCCCTGTGGTTCGCGTTTGTGCTGGCAGTCACGCTTGCTTCCGAATGGACGACCCTGCACCACTATCTTAGTCAATTGGCGACCACACAGGATCTCCAGACGCTCCTGCAACAACTGACTGAAGCCCAGCAAGCTCGAGGCTTTGATATTTCCGCTTTTGTCCCAAACGTTCTGCAAAAAATTCTCCAGCCGTTGGTCGGAATCGCGTTCGTCGTTCTCTATCTCGACAGCAAGATTCGCCTACAGTGATAGCGCCTACATCGACAGCCGGACCTCTCCGCGCCGGCTAGTTGGTTCACCGGTGTCGCAGGACAAGCGGCGCAATCGCGCTGAAGTAACGCGTCGTATAAAACAGATATCCAATGAAGGAAAAAAGTTGAGCGCTAATCAACCAAATGTGATGGGCACGAGCGATGAACAAGTCTGGCCGACTCCAAATTGCGAACGTGGCGACGAGATCGAGGATAATGAGCGCGGGAACAAGCAGACGAATGTTGAGCAATTGATCGGACCTGGCGCGGACGTAAAGAGCGTGCTCGGAATCTTCGCGTGATTCGGCGATGCGCGCGTGAATCAGCCGCATGTCGTAAATAAACAGCAGCCAAACAATCCCTGCGAAAGCGGCGCTTATTTGAAACCATGCAAGCGGATCATCGAGGCGAGTGAAAAGAATCGCTTCGCCCAGTGCGCAAGCGATGTAGAAAAAATTGTGGCCGAACTCCAGTGGCCACCGGATCAGCGTGAGGGTGTGAATGACGGAACGCGACCAAAAGATGAAAATCACACACAACCCGGCCGCGACGTAAAGAAACGCGCTAACGTGCTCCTTGGGCAGAATCGCACGGGCATTGTCCGTTAGAAAAAAAAGTGCAACGCCCTGGATAATGCTGACCAGAGTGAGCTCGATGTTAATTACCACCGAGTCGAGCTCCCGGCGCCTTTCAGTTGGCAAATTCACGAGCCGACTCGTAACCGCTCAATGATTGAACTGTCAAGGCGGTAGAACGCCGAGGACGTTCGCGGCCTTTTCTCTTTTGCTCGGTCGAAGTCGCTTTGCTTTTCTGCTTGGCGAATCGTCGCCTGAGTCGTACTTAGAGTGATCCTGATATGGCGACGAAGACCGAAGAAAAAACAGCCACCGACAAACTCACCGCGGCACGAAACAAGAACCTCGATCTGGCGATTCAACAGATAGCCAAAGATTATGGTGAAGGCGCGATCATGCGCCTTGGCGACGAAAAAATTGTCGATATCGATGTCATTCCCACGGGCAACATTTTAATCGATCGGACGCTCACAGTGATTGCGCAGGCGCAAAAGCGCGGCGGACTGGCGGCGTTCATTGACGTCGAGCACGCGCTCGATCCGGCGTACGCGAAGAGGCTCGGTGTTAACCTCGATGATTTGCTCGTGTCTCAGCCAAGCTCCGGCGAGGAAGCGCTGCGGATTTGCGAAACCTTGATACGCTCCAACGCTCTGGACGTGATCGTCGTTGATTCCGTGGCCGCCTTGGTGACTAGGGCGGAACTCGAGGGCGAGATCGGAGACGCGACAGTCGGAGCGCAAGCGCGGCTCATGAGCGCGGCATTGCGCAAACTCACCTCGCTCATTTCAAAGGCGCGGACGTGCTGCATCTTCACAAACCAAATCCGGGAAAAAATTGGGGTGATGTTTGGAAATCCGGAGACAACGCCCGGCGGAAAGGCC
>WNGJ01007446.1_pt1 | contig 11638 bp, 8 predicted proteins | sample 5400611 | NCBI WGS metagenome assembly WNGJ01 (sample SAMN13153375, study PRJNA577476) | soil metagenome | isolation source: 40 cm soil or saprolite under Garry oak tree replicate 1 | place: USA:California | collected 2016-06-15 | reverse complement strand
ACGCGAGCCAATGAAGAACGCCTTTACGACCATCTGATTCCAGGCGTCTTCGCTGAAGAATTCGACGGGATATGGATTGCGATGGGCGACCGCCTCGAAAACCGGCTTCATGCCCGATCGCACCGCCTCCCGCGCTCTCGGCTCCAGCCGTTCGGCGGCCGGATAGACCGGCAGTCCCCGGCAAAGAGCGATCAATTCGTTGATTTCGGCCGTGCTGCAGAACGCGTCGAATTGTGCGGCGAATGCGGCGTCGTCTCCGGCGTAGCTCGCGACCATCAACGCGCTGCGCGCCAATTGATCGATGCTCCAGTCGCTCGGATCGAGCCCCGCTCGCAATGCGCTCGCCCGCGCCCTGTCATCCGGAGTCAGCGACAGATCAGCTTTGCCTACGCGGCGCGGCGCAAGACCGATCGCTGCAGCGAGCGCATTGCCGTCGGACGTGCCCCTGACGCTCTCGATGGCGCGGCGAAACCAGGACGTTGCATTGTCGCTAACCGCGCGCGCAATCCACTCATCGGCCAAGGCGAGGAAGCCGTCGCAAACCGTTGCTGCGACGTGGCCCCTCCCATTGTGACCAGAAAGACTTGTCAAGCTGACACCTCACGTTCCGGGAATCGCCGCTTGGAAGAGCCGCGTCAGAAGGTAACCGCTGGCGCAGGCGCAGGTAAGAACGATCCCGCCTCCATGCAGCGCCACAGCCAGGGCATCGACCAGACAGATGGCGGCAATCAGTATCGAAACCGCGCGTGGCACCGCATCCGCCGTGGCGCGTCGTGCGAGCAGCCGTACGGCAGCGATATCCGCCAGGCACAACAACAGGGACGCGACGACAACAAGCCACCCGGTCGAGACGCCGGACAATGCAAGCAGCAGAGGGCCGGCCAGAACGGCAAGCGGCCACAGGCCGCCAACCTGATTCAAGTTTTCCTGCTTTGCGGCGTAGGTCAGTCCAATAACATGTGCAGCAAGCGCGGTCGCGCCGATGATCAGGGCCGGGACAACGTTACCGCTTACCGCCGCGCCAGTGCCCAGATACACCAACGCCCTACACAGGCCCATGATGACCGGTGCAAAGCGGTTGCCCTTGTGCCAGGCGTCGTACAACACGATGGCGACAGCCAGCGCCAAAGCCCAGATCGCAGTAAAAGGACCGAACGGCGCCAGGAACGCAACGCCTGCCGCAAGCAGCGCGAATCCGATGGCCGATACCGTGGCTGCACCAATGTCACCGGCGTGAATCGGGCGGCCTGGACGCTCCCTGGCATCGATCTCCCTGTCGAAGAAATCGTTGAGATACATGCCGCCCACGTAGAATGCCGTCATGGCAAGTCCGACGGTCGCGATGTCGGCAACAGTCGCGGCAGTATTTGCGATCGTTGCCCCGGCAATGACATTGGTCCATACAGTCGGCAGGTTGGACACCCGACCGAGCCTCAACAGGGTCTGCGCGCTGGGTGCTCGCACGACGGCGGTATTCATCCCACGAGTTCCTGCCGGCAGAATTCGATCTCGCGCGCGATGTCCGCCGACTTCGAACCGGTGCGAACGTTGTTGGGCAGAACGTCCCAGGTATACGTTTCGACTTCCAGGTGGGATGAGCGAGTTCGCTGGCGCAGCGCCGCCAGCGTCGCGACGAGATCGCTACGCGTGGAACTGATTTCGCCGAGATCGGCGAGGAACACAGGTACGTGGCAATGGATTCGCCACTCCCCGTCGGCTTGGCCTTCTCCGAACGCAGTGACTGCGTCCGGCAGATCAACATGACGAGACAGGTTGTCGCCGCGTCGGACGATCGATTGATGCAGATAGACGCCGTCGTTGTATTGCATGACAGCGTTGATCAGATCCTTTGTCATGGCCGGGACGCGCATGGCGGCCGAAAGCTGGATTTTCGGGATCGTGATTCCTGCAGCAAGCAGGCGATCCAGCGCTGCGACCGTATCCTCATACTCAACCGAGCCGTGGCAGACATCGTAGCAAATGCCGAGATGGCGGCGGAGCAGACCCTCGGCTTCACTGCGGTTAACACCGACGATGGTGCCGAGCGCATCGAGCGTATCCGGCTTCAAAAGCTCACCTTCGAAGAAGGCGATGCTCTCATCCGTCGTTTCGATAAAACAACAGGGCTCGGGCTCAAGCGCGAGTGCAATCTGTTTGCCAGTGCGCCGCTTCAGGTCCACGAGATCAGCAACCGCCATCACGAGATTACGTACCATTGCCGCAACGGCCTCGCTCGACCGGCCGTTGGGTTTGAAGGCGCCGGGCACGGTCGAAATACTGCCCTCAATCCCGTCGGGAAGGATTCCGGCAAGCACGGCAGCACTGTTCGCCGTGAACGCAACACGCTCGCGGTCGCGCCAGTCCGGCAGATAGACGTCCTCCTTGACGCGGACGCCGTGAAACGGCCCAAAGGGAAATGCATTGATAGTGAAAACATAAGCGCCGAGCGCCGACAGTTGATCGCGGAACGAAGCTAACGCCTCCGGCTGCCTCGCCACGGCGGCAGCTTCGCCGGAAAGCCGCAGGCCGATGCCCATCGGCTGGCTCGGGGCGACGGTCGACTTGATGGCCGGAACATATTCATCAAGACTTGCCCGAATATCCTGCCAGTTCTGGCCGGCATGGATGTTCGTGCAATAGGTGAGATGAACGTCGCCCGAAAGCTGGTTGAGTTTCATCTGAAGTCACGCCCGTTGTTCAAGCCAATCGATACAATTTCCGACAATTCGCTCGTCCATCTCGTGCACTTCCACGCCACGGCCGATTTCGGCGAGGAGCGTAATGGTCAACTCCCCACCGAGATGTTCCCGGAAATCCGCGAGCCCCTTCAGCACCAAAGGCACGCCCCGCGAATCGCACTGCCGCAGCTTGTCGTGCCACAAGTCGAAACCAAGCCTGTGCAGAAGACCGACGACACGCTCGTCTTCGCCCGCCGCAAGACGGCCGGACAAGACCGAATAGCGCGTGTCGAGCGCGATACCAATTGCCACGGCCTCGCCGTGATTGAGCTGATTTTTTGTCAACAGCTCGAGCTTGTGCGCGGACCAATGACCAAAATCCAGCGGACGCGCCGACCCTATTTCGAACGGGTCGCCGCCAAGCCTGATTTGGCGCATGTGAAGCTCGGCGCTGGCCTTGATAAGATGATCAAGATGCGGCCTGGAAAAGCGCGCAAGCGCATCCGCATGGGCTTCGAGCCACTCGAAAAACTTGCCGTCGCGTATCAAGGCAACCTTCACGGCTTCAGCCATGCCTGCTCGCTTCTCGCGCGGCGGCAGCACGTCGACGAAGGCGCTGTCATTGATGATCGCCCAGGGCGGCGCAAAGGTGCCGATCAGGTTCTTGAGACCGAACAGATTGACGGCGTTCTTGACGCCGACGCCGCTGTCATCTTGTGCCAGTACCGTAGTCGGAAAACGAATGTGGCGGACGCCACGATGAAAGATCGTCGACGCATAACCGACCGCATCAAGGACAGCGCCGCCGCCGACCGCAATTACAAAGGAGTGCCGATCGATCGCGCGTTGCGAAAGGATCTCAAGCAGGTTGGGAATGGTTTTCGGATCGTTCTTGCAGATTTCCCCTCCCCAGACCGGTACAAGTCCGACCAGGTCGATGCTTCCGGTGTGCGCCGCAGCATAGTTTTCGATCTGCGAAGCAAGATCCGGAAGCGATGCCAAGACACCTTCGTCAACGCAAATCAGACATTTGTGCCGCTTGCGCGGTTCTCGCCGGGACAGCGCATCAACCAGGCAACGATTTCCAAACGCAAACGCATCGCGGGTAAAGACCACCGGATACTCATAGGTGACGCCGAACGACTGCAGTCGAACGTCTTCGGCGCTTTGCGAGGGCGTATCGAGCATGGCATCCTCCCACGCGGCGCCCTTGCTCTTGCGGTTTAGACGGCGCCAGCGAACAGTCACGAAGCGATCTGCGGATCGCTTGAAAAACCGCCTCTCACTTTCCATTTTGTTGGACAGCGTGCCACTGTGCTTGGCAGTTTGGCAAGCTGTTTCGCTCGGTCCCGCCGCAATGCGACCGAAGTGACGGAACTGTCGCAACTCAGCAGGCGGAGGCAGGCGTTGAAGGCAGTGTTGGCGATGATCGTGGTCGGATTGACGCCACGGCACCTGGGACCATTGACGCCAAGACTTTCAGCGCTTGCCCGCGGCGGCGGTATGGCCGCGCTCGATACCGTCACTCCCGCCGTCACCTGCAGCGTACAGGCAAGTTTCATGACGGGGCTCTCCCCGCGAGATCACGGGATCGTGGCCAACGGCTGGTTGTTTCGCGATCAGATGGAAATCTTTCTGTGGCGCCAATCCAATCGGCTCGTCAGTGGCGAGAAGATTTGGGAGGCCGGCAAGAAGCGTGATCCCGCTTTCACCTGCGCCAACATGTTCTGGTGGTACAACATGGCATCGAGCCATGATTTCGGTGCCACCCCGCGCCCTATCTACAAGGCGGATGGTCGCAAATTGCCCGATTGCTACACCGTACCAGGCCAACTACGGGATCAACTGACGGAACGGTTCGGAGCATTCCCCCTGTTTCAGTTTTGGGGACCAGGGACTTCGATCGTGTCCACGCGCTGGATCGCCGACGCGACAAAGTTCGTGATGGCCGAGGCCAACCCAACCCTGACCCTCGCCTATCTTCCGCATCTCGACTACGATCTACAGCGCTTCGGCCCCGATGAAACTCATCCGAAGGTCCGGCAATCGCTGACCGAAATTGACACCATCGTGGGCGACCTCGTCGACGCGGCACGTGCCAGCGGGCGCTCAGTGATCATTCTGTCGGAATACGGGATCACCCCCGTCAATCGGCCCATACACATCAACAGGGCGCTTCGCGATGCCGGCCTGTTGTCCGTGCGAGAAGAGGACGGCGGCGAGTTGCTCGATCCCATCTCTTCCAAAGCCTTTGCCGTAGCCGACCACCAGATCGCGCACATCTATCTGTCCGACGTGGGACTGCAAGCGAAGGTGAAAGATCTCTTGAAGGGACTGGATGGCGTAGAACGGGTTTACGACGCAACGGACAAATGCCTTATCCATCTCGATCATCGGCGATCCGGTGAACTCGTCGCGATCGCCGACTCTCAGTCGTGGTTCACTTACTATTATTGGAACGACAATGACCGTGCGCCGGATTTTGCCCGCACGGTCGAAATTCACCGCAAGCCCGGATACGATCCAGTCGAGCTTTTCGTCGATCCCGGCATCTCGTTACCGAAGCTCGCAATCGGCAAGCGTCTGTTCATGCGCAAGCTGGGATTCCGTACCTTGATGGACGTCATTCCGCTCGACGCGTCGCTGGTACGGGGATCGCATGGCCGCCTCACCGACAAAACCGGGGACGGCCCACTCGTGATTTCGAGTGAGCCGCTCGGTAGAACGAAATTGGCGGCGACCGACGTCAAGCCGCTCTTACTTGACCTGATCTTCCGATCATAGCCGGACGGCTAGAATTCGGGGTCGCGAGCGGCGCCGTCGGCTTCCTGACGCCAACTCCTACCCAATCCTTCCGTGAAGCCAAGGTGATCCGGAAGTTCGGAGAAGTACCGGATGATCTGAGCAAGCGCGCTGCGAATCTCGAAAGGTAGCAGCGACGCGGCAGGCCCAAGTCGAATTCCTACATATCCGAGGCTTCAATAGCGAACCCACGTTAGCCTCCAGAGATCGTTTTTGCACGGCCAAGATCCTTCTCGGACATCAGCGACCTCCAGAGTTCCTTCTATCTAGCCACGACGTCTTCAAAGTGACCAGATTAGGTCGCCACAATTGCCCGCGTTCTAATCGTTGAGGTGGGCATACCTTGTCTGCCGAGCGCCAAAGGGAGTGAAATCAGATGCTCATGTTTCGAACTCTTTGGGTACCGATTGCAGCAGCAACGGTTCTTGTTGGTGTGCTGCTTTCCGCGCCAGCCTTCGCGCAGGCGCATATCCGCGGCACGCTGACCGCCGCGAAGGACGGAACGATCAGCGTCCAGACCGCCAAGGGCGGAACGGAATCGATCAAACTCGCCAACGATGCGGGCCTTTTCCTGGTGACCACGGTCGACATGAGCGCCATCCAGGCGGGCAAGTTCGTCGGCATTACATCTGTCGAGCAGGACGGCAAGCGCGTCGCACGCGAAGTTCATGTGTTTGATGAATCGTTGCGCGGTCTGGCTGAGGGGCACTATCCCTGGGATCTTGAATCCAAGCCGAACATGATGACCAACGCCAATATCGCCAAGATCGAAGAGGTCGGAACGGATCGTGTGGTCAGGCTGAATTACGCCCGCGGTGAACAGACAATCACCATCCCGACGAGCGCGACGGTCGTCGCCTTTGACAAGGCCCCGGCCGATCAACTGGCCGTTGGGCGCAAGGTCTTCGTCGTTGTGAAGGAGGACGGCTCGGAAGCTGCCGCGGTCGTGATCGGCGCTGAGGGCGTGAAGCCGCCGATGTGACGACGCGATGGATCTCGGCGAGACGATCGGCCCACGGCCGATGAAAGAGGCCGCCAACTGAGGCGGCCTTACTCCGCCTCATCGATGCTAACAGCCCCGGCAAATCCCGCTAAACTTGCTAACCTGTGGCCGGCTCCGGCGGCGGAACTGCGGCCTTGTCGAGTCAGCGTGATCTGCACTGATGATACGCTGTGACGCGCCCGCGTAGGGCGTTACCACGCGTGACGGTGATGAAACGGTTGGTGTGGAGGAGACGACCGGCGTCGGAGGTTTCTACCAAGCGGCGGCACCCTCGACGCATTGCCGATGCCGCTGGGGTCGCTGAGCACGCTGGGATTGGCGGGACCGAACGGCACGCCGCTAATCGGCGAATTGCCCGCCCCTGCCGATCCCACTGGCGGCGTGAGCTGCGCGTATGCGCTCCCCGGGGCAACCAAGCTGCCGAGCAGCAGGACGAGAACAAGTGCCGAATTGCGGAACATCGATCTCCCTGGAGCTGCAAGTCCAACCATTATGTGGGGGCCCGCACGCGGGGATCAATGCGCGGTCCGGCCGAAGGGCGGGCGGGCGAGCCAGATTATCTAATCCAATCCATCATGAGCAAGTTTGATCTAATCCCAACCAATTGGTCCCTCCCCCTGTCTCCTCACCCGATCTACCCGGTCGAGGACGGGTGTGACCCCGACCGTTGCAAGCCGACCAACTCCACCTAATGGTTGCTGGTTTGCTCTGGCCCTCCCGGAGTCGACGCTTCGCGAATGCTCCCGTGCCGCTTTCTACGTCGAGGTCCTTCATGCCCTCCCAGATTCCCGCTTCCTTGAAGAGTTGCCATGTGGAAGCATCGTAGAGTTGCGAGTGTCGTTTCAGCCTGTCGGTCTCCGCTGTGGAGCGTCCCATCACGTATTTTGGATCATACCCGAAAGCATCTTGCATGGTGTACCCGCCTTTGGTGCATAAACGTAAGTGGCTGGATTGCAGTTCAGCATGACCTGCCGTCCCGCAATCTCAGCGCCTGATTTGTCGAAATTTGTCGGACAGACCGTCGAGATAGCCGACCCAGCTTGCGTTGATCGGCTGATCTTGGACCAGTGCATGAAACCGGATCATGATGCAGATGAGAAACAGCGGCTTGATGAAAGCGGCGCGCAACGTCGATGCCAGCAGTGCTGCGACCACAATGGTGACCAGTGCGCCGTTTTCTTGTATCACTTCCGGCAACACCATCGTCGTCAGGCCGGCGGGGACGAGCAGCAGCAACCAAAGCAGAATGCTCAATGCCCGTTCGAGGATGAGCATCCAGATCGATGTTTCCAGAATCGGCCTGGCGTTCTGGCAGTAATACACCAGACCGTCTTGAACATTTCGCCACGGATCATCGCCGCCGCGAGCGAGATCGTAGGAAAGCACCACCTTGTCCAGATAGCGCGTTGCAGCGGCCAAGACGGCGTTCACGAGGCCGACGATTGTACTTACTCCGGGAGTTGGCAGCCATTGATCGAGTGTGTCCAGCGCATTGTGGAATATCCGCAAAACGTCTCGGATAAGCACACTCAGTCCGAATAGAGCCGCGACCTCGCCGAATCTGGCCACGACAATCCGGCGACCATAGGCGAACTGCCCCTCGTCACCGTTGCCAAGGTGGCCTTGCGTTATCAACTCCGTCAGGACGGCAACATGGCCACACTCGATCACGTGAAGCACATATCGCAGGACTGTTCCCCAGATCCATCCGCCGGCGAGGAGAACACCAATAAGCCAGCAGACGCCGAATGTCATGGACACGTACATACCGAGCCATGCCGCGCCTCCTGCGCCGATCCCGATCCAGACGACGCACGCTGCGGCCGATGCCAGCAAGACTCCCCACCGCGCGAGGGCGTAAGGCAAAGTCTTGATCAGCAATCTCAGCGCCGTCGCCAGACCATGATCATGAACGAGCAACGGATATGAATGAGCTATTCCTTGGGATCGCCTCTCGGCGTGGCGTTCGGCCGAACCATTGCCGCTTCGGCCAGCATCATCGGCCAAACTCATATGAGACACTTTGCTTTCTCTTCCATTGCCGTGACCGATCGAGACGTATGCAGCGCAAAGCTATTGGAGGATCAATTCAACGCGGCGATTCCTGGCGCGGCCATCGTCGCTGGCATTGCTGGCAATCGGCGCGAGCAGGCCGGCCCCGTGGCCTTTCAGGCGCGCGGGGTTGATCCCATAAGTCGTGATGAGATCGGCCACCACGGCGTCAGCCCGCGCCTGCGATAACTGCATATTGAAATCGAATCCGCCGACATTGTCGGTGTGGCCAACGAGGTAAATCTTGCGTGTGGGATCGATTTTCAGGAAAGCGGCGATCTGGTCGAGGGCCGCTCGCGAGTCCGGCTTCAGTTGCGCCTTGTTGAAGTCGAACAGAATGCCGGAGAGAATCACCTGACCGGCGGTATCCAGCCGTTTGGCGATTTCTGTGGCCGATACCGCGACCATGCCGTTCTTCAGCTCTCCGCTCTGAACCGCATCCAGCCGGACCACAACCTGGCCCTTTTCGACCTTGAGCTCCGGGTTGTAACCATCGTCGTATTCCACGATGTAAAGCGCGATGTGGGTCTTCGCTGCACCATCCTCTTTCACCGCGGCGAGATAGCGCGATTGATCGGCGCTGTAGCCCACGATCTGGCCGCCAGGCCCCATGCTCTCAAAAAAGCTGCCTTGCGACGGACCAAAATCCGGGCCTTTCGCTTCATAGAGCACGCGATAGCCGGCGGACGCGAGGTATTCTTTGTAGTTGCGGAAAACCTCTGCCGACGACGGACCTTTCGGGATCGTATAGAGCAACTGCGTGAGCCGTCCCTCGAGATCCTGCTTCGCCTCCATTTCGGCGTGGTTGGTGCGGGAATCGAAGCCGGTAATCTTGCCAATCGGCAGCGTGTACTCGGCAAAGCTTCTGGAATCGCACAGCGCGATCGAGGAGTTCTGAAAGCGCATCATGCCATCGAAATCCCGGCAACCTGCTTTATCTGCGGCAAACACCAATTGCGCGGTGAAAACCAGCAACGCTGCGGTGACAAGGCATGCGGACGCGGGGACCAATTTCCGTCGATGTGAGATCATCGGACTTTCCGGTTGGTTGGTGGCAATCGTTGAATGGGTAATTCGGTTGCGGTTGCCGCAGGCGTCAACACCGCGAACTGACGGCAGTTCGGGGAGTTGGCGCTTGAAGAGACACCGCTGGGCATCGACGACAGGAGCGTCGGTCCGCGAGCGGAACCGACGTGGCGGCGTGCGATCAGTGGCCGGATTGCAGTTCGGCGTAGTTGCCGTCCTTGTCCCGCCTGTACACGACGTAATCGATGAGGGTAATGTCACCCTTCGGCGTGTAGCTGATCTTGCCAAGCACGGTGTCCCAGCTCCCGGCCTTGATCACTGCTGCGACCTTCTTGGCGTCTGTGGTCCGGGCGCCGGCGACGGCCTCACTCCAGATCTGAAACGCGGCATAGCTGTAAAGGGTGTAGCCGTCGGGATCGATGCCCTTTTCCTTGAACTTCTTGATGATCGCGGCCGCCGCCGTCTTCTTCCGCGGATCAGGCGCAAAAGTGAACAGCGAGCCCTCGGCGAGCGGTCCGGCGATCGCCGCAAATTGCTTGTCGACCAGGGCGTCGCCGCCCATCAGCACAGCCGTTATCCCCTGGTCGCGCATCTGACGCAGGATCAGCCCCGCCTCGGAGTAGTAGCCGCCAACATATACGAGATCGATCGCCTCTTTCTTGAATCTGGAAACCAGCGCGGCGAAGTCCTTGTCGCCCTTGTTGTAGGCCTCATAAAGCTTCTCCCGCACGCCCGCCTCGTTGATAGCGCTCCGGGTCTCGTCGGCGAGGCCTTTGCCGTAAGTGGTCTTGTCGTGAATGATCGCGATGTTCTTGGTTTTGTAGTTCTTGATGATATAGGCGGCTGCGACCATGCCTTGTTGGTCATCTCGGCCGCAGACACGAAACGTGTTCCACAAGCCCCGCTCGGTAAATTGCGGGTTGGTCGAGCCCGGGGTAATTTGCAGCACATTGCCCTCGGCATAGGCCTCGGAAGCTGGAATCGACGCCGACGAACAGAAGTGTCCGGCAACGAAGGGAATCTTCATGCCTGCCATCTTCTCCGCTACAGACACCGCCTGCTTCGGATCGCACGCGTCATCGCCAACTTCCAGTTTCAGCTTCCGGCCGAGCAAGCCACCCGCCGCATTGATCTCGGCAACGGCCAGTTCAGCGCCGTTCTTGAACTGTTGGCCGAAGCTCGCCTCCGAACCGGTCATCGGCCCGACCACGGCAACACTGATATCCTGCGCCATGGCGGCGCCGGACAGTGCCAGACCGGCGCCAAACGCAAGAAAATATCGTCGCAACGGAAACGCCATCATATTCTCCTCGGAGGTCTAGCCGCCTCAATGCATCGCTATTGATGAATCTCCCCGAACGGGACGATCACCCGGGGTCGCCTTTTAGCCGCGCCGTGGGTGTGAGGCTAGGACAGACGCGACGGGGACTTTGGACAGACGCGCCATCGGTCAAGAATTTGAACCAGCGTTGCCGCGCGCTCACGCTGAGCGCCCGACCGAAAAGGCAGGCAGTATTTTTAAGTCTTTCCGGCTGTCTAAAGATGACTCACCTTTCGCCATGGTCGGGCATAGCCGTCCAAAGGACGGCGTCGCTTCCGCTCGCGCATGTTCCGGCCATCCACGTCCTTGCAGCGACGTCCGACACGAATGCGCGTCGTTATTTCGTGCTGCGGTCATCCGTGAACAGCAAAGGGGTCGATCGCATGTCCGAGCCCAAAAACGCCTGACCAGCCATCTGATAATTGGCTGGTGCTACAGTGACGTGCTGGGCGGCCGCATGGATATCGCGCACGCAACGTTCGAGCCCGCTGCTCACGTAAGGGGAAGCTGAGCCGCCCGCGCTAAACATAAGTTCGGTCGCCTCTTTGGCGGTGTTCGCGGCATGCGTCGACGCCAGCCATAGCGTGGCGCGCTGAGCAAGGCTGAGCGTGCTGCCTTCGCTGACGACCTGCCATGCCTCTTCGAGTGCACCATATAGGAAAGCCCGGCCCGAGCGCAGGAGTGCCTCGGCGCGTCCCAAATTGGCCTGCATGGTCACATCCTCACGGAGCAACTTTCGAGAGCGGGCAGCGAGCT
>WNGJ01007445.1_pt1 | contig 11639 bp, 12 predicted proteins | sample 5400611 | NCBI WGS metagenome assembly WNGJ01 (sample SAMN13153375, study PRJNA577476) | soil metagenome | isolation source: 40 cm soil or saprolite under Garry oak tree replicate 1 | place: USA:California | collected 2016-06-15 | reverse complement strand
AGGCAACGCGAGTGACGGTGGCGCGGCTATCGGATACGCGGCTGTCGAGTCGTGTCGCGTCCGGGCCCTCGGTCGCTATGCGAGGAGCCGGCGGCCCTCGGCGCGTGCCTGGTCCAGCACCTCCCGCACGGGCAGGCCCTTGGCGCGGGCGATGCGCCGCACCTCGTCGAACTCTGGCGTCACCGTCACCACGCGGCCGTCCAGACGGGAGACCTTGAAGGGAATGGCGCCGTAGGTCGTGGGCAGCGTCACCATCTCGCGATCGAGGCGCTCGCGCTGATAGGCCGTCCAGCGGACGCCGATGGTCGGCGACTCCTCGAAGAGCACCCGCGAGAGCTCGGTCACCCGGTCCGGCGCGCAGAGGGCGGTCAGCACGGTGCCGGGCCGGCTCTTCTTCATCGTCACCGGGGTCAGGTAGACGTCGAGCGCGCCCGTTTCGAAGAGCCGCTCGATCACGACCTCCCAGAGCTGCGGGGACATGTCGTCGACGGTCGTCTCGACCTGCATGATGGTCTCGCGTCCGCCTGACGAGGCCGCTCGGCCCAGGAAGAGGCGGATGACGTTCGGCGCGTCCAGCTCCATGTTGCCCGCGCCATAGCCCACGGCCTCCACGGTCATCGCGGGCATGGCGCCGGCGGCCCGCGCCAGCGTGGTCAGGATGGCCGCGCCCGTGGGCGTCACGAGCTCGCGCCGGACCCCCGTGTCCACCACGGGGAAGCCCTTGAGGAGCTCCGCCGTCCCCGGCCCCGGGATGGGGATGCGCCCATGGGCGCCCGTGACGAAGCCGCCGCCCAGGGGCAGCGCCGAGCAATGCACCTGATCGACGCCGAGGAGATGGAGCCCCACGCAGGCGCCGGTGACGTCGACGATCGCGTCGACCGCGCCCACGTCGTGGAAGTGCACGTGGTCGACGGTGGTCCCGTGGACGCGCGCTTCCGCCTCCCCGAGCCGGGTGAAGATGCGCGAGGCGTTCGCCTTGACGGTCGCGGGCAGATCGCTGGCGGCGATCAGATCGAGGATGGCGCGCAGGTTGCGGTCCGGGTGCTCGTGCCGGTCGTGCCCGTGAGCGTGCGAATGGCCGGCCGCATCACCGGCATGATCGTGGTCGTGCACGTGCACGTCGATCTTGGTCGCCCGGAAGACGCCCTTCATCACCTCGCGTCGCTCCAGCGACCACCCGGGAAGACGGAGCTTGGCGAGCTCGTCGCGGAGGGCTTCGAAGGGCACGCCCGCGTCCACGAGGGCGCCCATGATCATGTCCCCCGCGGCCCCGCTCGGGCAGTCGAAATACGCGACGCGCATCTCTAGCGGATCTTGCTCGCCAGCTTGTTGATCTGGTTGGCCTGCGCCGCCGCGCCGTAGCCGTTGTCGATGTTCACCACCGACACGCCGGGCGCGCAGGAGTTGAGCATGGCGAGCAGCGCGGCCACGCCGCCGAAGGAGGCGCCGTAACCCACGCTGGTCGGCACCGCGATCACCGGCCGGTCCACGAGGCCGCCGATCACGCTCGGCAGCGCGCCTTCCATCCCGGCCACGGCGATGATCACGTTGGCCTCGTTGAGCCGGTCGATGTGGGGCACCAGCCGATGCAGCCCCGCCACGCCGCAGTCATAGAGACGCTCGACGCGATTGCCCATGGCCTCGGCAGTCACCGCCGCCTCCTCGGACACCGAGAGATCCGATGTGCCGGCGCTGACCACCACGATGAGCCCGACCCCTTCGTGGGCCCGGGGCTTGACCACGACCAGCCGGGCCTCGGCGTGCACCCGGCACTCGAGGCCGCTCGCCTCGAGGGCGCGGATCACCGCGACTTCCGCGCGGGTGGCCAGGATGTTCTCGTGGGCCTCGGCGAGCCGGCGGACGATGGCCACCACCTGCTCCGGCGTCTTGCCCAGGCAGAAGACGGCCTCCGGGACGCCATGGCGGAGCGAGCGATGCAGGTCCACGCGCGCGAAGCGGAGGTCCTCGACGGGCAGATCGCGCAGCCTTGCCATGGCCTGCTCGGGAGGGAGGGCTCCCGCCGCGACCGCTTCCAGCAGCTCTCTTACTTTTTCGCGATCCACTTCAAGGCCTCGTTGGCGCTCCCGCTCCTGAATCCCTGCAGGTCGAGGGTGACATAGAGATAGCCCAGCTCCCTGAAGCGCTTCACGAGAGCCTGGTGCCGGCCGTCCTCGAAGAGGCGCGCCATCTCCTCGGGCGGCAGCTCGAGCCGCGCCAGCTTGTCGTGATGCCGGACGCGGAACTGACGGAAGCCCAGGCTCCGCACGAAGACCTCGGCGGCGTCGATCTGGCGGAGCTTGTCGGGCGTGATCGTCTCCCCGTACTGGAATCGCGAGGAGAGACAGGCGAAAGACGGCTTGTCCCACGTGGGCAATGCCAGCTCGCGCGAGAGCGCCCGGATCTCTTCCTTCCACAGCTCGGCTTCGATCATGGGCGCGCGCACGCCCGCGGCCTTGGCCGCCTCCATGCCCGGCCGGTGATCGCCGAGGTCGTCCATGTTGGCGCCGTACACCATGACGGCATCGCTCTGCTCGCGGGCGATGGGGCCGAGCTTGGCGAACAGCTCCTCCTTGCAGAAGTAGCAGCGATTGGGAGAGTTCAGCGCGTACTGGGGATTGTCCAGCTCTCGGGTCTGAACGATCTGGTGGCGGAGCCCCAGGAGCGCCGCCAGCCGCCGGGATTCCTCGAGCTCAGCCGCCGGATAGGTTTCTGAGTCCGCCGTCACGAGCACGGCACGGCCACCGAGGGCGTCCTTGGCGGCGCGGGCGAGAAAGGTCGAGTCGACCCCACCCGAGAAGGCGACGAGGACGCTGCCCATCTCGCGGAGGATTCCGACGAGCCGTTCGTACTTGGCAACGAGCACGGGGTCGGGCATGTCGTCTCTATTGGACTACGGAGCCTGCGATGCCGGCAAGCGGTACCATCGGCCGGGCTCCAACGTGCGATATGACCTCCGCCGCCGCCAGAGAGCCGAGGCGCCCGCAGCTCGCGAGGTCGAGCCCGCGGCTCAGACCGTACAACACGCCGGAGGCATAGAGGTCCCCGGCTCCCGTGGAATCGAGCACGCTTCTCACCGGGTGCGCCTCGATCACGTGCGTCTTGCCGTCGCCGACGAGCACCGAGCCCTTGGCGCTGCGAGTCAGGGCAGCGATCTCGCAATGCCCCACGACCTGCTGCATCGCCGCATCGAAGTCGGGAACCTGATAGAGCGCGCAGATCTCCGCTTCGTTGGCGAAGAGGATGTCGATGTGGTGCTCCAGCAGATCGACGAATGCCTTCCGATGGCGGTCGACGCAGAACGGGTCGGAGAGCGTCAGCGCGACCTTCCGGCCGGCGGCGTGCGCCAGCGCTGCCGCCGCTCGGAAGGCCTCCTGGGCGGCGGGAGGATCGAAGAGATAACCCTCCAGGTAAAGGATCCGCGCCCGGGCGATGAGCCGCCCGTCGATGTCGCCCGGACCAAGGCCGACGGACGCGCCGAGGAAGGTGCCCATGGTGCGCTGCGCATCCGGTGTCACCAGGATGAGGCAGCGGCCGGTGGGCGGCCCGTCGGTCGCGCGCGGCGTGTCATAGAGCACTCCCGTCGAGCGCAGATCATGGCCGAAGACCTCGCCAAGCTGGTCATCGCGTACCTTGCCGACGTACTGCACACGGCCTCCGAAGGAGGCCACGCCAACGATCGTGTTGGCGGCCGAGCCGCCGGAGATCTCCACACCGGGGCCCATGGCCTCGTAGAGCTCCTGCGCGCGTGCCTCGTCCACGAGGCTCATCGTCCCCTTGACCAGCCCGAGGCGGGCGACCAGTTCGTCGTCGGCCTGGCTCAAGACGTCCACGAGCGCATTGCCGATACCGAGCACGTCGAGATCGGCCGGCTCAGCCACGGCGGCGATCCCCGGGTCCCGGCGGGAAGTGGCGGTCGAGCAGCAGCGCCAGCTTCTTGCGGGCGCGCGGCGGGAAAGCTTTCGGATCGGTGATGACCGCGCTCCCAAGCGCCTCCGGGCAACCCTGGCTGCACGACCGGGGAACGAGCGCGATCACACGGCGAAGCACTTCCTTGGCCGTGGCGACGTTCTTCATGAGATTGGCCACCACCGCCTCGACCGTCACCGCCTCATGCTCCTCGTGCCACACGTCGTAATCGGTGACGAGGGCGAGCGTCGCGTAGCACAGCTCCGCCTCGCGGGCGAGCTTGGCCTCGGGCATGTTCGTCATGCCGATCACCGAGACGCCCCAGCGCCGGTAGATTTCCGATTCGCCCTTGGTGGAGAACTGGGGCCCCTCGATGCAGATGTAGGTGCCGCCCCGGTGCACGCGCGCGCCCACCTCCTTGCCGGCCTGCGCGAGAACGGCGGCGACACCCGAGCACACGGGATGCGCCATTCCGACGTGCGCGACGATCCCGTCGCCGAAGAAGGTGCTGACGCGGCGCTTGGTGTGATCGTAGAACTGATCCGGGACGACGAGCTCCAGCGGGTGAATGTCTTGCTTCATGCTCCCGACCGCGCTGATCGACACGAGTGCGTGAGCGCCCAGCATCTTCATCCCGTAGATATTCGCCCGGTAGTTGAGCTCGGAGGGAGTGAGACGATGTCCCCGCCCATGCCGCGGCAGGAAGATCACGCGGCGGCCGCCGAAGCGACCCGTGCAATACGCGTCCGAAGGATCGCCGAAAGGTGTCTTGATCTTGATCCAGCGGATATCTTCTAGGCCGTCCATCTCGTAGAGCCCGCTCCCGCCGATCACCCCTATGGCCGGCTCGGGATTCGCCCGTCTCGCGCTCACGCTGCCCCCAGAACGCCACGAGTGCCGCGAGAGTCGGCGTGAGTCACCCGGACGCTTGCAAAGCTGCGCGCGGCCCCTCCGGATCCTTCGAATTCCAGCTCGACGTAGTTGGCGGTGAGCCCGGCCCGCCCGCCCCCCTCCTTGTCCTCGAGCACGAGGGCTTCGACCATCCGCCCGACGAGCTTTTGCCTGAAGGTGTGACTCTTCTCGACACCGAGGGCGCGCAACCTGCGACTCCGCTCGCGGGTGGCCGAGGTCGGCACCCGGTCATCCATGATCGCGGCTTCGGTGCCCTTCCGGTCCGAATAGGCGAAGACGTGGAGATACGTGAGCGGCAGCTCTCTCACGAGGGCCATTGTGGCCTCGAAGTCGGCTTCCGATTCACCCGGATGCCCCACGATCATGTCGGCGCCCAGGCCGAGATCCGGAATGGCCGTAGCCAGCTTCTCTGCCAGCCCCCGGTACATTCGAACGTTGTAAGGGCGCCGCATGAGGCGCAGCACACGGTCGCTGCCGCTCTGGAGCGGCAGGTGCTGGTGAGGCACGACCACGGGCAGCGTGGTGACGGCCTCGATCATGGCCGGCGTGAAATAGGCGGGCAGAACGGACGAGAGCCTGAGCCAGCGAAGGCCCTTGATCTCGGCCATAGAAGTCATCAGCGCGGCGAGGCTCGTTCGAGGCAGCAGGTCCCAGCCGTAGTGGCCGATGTCCACGCCGGTCAGGGTGATCTCGCCGTAGCCGGACTCGACCAGCGCCTGGGCCTGCTCGACGATCACCTTCGGATCCTGGCTCCGACTCCGCCCCCGCGCCGCGGGGACGATGCAGAACGCGCACCGGTGCTGGCAGCCGTCCTGGATCTTGAGGAAGGCCATCGCGCGTCCGGCGATTCGCCCGACGGGCGCGCGTGGTACCTCGCGGGCCTCGGCGATGGAGCCCACCCGCACCTCCGCGGCGTCTCGCTTGACAAGCGAGCCGATCAGCTCGGGGAGCCGGTACTTCTCGCGGTTGCCGAGGACGAGATCCACGCCGGGCATGCGCGCGAGAGCATCAGGATTGGTCTGGGCGAGGCAGCCGGTGACAACGACGAGCGCATCAGGATTCGCCCGCGTGATGCGACGTATGGCCTGGCGGTCGGAGAAGTCCGCCCGACTCGTCACCGTGCAGGTATTGACCACGTAGACCTGGGCGGGCTCGCCATCTTCCACGGCGCGGAAGCCGGCCTGCTCGACCAGGGCGCGAAGCTCCCGAGACTCGACCTGGTTGAGCCGGCAGCCGAGCGTGGCGAAGCCGACGGTCGCACCGCTCATACGGAGACGGTCTCCTTGAGCTGGCCGCAGGCCGCGCCGATGTCCTCGCCCTTGCTCCAGCGCACCGTGGCGCGAACGCCGTGCTCGAGCAGGATGGCCTGGAAGCCGAGGATGCGCTGGAGCGGCGGCCGCTGAAAACCCGAGCCCTCCCAGTCGTTGAACGGGATGAGGTTGATCTTGGCGCGGATCCCCTTCAGCAGCCGGACCAGCCGCCGCGCATCCTCGGCGCCGTCGTTGACGCCTTCCAGCAGCACGTACTCGAAGGTTATGCGCTGGCGGAAAGCCACGGGAAAGCGCCGGCAGGCCTGCAGCAGCTCCTCGATGGCGAAGCCCTTGTTGACGGGCATGATCCGGTCCCGGATCTCGTTGCTCGTGGCGTGCAGCGAGATGGCGAGGTTGACGCGGAGGTTCTCCTTGGCCAGCCGCTCGATGCCGCTCACGAGCCCGACGGTGGACACCGTGATCCGCCGGGGCGCCAGGGCGAGGCCGCGCGGGTCAGTGAGGATGCGGATCGACTTGACCGTGGCGGCGTAGTTGGCCAGCGGCTCGCCCATGCCCATGTAGACGATGTGGGTGAGCCGCGTTCCCTCGGGCAGCCCGGCTCGAGCGGCCATGACCTGGCCCACGATCTCCCCCGCGGTCAAGTTGCGCTCGACTCCCATGGTTCCCGTGAAGCAGAAGGCGCAGCCGAAGCCGCAGCCGACCTGGGTGGAGACGCACAGGGTGAGGCGGTCCTCGTCGGGCATGAGCACGGCCTGGATCCGTGCGCCGTCGCCCAGCCGCAGCACCAGCTTCTCGCTGCCGTCCTGAGAGGGCGTCCGGCGCTCGACCTCGGGCAAGGCCACCTCCGCCTGCTCGGCTAGCTTCTGGCGGAACTCCTTGGGGAGATCCGACATGGCGGCGATGTCCGCCGCCCCCTTGGCATAGATCCACGAGGCGATCTGGCGCCCGCGATAGCGCGGCACGGAGAGCGATTCCGCCAGCGTTTCGAGCTCGGCAGGCAGGAGATCGAGCAAATTTATGAGGGACATACGACGCGTAGGATATCACAGGGGATTTTCCTCGGCTTCTGGTCAGCCGCCGTCATTCCGCCTGACCGTCTTCGTCAGCACCCCCACTCCTCTGCTCTGAAACCGCTTGATTGTATGGGGCTGGGCCGAGTGGCCTCCCGCTTGCTCTGATAGCGACACCAGGGGGGAATGCCACCGTGAAACGACTCATGGTCCTGGGTGCCATCAGCGCTCTTCTCCTGGGTTTCGAGAAGGTCTTGTCGCCACGAAGACCCAGGCGCCACGCGCTGAGTGGTGGAGTCGTGAACCGCAGCTTCGTCACGTTGCAGGAAGTGCTGGAGCACCATCGGGCGCTTCCCCCGAAGGCAAGGGCCTTCTACGAAGCTATGCTGGCCCAAGGCGATGTCCTGGCCCTGCGAGTGGATTACCTTCCCGACCCCTTGCTCTGGCTCACCACGACGACGGAGCAGGCTCGCTGGATGCGGGAGCAGCACAACGGCTCCGGAGGCATGGAATCCGTGGTGATGAGCGTCGCCGAGGCTCACGACCTGCTGACGGCGACCGGCACCGAGGCGCCCACGACGCTTCACGAGATTGCCCAGGTGCTCCTCTCCCAGGCGCCCGCCGAGATCCAGAGTTCCGCTGACGACTCGTAGTACCTCCTGACGCCCTCGCCCTCACCCGCCCACGCTGCTAGACTCCCGCCCAGCCCGTAAGGAGGGCTCCTACATGGACGACTATGGCGGCTAGATCCGAGCATGAGTATCGTGGCTGGAAGATCCGCATAGTTGGCAACACAGTCGGTCTTGGGTCATCCGCGATGATCGAAGTGTGGAAGCCTGGAGATGACCCTCGCAGTGATCCCGGTGTCGTGGTGCCATTCCACAAGCGCGTTCCCTCCGAGGCGGAAGCCCAGGCCGTCGCTCTCCAGGCGGCCAAGAAGTGGATCGATCGAGAAGTAGACCGATGATTGCTCGCTGGCCGTACATCATGGTCGCCATGCTCTGCTTCCGGTTCGCCGTTGCCACATCCGTATCCGCCGGCAGTTCAATTGACTTGGTGATCGCGTGATGGAGCGACGCGCCTTCATGGCGCTGGTCTCGGTCGGCCTTCTCAGCGCACCGCTCGCCGCCGAGGGGCAGCAGACAGGGAAGGTTTACAACATCGGGTACCTAGGGCTCAGCTCCTCATTCGCGGGGCCGGTCCGAACCGCGTTCAACCGCGGCTTGCAGGAGCGTGGGTGGATCGAAGGACAGAATTTCGTTCTCACAACCAGATTTGCCCAGTTCAAGTCCGAGCGGTTGCGAGAGCTGGTAAGCGAGCTGGTTCAGCGCAAAGTAGATGTCATAGTCGTGTCGACGGCGGAAGGTGCCCTCGCGGCCAAGCATGGGACGAGCACCATCCCCATCGTCGCGGTCGACCCAGCCGATGCTGTGGGCATAGGACTCGTGGCTAGCCTCGCCCGACCGGGCGGCAACGTTACCGGGCTGAGTTATCTCGGAACCGAATTGACTGCCAAGCAACTGGAACTCCTGAAGGAAGCGGTCCCGAACCTCTCCCGCGTGGCAGCCCTCTCAAACCCAGCCAACCCAACGCACGCGCCCAGGCTGGGGGCGGCCGACATCGCCGCTCAGAGGTTGCGGGTGACCCTCGAGCTGTTCGAGGCGCGCACTCCGGGCGAGCTCAACAAGGCATTTGCGGCGATGACGCGCGCGCGAGTTGGAGGCGTCCTCGTGTTGACCGATCCGATGTTCAACGCCGAGGCACGTCGACTGGCACAGCTCGCGTCGACGAGTGGTTTCCCGGCGATCTACGGATTTCGGACGTGGGTGGATGTCGGCGGTCTCATGTCGTATGGCCCAGATCTCGCAGACTTGTTCCACCGTGCAGCCACCTATGTCGACAAGATCCTCAAGGGCGCCAAGCCAGGCGATCTCCCCATCGAGCAGCCTACCAAGTTCGAGCTGGTCATCAACCTTAAGACGGCCAAGGCGCTTGCCCTGACAATTCCGCAGTTGCTGCTGCAACGGGCGGACGACGTGATCCAGTGACAACGCGTCGGAGATTCCTCATCGCGCTTGGCGCGGGCGTGCTTGCGGTGCCGCGAGGCTCGCTCGCCCAGAAGCAACCGAAAGGCGCGCGCATCGGGTTTCTCTACTTCGGTTCGCGCCAATCTTCGCTGGACACCGGCCGCTACGATGCGTTCGTGCAGGGCATGCGCGAGCTCGGCTATGTCGAGGGCCCGAACTTCATCATCGAGGCGCGCTTCGCTGACGGGAAACCCGAGCGCCTGCCGGCCCTCGCCGCAGAACTGGTGCGCCTGAAAGTTGACGTCATCGTGGCCACGGGAACGCCCGCCTACCGCGCGCTGCAACACGCCACCACCACCATTCCCGTCGTCATAACTGTCACGTTTGATCCGGTCGGCGACGGCTTTGCCGCGAGCATGGCGCGGCCCGGCGGGAACTTCACCGGCCTGACGCTCGGGGCCGCCGACCTGGGCCCCAAACTGCTCGAGCTGCTGAAGGCTGCGACGCCAAAATTGTCTCGCGTCGCCGTGCTGGTGCAGCCGGGCAACCCGGCGCATCCCCAGCGACTGGTACGGATCATGTCCGCCGCGCAGAAGATCAGGATTCAGGTTGTGCTAGCAGAGGCAGGCACAGTACCGGAAATCGAGCGCGAATTCGCCATGATGACGAAGGAACGCGCGAATGCCACCATCATTTTGGCCGATGGGTTCTTCCTGCAGGAGTCGCGTATAGTTGCGGCCCAGGCGCTCAAGCATCGGTTGCCGTCGATAAGTCAGCTCCGCGAATACGCCGAGGCCGGGGGCCTGATGAGCTACGGACCGAACTCGGTCGACAATTTTCGGCGTGCGGCAACGTACGTCGACAAGATCCTCAAGGGCGCGAAGCCGGGCGAGCTGCCGTTCGAGGAGCCCACGCGGTATCACCTGCTGATCAACCGTAAGACCGCCCTGTCCCTGAGCCTCACTATCCCGCAGGCGCTGCTGGGTCAGGCGGACGAGGTGATCCAGTAGTGCATCGGCGGGCCTTCCTCAGCACTATAGCGGGCAGCCTCCTCGCCGCGCCGGTCGACGCACTTACCGCCCAGCCCCGCGTGAAGGTGCCCCGGGTAGGTTATCTAACGGTGGGTTCTCAGTCTGACCAGGGACGACAGCGCCGTTTCGAAGCCTTCCGCCAAGGCCTGCGCGAGCTGGGCTATGTGGAAGGTCAGAACATCGCCATCGAGTCCCGATGGGCCGAGGGCAAGGAGGATCAGTACGCCACCCTCGCGGCCGACCTGGTCCGTTTGAAGGTGGACGTCATCGTGACGGTGGGTGGAGCAGCAACCAAGGCCGCCCAGCAAGCGACCAGGGCGATCCCGGTCGTCATGTCGCTCGTCAATGATCCCTTGGGAAGCGGACTCGTCTCCAGCCTTGCGCGCCCTGGCGGGAATGTCACGGGGATTTCGTTGATGGCCCCCGACCTCGTCGGGAAGCAGTTGGGAGTGCTCAAGGAGATGGTTCCCAAGGTCTCTCGGGTTGCCCTCCTCAGGAATCCGGCCAATCCGGCGAACGCACCCCTGTCGCGAGAGGCGGAGGCTGCGGCTCGGGCCTTGGGGGTGCGGCTTCAAACGCTGGAGGCGCGGAACCCCCAGGAGATCGACAGCGCCTTCGCGGCGATGACCAGGGAGCGGGCGGGCGCGCTCGTAGTTCTCACGGACTCCATATTCACGAATCAGCGAAGACAGATCGCAGAGCTCGCGGCGGAGAGGCGCCTGCCAGCGGTATATGGGAACACCGAGCACGCGGAGGCCGGGGGTCTTGTGGCCTATGGCGCAAACTTTCTTGACCTGGAGCGGCGCGCGGCCACCTACGTGGACAAGATCCTCAAAGGCGCCAAGCCCGCCGATCTCCCGGTCGAGCAGTCGACCAAGTTCGATCTCGTCATCAACCTCAAGACCGCCAAGGCCCTCGGGCTGACGATCCCAGACTCCCTGCTGCGGCGGGCGGATGAGGTGATCCAGTGATTTCCAGGAGAGCATTTCTCGGCAGTGTGGCGGGCGGTCTCCTCACCGCGCCGGTCGGCGCGGAGGCGCAGCAGGCGGGGAAGGTGTACCGCGTCGGTATCTTGACGAACAAGGCCTCGGACCCGGCGGAAGCTCGTCTGTGGCAAGCCTTCCGGTCAGGCCTGCGGGAGCGCGGCTGGATCGAGGGCCAGAACATTCTGATTGAGTTCCGGGCGGCCGAGGGCAACACCGCTCGGCTTCCAGAACTCGCGGCCGAACTGGTCCGGCTCAAGGTCGACCTGATCGTGGCTCGGGCCTCCATCTTCGTGCAGCCTGCGAAAGAGGCGACATCCTCGATCCCCATCGTCTTCCTGACTCATGCAGATCCAGTACGGACCGGCCACGTTGCGAGCCTTGCCAGGCCCGGCGGGAACATCACTGGACTGGCCGTCCTGATGACCGACCTCGCCCCCAAAGGGCTAGAGCTCCTGATCTCTGCCGTCCCGGTGGCCCAGCGGATCGCGGTTCTCTG
>WNGJ01007444.1_pt1 | contig 11640 bp, 18 predicted proteins | sample 5400611 | NCBI WGS metagenome assembly WNGJ01 (sample SAMN13153375, study PRJNA577476) | soil metagenome | isolation source: 40 cm soil or saprolite under Garry oak tree replicate 1 | place: USA:California | collected 2016-06-15 | reverse complement strand
GCGAAGACGGTGTTGACGACGGCGAGGCTCGTGCGGAGCTCGCTCAGGTCGGCGAGGGGGCCGGTCGATTCACCGCACCCCGCAGCGGTGAGCAGCAGCAGCCAAGTGATAGGTCTCATCAGGCTCGATCTTTACCTTCCTCTACCCCCGCCAGTCTGGACCGCGTCACAATGAGTTGGGGGAGAGGCCCCACCAAGATCTCGCTACCGCACAACCACACGGCGCGTCGCTGCCGGAGCTCCTCCTCGGAGCCAAATCCCTCAAACGAAGTAGTCGCTGACCGTGAGACCGTATTTCTGCGGGTCAGTCACTTTGGTGATGGTGCGCAGGAAGGCGCCGTGCTCATCTCGTTCGGCCAGGTTGACGAGAGACCCGGGCGATTGAAGGATTCCATCCGGCGCGGCGACCACGCGCACCAGTGGCCGGTGGATCTGGGTCGGGTCGGGATTGGCGGCGTGGACGATCCCGAGCTCATAGGTGTCGAGAATTACACAGGTTCCGACCGGGTAGATCCCGAGCAAGTTGATGAACGCCTTCACCACCACCGGATCGTGCCCGCGCCAGCGATCCTGCCACATCTCTCGCAACACCTGGTCCGGCAGGATCGGCGCCGTGCGATACGAGCGGCGGCTGGTCGCTGCGTCGAACGAGTCGACCACGGCGATGATCTTCGACAGGATCGAGAGTTGGCGCGGCCGGATCGACTTGGGGTAGCCCGTCAGATCCACCTTCATGTGATGCTCGTACGTCGGGATCATCGGCCGGTAGGGGACTTCCCCAGATCCCCGCAGCCCGAAGAGGGTGAGCACGCCGAGCCAGGGGTGGGCCACCATGAGGCGCCAGTCGTCCTCGCTGAACTTCCCTTCCTTATTCAGCACGTCGAGCGGCACGCGGGCCTTCCCGATGTCGTGAAGCAGCGCGGCCAGACCCAGGTCGCAGAGCTGGGGCTTGGTGAGGCCGAGCTTCCGGCCCAGGGCCACGGCGAAGGCGCACACGTTCACCGAATGGGTAAACGTGTATTCGTCGTAGTCGCGCAAGGTAGTGAGACCGATGAGCGATGTCTCGTCGTGCAGCACCTGGTCCACGATGCCTTGCACGACGCGCTTGACCTTCTTGATGCTCGTCGCGCGCCCCAGGCGCACGCCATTGATGACCTCCTTGGTCACCGCCACGGAACGCGCGTACGTGCGTTTCGCGGCCTCCTTTCGTCCGGCTTCATCGTGAGCGCCCGCGACAGCGTCGTGTGCGTGACGCGGCTCTACGATGATCGCGGTCACGCCGGCTTCCTGGAGTTTCCGGCCAAGCTCCACCGCGGTGTCGGCATCGGCCTTTCTGGACACATAGGAGACCAGCAGCCCCACGAGCAATTGCAGCGCCGGCCGGCCGACGGCCTCGCGGATGCGGATCGCACCGATGCCGCAGTGCCGGAACACGCCAAAGACGTGTGCGAAGAACGCGAAGCTGTTGAGCTCGAGTCGCAGGCGCGTCCCGTTCACGAAAATGAACTCGGCCTCGACCCGGACGTCGAGCTCGCCCTGCGCACTAACAATGTGCGTGCTGGTGACGACGAGGTCGTCGAGCGCCTTCTGGACTTGGGCATTCTCGATCGGGTACAGCTTGAAGGAGCGCAACGTGGTGTGAAGCGCCACGAGAAACTCACGACCGGCATGCCGCAGGTAACCCTCGACGGCCTGCTCGGTTTCCGGTGGCGGAGGCGACGGGGACTGCTCGCTCACGGCATAGCACCCAGGTAGAGCCGCTGGGCCCATCGGCACTCCGATCGTGCGTCCATCCGCCCAGGGGAAAGGTTGCGAGTTGGCCCCGGGGCCCGCCAGTGGCGCGGTTGCGCAACAGGTCGCATGAGCGTCGCCACCGGGCCCGCAACCCAACGTGCTAGACGAGAGGCAGCATCGAGCCGAAGCTTGGTGTCGAATCGCGCTCGGCGTCGGTGACGTCACGGGCGAACTGGGCCCGGGTGTTGTCCTTTAGCGTGGTGAGAAGCTTCGGGACGAGCAGAGGCGCCGGTCGGAATCGAACCGACGAATCGAGGTTTTGCAGTAAGCGTTTGGGTATCCATTCCGGTCGCGTACCGTCCGATCTCCTTGTTGTTGAGGGTCATTTGTCAGGACGCTTTTGCGTCCGCTTCGATCTGTTTGTAGGGAGTCGAGGCAATTTGGGTACAGCCTGTGTCCGGGGCCAGAGGGGTAGCTGCTCGTCCACCCGGTCGGTGGGGCTGTCGGTGATGAATGGAAGGTGAATCACCTGAGCGTCACCGGTGAGTGCAGCCAGCTTCTCAGCGATCATCGTGCGGTGGCATGAGTCCGGGGACTGTTCCGCACACAGCAGGATTGGCGCAATCCCCGCGCGCATCAGCGCCACCAGCTTCTTCATCCCCTTCTTCTCGTCCGCCAGCTTTACGGTTCCTCCTTTGAAGTTCAGGTTGCCGAGTGACCTGCCCCACCAATGGTACTCCTCAGCGAACACGGCCTTGAGGTCGCTCAAGCTCCAGCCGGGCTGTTTCGTCCATGGCTTGAGCCGCACGTCGATCACGACAGCATGAAATTCCGCTACGAAAGCCGCCAAGGTTGCGACCTGGCGGCCTCCGTAACCGAAGGTGAAGATGTTCACCCTACTCGACCTCATCGGACAACAGTTTCGCCGACCGTTTCAAGTACGTGGTCGAGCGATCGAGGCTCTCAGAGAGCTTCTGATTGGCGGATTTCGATCCGCGAATACTTTGGACGGCTACTATGGCCGACCACAGAGTTACGATTTGATTCGCCGCGTCGTGAGCGGCGGGTGACCACGGCTTCTCTGCCTTCTGCTTCTTGGCCTTCTTCGGCTGTTTCGTTTCCGTCTTTGGTGCGGGTGTCATGCTTGCTCCTGTCCCGGCAGAATAGACCAATCACCGAATCGATCGCCAGGATCATCGCTTCGGTGAGTGTGGTTTGGCTCGATGTGAATCCGTCTCATCAGTCGCAGCATCCGCCGATGAACGCGCCGTTGCCGACGCGCCCACCGACGAAGCCGGTTCTTCCGTTTGCTCACGCCTTCCCGCTGAGCAGCTGCTGGATGGCGGTTTCCTGCGAGACACGCTCGACCGCGTTGCCGAACCGTTCCGTCGAGAAGCACTCGTTGGACGGTGTGACGACTTCCTGCAGGAACCCGAGCAACAGCGACCGCTCGGGCGTGTTGGGCGCGGTGCGATTCACGATCACATCACGCGCGATTGCTAGGGAAACGCTGACCATTTTGAAACCCTCTTTCGGTTAGAGAAGTCCTGCTTCTGCAAACGACACATACCGCTGACCCGCCACGATCAGATGGTCGTAGACGGGGATATCCAGCAGCCGTCCTGCATCGATCAACTGTCTCGTAACGGATCGATCATCCGCCGATGGCGTCGGATCGCCCGATGGGTGGTTGTGGGCGATGATGATGCCCGCCGCGCCTGCGAGGATCGCCGATCTGAACACCTCGCGCGGATGGACGAGAGAACTGTTCAGGATGCCCCGACTGATCTCCTCGATTGCGCGGAGTTGCGACTGCGATCCGAGCGCGAGAACGCAGAAACTTTCGACTTCGAGGAATTGGAATTTCGGAAGGAGCAGGCGATGAACATCGGCGGGACCACGGATACGTTCGGCTGGAAAGACTTCGGTGCCAGGTTCTCGAATCAGTCGAACGAAGCACCATCGAGGCAGGTTCTTCGGAGGTCGAATCGGAGGTCGGTCGCTCATGGCGCGACTCCGTGCCGTGCCGCATACGTCGTCGCCCACTCCGACCAGACCTTCCGCGCAACTACTCTCTCGATGCTGAACGTCTTGGCCAGCAGCGGGAAGGCCCCGAACATGTTGACCGTGCCGCCATCACGGAGGTCATCGAGCCACAGAAACATCTCGTGGACTTGTTCGCTGGACAGCTGATCGACCGGCTCCGGCGTGAACATGATGAACTCACTGGGCTAAGGTGAATCATCATGTCACGAGCCGACTACCGTTCAAGAGGCAAACCAAAACAAATCGGCGCGACGGTGGGAGTGGGTAGAGAAGCGACGATCCAGCGGGGTCTAGCGGGCGTGAAGCGGTGTCGTCAGAACCTGGAAGGAGTCAGGGGAGGGGCAACCTACCAGACGGCGAAGCGCCCGTTGATAGGAATCGGGCAGCTTCACGTCCGGGGAAAATCACTTCTAGATCAGCTCGGCCTGGCCGTGATACCCGCGGGCCAACTTCGGCAGATCGGATACGTGAGCCATCGAGATGTCTTCAGCCTTCAGCAGTTTCGTCGTATCGTCCCCTGCCTTTGAAGCACGACGACCGTAGAGCACCGCTGTCAGATCGCGTTTGGCTCCGTTCTTCGCCTGAATGTCCGCCCACTTCCACACCAGCCCAGCGGCTTGAGTGAAGGATTCCTCAGCATCCGGCAACACGAGCAGGTGCTGAAAGACGTGCTCTCGTTGCTCCTTTTTCGAGCCGAGCCGAATCGCAAGATCAAAGATGCTTCTGTGCATCTTGCCAGCGATCTCGTATCGGCGCTGCACGACCTTCTTGCGCAGCGGACCGTACCCTTCGCGGAAAGCCTGGACGACCGCCCTTGTGGCTTCCCTCTTCAACCCACCTAATGGGTCTCGTGCTGCCTGTTCCTTCACGCCGCGGGCGGCGTGCGTGGGCGACACCCACTGCCCGTAGAGAGTCTCGAATTCCTTGTCCATGTCGTTCGTCAGAACAGAACGCGGCATCGTCGTGCGCATGACATTGCCACCTAGCCGCTGAATATCTGTGAGCAACGCATTCGCGAATCCCTCTGAAGGTGCGGCATCAAAGGATTGGACTCGTGATTTCACTGCCGCCTGGAACCGCTCGACAACATCGCGCCGTATTTTTGCATCACTTCTCGACTTCACCGTTGGATCGTCGAGAAAGCGAAGGATCACCTTCTGTGGGTCGTCCGCGACAGCGATCATGCCGACATTCGCCGCCTCGTCCGCAAGCTCGTTGATCATGTACCGCATGACGATGTACTGAATCTCAGTGCTAAACATCGGGCAACACCTCCATCTGCTCCTTAGGATATTTCTGGTCGAATTGCTGGACCAATCCAGCGGCTCGTCCAACCAAGACGGGCACCAGTGCTTGCACGTCGTCCAAGACTACCCCCCAGCGGGGAGGTTGGAGTTTCATGACCGCCGTGGTAACGACCTCCGCCACCAGCGCTCGAAGTTGTTTGATGAATGGCTCTAAGCTACCTCCGTTGGCGTAATTCCCGCCGGTCAGAGGATCAGTCGCAGGGAGCGTAGGCGCGGCGAGGCCAGGTAGGGACGCGGCAGACCAGTTCGGCTGACCGCCAAACGCGAAGCCGTAGTCGTATGCTGCGAATCGCTTTCCGCCATCTGCGGGATACCAGAGCAGCTGCCTGCCATCACCCCGTAGGACCAGCTGCTCGAACACGGCGAGCGCATGCAGTTCAGCCGCGTTCCCGCATTGAGCATTGATCAGAGCGCCGTCCTGAACCTTCTCCGCGTTCGCGAAACGGATCATTCCGCAACGAATTCCTGCCGAGAAAGCAGCCGGGATTCTGCTGTTCTGTCTGGGAGTGCGAAGCAGGCGCTCGTCGATCGAGACCATCACGGCCCGATTCACGGGCAGATTGAGTGTCTCGGCCAGCTGGCAGGAAAGGAACTCGTTTGCGAGAACTTTCTCTCCTTGACCGTTCTCCGGAAACTTCACCACCGCGAACCTCTCATCAGACAGCCGGAACACCTGCGCCTGCGATCCGCCGTCAAGGGCTTCGTCGCGCCATTCCACGGCCTCGATGACGGTTACGCCATTCACGAGCCTGAAATCTTGGGCTTACGTGACGCTCCGGTTAGGTCGTTTTTGCGGCACGGTAGGGCGGATTTGCGGCACACACCATCAGCCTGGACGCCCCTTCCGTCTGGGAGCGCGAAACAAGGTCCACCGTCCGCCTAGGTACACCACGAGACGAAACACCACGGCGATTATGAGCATTCCCCCAAGAACGAGCATGCCCTTTAGCCATCCGTCTGCGAGCGGCCATGCATTGAGACTCCCCAACCAGAGCGCTGCCGTCCACGTGGACACCGCGACCACCGGCACAGGGTATAGCACCAACGCCCCCCAACGTTGGAAGTCGCTGACGTAGCTCAGGAAATCCATGATGCTCGGGTGTTGATCCACGTGGTGCATCTTTAGCGCCTTGCCTCGATCTCCTAGATGCGTCTGGAGTTCAGTGAAAGCCTGATCCGCCGCCAGAAACGTGCCGAGGACCGCCAGTAACAAGACCCCCAACACGACTACCGCGCCTGCGGCGACGATTGATTTTGGGAGAATAAGCCCCAGAAATGGCGCCGTGCTCCCTGTCGTGAAGGACAAAGCAACCGTGTAAGCGGAGATGACGAACGACGTGAGGAGATAGCGAGCTTGGGCGCGGCCGACCGCCTGAAAGCGCGCGTAATACCACGAGTCCCGCACGTCAGGGACTGGGGGAACGGTCATTCTAATGGGGGGCGTTCACGACGCTGAGAATCGCCGCGCCCGCGACCAACAACGTTCCGATGGCCACTACCCATGTAGCCCACGCAAGAGTGCGATTCAGCTTCACCAGCTGCTCGGTGAGCCTGCCAGCCTGTGCATTGAACTGCGCGGTGCTGTCCGTAAGGCGCTTCACTTCTGTGGACGCGACCGCGAGACCGTCAGTGAGTTCCTGGGTGCACTTGGCGACGACGGCCATTATCGAGCGCACCTGCCCCGCGTCGCCGACCGTGGTGAGGCCCTCCACCCCGGCGAGCCACTGCTCAAGTGTCCTGTCTCGGATACTTGGTCCGGTCACTGGGCTGGCGCCTAACGGATCGCGCTTAAGCTGCGGCGCGGCGATCTGGGGCAATCGGACGATACAGGGGAAGCACGCATGACGTAGGATCGCTAAGACATGCGTTGCTACGCAACAGGAGCGACGTTCCCGGCGGGAGGCGTGGCAGGATCAGGCGGGCGGGCGAATCGTCAGCGTAAACGCCACTCAATCACTCGTTTTCTGGTGCGAGCCGATCTTCCGGTTGCCGTCTAGCGCGTCAGGCGCTCCAACTTGACCCGCACCGGCAAGTTGTCGTGCACATCCATGTGGCCGTGATCGAACCATACATTGAGGCTGGCTCTTGAGACGGCCGGGCCGCAGTCCGGTTTGGTCCGCGAGCGCACTTGCAGCACGCAGTTTACCCACGTGTTCGTCCGGTTGAGGTCCAGAACAAGCACACGAGCTGCGGGTGAGAAGTATGTCGTGTAGGCCCAGGCCACAACCACGGCGACGACTGCGAAAGCAACAAAGGTTAGAACCACCCGTTGTCTGGTCCGGCTTTCTTCCTTCAACGTTTCATCGCGTTCCCCTAGTCGAGCAAGTACGCGTTTGCGGTTGTCGTCGCCAAGTTGATCCGAAAACAGGCGCGCCAAACCTTCCTGGGGTGATCCTGGGAGCCATTGAAAGCCGCATGCCACACAGGCATTGCAAGTGATCGTTCTTGAACCTGCAGCCACGCCCGCCGCCGTACTGTCAAACAGCCATTCGGCGAGGAGGGCGGCCCCGATATCGTTCTTCTGGACGTTCACGACTTGGACCGTAGTCGCACCGCACGTCGGACAGGTAGATCGCTGGGTCGGCGGGAGTTGAAAGAGCAGGCGCGTCAGTTCGTTTTGCTCGTTAGGGCTCTTTCCCAGAAGCTCTAAGGCTTGCGTGAAGTCAACCGACGAGTTTCGTCCACCGATCATGCCGATCAACATGCCCCGATTGCCGGATGAGCGTTAGGGCGTTCTTGCTGCACGGCGGGGTGAACTTGCGGCAGACTGCGGTAGTGAGCGTGATTGTCAGGCCAGACGCCGATCGATCGCATACTGCCGACCCTTCGTCGTCAGGACAAAGGAGATTTCATCCTCCTCCTCTTCACCCTCCTGAAACACCTCAACGAGATCGAGTTCTAAGAGCCGATCACGCGCGGCTTCAATGCGCAGGTTGGTTGTCGAGAGTGATCGTTTGAGTGTGTCCTGGTACACTGGCTCGCCGTCCTCCTTCGCGATGCGCCGAAGCATCTCCCGTTCCAGTCCTGAGAGTTCGATCGTCGTTCCACTGTCTTCATCCGCTGCAGCAGCCGGGAGCGTTTTCCGTGAGCTTGAGGCGGCAGTCCCAGGCTGATCGCCCGGCAGCGAACGCCGCCTGCCCCTCGCAACCAGAAACAAGGCGGTGGTTGTGGCTGCTGCAACCAGAAGGAGGCCCCAGAGAGGCACGATGACAGCCGTGGACAGACTCGCCCACAACCATCCCAGGAACTTCCTCGCTGGCGGCCAAACCTGCCCAAGCCCAGCGAGAATGATCCCCGCTACGACCGACGCGATGACACCGTTGCGGATAGGATGCTTGTCGCTCATGCTGACTCAGCAAGGGATTCTTGGGTCGCCCTTGAGGCGCGCGCGCGTCTACTGCGTCACCGGACCGGGCGGTATGACAACCGTCCCACCACCCTCCGGGGTTTCAGAAACTGGTCCTCAGCCGCGCCCGCGCTTCCAGCTGTTGAATCACATGGCGCAGGCGATGTAGCCGCTCAGCGAGCATCCCTTTTTCAGGAGAGCCGTGAACCGGTTGGAATGTTACTAGGGTCTTGAGATCTGCAATCTCGCCTTCCGTCGCGCCAGCCTCCCGCAACGATGGCGTCAGCTTCCCTTCCCAATCGCTCAATTGCTGCCGCCATGCCGCAACTCCATCGGGAGAAAGGCCGGGCACGAACACGTTGAGCAGCGCTGTCCCTTCCTCTTTCAGGGCAATGAGCGGTGTGATGGCACCAAGCGTGGTGACGCGGACTGTGACCTCTCCTACTCGCCGCAACATACGGCGCAACATCGCGGCTGCGGCACCGGTCACGCCAACAAACAGAACAATGGGCAGCAGACTGCCGAGCCGCGCGCCGATGGAGATTGAGGGCAAGATTCCAGACAGCGCCGCGACCTGCGTCGCAATGCTCTTAATCGTCCAGACCACGAGTAAAACCACTAACAGCGCGAGTAAGGCGCTGGCGACCTTGCGGCCTCCAGGCAATCGCCCCTCGATTGCTGTCAGCATTTCTTCAAGAGAGAATTTGCCGCTGAGGTGCACGCGGCAAAAGTACGGCCAGATCGAAGGGATTGTAACACGTTAAACTGACACACCGCGCCTAATCCCAGTGCAACGGTCTCGCTCGCCGCTCCTCGCGCTCAGCTTCACGGAGGCGTGCTGCTCGCGCCTCGACTGATTCCGACTCGTCTGGCTGGGTAGTCATTCGTTCTACTGCTCGCGAAGACTGGAAGGCGGAGAGATTGAGTGGCGCTTCCGGAACCGGTTTGGGAGGACCGATCATCGCTGGCGTCGCCGGATCAACCGGGCGCTGAAGAGCGTCCTGGTAGGCTTTCTCGGCTCGTGTGCGCGCCATCAGGGCCTCGGTGCTCCCAGGCTCATAGCCCAGCGCAATCATCTCGTCCTCCTCTGCACGGTTGATACGCTGGATCATCTCCCCGATGTCAGGGCCACTGCGTACGTGGCCGGATACGTGCGTGTCGCTGCGAGTGGGGGCGAAGTAGCCATAAATCTTCGCGCGATGCTCAAGCAACGATTGATAAGCCCGAACCGCTGCCGTGTCCCCTGATCGAGCGCCCGGCGTGAGCGCCAGCAACAGATCGTCCACACGCATAAGGTCAACCGTCGCGGCATCAGCAATCGACGCCTGCTGAGTCGCGCGCCAACCCTCAAAGATTTCCGTGAGATCGGTGTTCACCGTCGCCACCGAGACGTTGAGCGACTTGGCGATTTGCGTTTGCGTCGCGCCGCCCTTGTACAGCTGAGCGACGCGCGATCTGCGTTCCTCGACTGCCGCCTTGTTCGGCCTACCCGTCACTGACCGCCGCCCGGCGTCCGGTCGTGCTCTTCGTGGATTTTCTGAATCTCCGGCCACGTGACGATCTTGCCAGGCGTCTGAACATCTTGACCACCACCCGTCGTTGTCGTTCCGACCTTCGACTTCTTGCCGCGCAGCGCCTCGGTCGCTTTGCGAACCGTGGCGAGATGCGCATTGGTTGCCTTTTGCCTTCCCATAAAACACTCCAAATTGAAGGTGAACTTCCTAACATCTCTCTCCACTTGAGGGCGGACGCGTTCGCCCGCACCCGTCACACCTCAGCCCCACGAACGGTTTCTTAGCGATCCCGTACTCACGCCACTCTGCTTTGCCGCACTTCCAGCACTGCAGGGTGAGATCGGGACGTCCACGGCCCAGCGTACTGCCCGGCTTGAGTGGTCGCGGTTTGGGCGGATCGATCCGAAACCACTCCACGATCACGCTCGCGCCGTCATGGTTGAGTTCAGTGACACCACGGCTGTTCCCGACGTGTATGACGTCATGCGCATTCGAAAGAACCTCGCGCCGTAGAGAAACAGCGCCGGTCGCCATGATCCTGGTGCCGTAACCGTAGACACCGCTGCACCGCCACCAATGGACTGCAGCTGGGCGGCATCGTAAGTGGTCCCGTCCACACTCGCCGCGGGCGTAAGTGTGCCCGTAAACGTTCCGGTGATCTGGATATAAATTTCCTCCGCAATCACGTCATCGAGATTGAGAATTGCATCCGCGTTCAACGCCGACAGGCTGACTTGTGCGTAGCTCATTCATGCTCCTTCATACTGGTTCGATGGATTATCCGGGGCCGGGGGACGAGGAGACCCCACTTACCCGCGCTATATGGCAATGCCCGAAACCCAATAAGGCGCGACCCCGGATGACCCTATGCACCACTCACCACAGCGTTTTCAGCGGGACTCCCCACGGTGCCGCTGATCGAGACAGCTCGGTGGCGAGCACGCTCTCGAAGCGCCAGACGGAGTTGATCCAAGGCGTCCCACACGACTCCGAGCCCACTTCGGTACTTCACGCCCGGAAGTACGGGGGTCTGCTCATTGAGCGCCCTATCCGCATCCCTTTCCACGTCCCGTGCAGTGCTCGCAACTGTGTGGAGAGCCTCTAGTTCCTTGAATTTTTCCATCAGCTGGTCTGCGGTTGCCATGATGACATCGCCCAGCTTCTCAGCATCCTCACCGACGACACGTTGCGTTTCATGCGCTTGCAAACGCTGCGCCCGACTCACCTCACGACTCCAGTGCGCTACCGCATCTACGTGGACTGCTCGTGCAGCATCGAGGTCGGTGAGCCTCTTCTCCGCACTCACCCATTGTTTCTGCGCCTTCTCAGCTCGCTGGTCATCCATCTCAGTGACGGCGGCTGCAAACTCGCGCTTGGACTGCTGAACCTTGGCGTCTAGCTCCCCGCGCTCACGATCCAGCACCGCGAGCCGACGCTCCGCTTCGGTGTACTTCGCGAGAGCGTCAGCCATCAGCGTCCCTTCACCCTCATAGTCAGGTTGGCGAGTCTCTCCTCCGGCTCAGCCGTGAGCTGTTTCTTCGCCTGCTCCCCGACGAGGCCCCACATCTTCATGGCATACTCAGGGCTTTTTTCCCTGATCTCTAGCCGCTTCTCCGGTGAGAGCCGCATCCAGGTCTCGGCATCGCTCGCTTCCTCGACGGCACTCAGCACATCGAGCTTCGCCTTCGTGGCTT
>WNGJ01007443.1_pt1 | contig 11641 bp, 9 predicted proteins | sample 5400611 | NCBI WGS metagenome assembly WNGJ01 (sample SAMN13153375, study PRJNA577476) | soil metagenome | isolation source: 40 cm soil or saprolite under Garry oak tree replicate 1 | place: USA:California | collected 2016-06-15 | reverse complement strand
GCCCGCGCGAGCATCCGCACGACCTCGCATCACCCGATACAAGGGAGCGGAGAGCGGTCGTCAGCTCGCTGCCGCAGTCGCACCGGCACCGGACAGCCCTGTAGCTCTTTCCGCCGGGCGCAACCTTCCGCACTTCGGCGATGATGGTGAGCTTTCCGTATTTTTCGCCGGGATTGACGGCGTACTTCACAATTCTGACGGTAACTCCCGCGCTCGCCATTCCCCGTAAGCCACGCCGATAGGGACACCGCTCCGCAAATCCGGAATGCGCGCGATCGTGATCTGGGTATCGCCTGCCGCAATAGTGTTCTCCACCTGGGTCCGGTGCAGTGCGATATGTCTTCGATGCGGCGAGGCGCTCGCAGGCCATCCCGGTAGCGGGCCGGGGCGCCGGGCCTGAACAGGTCGTTCTTCGGCGCCAGGACCGTCAGGTCCTTAAGCGAGCAGCCCTGCCCGGCGATGACCAGAGCAGACAATGGAAGGGACAACGGCTAGGGGACATGCCGCGACGCCGGGAGCGACTGCCGCAGCAGTTCGACCCGGTCACGAACCGGACGATCGAGCTGATTGACGTGCTCTGGCTCAACGGCAACTCCATTGAGGCGGCGTTCGAGGTCGAGAGCACCACATCCATCTACTCCGGGCTCTTGCGGATGAGCGACCTCCTCGCCCGTCAGCCGAATATCTCCGTGCCGCTGTTCCTCGTCGCCCCCGAGGACCGAAGGGACGAGGTCATCCGCCAGGTCAACCGGCCGACCTTCGCGACCATGAACCCGCCCCTAGTCGACGTGTGCCGGTACATCTCCTTCGAGGGGCTCCGCGACGCCCTGACCGAGGCCGAGGAGTACGTCTCGCACCTGAAGCCAACCTGGCTCCAGACCATCAGCGAATCATGCGCCCCAGACGAAGACCTCTAACGCGCGTAACGTGGGCTGTGGCCCGCGTTTGTGAGTTACTGAGGTGGAGCGCCAGGTAATCCACAAAGATGGGTCGTGCGACAAAATGAGAGCCGCTGCCGTGGACCTATACTGCATGCTCGTCATTACGAGTACGTGACCGCGCACGGATGTTACGGACAGAAGAGTTGCGCGCGGAACGCCGACTCGGCACTGGTGAGCTGTCAGGCACACACATCCCGTGCGGCGCCCATATCAGCCATTCCAGTGCGCAGCCCACTCCCTGGGGCAGCCGGTCGGATCGGCCGGGGTGTTCGCGTCGGCGAAGGTGCACCGGGACCGACAGCCCCTGCCTGCTGGCGGCGCATCAGCAGCTCGTGCAGCGCGGTAGCTGACGGCCGCAGTGCTGATCCGGTCGAACGGCTCGTCAGCGGTGGCGGGCGTACCGGCCAATGCCTGCGGATCGATGATGCCGTCGGTCGCCACCGCCCGGTCCCGGCCGGGAACGTACTCGCGTTTACCTGCCCGAGGTAGGAACCGCCGCAGTACGTCAGCGTGAGGTCGCCCACGGCGCCGCAGGACGTCCAGGTCGCGGGCATCCTCCGTGGCGGGACATCGCCGACGCGATCGGCTGCCCGTCGCGGAGCTCGCCGCGACGAGACCTTGCGTACTGGACCGCCTGGTACAACATGCTTAGCATGGGCGCATGCCGGGTGAGCCGAGAACCGGGCGCGGGCGCGCCAGCCGGGAGCGGATCGTGGAGCGGGCCGCGGACCTGTTCGCCGAGCGCGGGATCGCGGGCACCAGCGTGGACGAGGTGCTGGCCGCCGCGAAGGCGGGCAAGGGCCAGTTCTACCACTATTTCCGGAGCCGGGACGAGCTGGCGGCGGCGGCGGTCGGGTACCGCTGCGCGCAGGTGCTGGCCGGGCTGCCCCAGGCCCTCGGCGGCGTGTCGTCGCTGGCCGGGCTGGAGCAGGCGCTGGCGGGGTTCATCGCCGGGTTCGAGCAGGCGGGCATGCCGGGATGCCCGATCGGGACGCTGGCGACCGAGGTCGCCGGCCGCAACGAGGCCGCACGGCTGCGGGCCGCCGCCGGGTTCGACGCCTGGGAGCGGCTGCTGGCCGACGCGCTGGAGCGGATGCGCCAGCGCGGGGAACTGCGCGCCGCCGCGCCGCCCGGCGTGCTGGCCACGGGGCTGCTGGCCAGCATCGAGGGCGGGATGGTGCTCAGCCAGGCCCGCAAGGATATGGCGTCGCTGCGGATCGCGGTGGACACCGGGCTCGCGCAGGTACGGGCCCACCTGAGCTAGCTCTGTACTAATCGGTCCACTTCCTGTCAGCCTCAGGACTGTACTAACCCGTCCAGTCCTGGAGGCCTGTCTCGTGCCCGCCCGATCCGCTTCGCTGCTGGCCACCCGCCGCGGCAAGCTGCTGCTGCTGTGCGCGGTGCAGTTCCTCGACGTCGCCGATTCCTCGATCATGAACGTGGCCCTGCCGTCGATCCGCCGCGATCTGGGCTTCTCGGCGCAGGGCCTGCAGGGGGTGCTGTCGGGCTACCTGGTCACCTACGGCGGGCTGCTGCTGCTCGGCGGCCGCGCCGGCGACCTGCTCGGACGGCGGCGGATGCTCGCGGCCGGGACCGCGCTGTTCGCCGCCTGCTCGCTGGCCGGCGGCCTGGCCACGGGCGCGGGCATGCTGGCCGGCGCCCGGCTCGGGCAGGGCGCCGGCGCGGCGCTGATGGCGCCGGCCGGGCTGTCGATCCTGACCACGAGCTTCAACTCCGGCGACGACCGGAACCGGGCGCCCGGCGTCTGGGGCGCGATCTCCGGCCTGGCCGCGGCGGCCGGGGTGTTCCTCGGCGGCGTGCTGTCCCAGGGACCGGGATGGCGGCGGGTGCTGTTCGCCAGCCTGCCGGTCGGCGCGCTGATCCTGGCCGGCGCGTTCCGGCTGGCGCCCGGCGGGCGGCCCGCCGCCCGGCCCGCGGGTTCCGGCATCCCCGGCGCGGTCCTGGCCACCGGCGGCATGCTGCTGCTGGTCTACGCCCTGGTCCGGGCCCCGGACCAGGGCTGGGGCAGCGCCCGCACGATCACGGAGCTCGCCACCGCCGGCCGTCGCGCTCGCCGCCTTCGCCGCCACCGAACTGCGCCGCCGCGGGCCGCTGTTCCCGTTCTCCATCTTCCGCGTCCCAGGGCTGGCAGCCGCGGATGCTACCCAGATGATCGCGTTCGCCGCGTTCGTGTCGGTGTTTTACTTCCTCACTCTCTACATGCAGGATGTCGCGGGCTTCAGCCCCATCCGGAGCGGCTCGGCCTACCTTCCGGTCACCGCCGGCATCGTGGTCGCCGCCGGGATCTCCTCGAAGCTGTTCGCCCGCACCGGCACCCGCCCGGTGATCGTCGCCGGCGCGCTGATCGCCGCCGCCGGGGTCTGGTACCTGTCCCGCATCCCGGTCCGCGGCAGCTACCCCGCCAGCCTGCTCCCCGGGCTGGTGATCATGGCGATCGGGATCGGCGCCGTCCTGGTCTCCGTCACCACCGCCGCCAACGCCGGCGTCGCCGAGGACAAGGCCGGGCTCGCCGCCGGCCTGCTGAACGCCTCCCAGCAGCTGGGTACCGCCCTCGGGCTGGCGATCTTCTCCGCCACCGCCACCGCGCGCACCAGCGCGCTGCTCACCGCGCACGCCCCGCCGGCCGCCGCGCTCACCGCAGGCTCCCGTAGCGCCCTGCTGGCCTGCGCGGCCTTCCTGCTCGCCGCCGCCCTCATCGCAATGCGCGCCGCCAACACCCGCGGCGAGCCCGCCACCGAACCCAGCGGCACCCCCGCCGCCCGCGACCAGGTTCCCGCGCCGGAACTGGCCGACTGACCTCGAGATGATCAAAGTGCGGCTGGCGGCGCCGCAGCCGGCGCACTGAGCGCTCCGCGCTGGCGGCGCGATCCCACAGCCTGCACCTGGATCCCGGCCCGCCGCGACATGGCGATCGGCAGCCGCACTGCGAACACACGTGCTGCCGCGCAGCCCCTCGTCGTCCCCGAGATAGCACCGGACCCGGTGCACCATCACCCAAGTCCGCTAGCCCAGGCCAAGTGAGGAGATCAGATGAAGTACATGCTCCAAGTCCGCTTCAACGGCGCTGACACCGTGATCGGCAGGCTCCCCGCAGAAGAGCAACAGAACGTGCGCGCCGAATTCGAGGCGATTCGCCAGTCTCCGGGCGTACTCGACGGCAACCAGCTCCAAGCCGCTAGCACCGCGGCGACGGTCGGCGTGGATGGCGGACAGACGCAGGTCACCGAGGGCCCCGCCGTCGAAGCCGGAACCCAGCTCGACGGCTACTACATCTACGACGCACCAGACCTCGACGCGGCGGTCGCGCTCGCGGCACGAATCCCCGCCGCCCGGTTCGGCGGCACCGTCGAGGTGCGCCCGATGATGGAGCGCTAGCCATGACCCAGTTCCGGGCGCCCAGGGAGGGAATCCTGGTCACGCACTTCATCGTCAGCTCCGAAGTCGGCCGGGCGCGGCGCTTTACGCCGACGTGCTCGGCGGCGAGATGCTGCTCGACGCGGAGCCGTCGATCGTCGCGCTCGCGAACAGCTGGATCATCATCAACGCCGGCGGCCACCTACCGATGACAAGCCGACGGTGACGCTCGAGCCGCCGCGCGACCCCGATCACGTCAGCAGCTTCCTCAACGTCCGCGTCGCCGACATTCATGCCGTCTACCGGCAGTGGCGCGCTCGAGGGGCCGGGTTCCTGACACCGCCGACAGAACGGGGTCATGAGCTGCGCTGCTACCTGCGCGACCCAGACGGCCACCTCATCGAGGTCGGCCAGGCCACGAGGATCCCCGCGCAGGTGAACGTCCCCGGGCTTCCTCGCGCCCAGAACGGGGGCACGCCCGTCTGGCGGTTACGAAGGACGACCACCAGAAGGCACACCCGTTCCCGGCCGGGCGCGGAACGGGTCGACGATGGCTGCGGTCATGCCGCCATGGTCTCGGGCCGCTCGATGAAATCTCGCACTCGAAGCGCGCACCGGCGCGCAGCAGGGATTCTTCGGCCTCACCCACGCCGGGCCGTGGCACGGCCGGATCGGTAGCGGCCCGAACCGGCCGGACCCGAAGCACCGGTCCGGATAATGACTGGCCACGTACTCAATCCGGTCCAGCTTGGCCTCCTGGTCAGGGTCAGCGGGCTCCTCCAGGCCCGGGTCCGCTGGAAGCTGATTCCGCGGGCACGCAAGATCGGCCGCAACCGCTCCCGGCCGATCCGCACCGGCCGATCCCGGCCGCTAAATAACCGGCCAGTCCTGCGCAGGCTCCAGTGCGTGAACGGCAGGCCCCAGCTTCCCCGGCCGGGTCCTGGCCCGCCGCGACGATCATCTCGATGTCGCCGTCACTGATCAGGCGGGGACGCCCACCCGCCCACCGAGGACCCAGCGCCGCCAGCCCCTTCTGATCGAACGCGTCGATCACGTCCCGCGCCGTGTCCCCACTGGCGGCCGCCAGCCGGGCGATCGCCGACACCAGCGTGCCCGACGCCGACGCCATGATGATCATCGCCCGGCGAACCCGGACCGCCCCGTGCTTCCCCGCCGCACGATCTGCAGCAGCCGCTGGCTCAGCCATCCGTACCTCCCAGCACTCGATCCAGCCACAAGATTGAATCTGAGAGCAGGGACGCGGCGGGACACCAGACCCGGTGACCGTTCGTGGTCAGCGCACTAGTGGTCGCGTTCGAAGGCTGCCTACTCGACAGCGAGATCAGCGCAGTGCTTGCGCGAGGTACGGGACGGTCCCGCAGGCCGCTTCTATACCTGTCGTAACTCAGGGTTATAGGTCCGTCCAGCTGCCGGATTTCGCCGTGCATCCGCCAGAAGACATCGAAACCAACGCGACAGAAAACACCGATCTGCGCACTTCCATTGGACCGGACCGAAGGGACTGATCCAGTACAGATCGGATATCGCGTGTCAAACGCTACGCAACGCAAACTACAGTGCGTGACGGTCTGACGGTCATGAAGGCACGGCTGTGGCCGACCGCCCACCCGGGCCGCCTGCATGGCGGCGCGGATGACGCTGGCCGGTACAGTGCGGTCCGTGCCGGAATTGATCTCGCCGACCGTGCGGCTGCGGGACTCGTGGCTTGCTTCCCGCGAGGAGTGGGGCCGGGATGTCCACCAGGACGGGGCAACCGGCCGGCTTCCTCGCTCCGGCGATCGGCCAGCCGTATGGCGGCATCCCCGTCGCCTGGCGCAGACGTCACGGCCGGCCTGGCCAGGAAGCGCAGACTCAGGACCGTCCGACGGGACGGGCACCCGGCAGATCTCCACCTGGCCTCCACAGCGGCGTCACGTTGCCTGCATCCGGGCCGGGTGCGGTGGAGACCTGATCGTGCCTGCACTATCGGCTCGGCGAGGCGGTGCCACGGCGGGCCGAAAAGGGAGTGATCGTGAGCGGCCGGATCATGTTCCCTGCGTACCCTGGTACAGGGACCGGGACGGCGCCGTCAGATGCGGACTTGCCGCAGAAGTCCGCTGCCGGTACGTCATGAACTCGTCCGATGGGCCATCTGAGAGCGTCATGATCAGGTGCCCGTCCGGCATTGTTTCAAAAGGGTCAATCGAATTCCTCACCTTTGAGGTGCCTGCACGCGCCGCAGGGCTCCGCCAAGTCAAGCTGCCGGTGACCGGCATGGAACGCGGCCGCAACTGGTACCGGCGGGTCCTCGGCTTCGAGGTCACGCGGGATTTCGCCGACCTCGCCAAGTACATCGCCCTAGCCGGCGAGGCCGGCCAGGGAGTGGTCTGCGGATAGCCGGGCAGCCAGAGGAGCTGGGGACGTGACCTTCAAGTTCAATTCGGAGCTCTATGCGGATCCCGGCCTGGCCGAGGGCGTCGACTACGCGCGCCGCCATCGCCGCCACGAGCGGTTCGACGACACCCTGGCCCGCACGGACGACGTGCCCAAGACGACGATCCTGGCCCCGCACGGAGGCGGGATCGAGCCGGGCACCTCCGAGCTCTGCCTGGCCGTGGCCGGCTACCACCCGGCCGACCTGTCCCAGTTCCCGCCGGCCGGGGTGACCTACGACTACTGGATGTTCGAGGGCCTGCGGGATCGCGACCGCGGCAACCTCGAGCTCCATGTCACCTCGACCGGCTGCGACGACGGCGTGGCCGTCTCGCTGTGCGCGGGCTCGCTCAACGCCCTTACCCTGCACGGCTTCCTGCCGCAGCCGCCCATGTCCGAGGACGACCAGGTCGTGCTCGTCGGGGGCGGCCACCCCACCCTGCGTTGTTACCTGCGGGAGGGGCTGGGCGCAGCCGGTTTCGACGCGCAGGACGCCAGCCAGCAGGATGCCAGCCAGCGCGGGGAGCTCGACGGCGACGCTCCGTGCAACATCGTCAACCGCACCCTGCTCGGCATGGGCGCGCAACTGGAGCTCAGCAAGCCGCTGCGCGACGCGATGTTCACCGAGCACACCCGCGCGGGGCGCAAGCACACCACCACCCAGCTGTTCTGGACCTTCGTGGCGGCGTGCCGCGACGCGCTCGACCGGCTCCAAGCCGAGCAGATCGCGGTCCGGCCCGACCTCAAATGCCGGAAAGATGACCCGGGTGAAATGGGAAACGGCGGTAGATGAGCCCGGGCATTGGGTGATCAGGACCGTCGCCATCGCCGGGTTAGCCGCCAGGTCGCAGGGTGTCCCAGCCTGGCCTGGCGGTTGACATCAGCCGGATACGGGCGCACGGTTCCTTTGTGGGGGGTGGCGGTGGGACAGGGCGCGAGAATGAGGGCCCGCAGGGCCCTGGTGCGAGGTCCCCGGTGAGCCACGAGCCGCCTCAGGCCGGGCCCGGTGTCATTCTCACGCCGGACCAGCGGATCCGGGTCTTTATCTCCTCGACCCTGGAAGAGCTGGCCGATGAGCGGGCGGCCGCCCGGCGGGCCATCCAGCGGCTGCGCCTGGTGCCGGTGTGGTATGAGTCGGGTGCCCGCCCGCACCCGCCGCGCAGCATGTACCGGGCCTACCTGGCGCAAAGCCAGGTGTTCGTGGGTATCTACTGGCAGCGGTATGGCTGGGTCGCCCCGGGGATGGACATCTCGGGCCTGGAAGACGAGTACCGTCTGGCCGCGGGCAAGCCCATGCTGTTGTACCTGAAGCGTCCTGCTCCTGACCAAGAGCCACGCTTGACGAGGTTGATTGACAGCATCCGCGCGGCCGGCACCACGTCGTACCGGACCTTCGCCACGCCGAGGGAGCTGGAGCGGCTGCTGGCCGACGACCTTGCTGTCGTCCTGAGCGAGACCTTTCGCAGCGCGACGGAAGGCACCGCGGCGCCACGCCGGTCGCCAGCCGGGCCGGGCGAGCCCGGGGAGGCAGAGCTGCCGGACGGGACGGTGACCTTTGCGTTCACCGACATCGAGGGTTCCACGCGGCTGTGGGAGACCGAGCCGGCTGCCATGGCCCGGTCCCTGGTCCTGCATAACGAGACACTCCACGCCGCGTTCGGGCACTACGGCGGGGTGGTGTTCTCGACGATGGGCGACGAGATGGCGGTCGCGTTCTCCTCGGCGGCAGGGGCAGTGAGGGCGGCGCTGGAGACGCAGCGGGCCCTGCTGGCGGCGCCGTGGCCGACCGAGACCGGGGTGTTGAAGGTCCGGATGGGCCTGCACACCGATGAGGCCGTGCTCCGCGACGGCCAGTATGCCAATCGGCCGCTGAACCGCTGCGCGCGGCTGATGGCGGTCGCCCATGGCGGCCAGATCTTGATGTCGGACGCGACCGAGGCCCTGGTCCGGTCCCAGCTCCCCGACGGCGCCACCCTGCTGGACCTGGGCGAGCACCGCCTGCGCGACCTGGCCGGCCGAATGCACATCTTCCAGCTCGTCCACCCGGACTTGCCAGGCGCGTTTCCTGCGCCACGGACGCTGGATGCGTTTCCGGGGAATCTGCCGTTGCAGGTGAGCTCGTTCATCGGCCGCGCCCGCGAACTCAAGCAAACCGCGGCCGCGCTGGGCGAGGCGCGGGTGATCACCCTGATCGGTGTGGGCGGGGTGGGTAAGACCCGTCTGGCGTTGCAGATCGCCGAGCAGGTGCTGCAGCGGTTCGGTGACGGCGCGTGGCTGTGTGAACTGGCACCGATCCGCGATGCCGCCGGCGTGGACGATGCCGTCGCCGCGGTGTTCTCGGTGACTGCCCGGGGCGGCCAGAGCACCCGCGATGCCTTGGTCGAGTTCTTGCGCAACAAGGAGTTGCTGCTGGTGCTCGATAACTGTGAGCATCTGCTGGCAGGGGCCGCGGCGCTGGCCATGATCCTTGAGCGGTCGTGTGCCCGGCTGGTGATCCTGGCGACTAGCCGCGAGGGCCTCGGGATCGACGGGGAGCGGCTGGTTCCGGTGCCGCCGTTCGCGGTGCCGGGCGCCGATGCCGATCTGGAGACGATCACCGACGCGGAGGCGGTGCACCTGTTCGCGGACCGCGCGGTCGCGGTCAAGCCCGATTTCACGGTGACCGCCGAGAACGCGGCCGCGGTCGCCGCGGTGGTCCGGCGCCTGGATGGGGTGGCGCTGGCGATCGAGCTGGCGGCGGCGCGAGTGCCCGCGATGACCCCGGCCGAGCTGGCCCGGCGCCTGGACCGGCGTTTCGCGGTGCTCGCGGGTGGACGGCGGGGCGCGGTGGAACGTCACCAGACGCTGCGGGCCGCGATCGACTGGTCCTTCGAGTTGCTCACCGAGCCCGAGCAGCGGCTGCTGGGCCGGCTGGCGGTGTTCGCGGGCGGCTGCACTCTGCAGGCCGTCGAGACGGTCTGCAGTGGTGAGGGTATTGATCCCGGCGCGGTGTTCGAGCTGCTGGCGAGCCTGGTGGCGCGTTCGCTGGTGGTGGCCGAGGAATCCGGGCCCCAAAGCCGCTACCGGTTGCTGGAGACGATCCGCCACTACGGTGAGGAACGCCTCGACCAGGCCGGCGAGACCGAGCGGTGGCGGGCCCGCCACGCCGGCTACTACGCGGGCTTCCCCAGGCAGGTCCGAGAACATGACCGCGACCGGGGCGAGGTGTTCTGGGCTGTCCGGCTCAGCGCCGAGCAGGACAACCTGCTCGCGGCGTGGTCATGGGCGGTCGACACCGGCAACGTCGACACGGCATTCGCGATCCTGGCCGGCTTCGCGCCCTGCGAGGTCTGGAGCAGTTATCCGTTGCTGCTTCCGGGCGCAGCGGCCCTCCAGCTGCCCGGCGCGACTGAGCACCCGGGCTACCCACTCGCCCTCGCGGTCAGCGCAGTGCTCGCGTCGTTTCGCGCGGATGTGACCGGCGCCGAGGAGCTCTGCCGCCGGGCGGCAGACGCCAACGCGCGCCGAGATACCCCGGACTGGCGGGTCGAGGAGACCCTCTACGCCGCCCGCTCAAACATCGCGAACACTACCGGCGCGTTCGAAGACGCCGGCCGCCTGGCCGAACAGGCGGCTGGTATCGCGCGCGCCGGCGGCGACCTCGCGGACGCCTCCATTGAGCTCACCATCGCCGTAGCCGATCGCGTCTTTGTCGGCGACGCACCCGGGGCGGTCCCGCTGGCCAGCGAAGCACTCGCGCTCGCCCGCCGGATCCGCGCCCCGGCCCTCATCGCGAGCGGCTTGCTCGCCGTGGGCCTAGCCGTCGCCGACACCGACCCCGGCCAATCCCGTGCCAGCCTGCGCGAAAGCTTCGAGCTCAGCACCGCGCTCGGCTACCAGAACTCCCTCGGCCTGCTGTGGGCGACCGGGATCGCCTATCGCATCAACGACCAGGCCGCCACGCTCGAGCTCGCCCGCCGTACCATTCGCGACCTCCGGTGGGGCGGTGACCGCCTCCGGATGGGCCTCGTCCTCCACATGATCGCGGGCGCGCTCGCCACCACCCGACCCGCTTCTGCCGCGACCATTCAGGGCGCCGCCGAAGCCAACGTGATCGCGCCGCCGAGCATGAGCGCGCGGATAGCTCTGGGCGATGAACGCATGCGGGAGCTGCGCGCCCGCGGGGCGGACATGGACTGGGACCAAGCCGTCGCCTACACCATCACACAGGCCACCCAGGCCCTCAACGACCTCCGATCCGAGAGCCAACCATGAGCGAGCTGCCGACGGGCGCGGCGACCCGGGGCTGGCTCGGCTAGTTCAGGCTTCCTTAAAGGCGAGGAACGTATGGCCGTACGTCGAAGGCGCGCGCTTGTTCTTCGCCGATAGTGCCGCCGAAGGTATCGGTCCGATGGTGATGCTGGTGAAGCCCGAATCTTCGAGCATCTTCCGCCAGCCCGCACGGGGTAGCCCGCGGGCTATTCAAGCGGCCCACAGGTCGATGTCGCGCAGGGTTTCGGCTGATAGCGGGTTGCCGTTGGCGATATCAGCGAACTGAAGCGCGCCGCCCGCCATCGCCGACAGGCGTGGCTGGCCTGGCTGGCTCGCACAGACCTTACTGTTGCATTTTGCTGCTGCACCAAGATCGAAAACGGCCGGTCCCCAGTGATCGGAACCGGCCGCTGAGCTGGGTGGGCGATACTGGGATCGAACCAGTGACCTCCTCGGTGTGAATTAGGCCTGGGCCGTCGCCGGACGTGGCTGGGCGTAGCCCAGCACGCCGTTCACCTGCGAAGGCGCTGGCTCGTCGTGGCCTGACATAGCCTGGTGCCTGGCGCTGTTGGCTCCCACCTTGGCTCCCGCCAAATCCGTTAGAAGTGCTAATGTTCGATAGTTTCGAACGTGCACACGGT
>WNGJ01029496.1_pt1 | contig 11642 bp, 10 predicted proteins | sample 5400611 | NCBI WGS metagenome assembly WNGJ01 (sample SAMN13153375, study PRJNA577476) | soil metagenome | isolation source: 40 cm soil or saprolite under Garry oak tree replicate 1 | place: USA:California | collected 2016-06-15 | reverse complement strand
TGACGAATGCGAGGAGGGCGAAACGACTTTGATCTCGATAGCGAAAGAGGGTTTCAATCATCAGTTCGGCGTTTGCAGTTCGCTGAAAGATGCGGTGGGCCTGATGGGTAGGTGTGTTCAGTTTTTGACGAATCGTAGCTATGTGAAAGAGGGCATACTCCAGGGGCTAAAAGCCCTGCCTTTGTTGGTGTGGTGGGAGGCCCAAGGCTGAAGCCTTGGGTTACCTAGAAGCAAGTGCAATGGCAGCGCAAGTGCGATGGCAGACGCAAATGCAACGGTGGAAGCAAATGCAACGGTGAAGCAACGATCGGTGAGCCGCGGTTTAGTTGAAGCCGCGGCGGGTGCGGTTTTTGGCGTAGTCGTCGCGCTCGATCTCGCGTTCGCGCATCTTTTCGGCGTAGCGGCTGGCTTCGTCGGTGCGGGTTTTCTTTTCGGCTGCGGAGAAGATGCGCTCTTCGGCGCGGCTGAGACGCTTGTGGGCGTACATGCCTTCGAGAAGAAACTCGGCGGCGCTGACAGCTAGCTCGGGTTTGGATTTTGCATCGATGTCGAGAGAGGAGAGTTTTTCGAAGAGGCCCTGGATTTGCTGGAGTTCTTCGAGAGAGCCGGAGGAGGGTTGGGCGTCGTTGAGCTGCACGGTGCCGCCGAGGTTGAACCACTGCTCGATCTGCTGGGTGCTCGTGTCGGCGAAGTACTGATCGAAGACATTTGCGACACTGGTGCGGATGATCTCGCGAATGACGGTGTCGGCGCCGCGCATTTCGCCTTCGTATTCGAGCTCGATCTTGCCGCTGATGCCGGGAAGTGCGGTGTAGATGTCGCCTACTCTCGGGACGACAAGGGTTTCATCGTGGAGCAAGGCGCGGCGTTCGGCGTTGGAGATGACGAGCTCCATGGTGCTGATGGGGAGGCGCTGGGAGACGCCGCTGCGCTTGTCGACTTTTTTGTCTTCGCGGGCGGAGAAGGCGATCTGCTCGACGACCTGGCGGATGTAGTGGGGGATGTTGATGTTGTCGGAGGAGGGCCGCCCGTCTTTGCTCTTCGCACGTTTGGTCCATGCTTCCTGCGCGGTGATGGCAATGCCCTCTTCGACGTTCTCGGGGTAGTGGGTGCGGATCTCGCTGCCGATGCGGTCTTTGAGCGGAGTGACGATCTTGCCGCGAGCGGTGTAGTCCTCGGGGTTAGCGGAGAAGACGATGGCGACGTCGAGGGGGAGGCGGACGGGGTAGCCCTTAATCTGCACGTCGCCTTCCTGCATGATGTTGAAGAGCGCGACCTGGATCTTGCCGGCGAGGTCGGGAAGTTCGTTGATAGCGAAGATGCCGCGGTTGGCGCGGGGGAGCAGGCCGTAGTGCATGGTGAGCTCGGAGCCGAGGTCCTGGTTCGAGCGCGCGGCTTTGATGGGGTCGATGTCGCCGACGAGATCGGCTACGGTGACGTCGGGGGTGGCGAGTTTTTCGACGAAGCGGTCGTCGGGGGTGAGCCAGGCGATGGGCGTGTCGTCGCCCATTTTTGCGATGAGGTCGCGGCTGAACTTGGAGATGGGGGCGTAGGGGTTGTCGCGGATCTCGGAGCTGGCGACGTAGGGGCAGGCGGGATCGAGCAGCGTGGTGAGGGCGCGGAGGATGCGGGATTTGGCCTGTCCTCGGAGGCCGAGGAGGATGAAGTTGTGCTTGCTGAGGACTGCGTTGACGAGTTGCGGGATAACGGTGTCCTCGTAGCCGACGATGCCGGGGAAGAGCGGAGTTTTCGTTCTCGCGGAGTCGCGGAGTTTGGCTATGAGGTTTTCGCGGAGTTCGTCCTTGACGCTGCGGGCAAGGCGGGCTGGGGTGAATTCAGAGTTGCGAAGTGCGCCTAAGGTGGTCGGGGATGAGGTCGCCATGTCTAAGTATAGATGTTTGGCAAAGGGGAAGGGTTCGACGGAACGTGCAGCGACAAATGCGCGGCCATGGCTGGGAGAAGGGTGGGGTAGAGAAGCGGATTTCTCCACTGCGCTGCTCACGATGAGACTGTGAGCAGCTTCGGTCGAAATCACGATGCATCGATGGATAGATGGGAGGGGATGGAAGAAGACCTGACAGCGGGACTAGGTTATGAGGTCGTCGAGGAGAGTCTGCATTTCATTGGCGGCGTGAGTGTTGCCTGTGCGCTGGGCGATGGGAAGTCCTTCTTTGAGCCGGGTGATGGCTTCTTCGGTGCGGCCTAGTTTGGCGAGGGTCTGGGCGGACATCTGGTAGGCGGGGACGTAGTCGGGGTTGTGGTGGATGAGGTTGGTGAACTCGGTGAGGGCGAGGTCGGTGTTGCCCTGAGTGGTGTGCTCCATGGCGAGGCCGTAGCGGGCGAAGGCGTTGGCGGGGTCGGCGGTGAGGATCTCGGAGAGGGCGGCGATCTTGTCCATGACTTGATGGTGCGTGTTCGCGGGTGGGATTGGCAAGTTGGAGGAAGGCTTAACACGGATTTGCACGGATGACACGGATTTAGGAACAGGCAACTGCACGTGCTTTGACGCGGGTGCTCCGCTTCGCGGTGGATGACGAGTTTAGTGCGGAGGTTGCTGGGATTTAGACTTGAAGGTATGAGCGAATCGGTTGCAGAACGGAAGGTGTCGGAGTCGCAGTCGGAGCGGAGTGAGATTGTGTTGCCGGCGGACTCGAATGCGATAGGGAGTCTGTTTGGCGGGCGGTTGATGCAGTACATCGACCTGGTGGGGGCTATGGCGGCGAGCCGGCATGCGCGGGCGTTTACGGTGACGGCAAGTATGGATCATTTGGATTTTGTGGCTCCGGTGCGGGTGGGGGAGTTGCTGATCCTGAAGGCTAGTGTCAATCGGGCGTTTCGGACGTCAATGGAGGTAGGGGTTCGGGTGATGGTGGAGGATGTGAGGGAGCAACGGTTGCGGCATGTTTCTTCGGCTTATCTGACGTTTGTTGCTGTGGATCGGGAGGGGAGCCGGCTGGTGGTGCCGCGTGTTGTGCCGGAGACCGAGCATCAGAGGAGACGGTTTGAAGATGCAGGGCGGAGGAGGGAGATGCGGGGCGGAGAGACGCAGAGGAAGAAGGAGATACGGGCGTCGTTGGGGGCGGGTTGGCATGTTTGAGTGCCTGGATGTGCTGGCGGAAGACAAAGGCGAGGCGGTGGGAGACGAGAGTTTGAGGTAGAGAAGCAGATTTCTCCACTACGGCGGCAAAAGCGCCGCCTTCGGTCGAAATGACAGATATTTGGATCGAGCGAACGAGATTGAGATAAGCGAATTAGAACGAACACGGTTAGGTAAGAAGGCGGATTCGCCGAGGAGAAGGTTATGGGACATATGGGAGCAGGAGCGCCGCAGGCCGGAACCCGCACGCCGCAGGCCGGAACCGGCACGCCGCAGGGGCCGCAGCCTTTGCCGGGAGTGGCGCATGTGGTGGCGATTGGGAGTGGTAAGGGTGGAGTGGGGAAGACGACGATTGCGGTGAATCTGGCGGTTTCGCTGGGGAAGCTGGGATATAAGGTCGGGTTGATCGATGCGGATATCTATGGGCCGAATGTGCCGATGATGATGGGGGTTTCGCGGCAGCCGAATATTGTGGGCGAGAACCGTATTGAGCCGATTCTGGCGCATGGGGTGAAGTTTATTTCCGTGGGGCTGATCTCGCCGGGAGATAAGCCGATGGTGATGCGGGGGCCGATGCTGCACCAGATTATCCGGCAGTTTCTGCAGCAGGTGCAGTGGGGGGAGCTGGATTTTCTGATTGTCGATCTGCCGCCGGGGACGGGCGATGTGGTGATCTCACTGGTGCAGACGGTGCCGTTGACCGGGGCAGTTGTGATTTCGACAGGATCCGGTGTCGCGTTGCAGGATGCCCGGAAGGCGCTGGAGATGTTTCATCAGGTGAAGGTGGAGGTGATTGGCCTGGTGGAGAATATGTCGCAGATGACGCTGCCGAATGGTGAGGTGATCGACGTGTTTGGTGCGGGTGGCACGGAGCGGACGGCGGCTCAGTTTGGGCTGACGTTTCTGGGGGCGGTGGAGCTTGATCCGCAGATTCGGGAGGGTGGAGATAAGGGGCTGCCGATGTCGTTGGCAGGGCCGGATTCGAAGCTGGCTAAGGGTTTTTATGAGGTCGCGAAGAAGGTCGCGGAGAAGGCGAAGGAGATTGCGGCGAAGAGTGAGGATGTGCTGGAGATTTCATAGGCCGGTTGGAGTGCGGTTCGCGCTGGGCGCGAATGCCCACCTTGGGCGCAAAGTACGCGCCGAAGATGGAGCACCGGGCCAAAGGTAGACGACAGCAGATTCCTCCGCTTCGCTGCGGAATGACAACCAAAAGAACGGACGACGGCAAAAGATGCTGCGGAACTCTGGGTGGTTGACGGCTGGCGTAGAGTTAAGGAGGAGGGACGAATGGCGGATGCGGAGCGGGTCACGGCGCGGCAGAGAGCTATTCTGACGGCCATTATTGAAAGCTATATCGAGACGGGCGAGCCGGTGGGTTCGGGGACGATTGCGCGGCTGCAGAGCAGTGAGAGCTCGGGGCTGAGCTCGGCTACGGTGCGCAATGAGATGGCGGAGCTGGCGGAGGAGGGGTTGCTGGAGCAGCCGCATACTTCGGCGGGGCGGGTGCCTACGGCACGGGCTTTTCGAATGTACGTAGAGCAATTAAGCGGGGGCGCGCATCCGAGGATTGACGCGGCACGTTTGTCGGCGCGGTCGCGGTCGCAGATTGACCTTAGTTTTCAGGGGGTTGCGGGGACGCAGGCGGTGTTGGAACGGACGTCGCATGTGCTGGCTACGCTTTCGAGTGGCGTGGGTGTGGCGATTGCAGCGGCGGCGGAGGGAGACATGCTGGAGCATGTGCATTTTTCGCGGCTGGCGCCGGCGCGGGTGCTGGCAGTGGTGGTGACACGGAGTGGTTTGGTGAGGGATCGCGTGCTGGCGCTGGATAAAGACTTGACAGTGACGGAGTTGGAGGTTGCGGCGAATTTTCTGAACGAGAACTTCCGTGGGTGGAGTATAGAGCGGGTGCGGGCGGAGATTGCTCGTTTGGTGGAGCGGGAGCGGAGTGAGTACCAGAGGATGCTGAACTCGGTGCAGCAGCTCTGGGTGAAGGCGGTGCCGGATGCGCCGGTGCAGACGGTGTATGTGGATGGCGTGGCGAATCTCGTTGGAAGTCAAGAGGATAGGGAGCGGTTGCGGGAGGTGTTGGCGGCGCTCGAGGCGAAGCAGCGGCTGGTGGAGCTGCTGAATGCTTATATCGATGCGCGGCAGGAAAGTGTACGGGTCGTGTTTGATCTGGAGGAGCATGCGCCGGAGATGTCCGGGTTGGTGTTGATTGCGGCGCCGGCGCGGATGGGCGGGGAAACTCGTGGAACGGTTGGAGTTATTGGGCCGAAGCGGATGCATTACGAGAACACGATGAACGCTGTGAGCTACATTGCGCAGGTTTTCGACAGGATGTTGGAGCCGCGGGAGTGATTTTTTTCTGGTGACGGTGGAGGGTGGTTTTTGCAGGGGTTTTTGAGAAAAATGGTGTGCAGAACGTGGTTTTTTGCTGGTGAGTTTGTGGTGGGTTGCTGGTAAATCGTGGTGCTTTAGATGGTGTTTTTCAGGCGTTAAAAATGCGCCACTTTTCTGAAGTTTATTTTTTGATGGGTCGGGCAGGTGGGGGTAGCGGATGACTGGCAGGGAGCGATTCGCGCGATGGGCCGGGATGGTCGACAATAGAAGAGGAAATTCTATGAGGAGCGAGCGGGACCAGTTGCTGGACCGGCTCGCGCGGCTGCAGGCCGAGTTCGACAATGCGCGGAAGCGTGAGCTTAAGGAGCGGGCTGATTCGCGTGACTATGCGGTTGCGAATACGGTTGATCCGTTTCTGAGTGTGATGGATAACTTTCAGCTGGCGTTGAAGGCGGATGGCACGAAGGAGCAGCTTCGCGCGGGCGTTGAGTTGATTCTGAAGCAGATGGAGGATGCGCTGAAAGGGTTGAATGTTCAGCCGGTCGAGACGGTTGGCGCGCAGTTCGACCCTCGCATCCATGAGGCTTTGGGGAGCATCGAAACAAAGGAGTTTCCGGATCACCAGGTGCTGGAGGAGATTCGGCGGGGGTACAAGATTCGCGATAAGCTGCTGCGTCCGGCGCTGGTGAGGATTGCGGCGAATCCGGATCAGGTGGCGGATTAGTTGGGCTTGATGAAAAGGCTTAACACGGATTTGCACGGATGACACGGATTTAGAACAGACAACGGCAAAGGCAAAATGCGGGGGTTCTTTCCCATTCGACTTCGCTCAGGGGCAGAATGACAAGCTTTATGTTGATCAATGACGCGCTTTGTGTTTCGGTTGATTCGGTGATTCTCGGTTGATTCAACGACGAGCTCTTTATTTTTTGACTCGATGATTAGAGTTTGGCTGGTTTTGGTAATACGTTAGAAAGAGATTTGAGGATATGGCGACGGCAAACGTGACTAAGGTCGATTACTACGACGTGTTGAGTGTTTCGCGGGATGCGAGCGATTCGGAGCTGAAGACGGCTTATCGAAAGCTGGCGATGCAGTATCACCCGGATCGGAATCCGGGCGATGCGAGTGCCGAGGAGAAGTTCAAAGAGTGCAGCGAGGCGTATTCGGTGCTGAGCGATCCGGAGAAGCGGGCTGCGTATGACCGGTATGGGCATGCGGCGTTTCAGAATGGCGGTGGCGGCAATCCGTTTACCGGCGGCTTTGGCGGACAGGGCTTCAATGGACAAGACCTGGGGGACATCTTTGGCGATCTGTTCGGCGAGATGTTCAACATGGGCGGCAACGGCGGGCGCAAGGCTTCGCGGGTGCAGCGTGGACGCGATCTGCGGTATGACCTGACGCTGGAGTTTGAGGAAGCGGTCTTCGGCAAGGAGAAGGAGATCACGATCCGGCGGATGGAGACGTGCACGGACTGCAAGGGGTCGGGCGCGGCCAAGGGGAAGGCTGCGGTGACGTGTACGCAGTGCGGGGGGCGCGGGCAGCAGAGATTCCAGCAAGGGTTCTTTTCGGTGGCCCGGACCTGCTCGGCGTGCGGCGGTACGGGTACGCTGATTGTCGATCCTTGCACGACGTGCAGGGGCGAGACGCGGGTGGAGACGCAGCACACGATTCTGGTGAAGGTGCCGGCGGGTGTGGAGCAGGATACGCGGATTCGCTACTCGGGCGAGGGCGAGTCGGGTAAGTTTGCCGGGCCTGCGGGCGATCTGTACGTGGTGCTGAATGTGAAGGCGCACAAGTTCTTCGAGCGCGATGGCGACGATCTGCATTGCGTGATGCCGATCTCGTTTCCGCAGGCGGCGCTGGGGACGGAGCTGGAGATTCAGACGCTGGAAGGGCCGGCTTCGATCAAGGTGCCGGAGGGAACGCAGAGTGGGAAGACCGTCAAGCTGAAGGGCAAGGGCGTGCCGCATCTGAACTCGCATGGGAAGGGCGATCTGATTGTGGAGATTCGGGTGCAGACGCCTTCGAAGTTGAACAAGGCGCAGAAGGAGCTGCTGCGGCAGTTGAGTGAGACGATGGTGGTGGAGAATGTGCCGACTTCGCGTGGGCTGTTTGAGAAGGTGAAGGAGATGTTTAGTTGAGTTGTCAGTGATCCGTTCTCAGTTGTCAGTTGAAAGTGCCTGGGCTTTGGTCCGGGCATTTTGTTTTGTGAGGGAGATGCAAAGGCTGGGTGGGGAGAAAGTTTACTTCCCACCCTTCGCAAAAGACGCGAAGGATGGGGCACCCGTTTGGCCGTGGCGGGTTGAAGAAAACAGGCAACGGCAAGGACAAAAACAGGCAACGGCAAGGACAACTGCTAAGGGATGATGAGAGTGTCCTGAAGATGAGGCGTCCAATTATTTCGCTGCTGCTGCGAGTGGGCAAGAAAGCTGGCATTCCGAATAGGAGGATATTTCCCTCTCTTCCGGGCATGCATCTAAATTTGATGGCGGGAGGGATATCCAGCGGAGGTTTATTCGGAACCGTTCCACCTGGATACGGCGAGTTAGAGCGATGAGTTTTGAGCTGTGAGTTGTGGGTTGAAAGTGCCCGGACTTTGGCTTGGGCATTTTTGTTTTGTGAGGGAAATGCAAAAGCTCGCTGGGGAAGGGCATACCTTCCCCCCATCGCAAATGACGCGATGGATGGGGCTCCCGTCGCGTGATGGCCCGTGTGAGGAGAACAGGCAAGAACCAGCGCGTGGGCTGCCGAAACAGTATGGGTTGAAAAGCGGATTTCTCCGCTGCGCTGCTCACGATAAGACCGTGAGCAGCTTCGGTCGAAATGACGATTCTTTGGTTTGGGTGAAAGAGAACAGGGCAACGGCAAGAGCAACCGCAGGTTTCTTCGGCTTCGCTCAGGATAGGCTCTTCGACTTCACCTTTCGCAAAGTGCGCGAGAGGTTTCGCTCAGGATGACAGGGATTGGGTCGTCTCGAAGAGAGTGGATCGCTTAAGCAATTGCACGCCTTGGGTTGGTTTGGAGTTTATTTTGGTTTTGTCAGGGTTTGCAGGACGGATTTGTTGATCTTCAGGGCTACGCCGGAGTTGCGGTCGGCGACTTCAGTGACTTTGTACTGAGCGGCGACGCCGATGAACTGGGCGATCTCGGATGGGGTGAGCTTGTAGTCGTCGGTGAGCCACTGGGCCATGTTGCTGGTGGCGTCGCGGAAGGCGTCGTCGAGGGAGCCGGAGTAGCCGAGGGCGATGATGGTTTGTGGGGTTTCGACGCGGACCGAGGAGAGGCGCTTGCCGGGGATGAGGTCGACGGTGAACTGGACGTCCATGGAGGTCTCGAGGGCGTTGCCGTTGATCTCGCCGTCGCCCTGGATCGCGTGGCCGTCGCCGACGTAGAGGAGCGCGCCGGGGTTGGAGACGGGCAGGTAGATGGTGGCTCCTTCGGCGATTTCGTTGAAGTCGAGGTTGCCACCCCAGTTGCCGGAGTCGCCTGTGGGTGGCGGCGCGCCTGCGGGTCCGGTGGCGGTGGCGATGCAGCCGAGCATGGGGTGTAGGGGGACGGCGAGGGTCTTGAGGTGATCGGACGCCGGGTCAGGGGTTGCGGTGTTGTTGGCCAGGTCGAGGTGCCAGCGGATGGATTTGTTGTTGTCGCGAGTCTTGATGGCCAGGTCGGGCGAGAGGGCGGATTGGACGATGCCGTCGTCGCTGCCAGCCCAGTCGCGATTCAGACGCAGACGGTCGACGTGGACGACGAGGGTGTCGCCGGGCATGGCTCCCTGGATGTAGAAGGGGCCGGTCTCCGGATTGCCGCCGGCGGAGCGCTTGACGCTGTGTTCGTCGCTGCCTCCGGCGTCGACGGTGGTGGTGTGGACGGTGTCTCCGGGGGCGATGGTGAGCACGGGCTTGTTGAAGGGAGAGAACTGCCGGTAGAAGACGGTGGGGGCGAACTCGTGGTGTTGAGGGCTGGAGCGCTGGAGTGGCGGGACAGGGGTTGCGGTGAAATGGAAGACGGTGGGCGAGTCGTTGGGGTTAGTGAAGGTGAGGGTTCCGGTGAAGGTGTTGGATTGAACGGTGGCGTCGAAGGTGGAGGTGCCGCCGTCGGATGATGTGCCGGTGAGGGCTAGATGGGAGCCGCTTACGCTGCCTTTGAGTTGGGTGCCGTTGAGGGTGCCGGTTAGTTGCTCGGGCTTCTGGTCTGTCTTTTGCTCCAGGTCGAGGCGGAAGTAGCGGGTGGTGCCGAAGAAGTCGGAGGTGATGAGCCAGCGGCCGGTGAGGGGCTGGATGTGGGCTCCCTATGATCTGGAAATGTTGCGATGGGATCGCTTGTCCACGATAACAGGGAGGCTTTGGGTCGGTTATTAAATGGGATGAAGTGCGTTGGGGATGCGGTGAGATGTTTTTCAAGCGAGGTGAGTGCTGGCGATGGCGATGGCGGCGATAGCGGCGGTTTCGGCGCGGAGGATGCGTGGGCCCAGGGTTACGGGTTGCCATTGGTGTTGGGTGAAGAGGGAGATCTCTTCGGGGGTCCAGCCGCCTTCGGGGCCTATGGCTATGGCGTGGGTGATTCGAGAACCGACCTCCAAAGGCCCGGACGTGGAGCACCCGCTGTCGGTGACGGGCGAAGAGTTTACATCCCACCCTTCGCGATAAGACTGCGAAGGATGGGGCACCCGGTCGGTTGTGCCTGGTCCAAAGATTTCTTGATCGCTTGTGCCCGGTTGGGAGCTTTCGAGGGCGTTGGTGAGGGTGAGGGTTTGTTCGGTTTCGCTGCGGCCTGGGCCAGGTGCTTTTCGGTGCGGCGGGCGAGGATGGGGGTGATGCGGGCGATGCCTAATTCGGTGGCCTTTTCGATGGCCCACTCCATGTGATCGAACTTGAAGACGGCGAGGAGGAGATGGAGGGGGAGGGCGGCGTCGGAGGAGAGCTCTTCGTAGAGGGTGAAGTCGACTTGTTTTTCGGAGACTCTAGTGATTTCGGCGCGATGGAGGAAGCCGTTGGCGACGATGTCGTAGATCTGGCCGGGTTCGGCGCGGAGGACGCGGGTTAGATGGATGGCCTGGTCGCCGGTGAGGGAGGCGGTGGTGGCGGTCCAGGAGTCGGCTATGAAGCGACGGCGGGTCATGCCTCTGAGTTTAGTTTGTGGGCGAGGCGGCTGGGCTGGGCGTGTGTGCGGAGGTGGTGCTGGAGGCGGCTTCGCTGCCGCGGCCGATCAGGACTTCCTGCTGGCCCTGATGGTAGAGATCGACGTTGAGAACGGCGGTGCGGCGATGGTCCCAGACCTCTTTGGTGACGGGAAAGTGGAGGAGGATCATGCCTTCGGCGGATTGGCCGGGACTGATCATGGTGTCGCGGAGGAGAGGTTCGGAAGCGAGTGGCTTGAGGCCGGGGAAAGAGGTGTAGACGTTGTCGAGGTCGAGCTTTTCGACGGCGCTGGTGGTGATCTCTTCGCCTTCTGCGGTGGTGAGTGTGGCCGTGAAGTCCTTGAGGAAGAGCGGGAGGCGGAGGCGGTCGTCGATACGCAGCGTGGTGAGAACGTAGAGGGCGTCTTCCGCGCGCTGGTTGGCGACGACGATGGAGTCGGATTTGAAGATGGTGTGGGTGGGGTAGACGGTGGTGCGGGTGATGGTGAGGTCTGCGGTTCGGTGCGGGGTGAAGCGGAGGAGTAGGGCGAGGACGATCCCTAGAATCAGGAACGCGAGGAGCACCGGTGCCAGCAGGTTGCGTCGAGCGGGTTGAGCAAACTTGAGGTCAGACACTGGGATGAGCATAGCAAGGTGGAAGCGGTTTCAGGAAGGCCAAAAGAAGTGAAACTGCAATAAGTTTTGTGACGGAGCCTTCGTAAGCGCTGACGTATGTGGTTATAGGGCTGGGAGCGGGAGTGGTTGGAGCTTTGGGCGGTGGAAAGCGGCGCCATTGGGTTATTTAGTTTTTGTGGACGGCGTACTCCTCGAGCAGGACGGTGATGAGGGCGGCGGTGGGGACAGAGACGAGAGCTCCGACGACGCCGGCAAGTGCGGTTCCCAGGAGCAAGGCGACGAGGACAGTGAGGCCCATGAGGTTGACGCTGGAACGCATGATGCGCGGGATGAGGATGGCGTTTTCGACGTTGACGTAGATGAGGTAGAAGATGAGGACGCCGGACATCTTGGTCCAGGAGTCGAGTGCGGCGACGAGGGCGACGAGGGTGATGGTGATGACGCCGCCGG
>WNGJ01007441.1_pt1 | contig 11642 bp, 15 predicted proteins | sample 5400611 | NCBI WGS metagenome assembly WNGJ01 (sample SAMN13153375, study PRJNA577476) | soil metagenome | isolation source: 40 cm soil or saprolite under Garry oak tree replicate 1 | place: USA:California | collected 2016-06-15 | reverse complement strand
CCGGTGTGCAACTGGTCAAGGGTCAATGGCGGTACAGCGACACCAGAGTCGAGGAAATTGATTTTGTCGAAGTTGGCCCCGACCTGGGGCCATCCGGCGCACCCAACCGCACCTACGACGTTTTGCCCCATGCCGAGAATATTGACTTTGACGACTCCGGCTGGAATGTGCTGCCACCTGCAGATACTGAACGCCGCCTCAGCAACGGGCGTGTGTGCTTCAACTGGTATCGCATTAAGTAACGATACCTGAAAAAGTCGGTGATTTTGACCCCATCGGCTCGACACGGAGCCAGAACATCTGAATATGGTGTTTGGCGCGCACTTGCACATCACCGGGCTGAAAGCCCCCGAAGGCGGCATGGGCATTGAGTACCTCAACTACCTATCGCCGCCGGGTGGCCGTTCGATGCCAGTGAATACCCGTCCTAACGACCTCTGGTACTGGCAGGTTCAAGATTAGCAGCGCGTTTGAGCGCACGAAACTGTAGTACTTTGACGTTTCCCACAGTTACCCCCATCCTTAAAGCAGTAGCTTTTATCGAAAGTTTGAGGAGAAAACGACAGAGCAAGACCTCTCGATACTGCTCTGGCAAGGCTTGAAGGATATGCCGTATTCGATCTGCTGCGCTGCCCCTTGCTACGGTCGGCTCTTCTGCACTGGGGCCCTCCCAGCCAGCATCCAATAACTCATCTAGTGAACTCATGGGGAGACGATAATGAGTTCGCCAGTAGTCTGCCATTGTTGTGCGTGCAATGAGAAATAGCCATTTTTGCATCCTGAGCCGGCTGCGCTCGTGATCAATGTTGCTGACTGCTTTGAGAAAAACGTGTGAGGTCAGATCCTCGGCCTCTTCTCTGTTGCCGACCTTGTGATACATATAGCGATAGATCAGGCCAAAATTCTCCTGATAAAATGTTTGGAATTCCTGCTTATCCGTAGGAACTTCTCTGCTATTCAGCAGAGGCGACAGAGTTGACATAGGTATTTCACTACTTTCTTTCCACCAGTGGTCCAGGGCATGTTTCCTTTTCATGACTGGTTCAGCTAGATGCGCTCACTCGTCGTAATGACTGTTTATGGCAGAAAACCAGAGTAGTTACGCATGACCATGTAGGCATCAAGCTGCCTGACTGTGTCCAGCACCACGCCGACCACACGTGCGACAAATGGCAGGAGTGCCACAAGGCCGAGGAATAGTGCACCACACAGCGTGATGCGATTGAGAATAGCGCTCAAGTATTTGCGCGTGGGTTCACCTGGTCGATATCCCGGAATAAATGTTCCTTGCTTCTGCAGGTTCTCAGGGATGTTCTGCTGGTGCCAGACGACATAAGCATAGAAGTAGGTAAAGATCACCACCAGGGCAAAGTAGCTGAACCAGTAGTACCACAATGTCGTATTGGCAAGATAGGTGCCAGTCCATACTGCAGCGCTCGATAGCCACTTGATTTGAGTTCCTATGAGATATTGTGAGAGGAGCGCTGGGAAGATCAACATGGACTGCGCGAAGATGAGCGGGATCATACCTGAGCTATTCACCTGCATGGGTATGTAGGTGGTTTGGGTGGAGCCAGCCAGCATCCCATGTCCTACCATGCGCTTTGTCGGATGTTTCACCGGCACACGTCGCTGTGCCTGGTAGATGAAGACAATACCCAGGATCGTTAGCAGGCCGATGAACAGGAAGACGGCGATACTGACGAAGCCACCATTATTGCCTCCTGTAGATGAGTTAGCCAGGATTCCCTGTTGTATCAGTTGAGGAATACGGCTCACGATTCCTGCAAAAATAATCAAAGAGATACCGTTGCCGATACCATGCTCGGTGATCAATTCACCGAACCAGACCAGTAGCATCGTGCCAGCGGTCAATGACAGCAGGATAGAGAGTGTTTCCAGCCAGTTCGGACCAAAGAGACTAAAGGTATTGGCATCGAGAACACCCACGCGTACAAAGATCGCTGCCTGCCCCAAAGCTTGCAAGAAGGCCAGTGGTACAGTAATGATACGTGTGATTTGACTGAAGCGCAGGCGTCCAATTTCGCCCTGCATCGATAGGTTATGCAACGCTGGAATGATTGGTTGCAAGAGTTGCATTACAATCGTAGCTGTAATATAGGGAACGAGTCCCAGGGCAGCGACAGAAAATGTTTGCAGGGATCCACCCGAGAACACGTCAAACAGGACGAGCAATTGACCCAGGTTTCTATTCTGGCCACTCCCGAAAAGATGAGCCAGGTTGACCTGTTCCTGGGGGGACAAAGATACAGTAATATAGGCGAGTACGCGAGTGACCAGCAGCAAACCTAATGTGAAGAGAATCTTGTTGCGTAGATCAGGAATAGTCCAGATACTGCGCAGCCGGTTCCATATGAAAGACCATTTCGTGTCCATGGTTGCTTTGTTCCTTCTTCGTGTATACTGCGAATAGCATTGCTTTCCTCTAAGCAAGTGGAGACTCGTAGATGGTGTAGTTCGAGAATACCCCGGTGCTACTCGCCACAACAGTAGATATAGCTCAAAGCAGAGCAGCAGCACATCGACAGAATCGTGTAATTCCTTCTCTTGTGGCTCCGGGATGCTTCATAGACGGAATTACCTAGTTGCTTTGATCGTGTGAGCTTTCACTGCTGGAGAGCATGAGGAAGTAAGCAGATATCGATGCTCATCAGATGCACAAGTTCATAGAGGACCTGATCGTGAAAAATGAATGTCCACCTCTAACAAGTAGCATGTAACCTCGTACGAATCTACTTGTGCAAGAACACTACGACACAGTATCAGTCACTCGAAGGCCCTGGCATCGAGCGATAAGAACGCCCAGATCAGCCACTATGCTACTGACCAGGTAATACTATGCTCCCAGAAAGTAGACGAAGCCGTAGCCATATAACCAGGGAAAGGAGAGAAAGCGTTGTCGAACAAAGAAAAGAGGTCCTTTCCCCTTGAAGAAAAGATTGAGGAGCACAAAACGTTCCTTCGTGACTTTCAGTGTCTTGTAGGCCCTGAATGCTTAGAGAAGCTTGGTGGTCTTGCTACTATTGACCAGCAGCTAATCATGATAGATGCGCTTGTCACGACTGCGCAAGTTGAGTTGCAACAGAACTATAACGCTAAGACGCTGGCTCGCTACCTCTACGCGGTTTTTGTCACCGTCCGTGACAACCGCCTGACTACTGATCCCAGGGTTTTGGCGGTAGAAGCTGAATATCAGCGCCGAGGTGGAACTCATCTCAATGATAAACATAATGTTCTGTTATTCACCACTGGCAGCTTTTATGAGCATATTAGCGGTAGGGAATTGTCTACTGCCTGTAGATAGCATATACCTGGAATTAACTAGCTGGAGATAGAATTATGCGGCTGAATACTCATCCTGAGAACCTCATTGATAAGCTCCTGCTTTCAGAGGCAGAGTCACCAATCTGGCTGCATCGTAGAGGGAATATTCAGTAGCATAATGGCCGGTTTGGGCATGCTTGTAGCCCAAAACCAGGGGCGTCTATTGAATGATGCTGTATAGTATCGTTCTTTCACCAACAGATTCGCATCGGGCTACAGTATGCTCGTTATAAGGAAGCGCAGAGATCTGCTGGTACTGGTTTGTTCTGACGAGCACACCTGGCCCGAGCATCTCGTCATCGGTGCCAGTTCTGAGTAACCCTCCCCGAATATCTCTTTAGAGAGGACATACAATGGCTCCTTTGCGCTAGACAACCACTCGGCTCTTGCTCCCCTTCAAAGACCATGACAAGAAAAGAGAGAACAGGCTCTTCCCTTTTTCTCCTCTCTTTTCATTGAGAAGCATCTGGGGTATTTCTACTTCAAAGGCATAGCAACAATTCAGAAGGATTCAATTTTATATGGAAACCATAACGCATCAGCCTCGTGTGACTGAACTCCCGTCGGATCGCACAGCGAGCGTCGTCGAAGAGTTTGAGCAGCCGCGCTATTCGCGGCGAGATACCCTTCTCACGATGTTCGGCGTACTGATGGTGATGTTACTCGGCTCGCTTGACCAGACGATTGTCGCGACGGCTCTGCCGCACGTGATCGCCGATCTCCATGGCTTTAATCAATATACCTGGGTTTCAACCGCCTACTTGCTGACATCTACTGTGACGGTGCCGATCTACGGCAAGCTGTCCGACCTGTTCGGGCGCAAACCCATTTTTCTGTTTGGCATCGTCCTCTTCCTGGTTGGGTCAGCGCTTTCTGGCGCGTCACAGTCGATGAACCAGTTGATTGCCTTCCGTGCGTTCCAGGGGCTTGGCACGGGTGCGCTGACACCCATCGCCATAGCAGTGGTTGGTGATCTCTTTACACCGCGTGAACGCGGCAAGTGGCAGGGGGTGACCGGAGCTGTCTTTGGGCTTTCAGCCATTATTGGTCCGGCGCTGGGCGGATGGATTACACAATACTCATCCTGGCGCTGGGTTTTTTATGTGAATCTGCCTGTTGGTATTCTGGCGTTGCTGGTGCTCATCTTCCTCATGCCGACGCTGCGCGGGAAAGCACAAAAGGTGTCGATTGACTCTATCGGAGTGGCGTTGCTGGTCGCGGGTACGGTGCCATTGCTGTTGGGCTTCACCTTTGCAGGCTCACAATACGCGTGGCTTTCGCCACAAATTATCGGTCTGTTGGCAGGTTCGCTGATCATGGGAGCGGCCTTTGTGATCTATGAAGCGTGGTTGGAGCGGCATGATGGGCAACCAATCATTGCGCCGAGTCTGTTTAAGAATAGCATCTTCGCTGTCTCGACACTGGTCACCTTCATCTTTGGCATGGGGTTATTCGGTGCCATTTTCTTCATTCCCTTGTACGTGCAGGGTGTCGTTGGCTCATCTGCCACCAACAGCGGCCTGGTCCTGACGCCCTTGACGCTGACCCTGGTTGTTGGCAGTATCGTTTCCGGGCAACTGGTCTCGCGTCTAGGCAAATACAAGTGGCTTGCTATTACCGGTATGCTCGCCAGCGTTGGTGGCATGTTGCTGCTGGTGCGCCTGGATGTCAACTCTGACAACACCGATGTCTTGTTGGCCCTACTCGTGTTCGGTCTAGGCATGGGCTTTGGCATGTCGCTGTACACCCTGATCGTGCAGAATGCCATTCCGAACAAGATTGGCCAGGCCACTGCTGCGCTGACCTTCTTCCGTTCCATCGGTGGAACCATCGCGTTGGCAGCTATGGGATCAGTATTGAACTCTGCCTATCTGCCCGCGTTTAACAACGCGCTACCACATGCGATCAAACGACTCGCGACAGTGCAGCCCAAGGTGGCGCAGTTCCTGGGAATCTTCCACAACCCGCAGGTATTGCTCCAACCAGATGTAGAGGTGCAGTTACTGACGCAAGCCACGCATCAAGGTGCTGCGGCAGTGACGATGTTCAATCAAGTCATTGAGTCCGTGAAGGTCGGCTTGTCTGCAGGTATCCATGATGTCTTCCTCATAACCATGGTGATCATCGTAGTTGGTACCATTGCCGTATTCTTCCTCAAAGAGATTCCTCTGCGCGGCGGACGACAGAAAGCTTCTGAGGCTCCTGCCGAGGAAACTCCGGAAGCTGAAAGTAAGCCGGCAGCGATAATCTAAGCTGTTGAAGAGCAGCGTCAAGAACGGGAAGTGCCTCCCCATCAGGCCACAGCGTTGCCTCTGATCTCCTTTCTGTCGCGTTGCGTTGCTCGTTGTTTTCCTGAACCATCAATGGAGCATGGCTTTGGCTAAGATCCGCCACTCTTGGATCGGGGAAGCCCCCGGCTCGCTCCCGAGCACCTGGATGCAGACATAGTCAGCACCAGCCTCAAAATGCGCATGGAGCTTTGCAAGCACGTCGTCCATGTGACCCCATGCTACAAGTGCGTCCACAAGACGATTGCTTCCCCCCGCAGCAAAATCGTCGTCAGTGAAGCCGAGCCGCCGGAATTTCGCCAGATGAGCAGGCAACCGAAGATAAGTCTCAAGATGAACGCGAGCGATTCGTCTCGCCTTTTGTGGGTCAGTTTCAAGCACGACAGCGTGTTCGACAGCAAGTAATGCCTCGGGGCCAAGCAGTTGACGTGCGTCGGCCGTGTGTTGTGCGGTCACTTTGTACGTATGTGCTCCTGCACTGCGCTCCGCAGCGAGTTGCAACATCGCCGGACCATATGCAGCAAGCACCCGCACGGGCTGGAACGCTGGTTTGGGAGTCACCAGTGCAATCCCATCCATCCCATCAAGATAGGTTCGCATGACCTCAAGCTGGCTGACACCTCCGAGTCCAAGCCCCAAGAGATGCCGACCCGGATACGTCTCTGCTAATGTCTGCTGTGCAGCAACCATCGCTCGCGGCGTGCGCTCTGCAATGCGAGCAACACCGTTAGCAACCACCATGCGGTTGGTGGCTGCCAACAACACTGCTGCATGGGTCAAGGCTTCTCGACCAGCGACTTCGGGAATCCAAATGGCTCCGTATCCAAGCGCTTCCAGCTCTGCTACTTCCTCGCGCACCTGTGCCATCGGTTGCCGGTCGAAGTCGAAGGTCCAAATACCGACTTTTCCAAGTATGATGTCCATCTACTCCTCCTTATGAATAGACCCTTCCCTACTTCTTGTGGCAGGATCTCTTTTGTACTAATCTGTGGAGAGTCTGAGCTCGTGACGATAGTCCGCTCAAACTGTCGTTCGTGTGTCCATTTAAAGACGTAGAGCAGGCGAGCACCAAGGTCTGCTCCCTGTTGTGGAAAGGACCGCATGTGATGTACATATCTTCTTTCCTCAACGCGAGGGCAAGAACAAGGCGAGCAGCGCGAACTGCCCGAGAACCATGCCCGGTTACCTGACTCGCTCCACCTGCGCGTTGATCGCCTGACCGTGCTTGAAGCAGCAACACGTTGTCAGCCGTTCCGTGAGGCTGCCCAGAAGTGGATGCACGATCGTGCATGAGTCATTACCTCCCTTGCCCTGGTCAATCTGATCCGCATTCACCTCAGATGTCTGCTCTTCCCCTGTGACACTCGAGAACACAAGGAAACCGTTTTTGGCAAATACCTCCGCCACCAGCACGTTGTTCCCCAGCACGAAGCCCCGGTCGCTTCTGTCCGTATGTAGCACGTTGGTCATATGTCCTCCTTCATGGAACGATTCCGATCTCCTTTGGAAGCGGCAGCGCGAAGATTATCTTCCGTGAAATGTGTAACATAGTTTTCCCTTAAATCCTTTTTTGGCAAAAACGTACCAGGGTCAACGCTTCGAAACCTGAAAAGCGTACACTTGGTTACTGTACACTTTTCAGGTGTAGATGCGCTGATTCCTTCGTGATGAAGTTAGTTAACTTACTAAAAACGATACTAAAAAAACGATATGTCCCCTAGAGAGTGCGAATCCACATTTCCAGTCGCTGCAGTTTGCGCTCCAATAGCTCAGGAGAACGAAAACTCGCCGTCAGGACGTAGGTTCCTTGCAGCGACGAGATCAGGTCAATTGCCAGGTCCCTGGCCACCGGTTCAGTCTTGCCGAGCAAAAGGAATTGTGTTTCCGCCCAGTCCGGGTAGACCTGAAAGATCTGGGCAGCCACGTGGGCAAGTTGACTCTCTTCCTTGTCGAGCTCTTGACAGAGGCTGCCATGGGGACAGCCATACCGTGCCAGCACGTTCCCTTCATCTCGCACAGTCGCCAGCAATGCTAGCAAACGCTGACGCGAATCGGACAAATGCTCCCATCGTGCCAACAACGACTGCAGTTCCTGCACATGTGCCTGGATAACAGCATCTACCAGGGCATCCTTGGTGCGGAAATGATAGTAGACGTTGCCTAAGAGCACCTTGGCCCGCGCGGCAATATCCGCCAGGGTCGTGCCTGTCACCCCTTGTTGATAGAACAGGGTTTTGGCCGCCTCAATCAGGCGGTCGCGCTTGAGCATAGTCGTCATCGAGGGTCTCCGGCTGTAAGCTAGTCGGCTAACTTATAATGGCCGCGAAGGAGTTTGCCCCCTCGTTCCCGAAGCATTCACCTGCTTGCTCTCGCTGTTCACAGGGGAAAGCGTCTGCTCTTCTGAACGGCTAGCAAGTTGGGTGCGCTGAGCCCGTTTCGCCTCATGCCTGACCGCATCCCTGGCCGCAACCGTGATTGCAGCGGAAGCCAGCACGATGTCCTTCAGCAGGAACTGTCCCGTCAGGTTGAGGATGGGGAAGCCTGTTACTGCTGGCGCAATCACGAAAATGGTCAGCGTCCCGGCAAACAGCACCAGGGCCAACAGAGCGACATAGCGCACCCAAAGACCAGCGATAAGCAGCACGCCAGCAATGACTTCAAGCGCGCCGAGAACATAGACGAACGTGCTGTAGGCCAGGAAAGGAAGCGACAGCGAGAGCAATACAACGATAGAATGGGGATTTTGAAGATGCAGGGATCCAATCCAGAGCAGGACCAGGCCCAGGCTGATGCGCAAGAGCGGCCCCGCGAGCCGCTCGGCGAAACTGAACAACGTCTTCATCAGAAGACCTCCTTTTTTGGGTATCTGGGAGCTCCCTCGTGAGGAGTGAAAAAGCAGCTGATCAGCGGTAAACATGGAGAACCAGGTACTGCTACGCAGTCCTATCAGCGACAGAGCAAATATTCATCATGAATACCTGCATCCGCTTCATAAGTCGTTTCACATGCTTCACGTTGCTGGCCGTCCACTTCCTCTGGGAACCCCAGTAGTGTTTTGACACTACTAGATTCGGCGGAGGTTACATCCTATCCTTTGCTCCTCCACCTGTCAGCAGGGGTTCAGATCACTTGTGAGATTGCTGAGGTGCCATGCGAGAGCAAGGGCACATGGCTTTTTAAGCAGCTTCAAATCCTTCTTATGATGATTGCTGGCTATCTCTTTTGGCCATATAGCGTTGGGCCGAGCTAGCTCGATCTAAACATGCAAGACTGCACCAACGACGGGTCGCACTTTTCGTCATGTCGTAGTAGAGCAAAATACATCGCTCATTTTCACACTTATGCAGGCGTTTGTCCTGTGCTGGCTACTTGCAGTATCCGTCGGTCAAATGAGGCCTTTGAGAACACCTCATGACATCTCTCGCGCTTTGCCGATTCCCCAGAGTACGTGGAAAATCGAGCGTATTCACCTGCTCCTCTTCACAAAGGGGTAACGTACACTGTGCCTAGGATTCTCCCCTTCATCACGCGTTTGACAAGCTTTTGCCTTCAGTCGTTCCACCACCGTTTCGTCGACTGGACCAACCCATCCACCACCGCTCTCATCTTGGGAACGCTGACTGACCTTCCCAGAAGTACGTCCCAACTGATGGCAGAAAATGCGCTCCTGCGCCAGCAGTTGAGTATCCTGCGCCGACAGGTCAAACGACCTGCTTGTACGAGAACCGATCGCATGCTTCTGGTGCTACTGGCACGAATGGCTCGAACAGGGAAGCAAGCGCTTTTCATCATCCAGCCAGAGACGCTCTTGCGGTGGCATCGCCAGGGATTCAAGCTGTACTGGAAATACACGTCCAGAGCAGCATCTGCCAACCCACAGATCTCCGCAGAAACCGTGGCTTTCATCAAGGAAATGGCAGTGCAGAATCGCCTTTGGGGAGTTGAGCGTCTTCGTGGTGCATTCTTCAAGCTGGGCATGCAGGTCTCTACACGTACCATGCAAAAGTAGATGAGGCATGCGCGCACACCGCGACGAGTAGGGCAGAACTGGCTACCTTCCTGCGGAACCATGCCAAAGACCTGTGGGCGTGTGATTGCTTGCAGGTGACAGACCTCTTCGTTCGATCGCTGTTTGCCTTCTTCATTCTCGCTAGGCACTCTCGTAAAGTCATCCATGTGGGTGTCACATGTTCTCCTCCCGACGCCTGGACCGCCCGTACCGCTGCGGGAGGCGACTCCTTAGGGACAAGCGCCGAACTCTCTCATGCGTGATCGTGATAACAAGTTTGGACCCCATTTCGCGCGCGTGGCAGCAACCAGCGGCATCAAGATGCTCACCACGCCTTCCCACCATGCACCGCGAGCCAATGCGATCTGTGAGCGGTTGCTGGGGAGTGTGCGGCGAGCGTGTCTCGATCACCTTTTCCTCCTGCAGGAGAAGCAGCTGGACCGTGTCCTTCACGCCTCTGTCCAGTACTGCAATCGAGCCAGGCCGCAGCAAGGCATCAAACAACAGCTCCCAGAACAGTTTGGTGAGCCTGCTCTACCCGATCACGATGGGGGCAAGATCCACTCCTTCCCAGTCCTGGGTGGGTGACACCACAATGATCGCCGAAGTGCTTGAGCTCTGACGTGTGTGCGCAGAAGCGGATGGTGCCGTTGGGGGAGTGCGCTTCATCTGGGAAGTCGCAGAACGTCGGTCCTTTTTTGCCTTTTTTCTCAGATGAATGCAACACACAAGAGGTGTGTGCCCTTCCTTCTTAAGAACGCTTCACGCTACAAGGTGAAAGATTTTAGGATGACTACGCTCTACTCGCATGAGAAGCATGCAAGGAGGAGGTTACTGAAGAGATCAAACTCTCCATTTTTTCGGCAGATGCTTCACGTAGCCAGCACACCTCTTTGCCTTCCCTTACCTACAAGTATTTCATACACCCTCTTAACTCGACTTTGTACATTTCCAACTTACTACCAGACGGCCAAAGAGAACCGCTCAAGAGTAGAGCGGGGCACTAAAACCACATCAGGATCAGTGGGTGATGTGGGAAAAGTCTCCTGGCCCCACAGATGCCGCCTGACGCGAGCGAGCACGTCACGAAAGGTGGCGGTCTGCTTGCGATACCAGGCGGCTTGCGCCACTGGAATGTGCCCAGCAGGATGCAAGGCTTGCCCAAAGAGGGTCACGAGACTGTAGAGACCAAAGAGCACAGGAGTCGAGCGTTCAATAGCCAGGTCTGACCACTGACGTTGCGTCTCGATGCCCAAATGGGCGCGCCCCTCCTCAAAGGTCACTTCCAGACTCCAGCGCTTCATGAAATCGCTGATGATCTGTTCTGCCGTCTGGGTGGGGTCGGTGGAAAAAATGGCTTTGGGGGGACGCTTGCCCAGTGGATCACGCGTCAGGACCCAGCGAATGGGTAAAGGATCGGATCCATACCGGTACCACAGGGCTGTACCGGTGCACATCTCTAGGGTTCGCTCTCCTTCGCCATACCAGTCCAGGGTGAGCTTCTGCCAGACGGTCTCAGGATCCTGCAAGACTTGCTCCAGAGAAGGCAGACGCTTGCCGACTACCCGCGGGCGGCCAATCGTGTGCTGGGTGCGTTCGGGAGGTGCTTCATGAAGCACCGCATCCAAGCGACCAGGCGTGACCAGGGTCACCTGCCGATGGTTCGCCTGGAGGCCCAGTTCCAGAATACTGTAGGCGGTATCGCCCATCAGCTTGATGGGCCGATCGGGAAGCCAACGACGGACCAGGCTGATCATCTGCTGCGCCCACATGCCAACCGTCTTGTGTCGTTTGCCCAACGGTTCGCTGATCTCAGGGGTCGTGGGAAGTCACACACAAAAAGGGCAAGGCCCAGCGTTGCTTGGTCCAGGGAAGCGTCACGACAACCGCCATCACGATCCAGCGCAATCCTGGGCTGCTCACCGACCGTTTGCGGCTGGAGAGCGCACTATCACGGTAATGCCCGCGTTTGCTGATCTTGCTACCCCACCGCCGCTCCA
>WNGJ01007438.1_pt1 | contig 11644 bp, 9 predicted proteins | sample 5400611 | NCBI WGS metagenome assembly WNGJ01 (sample SAMN13153375, study PRJNA577476) | soil metagenome | isolation source: 40 cm soil or saprolite under Garry oak tree replicate 1 | place: USA:California | collected 2016-06-15 | reverse complement strand
GGTTGGGAGAGCGATGCGCGGGTCACGGTCGCCGTCCCCTGCAGCGTGGTGACCACGCCCGCCTTGGTCAGCTGAGCGAACGCAGATGCCGGTGAAATGAGGGCGAGCGCGACGACGACGAATAACAGCCGAGATGTGAATGCCTGCATGGACCGCCTCCTCCGATCCGACGATCTTCGCCGGCGCGGTGGAAGCGCGTCAATGAAGAAAAGGAACTATAACGGTATAGAACTCGGGATATATCCCCCCGAAGCTATCGGCGCCTGCGGAGCGACTTGAGCTCCTTCAGGCTCTCCTGGTTCGCTTTCCGGTTGGAGCCCGACTTGTTGTCGTCGTTGCCCACGTTGTCCGAGCCCGAGTTCCCTGCCATTACGCTCGATCCCGAACCGGTCGGCGACGACGAGGGAACGAGTGAGGGCGCCGGTGTCGTTACCGGAGCGGCGGAGACGGACGAGGACGTGGTGGGCGTCGTCGACGGGCTTCCCGACGGCCCGCTCGACGGCGAGGCTCCGCTCGACGGCGAGGCTCCGCTCGAGGACCCGCTCGAAGACGATGAGCCGCCGGATGACGATGAGCCGGTGGAATTCGACGACGACGTCGTCGACGTTTGTCCGTTCGTCGTGGTGGACGCCGTTCCCGACGAGCCGCGCAGCGCGTTCGTCGTCTGCTGCAGCAGCTCACTGGAGGACGGCGCCGGCGCGTCCTTCAGCCCCAGCTTGAACTCGTCGCTCAGGCGCTGTCGGACGTCGGGGGTGACGGGCTGGACGGGGCGCGGGGCCGCGGCTCCGGTGATGCGAATGGCTTGCGATGCCGTCACGAGCACGCCGGCGCCGAACGGCTGGCGCGTCAAGCCATCGATCTGACGCACCTCGATCGTACCGGTCAACACCGTGATGGTGGTCGTGAAGCCCTTGGCCGACTCACCCATCTGGGACGTCGCCTGGGACACTTCCGTGATGACGACGGTGCCGCGGATTCCGGCGACGGCGTTCGGTGTGCGGATCTCGATCTGCTCGCCCGGCTTCATTCGTTCCTTCACCACGGCCAGGGCGATCTTGCCTCCGGTCACGTCGAGAGTGGCGGTGTGCGCCGACTCGCTGATGGTCAACGCCGAGCGCTCGCGCACGGTGACGACGGCCTTGCCCCCGAGCAGGATGCGGGCGAGCGCGTTGTCTCCGGTGACGATGCGGTCGGCCACGAACACGTCGTCCCGCTGCTTGAGCGGCATCCCCTGCGGGACGGACACGCGCGTCAGCGTGGCCGAGCCCTGCAACGTCGTCACGATGCCGACGCGCGCGAGTTGTGCGTCGGCTCCGACGGTGAGCAACGTCATCACGGTTAGCGCAAGCAGACCCACCACGCGTCCGGTGCTCATTGGGGCCCTCCCGGGCAGCCAGGAGGAGCAACAGGGGTGCCAGCGCCGGCCCCCGAGAGACTCCCCGGTCCGGCGCACATTTGCGCGGTTGCCAAAGCGGCTCAGCTGACAAAGCGCGTCGAGGTCCCGCCACGCTGACACGTCACCCAGGGAACATCCCAGAATCTGGGCGGCTGGAGGAACGACGCTACGAACGAACGAGCAGGCTTACTTCCGGTTGATGCACTGGACGAGACGCCAGCCGTTGAAGAGATTCACCTTCACGATGAGCTCGGGCGTGAGGCCCACGCGCGTGAGCAGCGGCGTCATCGCGAGATTCGACTTCCAGCCGAGCCGCGTACACACCGGCGCGACGAAGTCCTCGACGTGACCGAACACGCGTCGCTCGCTCCTGAAGTGATTGAGGATCACGATCGTGCCGCCCGGGCGTACCACGCGCCGCACTTCGCGCAGCACGGAGACGGGATCGGGGACGGCGGAGATCACGTAGGTCGCCACCGCCTTGTCGAACTCGTTGTCGCCGAAGTCCATCGAGGTGGCATCCATCACCTTGAGCGTCACGCTGGGCATCGTCAGCGTCTGCACGCGCTCGACCGCCTTGTCGAGCATCTCCTGCGAGAGGTCGATGCCGGTGAGGTGCACCGCGGGCGGATACAGCGGGAGGTTGAGACCGGTCCCGATACCGACCTCGAGCACGCGGTCGGTCGGCTGCAGAGCGAGACGAGCGATGGCGGCCGCGCGGCCGGGAGCGAAGATCCAGTCGAAGATGAAATCGTAGATGGGCGCGTACAACTCGTACGCGCGCTGGACCTGCCTCTTCTCCAGGACTACGTCCACGCGGTGCCCTCCAGCGCTATGGACGGGAGGCGGTCCTGATGCTGACCGCACGAATCCCCGAAATGCGCCGCTATCTTAACCGCCCGTGGTCGCGTTTGCAAAGCACCTCGACCGCTACAGCAGGAAGCGGATGAGGACCGTGGCCAGGCCCAGGAATGAAAAGAATCCAAAGACATCAGTGAACGTGGTGATGATCACGCTGGACGCGATCGCCGGGTCGATTCGGAACGCCTTGAGCGCGATCGGGACCAGCGTTCCCACGACGGCGGCGACCAGCATGTTGAAGAGCAGCGCGACGCCGAGGATGAGCGAGAGGAGGATCTGGCCCTTCCACAGGTAGGCGATCGCTGCAATCACGAGGCCGTTGGCCGCGCCGGTGGTCAGGCCTAGCCACAGCTCCTTCCAGAGCACGCGGCCCAGCACGGCCCGCGAGACCTCGCCGAGCGCGATGCCGCGGACGACGACGGTGGCCGTCTGCGTCGTGCCGATGCCGCCCATCGAGGCCACGATCGGCATGAAGACCGCGAGGAGCGCCAGCGACCTGATGGACGATTCGAACAGCCCGATGACCGACGCCGCGAGCACGGCCGTGCCCAGGTTGATCAGCCGCCACACGAGCCGTTTCGTGAAGACGGCTTCGGGGGGATCGAGGACGGTCTCGTCACCGGCGACACCACCCAGGCGCTGGATGTCCTCGGTCGCCTCCTCGTGGATGATGTCGATGACGTCGTCGACGCCGATGGCGCCGAGTAGCCGGCGGCTGGCGTCGACGACCGGCACCTGGACGAGGTCATAGCGCTCCACCAGCCGGGCCACTTCCTCCTGATCCGTGTCGACGGCCACGCTCTCCACGTCCGCGTTGCGGATGGCGTGAATGGGCGTCCGTGGATCGGCGGTGAGCAATCGGTGGAGCGGCACGAAACCCACCAGGTGATCGTGGTCGTCGACGACGTAGACGTAGAACGCGTCGTCGCCCGACTTCGACTTGCGGATGTGCTCGATGGCCTGGGCCACGGTGGCGGCTTCGTGGACCGCCACGACGTTCGGCGACATCAGGCGACCGGCGGTGCCCTCGCGGTACTCGAGGAGCTCCTGCACCTCCTCGGACTTCTCCTCGGCCATGAGGTCGAGGATCTTTTCCGCCTCTTCCTTGGGAAGCTCCTCCACGACCTCGACGACGTCGTCGGCCGGCATCTGGTCGAGGACGCGCGAGACTTCTTGCTCGTCGAGGGCGCGCAGCAGCTCGCGCTGGGTGGGATCGTCGAGCTCGGAGAGGACCTCGCCCGCGTGCTGCGACGACAGCAATCTGAAGAGGCGGACCTGATCGGGCAGCGGGAGCTCGCGCAGGACCGACGAGATGTCGGCAGCGTGGGCATTCTCGAGGAGCCCGGCCAGGCGCTCGTCGCGCCCGCCGCCGAGCAGCTCCTTGACCGACTCGGTCAGGCGCTCGGTCTCGCTCACGCGCCTGCCCGGCCTCGTCCGCCGCGCAGCGCGCGCAGGAACCGCGCGCTCACGGTCGCCGCCACGTCACCGGCGGGCCAGTCACGCTGCTGGATGACCGCCTTGGCCATGGCGCGGTGGCCGCCGGCCCGGCCCAGGTCTCCGAAGGCCTGGCGCACGACGTCACCGGCCGCGCGCTCGTGGCCGGAGTTGCGCACCGAGATGTGAAGCTCGCCCTCGATCGCTCCCGAGACCACCGTCCATTCCGCGCCTTCGACCTGCAGCAGCAGATCGGCGAACTGAGCGGCCAGCTCGCGGTAGGGCATCGGGCCGACGTGGGTGAACATGACGCCATCCACGAGGCGGCGCCGCGTGATGGCCTCGGCCAGGAGATCGAGCACGGCTGGTGGCAGCTCCGGCCGCTCGATGCGTCGCAGCGCGCCGTGATTGGCGAGCCCGTGCAGGAACGCGAAGGCGTCCATGTCGGCGCGCGTGGCGCCGCGCTCGAGGGCCAGCGTGTCGGCCTTGATGCCGTAGAGCAGCGCCGTGGCCAGTCGCGGGCTGACCTTGACGTCGACCGCGCGCAGGTACTCGGTCAGGATCGTCGAGGTCGCGCCATACGAGGGGCGCACGTCCCTGAGTCGCGCTCGCACGGGCGCTTCCGTCGGGTGATGGTCGATCACGAGGTCGATCTCGCCGAGCGGCTCTTCGAAGAAGGCCGGCTGGGCGTCGACCATGGCGACGCGGTCGTACTCGCGCACCGCGCTCACCGTGAGTCGCTCGACGTCGATGTCGAGGATGCGCGTCATGGCCCGGTTCTCGGGCCGGCCGACGGTGCCGAAGGTGCCGATGGTGGCGCCACCGCGGGTGCGGCCGAGCACGATCTTCAGGGCGAGCGCCGAGGCGATGGCGTCGGGGTCGGGATCGTCCTGGATCATGATGAGGACCCGCTCCGCGCGCTCGAAGTGTGCGCGCACTCGCTCCACGCGAGCACGTGTGAGCGCGCGCGCGAGTACCGGTTCGACGACCAGCTCGGCCAGCGCAGCGGGGGAGAGCAACGTCACGTCGCCGGGCGTGGGATCGTCCTCGTCGGCGACGACGACCACGGGCGCGCCCGGCGCCGCGCGACGAAGCGCGGCCAGGACACGCCCCCGGCGGGCCCTCGGCACCGCCACCACCGCGGCTTCCTGGCCCGAGACGAACGCCCGGCGATAGACGCGCTCGGCCGACGGATCACCGGCCACGGCCACGCCCCCGCCTCGCGAGATCCGGGCCGCCAGCGCGGGGCGCGGCACGACGTAGACCGGACGCTCGCCGCCCAGGGGCGTCGGCCCGAGCATGCGCCACAGGAGGTCATCGTCGGCCACCAGCACGTATCGCATCGTCACCTGAAGTATGGACCGCCGTCCACGATGGGCAACGGTTTTATCACATCGCCGCCCGTGCCCGCCGGTAGGCGGGCGTGGCCTGCAGCCGCCGGCGCAACGCCACGTCGACGCGTTGCGGGCCGGTGATCGCGTGCGGATCGAGCAAGCGGCCGAGCGATGCGCGATCGACGAGGCCGCGAGCGGCGACGACGTCGCGGAAGGAACGTCCCGACGCCAGCGCTTCTTTGACGAGCTCGGCGGTCACCTCGTATCCGAGGTAGGGCGACAGCGCCGTCGCTTCGATCAGGCTGCCCTGCACGAGGGCGGCGACCCGCGCGCGGTTCACCCGCACGCCTTCCACGCACTTCGTGCGGAGTAATCGAAGGGCTCGCGTCAGGAGCTCGAAGGCCAGGGCCAGGTCGTCGGCCACGAGCGGCGTCATGACGTTGAGCTCGAGTTCGCCCGCGGCGGCGGCGAGTGCGATGGCGTGATCGTAGCCGCATACCTGGTAGCACGCCATCTGCACGGCCTCGGGCACCGAGGGATTGACCTTTCCCGGCATGATCGACGACCCGGGCTCGACCTCGGGGAGACTCAGCTCGCCGAAGCCGGTGTGAGGCCCGGAGGCGAGGAGCCGCAGGTCCGCGCAGATCTTGGCGACGTCGACCGCGACGCCGCGCAGCGCTGCCGAGCAGGCGAGCAGGGGACGGAGACTCCACGTCGTCGTCACGGTGCTTGTCGCGGGAGTGAGGCGCTGCCCGACCAGACGCGAGAGCTCGCGCACCACCCGCGACCGAAAGCGCGGATGCGCGGTGAGCCCGGTGCCGACGGCCGTGCCGCCGATCCCGATGACGCGGAGAGCCCGCGTCGCGACGTCGACCGCCTCGGCCGCCTCGCGGACGGCCTGGGCCCATCCGGTGAAGACCTGACCGTATGTGATCGGCACCGCATCTTGAAGATGCGTGCGTCCCGGCTTCACGACGCGACGCTCGCGGACAGCCAGGCGCCGCAGCGCGGCTTCGAGCCGTCGCAACTCGGCGACCAGAGAAGCCGTGAGCTCGAGCGCCATGAGGCGAATGGCGGTCGGCGTCACATCGTTGGAGGATTGACCGAGGTTCACGTGATTGTTCGGATGGATGGGCGAGTAGCGCCCGCGGCGGCCACCGAGTCGCTCGTTGGCGAGATTGGCGATGACCTCGTTGACGTTCATATGGATCGGCGTGCCCGCGCCGGCGTGGAGGCTGTCGAGGACGGCGACGTCGGGAATGCGGCCGGCGGCGACGCGATCGGCGGCGGCCTCGATGGCCCGCGCCGATCGACGCGGCAGGACGCCGAGCGCGGCGTTGGCGCGCGCGGCCGCCTTCTTGACGAGGGCGTACGCGCGGATCAGCGCCGGATGCGGCGGGCGGCCGGTGAGCTGGAAGGTCTCGCGCGCCCGCTGCGTGAAGCTCCCGTAGAGCGCGCGCGAGGGAACGGCCTTCGCGCCGAGGCTGTCACGCTCTCGGCGCATCGGAGGCCGTGGACGCTACGCCGCGAGGTCTTCGGTGTCGCGGACCTGGAAGCGATGCCGGTCGGGAGCCCCGGCGATCAAGCGCGGGCGCTTGCGGTATCGGCCGAAGTACCACGCCTCGAAACACTCGCGGTGATACGTCCCACTCGACGCGACCACCTGCGGGGCAAAGCGGGCGACCAGCATGAAGCACCGGCCGCATGCCGGCGCACCCTTCATGTCGATGTCGATCACGTTCTGCTCGTCCATGGCTCCTTCGATCCCTTCCCGGCCGGGGACCATCGCCCCGATCGCAGTTGAGGAACGAGAAGGCAAGCGCGATGCCACGTTCGAGTCCGTTGAATTTCAACGATTTGGCCGACCTCGGGCGAGCGCGTGAAGTTTTTACCTGCGCAAGCCTTACATCAGCTTGGGCCAGGTGCTGCCGTGACGCCCGGGCGGTCGCCGCGCGGGATCCGCGTGAGCTCGCTCATCAGCATGCCCGCCCACCGGAAGATGTTCTGTTCGCGCACGTGGGCGCGCATGTGCGACATGCGGTCGCGGCGCTCAGCCGGCGCCATCTCGATCGCCCGGTGAATGGCCTCCGCGGTGCCCTCGATGTCGTAGGGATTCACGAGCAGGGCGTCGCGAAGCTCGCGCGAGGCGCCGGTGAAGCGGCTCAGGATCAGGACGGCATCGTCGTCGTCGCGCGCGGCGATGAACTCCTTGGCCACCAGGTTCATGCCGTCGTGCAGCGAGCTCACCACGCAGAACTGGGCGGCCCGGTACCAGGCGCGGATCTCCCGATGCTCGTGGTGGCGTTCGTGGTAGACGATCGGTTGCCAGCCCCACTCGCCGATCTCGTCGTTGATGCGCCGGACGATCTCGTGGATCTCCTCCTGGAGTTGCTGGTAGCGCGGGATGCGGCTCCGGCTCGGCGACGCGAGCTGCACGAAGACCACGCGCCGCCGGTACTCCGGCCAGCGCTCGAAGAAGCGGCGGAGGGCGCGGAAGCGCTCGGGCAGTCCCTTCGTGTAGTCGATGCGCTCGACGCCGATGCCGAGGAACTCCACGGGAGTCTCGAGCATGGCCGGGGGATCATCGACGGCCGGCGCACGCTCCTCCGGCTCGGCCGCGACGCTGATCGGAAACGGCAGGACGTGCGTGGTGTGGTGCCCGCGCACGACCGCGAAGTCGTCCCACTCCACCCGGCCCTCGATGGTGCGCTCGACCGTCTCCAGGAAATTGTTGCAGTGGAACTGCGTGTGGAACCCGATGAGATCGGCGCCGAGCATCCCGAGCAGGATCTCCTCCTGCCACGGGCAAATGCCGAACGCCTCGAAGTTCGGCCACGGGATGTGCCAGAAGAGCGCAACGCGAGCATCCGGCCGCTCGCGCTTGATGTACCGCGACGCCAGCGCGAAGTGATAGTCCTGCACGAGCACGACGGGCGACTCGACCCGCTCCATCTCCTCCAGGACCGTCGCGGCGAACTTCTCGTTGACGGCCCGGTAGTGCGCCCAGTCGGCGGCCCGGAACTGCGGGCGCTCGTGCACGATGTGGCAGAGCGGCCACAGGCCCTCGTTGGCGAAGCCGTAGTAGTAGCCGGCCTCCTCGTCGGGCTCGAGCCAGACGCGGCGCAACGTGTAGGCCGGATCGTCCGCGGGCAGGCCGATGCGCTCGCCGACGATCCGATCGGCATCGCCGCTGCCGTGGGCCACCCAGACGCCGCCACACGCGAACATGATCGGCGCCATCGCGGTGACGAGGCCGCTGGCGGGCTGCAGTTCGCGGATGGCCGCGCCGTCGCGCACGTGGCTCACCGGCTCGCGGTTCGAGAGCACGAAGATCGGGCTGGCGCCGAAGCGCATCTGGACGAACTGCTTGAGGCGTTCCTCGGTCCAGACGCTCTCACCACGCAAGCGCAGCCGCGCCTCGCGCTCGGCGGCCGCGCGCACGCGGGTCAGCGTGCGGGCGAGCCCGGTGACCTCGCCGGCCAGCGGACCGAAGAGGCTGGCGTCGGCGTCGGACGGCGGCGCCACCGGCTGTCCCGTCTTGAGCTGCTTCGTCCACTCGGCCATGCGGGCGATGGGCCGCGTGACGGTCCATCGCACGAGCACCCACGTGATGCCGGTGAGCAGGAGGATCAGGACGCCGAGGCGGACGGCGGTCCGTTGCCAGAGCGCGAGCTCGTGCGTCTCGACGCCTTCGGCGTCGAGCAAGACCGCGATGGCGCCCACGACGCGCTCGTCGCGCTCGAGCGGCATCACCTGGACGAGCGTCGGCCGCATGCCGACGCGCACGAGCTGGCGCACGGGCGCTGCCGTGCGAATGGCCTCGGAGACGAGCGGAGCGACCGGTCCCAGAGCTCCGCGGATCTCGGGTGCGGCATTGAGCACGCCGCCCAGCTCGTCGTAGATCGCCACCGTGCGGTCGGTGAGGTTGAAGCGCTTGGCGATGCGATCGAGGGCGGGCTTGGCTGCCGGTCCGCGGCCCGCCACGCGCTCGGTGGCTTCCCGCACGGCGTCGGCGGTGAGCACGGCGCGCCGCACGAGATCGTCTTCCAGACGTGTCCGCTCTTCGCGGATCTCCAGGTAGGCGAAGCTACCGGTGACGACCAGCGTCGCCAGCCAGATGCCGGCCAGCAACCGAAGGAGCAGGCGCATGGTTCAGCGCGCTCTCGCTACTCCGGCGTCACGCCCCGTACTTCGTCAGGCGTAGCGCATTGGCCATGACGAGAGGCATCAGGTGCTGTGCCGGCATCACGCCGAGCGTTCCGGCGGCGCACGCCCGCTCGCTGAAGGCCTTGACCGGATCGGCGCCGCAGTAGCGGGACCAGAGCAGGACGGGTACCGGCTGCCAGCCGTGACTGGCCAGCACGGAGGGGCTCGCGTGATCGCCACTGACGACGATCACGTCGGGGCCGAGCGCGCGAATCTCGGGGACGAACGCGTCGAAGCGCTCGAGCGCCGACACCTTCGCGTCGAAGTCGCCGTCCTCGCCGGCCTTGTCGGTGTCCTTGTAATGGACGAAGAAGTAGTCGTAACCCTCCCAGTGCTGGCGGAGCGTCGCCACCTCGTCGGCGAATCCGGAGCCGGTCTTGAGCACTTCCATCCCGACGAGCTTGGCAAGACCGCGATACATCGGGTACGCCGCGATGGCCGCGGCGCGCAGGCCGAAAATCTCGGGAAAGCGGGGCAGGGCCGGCAGCTGGTCGAAGCCGCGCAGCAGCACCATGTTGGCCGGAGCGGCGTCCGTGAGTCGCTGGCGTGCCTCGGCGACGAAGCGGTTGACCAGATCGGCGGTGCGCTCGGAGCTGGGCTCGAGGGCTCGCACGGGAAGGGGCGGGGTCCCCAGAGTCTGCGGATCGGTCTCACTCAGGCGGCCGCCGAGGCCGGCGCCGCGCAGGACGAGCACGAACCGGTGCTCCTTGACGGGCTCCACCAGCACCTCGACGCCGGGAAGCCTGATGTCGCGCAGCCGCTCGGTCAACCCGATGTTCACCTCGGTCGAGATGCGCCCGGCCCGCCGGTCGGTGATGCGGCCCGCCGCGTCGACGGTGCAGAAGTTCCCGCGAGCGGCCACGTCGCCGGCTCGGAGGTCGAACTCGATGCCCAGCGCTTCGAGCACACCGCGGCCCACCGGGTAGCGCAGCGGGTCATAACCGAAGAGCCCGAGGTGCCCGGGGCCACTGCCCGGTGTGATGCCCGGTGCCACGTGGCGGAGCAATCCGCAGGCGGCCTCGGTGGCGAGCGCGTCGAGGTTCGGCAGGCTCGCCGTTTCCATCTCCGACCGGCCGGTCTTCAGGTGGGGCAGCCCGGCCAGGCCGTCGAGGGAAAGCAGGACGATCTTCGTCGTGTTGGAGACGACGAGCCCGGCGAGCAGGTCTAGCATGGTCGCAGTGTACCTCTGAAGCATGGTTGATGCCGGGGACGCGCGTCCCCGGCGGTCAACCAGTCACCCTTATCGACATCCCGGTCCGCTCACGCGTCTTTGACGGGATTCTCCAGCGTGCCCAGGCCGGTGATCTCGAGGCGGCACGAGTCCCCCGGCTGCAGGAAGACCGGTGGCTTGCGAGCGAACCCGACACCGGGCGGCGTGCCCGTGGCAATGAGATCGCCGGGCGACAGCGTGATGAGGTTCGAGAGATAGCTCACGAGGTAGCGGACGTCGAAGATGAACGTCTTGGTGTTGCCGTTCTGCATCTGCGCGCCGTTCACCCACAGCTTCAGCTCGAGGACGTGGGGATCGGGAATCTCCGTCCGGTCCGCGATGTACGGCCCCACCGGCGCCATCGTGTCGCCGATCTTGCCCGCGGCCCACTGGCTGGTGATGAACTGGAAGTCGCGGGCGCTCACGTCGTTGACGTTCGTGTAGCCCGCGACGTAGTCGAGCGCGCGCTCGCGCGGCACGAAGCGCGCGGTCCGGCCGATGACGACGCCGAGCTCCACTTCCCAGTCGAGCTGCTTCGATCCGCGCGGACGCAGAATCGGCTCGCCCGGATCGAGAATGGCGGTGTTCCACTTCGGGAAGATGGGCGGCTCCTTGGGGATCGGCTGGCCGGCCTCCTCGGCGTGGTCGCGGTAGTTGAGACCGATGCAGATGAACTTGCTCGGGTCCGCGATGGGCGCGTGCAGCCTGGTCGCGCTGCGCGGTACGGTCACCCATTCCGTGATGGAAGCGACCGCGTCCTGGCTGGCGGAGCCACCTTCGAGGAACTCACGCGTTGAGTCCGGCACGAGGGCCGCGGCGATGGCCTGCGCCCGGGCCACGCCTCGCTTGGCGAGCGTGGCGGCCAGACTCGCCTGAAGGTCGGCGATCCGGTCACCCTGAAGGGCGCCGAGTTTCGGCGACTGACCGTTCTGTGAGAAGCGTACGAGCTTCATGGGATGTCCTCCGGAGGGCGAAAGGTTGGGGGATTATATAGCCTGACGCGGACTTACCGCGCGTCGGCTGCCGCGCCGTAAATTGCCGGGACGGCCCTGCCTGCCGGCGCTTATGATGGGATGTACGTGTTGTCGACCTGAGGCAAGGAGGACGTGACGATGGGCCCTCGAATGATCGCGCTTGCGGTGGTCGTTGCTCTGCTGGCGACCGGCCCGCTGTCGCCGGTGATGGCGCAGCAGGCGGCTCAGC
>WNGJ01008518.1_pt1 | contig 11648 bp, 12 predicted proteins | sample 5400611 | NCBI WGS metagenome assembly WNGJ01 (sample SAMN13153375, study PRJNA577476) | soil metagenome | isolation source: 40 cm soil or saprolite under Garry oak tree replicate 1 | place: USA:California | collected 2016-06-15 | reverse complement strand
CCCGTGACCTGGTACGACTCCGCGCTGTGGGGACAGGTCGACGCGGTCGGAGCGCTCCTGCTCATCGCGTCGCTCGTGCTGCTCATCGAAAAACAGAGCGAAGCCGCGATCGCGCTCGCCGTGCTCGCCATCCTCGTCAAGCCTCAGGAAGCGATCGGTCTCGTCGTCGTCCTCCCCGTCCTCGTCCGCCGACACCTCATCCTTTCCGGATCGCACCGGCGTCTCTTGAGCACGGCGGCCGCCGGCGCCGCCGCCCTCGTGCTGCCGCTCGTCCCATTCGACATCGGCGGCGTCACTGGTCTCGCTCGCCTCTTCCAAAGCGACGCCGACCGCTACAGCGTGCTCACCGCGAACGCGTTCAACCTCTGGGCGCTCGTCGGGCCGACGCCGCTCGCGCAGATCTTCGCCTCGGGTGGCTCATGGACGCCGGACTCGCTCGTCGTCGCGGGTGGGATGACCGCGCTGACGCTGGGCGCCATCGCGCTCGTCGCGGTCGGCCTCGTGGTCGCGGGCGGCTTGCTCGTACGTGATGGACGTGTCCCGATCCTCCTGGGCTTCGCGATCGTCGCGTTCGCCTTCTACGCGGTCCCGACGCGCGTGCACGAGCGCTATCTCTTTCCTTTCTTCACCGCAAGCGCACTTCTGGCCGCGGAGTTCGTCGCGGCGTCGGCCGGCTACCTCGTGGTCGGCGCGCTGAACGCGATCAACCTGCACGCGGGAGCGTTCGCGACCAGCTGCAGTCGGGGACGTTCACGGGGGTAGCGACGACCTATACGTTCAGCCAGTCGCAACACGCGGGGTTCAACACGGGGGACCTCGCGCTCCTGCGCTACGTCGCGCCGAGGGTGCCGCCGGCGGTCCGCTAGGACACTGGCGCGCTGAGGCACCATACGTCGCGTGGAGACCGAGCTCGACAAGCTGATCTACGACTGGAATCGCGATGGGCGGGCAGCGCGCGCGGACTATCGCGCGGTGGAGCTTGACGACGAGACGCTCCGCGACGGCCTGCAGGGGCCGTCGATCCGAAACCCGCCCCTCGAGATCAAGAAGCGCCTTCTCCACCTCATGGATGAGCTCGGTATCGATAGCGCCGACATCGGCCTGCCCGGTGCGTCGCCGCAGGCACGGGCGACGATCGTCGCGCTCGCGAAGGAGACGACGAAGCTCAAGCGCCTCCGTCCAAACGTAGCGATACGCACGCATCCCGACGACGTGCGCGCGGCGATCGAAGCATCGACCGAAGCGGGCATCGCGATCGAGAGCTGCGCGTTCATAGGTTCGTCACCGATACGCCGCTTCGCCGAGGACTGGAAGATCGACACGATGGTGAAGAGCGTCGAGACCAGCGTCGCGACGCTCGTGAAGGCCGGGTTGCCCGTCATGTTCGTCACCGAGGACACGACGCGCGCCGATCCCGAGACCCTCCAGACGCTGTACGAGACCGCGATCGCGGCCGGTGCGAAGCGCATCTGCGTCTCGGACACGGTCGGCCACGCGACACCGGAGGGCGTGCGCAATCTCCTCACGTTCGTGCGCGACGAGATCGTCCACGGCCGCCCCGTGAAGATCGACTATCACGGCCACAACGACCGCGGTCTCGGCACGATCAACGCGCTGACCGCGACCGCGCTCGCGGACCGCGTGCATGGCTGCGCCCTCGGCATCGGCGAGCGCGTCGGCAACTCGTCGATGGACCAGCTCCTCGTGAACCTCCAGCTCTGGGGGCTCATCGACCGCGACCTCAAGCCGCTCGTCGAGTACACCGCCCTCGTCGCAGAGCACTGCGGCGTCCCCATCCCGCCGAACTACCCCGCGATGGGCTCCGACGCGTTCCGCACCGGCACCGGCGTGCACGCCGCAGCCGTGATCAAAGCGCTCCGCAAGAGGGACCGCGCCCTCGCCGATCGCGTGTACAGCGCGGTTCCGGCATCAGTGCTCGGCCGCGAGCAGCGGATCGAGGTGGGTCCGATGAGCGGCGAGTCGAACGTCGTGTACTGGCTCGAGTCACGCGGCATCGAAGCGACCCGCGAGCGGATCGACCGGATCTTGGCGGACGCGAAAGCGAGCGATCGCCTGCTGAACGAGGAGGAGCTACGCGGGCTGGCGACTTAGAGCAGGTGCGCCGGCGTCTCCCTCGGATCGACGCGGACGGCGATCACGTCAATACCGAAGCGTGCGGCGATCGCCTCCAGCAGCTGATCGTTGAGCCGGTCCGTCACGATGATGACGCGGTCGTGCTCGGGATCGGGACCAGCACTGTAGATGCGATCGGCGCCCGGGACCCCGTCGCGAGCGAGATCGGTCACGCCGTCCATGATTCGTTGAAGCCCCAGGATCGAATGCTGGACCGATTCGATCCGAACGGCGACCTCTGGCCGGGGCAGATCAATCGTGAACGGGCCACCAGGCTTTGGCGATGCGACCCGCAGCCCCGACTGCACCCATCGCCGCGCTATCTCGGCGCCATTCGCCGTCGCGGCCGACACCACGACCTCGTCGGTTGTCAGGTCCATCCACGGGCGGCTGAAGTCGTCGGGATACGCCTCCTCCGCCAGCGTGTAGGCGTCGTTCCACGCTTTTCGCAGCGAATCCGGAAACGGTCCGACCCTCGCGTTGTAGTCGATCGGGCCAAGAAGAATGATCCCGGTGCTGTGCCGCGCTTTGCGCGCCGACCGACGGCCAAGGCCATGTATCGGCACGAACCGACACGATCCCTACGAGGATCAGTCCGAAGATCGCAATCCGGAGCTCACGCATCTCGGTGGGTATAACGCACGAGTGGTCCACTGGTGCCGCGGGTGCGTGTCGGTTAGTCCGCGGCCTCGGCGATTGGCGCCATGCGGTCCGCCCGTCGCGCCGCGTTCTGCCGGAAGATGATGAACGCCACCGCGACGACGATGATCGCGGCGCCGATCACGATCGTCGCCGTCATCGGCTCGGCGAGGACGAGCGTTCCCAGCACGACCGCGACGACCGGATTCACGAACGCATAGGTCGACACGAGCGACACCGACGCGTTCCGCAAAAGCCAGGTGTACGCGCTGAAGGCAACGAGAGAGCCGAACACGACGAGGTAGGCGAACGCGATAAGCGATCGCACCGAGAAGGTTCCGGGATCGAGGTGCGCGAGCTCGCCTTGGCCGAGACCCACGACGAGCAGCGCGACGCCTCCGGCGACCATCTGGTAGGCCGTCGAGACGAGGGCGTTGCGCGGAGTCTCCAGGCGCGGCGAGAGGAACGTCCCAAGCGCCCAGGAGAGCGTCGCGCCGAACAGCATCAGCGTCCCGACCGGATCGATCGTTCCGTTGAGGCCACCTGGCACGACGAGGATCGCGACGCCGACGAGCCCCAGCAACACGCCGGCGAGCAGGTCGCGCCCGACGCGCTCTCCAGCGATCATCCGGTAGATCACGATCCAGAGCGGGATCGACGCGACAATGAGCGCCGCCAACCCCGAGGGAACGGTGCGTTCGGCAAGGACCACCAAACCGTTGGCGACGGAGAGCAAGAGGATCCCCACCACCGCAGCACCCGCGAGCTCTCGCCGCGAGATGCGGAGATCGACGCCTCGGAAAGCCAGCCACGCGGAGAGAAGGACTCCTGCGATGAGGAAGCGGAGGCCGGCGTAGAGAAGCGGTGGGAGCGTCTGGACGGCGATCGCGATCGCGAGGTAGGTCGAGCCCCAGACAACGTAGACGATGCCGAGGGCAAACCAGACGTTGAGCGTGGAACTACGCCGAGATGGGGGCATGTCGGTAGAACGTAACGTCTGAGCAGCCTGTGAGATGCCCGCCGGGCAGTCTTTGAGGGCCTTCTGTTGCGAAAGAGGCACGATGGGGGCGATGACACCCGACGACGTCATCCCTCTCCATCTCGCGGACGTCACCTATCCCGCGTCCCACCCGCTCGCCGGGCAGGATGGACCCGTTCTCGCGTTCGCCATCCGGCACCCTGATGGGATCGTCCTCGTCGATACGGGGATCGGCGAGGGCAACGAGTGGATCGAGGCCAACTACCGTCCGCGCTCCCGCGACGTACGCGAGGCCCTCGGCGGCGCGAAGTTCGATCCCGACGGCGTGCGGGCCATCGTCAACAGTCATCTGCACTTCGATCACTGCGGCCAGAACCGAGCGTTCCCGGGCGTGCCAATTCACGTCCAGCAGGCCGAGCTCGACCTCGCCCTACGCGAAGGCCACACGATCGTCGAGTGGGTCGACTTCCCTGACGCGCGCTACGAAGCCGTCGAAGGCGATCGCGAGATCGTGGATGGCATCAGCGTTCTCGCGACGCCGGGCCATACGCCCGGGCATCAGTCGGTGACGGTCCGCACCGGCGACGGTCTCGTGCTCATCGTGGGTCAGGCGGCGGAGGACGCGCGCTCGTTCGCCACGGGTCCCGCCGACCCCAGTATTCAGCGCCTGCGCGAGCTGAACGCCGACCGCATCCACTTCTCGCATGACCGGGCGGTGCTGCGCCGGCGCAAATAGTTGACGGAGTCAACTATCCTGTCGGCATGGGGAGCACGCTGGCACGGCGCGTCGCCGCGGTGCGCGAGTTCAACCGTTTCTACACGAGCCGCATCGGAGTGCTCGACGAGGGCTATCTCTCGAGCCGCTTCTCACTGACCGAGGTGCGGGTCCTCTACGAGCTGGCGCACCGAGGATCGGCGACGGCCAGCGAGCTGGGACGCGATCTCGGGATCGACGCCGGCTACCTCTCGCGGATCCTGCGCGGCTTCGCGCGACGGGGCGTCCTCGCGCGGACGGCGGCAAGGGACGACGCCCGCAAGTCGATGCTCCGCCTGACCCCGCGCGGCAAGGCCGCGGTCGCGCCACTCGAGGCGAGGGCGCGCGACCAGATCGGCGTGATGCTCGAAAAAGTCCCTGCGGCCCAGCAGGAACGACTCGTCGCGTCGATGCGCGCGATCGAGCGAGGGCTGAAGTCAGGACCGCGTGCCACGCCGAAGGTCGCGCTTCGCTCGCACCGGCCCGGCGACATGGGATGGGTCGTCGAGCGGCACGGCGCGCTCTACTGGCAGGAGTACGGGTGGGACGAATCGTTCGAGGCGCTGGTCGCGGACATCGTCGCGAAATTCATCACCCACCTCGACCCCAAGCGCGAGCGCTGCTGGATCGCCGAAGTCGACGGGGAGCGTGTCGGCTGCGTGTTCTGCGTCAGGAAGTCCAAGACCGTCGCGAAACTTCGCCTCCTGCTCGTCGAGCCGCAGGCGCGCGGCCTCGGCGTTGGCTCGCGACTCGTCGACGAGTGCATCCGTTTCGCGCGCGCAGCGGGATATCGCGAGCTCACCCTTTGGACGAACGACGTCCTCGTCGCGGCGCGTCGCATCTACGAGCGCGCGGGGTTTGAGCTCGTCGAAAGCGAGCGCCATCGCTCATTCGGAAAGGCCCTGGTCGGCCAGAACTGGGTGCTTCGGCTTTAGCGGCGCCCTCGGGCTCCCCCGCCGAGCACTCCGATGTCCGCGAGGAGGCCGAGCACGATGACGAGCAGACCGATGCCGTTCGTTCCGCCGAGCTCGTTTTGTGCGATCGCCCAGGCGATCGTCGTCCACGGCAGGAACAGGAAGCCAAGTAACGGAAGCAGCAATCCGTCGAACGCGCGGCTGAGGTAGGTCGTGAAGACCCACAACAGGAAGATGACGAGGCGCGGGCCGAGGAACGCGAGGAGCGCCAGTACGCAGCACATCGGTGCTGCATGGTGTCACAAACGGGCGTGACACCATTGAGGCATGCAGGCGATCGAGGGAGCGCGCATCATCCCGGGTGCCCACGTCGACGAGTCACCGGCCGAGGGACCGCGGATCGCCGCCGAACGCAAGGTCATCCGGGGGAAGGCGCTCATCTTCTGGGATCCCAAAGTCCCGGGAAAGAAGCTCGACGCCATCGACACTGACCAGATCACGCCGGCCGATGACTGCGTGTCGGAGAGCCTCGACACCCTCGATGCGCGCTGGAAAGCGGGCTCCTTCCGCTATCTCATGCCGAACTTCCGCGAGCGCGTGCACCGGGGCGAGACGTTCGTCATCGCGGGCGACCGCTTCGCCATCGGAAGCTCGCGCGAGATGAGTCCCGCCGGCCTCAAGGGCGTCGCCGACGAAGCCGGACTCGAGATGGTCATCGTCTGCGGGGCGGCGATGGGCGACATCTTCCGACGCAATGCGTTGAACCTCGGCCTCACCGTGATCCAGAGCCGCCAGGCCGTCGAGGATGCGCAGGAAGGCGACACGTTCTCGTTCGACCCCGAGACACGGACGCTGGAGAACGAGACGCGCGGCAAGAGCTATGAACCTGCCGAGCTCTCGCCGCAGGAAGAGGAGATCCGCCGCTCGGGCGGGATCATCAAGATCGGACGGCGCGAGTTCCCCGACTCCGTCCGTCGTGCGCCCGATGTGAAGTGGCCGGACGCGGCGGCGGCGCGACGCCTCACCTCCACCGAGCAGATCCTCTGGGCGCACCGCGTCGACAAAGACGCCGAGGTCCGGCCGGGCGCGACGCTTCGCGTCTACGCCGATCTTCTGCCCGCCTCCGATGGGACCGCGCCGTTCTCGATCCACACCTTCAACGAGATCACCAGCGGCGACACGATCCGACCGCGCCAGATCGCGATCGCGAACGACCACTTCGTCTTCAACCATCGCGATGCCGACGACAAGCAGACCGGTATTGGCCGCGAGTTCGCGGAGCGGCATGGCATCGGGAAGCCGCACTACGCGACCCCGGGCGACGGGATCTTCCACTTCTACTTCCCCGAGCAGAAGCTCGTCCTTCCCGGCGCGCTCATACCCGGCGCCGATTCGCACAGCCGCGCGTACGGCGCGTACGGCGCGCTCGGGTACGGCGTGGGCTCGACCACGCTTGGCTTCGGCTGGGCGACGGGCTACGTCTACTTCACCGTCGCGAAGCAGCGCCGCGTGGTGTTCACGGGAAAGCTCCAGCCCTGGGTGAGCGGCAAGGACGTCGTGCTCGCGCTGCTCGCGCGCTGGGGCCAAAAGCAGGCGCAGGGCATGAGCGTCGAGTTCGTCGATGCCCACATGCAGCTCCCCATGAGCTACCGCAACACGATCGCGAACATGATGGCCGAGGGCGAGGCGCTGAACGGGATCTTCGCGCCCGACGACCTCACGTACGCGTGGTACCGCGAGAAAGGCGCGACCGAGTTTCCCTACCCGCGATTCGCGCCGGGCGAGGACGCGGTCTACGAGATCGACGAAACGCTCGATCTCTCCGAGGTCGTGCCGCTCATCGCCAAGCCGTTCAGTCCCGCGAACGCATTCCCGGCGACGGAGATCGCGCGCGAGCGGATCACCTTCGACAAGGCGTTCATCGGATCATGCACGAACGGCGGATACAGCGACCTCCTGGAGGCGGCGCTCGTCATCCGCGCGGCGCGCGCGAAGGGAACGACGCGCGCCGCCAAAGAGTTCGTCGTCTTCCCGGGATCGGGCGCCGTGAAACGCGACATCGAGAAGACGGATCCGCGCCTCGACGGCGAGTCGATCGCCGACGTCTTCCGTGCCGCCGGCGCCGAGATCCGCGAGTCGTGGTGCGGGCCGTGTTTCGGCCAGGGACCCGACGCCCTAAAGAAAGGCGAGAGCGCGATCACCTCGTTCAACCGCAACTGGACCAACCGCATGGGCGTCGGTGGCCTCGGCTACCTCGCGAGCCCCGCGGTCGTCGCGTCATCCGCGCTGCTCGGCTACATGGCGCCGCCGAGCGAGCTCGGCATCGAGTGGCGCGCGGAGCGTTTCGTCTAGGTCGGGATCCCCCGTTCGGGGGAGACTCGCGGCGCGCGAATCATTCGTTCCTTCGACATGGGGAAGCGCGACGATCTCGTCGACTATCTCGTAGGCGTGACGTTCATCGCGATCGTCCTCGTCGTCGGTCTCGCCGTCCTGGGGAACCAGCTCGCGAACGTCCTGCATCACTCGTAGCGGCCGACCTGTCGAGCGTCCGACCGTTCGGCACGGCTCGTGCGGTCGCGCTGCCGCATGCAGGAAAAACCGCCGGTCGATCCCGACGCGACGGCGCAGCTGGAACGGCCGCCCGCGGGCGCGAACGTCGCGCCACCGCCGTCCGGCCCTAAGCCGGCGCGACGGCCCGCGGACCGCTGGTCCACCGTGTTCACCGTCTTCGCGGCGGTCGCGCTGGTCGCGCTGCTCCTCCTCGGTGCCGCGGTGATCTCGTCTCAGCAGATCGCGGCACCGTCGGCGAGCCCGTCGCCGTCTGCATCGTCGTCGCCGAGCTCGTCGCCGTCGGCGTCAGCCACGCCCGTCCCGCGGACGGCCACGCCGACCGAAGCTCCACCGAGCCCGACGCCCGCGCCGACGGCAACGCTGCCGCCGGTCACGCCGGTGCCGACGATCCTCCCCTCCGTGCCCGTCAGCTCTCCGCCGCTGCCGACGAAGTCGCCTTAGCTACCGGCGGCTGTCGTTCGGCGGATCGGGCGCGACCGGGTCGCCGCCCTTCTTGCTGGTGAGATGAAGTCGGTCGGTGTGCTCCTCTAGCTCGGCCGGCGTTTTGAAGCTCTGGCCGCATTCGCGGCACTTCAGATCCAACATGACTCCGATCGCTGCAGAGCGGATGCCGCGCCATCTCACTTCCCTCGCAGAGCGGCAACGACGGGCCCAAACGCTCGCATCGCCCGGCCCGGGAGCGCGATGTAGCTGATCCCCAGGCGCTCCCGCCGGGCGAGAAGATCCTCGACGAGCGACGCGCGCGAGCCGTACATGAAGAACGGCGTATCGACGACCGCGGTGAGCGCCGACTTGAGGCGCGCGGTGAGCGCGTCGACGATCGACCGCGCCGCATCGGTGACCTGCGCATCGAAGACGATGACGTTGAGTTCAAGCTCCGAGAAGCGTGGCGAGCGGCGGAGCGTCGCGATCCGTTGCGCGACCGATCCGACGGTGATCGTACGCAACTTCGGACCGCCGGTGGGGTTGAGAGTCGGCGCGATGGCGACGATCTGCGCCTCGCGCGCCGCGATCCGGAGCATGCGCGGACCGCCACCCCCGATCATGATCGGCGGGTGAGGGCGTTGCGTCGGTCGCGGCAAGACCGACGCGTCTCGCACGCGGTAGTACGGTCCCTCGTGCGTCACCTTCTCTTCGGTCCAGAGACGTTTGATCAGCGTGACCGCCTCTTCCATGCGATCGACGCGCACTTTCGGCGTGTCGTACGGAATGCCGAGCTGCCGGTAGTCGCGCGTGTTCCAGCCGGCTCCGATCCCGAACTCGAGCCGTCCGCCGGAAAGCAGGTCGAGCGTCGTCGCCTCTTTCGCGAGCATCACCGGATTGCGGTAGTCGTTGTCGAACACGAAGCTTCCGACGCGCAGCGTCGTCGTCGCGTCGGCGATCGCGGTGAGCGCCGCCACCGGCGCGAGCTGATCGGTGATGTGGTCCGGCATGAGAAGGGTGTCGTAGCCGAGCCCCTCGGCGCGCTGCGCGACCTCGCGCCAGTGCTCAGCGCTCCGGCCTCGTTCGGCCATGGCTGCGAAACGAAACGGGCGCACGGCAGGACGCTATCGCAGTCCCGCTATCGAACGCGCGGCAGCCACTCCGGTCGCTTCGCCTCGAACGCGCCGATATCGCGCTCGTGGCGCAGCGTGACCGCGATGTCGTCGAGACCTTCGAGGAGCCGCGTGCGCGAGAACTCGTCAAGGGCGAATGTCGCCCGAAGACCAGCGGCTTCAACGGTCGAGCGCTCGACGTCGATCGCGATGCTCGTCGTCGGATCCCGGCGCACCGTGTCGACGAGCTTCGCGAGCGTGTCCGCGTCGGTCTCGACCGGCACGAGCCCGTTGCGGAGCGCGTTGTTCCGGAAGATATCCGCGAACCGAGGCGCGATCACGGCGCGAAAGCCCGCGTCGAGCAGCGCCCACACCGCGTGCTCGCGCGACGAGCCGGAGCCGAAGTTCGCGCCGGCGAGCAGGATCGCCGCACCCTGGTAGCGCGGATCGTTCAGCACGAAGGCGGGATCCTTGCGCCACGCCTCGAATAGCCCTGGGCCGTACCCGGTGCGCTCGAGGCGCTTGAGCCAATGGCTCGGGATGATCTGGTCGGTGTCGACGTCGGGGCGCGCGAGGGGCAGCGCTCGTCCGACGATGCGGCGGACCGGCTCCATCAGCGGAGATCCGATGGCAAAGCGAAGTGTCCCGCGATCGCGGTGGCGGCCGCGACGGCCGGCGAGACCAGATGCGTCCGGCCGCCGGGGCCCTGCCGGCCTTCGAAGTTGCGGTTCGATGTGGAGGCGCACCGCTCGCCCGGCCGCAGGATGTCGGGATTCATGCCGAGACACATCGAGCAGCCCGCGTCGCGCCACTCGAATCCCGCGTCCGTGAAGATGCGGTCGAGCCCCTCTCGTTCGGCGTCGGCCTTCACACCCATCGATCCAGGCACGACGAGTCCGCGGATGCCCGAGCGCACGTGCCGGCCGCGAACGACCTCCGCGGCCGACCGCAGATCCTCGAGACGTGCGTTCGAGCAGGACCCGATGAACACGGCGTCGACCGAGATCTCACGCATCGGGGTCCCTGGCGTGAGGTCCTGGTAGCGAAGCGCGCGGCGGGCGCTCTCTCGGGTCGCCGCGGGGAGCGCGTCGGGATCGGGGACGTCTCCGTCGATCGTCACCGACTGCGCCGGGTTCGTGCCCCAGGTGACGTACGGGCGGAGCGCGCTCGCGTCGATCGCGACTTCGCTATCGAACCTCGCGTCGGCGTCGGTGGCGAGGGCGCGCCAATCGTCGAGAGCCTGCTGCCACTGCACGCCCTTCGGCGCGAACGGCCGGCCCTCGAGCCACGCGAACGTCACCTCGTCCGGCGCGACCATGCCCGCGCGAGCGCCAGCCTCGATCGACATGTTGCAAATCGTCAGGCGGCCTTCCATCGAGAGCGCGCGGATCGCCGCACCCCGGTACTCGATCACGTTGCCGGTCCCGCCCGCCGTGCCGATGCGCGCGATGATGCCGAGGATCACGTCCTTCGCCGCGCAGTCCGCCCCAAGTACGCCCTCGACGATGACGGCCATCGTGCCTGGCTTCGTCTGCGCGATGGTCTGCGTCGCGAGCACGTGCTCGATCTCGCTCGTGCCGATCCCCCACGCGAGCGCGCCGAGAGCGCCGTGCGTCGAGGTATGGCTATCGCCGCACACGATCGTCATGCCCGGCTGCGTGAGCCCGAGCTGCGGCGAGATGACGTGGACGATGCCCTGTCGCGGATCGCCCGTCGGGTAGCAGCGGATGCCGAACTCGCGTGCGTTGCGCGCCATCGCTTCGATCTGGCGCGCGGAGATCTCCTCGGCGGGCTCGTCGTTCGTCGGGACGTTGTGGTCCATCGTCGCGAGGGTGAGCTCGGGCCTGCGAACGCGCCGTTTCGCGAGGCGCAGGCCTTCGAAGGCCTGCGGGCTTGTCACCTCATGGACCAAGTGGAGATCGACGTAGAGCAGGTCCGGCTCGCCCGGAGCACGCCGGACGACGTGCCGCTCCCACACCTTCTCGCTCAGAGTGCGGAACACGCTAGAAGTATCGATGCCTACGCGAGGCGATCGAACGCTCGGCGAAGCCGCCGCACGCCTTCGTCGATCCGATCCGGGGTCGGCGCGCTGATCGAGAACCGGAGCGCGTTCCTGTGATCGA
>WNGJ01007436.1_pt1 | contig 11648 bp, 14 predicted proteins | sample 5400611 | NCBI WGS metagenome assembly WNGJ01 (sample SAMN13153375, study PRJNA577476) | soil metagenome | isolation source: 40 cm soil or saprolite under Garry oak tree replicate 1 | place: USA:California | collected 2016-06-15 | reverse complement strand
GGCTGACCTGGGTGACGAAGCGCCGGCCCTTCGTCACCTACAAGGCTGCGATGACACTCGACGGGCGGCTGATGCTGCCGGGGTCGCGGTGGATCTCGTCCGAGGAGAGCCGGAGGCTCGTTCACGAGCTGCGTGCCGCGTCGGATGCGGTCGCGGTCGGCATGGGAACCGCGCGGGCCGACCGTCCGGCGCTGACGGCCCGCGACGTCGGCGCGGCCAGGCAGCCGCGGCGAATTGTCTTCGGCAGCGGGCCGTTGCCTGACGGCGTGGACCTGGAGTTGCGCTCCGGCCCGCTCGAGGAAGAGCTCGGCCGGCTTGGCGAAGAAGGAGTGCAGTCGCTGCTGCTGGAGGGCGGGCCGACGCTCGCGACCGCGTTCATGGAAGCGGGCCTGGTCGACAAGCTGCTCGTCTTCGTGGCGCCAAAGCTCGCGGGCTCCGGGCCGACCCTGTTCGGAGAGCTGGACGAGCCCGTCGAGTTGCGCCGTTTCGAGACGCGAAGGGTCGGAGAGGACGTGCTCCTGACGGCCTATGTCAACGAGCCCTGAGAGCATCCGGGTGGCCGATCGAATCGCGACCGCGATCTCGCACTGGCTCGCCGACCACATCTCGGACGACGAGCTTCGCCGGGAGCTCGACGCCGTGGATCTGGTGGAGCTGACGCCGACACAGGCGGAGGCCGTGCTCGAGCTCCAGAACGAGCTCGACGTGAACACAGAGCGTCCGGCCCTGGAGATGATCGCCCGCGAGGCACTTGAAGCCATCGCGCTGCCGGACTGATTCTCAATCAGCGTTTCAAAGGATCACGCGCGCGCGTCCCCACCCCGGGTGGTGGCAGGTCCACCCGCCACCCGCGGTGAGCGTATCGCCGAAAACCGCACGTGTCTGGAACGCGCCCGTGACGATTTGGCGCCGTTGCGGTGGGCCGCGGCTGCACCTCACTGGCATAGGCTTTGGGCCATGTTCACCGGCATCGTTCGCGAGCGCGCGAAGGTCGCTTCGTTCGACAACGGCCGGCTCGTGGTCGAGAGCTCGCTCGATCCCACGGTCGGGGACTCGGTTGCCGTCGACGGCGTCTGCCTGACGGTTGCCGAGCGCACGAACGGCTCGCTCGCGTTTGACGTCATGCCAGAGACGCTCCAGCGCGCCAAGCCCTTCGGAGCCGAGGTCAATCTGGAGACAGCGCTTCGAGCCGGCGACCCGCTCGGCGGCCATTACGTTCAGGGCCATGTCGACGGGGTCGGCCGTCTCCGCGCGATCGAGCCCGAGGGCGACAGCCGCCGGGTCGCGATCGACGCGCCGCCCGACGTGCTCCGCTACTGCGTCGAGAAGGGCTCGATCACCGTCGACGGGGTCTCGCTGACGATCACGGCGCTGACCGAGGACGCCTTCGAGGTGGCGCTCGTCCAGCACACGCTCGAAGCGACGACGCTCGGCTCGCTGAGGCCGGGTGACAGCGTCAATCTCGAGGTCGACGTCCTCGCCAAGTACGTCGAGCGCCTCGCCGCCCGGTGAGGCTCGAGCCGCTCTACCGCGTCGAGTTCTCTTACCCGGAGCATTACGACATCGGTGGCCCTGACGTCGGCGGCGTCTTCCTGGCCGAAGGCCGTTGCGAAGGCATTCTGAGCGGTCGTTTCCGCGGCCTCAATCACCCGCGGCTGCGGCCCGACGACGTCTATCTGCCCAACTTCCAGGGCGTGATCGAGACCGACGACGGCGCGAGGATCGCCTTCGACTACCGTGGCTACGGCCGCGCCCGAGACTACGGACGAGAGGTTGTGGGAGCGGCATTCCACTCGACCGGCGACGAGCGCTACGCGCGCCTCAACGACGCTGTCGCCGTCCTGAGCGGCGAGGCGCGCGATCGCGAGATCAGGCTCGAGATCGCGGAGCTCGTCTGGGAGTCACCCGGATGACCCACGGTACGATCCAGCGGATGGCAACCGAGCTCGAAAAGCAGACGCCTTTCGCGACCGTCGAGGAGGCGATCGAGGACATCCGCGAGGGCAAGTTCGTGGTCGTCGTCGACGCTGCCGACCGCGAGAACGAGGGCGATCTGACGATCGCGGCTCAGTTCGCGACTCCCGAAGCGATCAACTTCATGGCCACGCATGGCCGTGGGCTGATCTGCCTGTGCTTGACCGAGGAGCGCTGCGACCAGCTCGGCCTGCAGCCGATGACTGACCGCAACGAGACACCGTTCGGGACTGCCTTCACGGTCTCGATCGAGGCCCGGGAGGGGATTGCCACCGGCATCTCCGCGCACGACCGCTCCCGCACCATCCAGGTCGCGATCGACCCCAGCAAAGGCGCAGACGACCTCGTCCGGCCGGGCCATATCTTCCCGCTCCGCGCCCGGGACGGGGGCGTCCTCCAGCGCGGCGGACAGACGGAGGCGTCGGTCGACCTCGCCCGGCTCGCCGGCCTGATCCCGGCGGGGGTCGTCTGCGAGATCATGAACGAGGACGGGACGATGGCCCGCGTCGGCGATCTGATCCCGTACTGCGAGCGCCACGGGCTGAAGCTGATCACGGTCGCTGACCTGATCGAGTACCGCCGCCGGCACGAGAAGCTGGTCGAGCGGACGACGGCGGTGCGGCTGCCGACTGCGTACGGAGAGTTCACTGCGGTGGCCTTCCGCGAGACCCTGACGGGCAAGCACCACGTCGCGCTCGTCAAAGGGGGCGTCGACGGAGCCGAGGACGTGCTCGTCCGCGTCCACTCGGAATGCTTGACCGGCGACGTCTTCCACTCCCTTCGCTGCGACTGCGGCGAGCAGCTCGAGCAGGCCCTGGTGCAGATCGCGAGCGAGGAGCGCGGCGTGCTGCTCTACATGGCCCAGGAGGGCCGCGGAATCGGTCTGCTCAACAAGCTGAAGGCCTACGAGCTCCAGGAGAACGGCCTCGACACCGTCGAGGCGAACCTCGAGCTCGGCTTCCCCGCCGATGCGCGGGACTGGGGGATCGGCAACCAGATCCTCGCCGACCTCGGCCTGTCGACGATCCGGATCCTGACGAACAATCCGAAGAAGATCAGCGGGCTGGAGGGCTACGGCCTCAAGGTCGTCGAGCAGGTGCCGATCGAGGTGCCACCCAACGCCGAGAACCGCCGCTACCTGGTGGCCAAGCGGGACAAGCTTGCGCACAAGCTGCACCACCAGGACCTGCGCTTCGACGAGCTGGAGCCAGAAGAATGAGGCGTCGCTTGCGATGCCGATCTGGAGGCCGTGGCGGCTTTGCCGCTGCGGCCGATCAAAACCCGCTGTTGGAGAGGCTTTCGTTGCTCCTTGTCGACACAGGTGGCGTATGACAAAAGAGCGCTGGCCCGGCGAGGACCGGGTCTCGACAACCGAAGACGACGACCCGGGAACGGAGGCGCCCGAAGTCGACGCCGAGGCCGACGGTGAGCCGGCGCCGCCCGAAGAGCAGCTCGAGGCCGAGGAGGCCGAGCAGCGCCGCGACGGCGACACGCCTGCGCCCGACGACGAGCCGCCCGCCGAGGAGGACGAGCTGCCACGCCTACGCGGGCCCGGCCACGCTCCTGGTCAGCTCGCGGTGCCGGACGGCTACGGCACACTCACCGGCTCCTCGGACGGCGCCCGCCGCTCCGTCGCGGTCGTCGTGAGCCGCTTCAACGGCGAGGTGACGAACCGGCTGCTCGAGAGCGCGCTCGACGAGCTCGAGCTCGCGGGCGTCGCCCGCGACGCCGTCACGGTCGTCCAGGTTCCGGGGGCGTTCGAGCTGCCGCTCGGCGCAATGGCGCTCGCGAAGACCCGCCGGTTCGCCTGCATCGTCGCGCTCGGCTGCGTGATTCGCGGTGAGACGCCGCACTTCGAGTACGTCGCAGGCGAGGCGGCTAGCGGCCTGCAGCTCGCCGCGCTCGAGACAGGGGTTCCGGTCTCATTCGGCGTGCTGACTCTCGACTCGCTCGGCCAGGCGGACGAGCGAGTCGGCAAGGGCGCGGAGGCGGTCCGCACCGCGCTCGAGATGGCAGATCTCTTCTCGCAGCTGCGGGCTGGCGCTACGGCCTAGACGTTGAGGCGTCGCTTGCGACGCCGATCTGGAGGCTGTGCCGGCTTTTGCCGGTACGGCCGTTTGATCCGGGTCGAGGAAGGCACAGGTCGCTCAGTGTGGGAGCCATCATGGCTCAGCTACACTGCCGCGCCGTGTCCAAGGTCTGCGCAGTCTGTGGGAAGAAGCCCGGTTTTGGGAACAACCGGAGCCACTCGATGGTGGCCACGAAACGCCGCTTCAACCCGAATCTGCAGCGCGTCCGGGTGCTCCTGGACGGCAAGGCGACGCGCGCCTACGTCTGCGCTCGCTGCCTCAAGGGCAACAAGGTCCAAAAGGCCGTATAGCAACCTCTTCCAACGCGTTCCACGTCTAAAGGACGATGGAGCGGGCTGAGCCACAGCTTTCCTCGTCGCTCGGCCGGATCACGATCTCGACCGGCGCGATCGGCCAGATCGTCTCCCAGACCGCGTCGCGCTGCTACGGCGTCGTCGGGATCGGCGGCGGCGCCAGGGCGAAGGTCGGGCGGCTGCTGCCGAGGAGCCGCGGCGTGCACGGGATCTCGGTCTCCGGCGACGGCGATTCGGTCTCGCTTGACCTCCACGTCGTCGTCGAGCACGGCCTCAACCTCGCCGAGGTCGCGGCGACGATCCGCTCCCAGGTGCAGTACGAGGTCGAGCGCCTGACCGGCCTACGCGTCACAGCGGTGGATGTCCACATCCTGGACGTTCGGCAGTCGGCGTGAGCCGACTGGTGGAGGGGGTTAGGGGGAACCGGGAGGTTCCCCCTCGAGGAATCCTCGGCTCGTGTGCCGAGGCGGACCCAGAAAAAGAAGCGGGCTCGTGGGGGAAACATGGTTTCCCCCACGCGACCGAGCCGGAGGCGAGGGAGCAGTCAGCGTGAGAGCGCTCGACCAGGCGATTCGGCTTGTACGCGGTGCCGTCGCCGCGCTCGAGCGAAGCCGAGCTCGGATCGACGACCTCAACGTCTATCCCGTCCCCGACGGCGACACCGGCACGAACTTGGCGCTAACCGCGCGCGCGGTGCTCGAGGCGCTCGAGGATTCAACCGCCGAGGATCGCGCGACGGTCGCGCGCGAGGCCACGCGTGCCGCGCTGATGGGCGCCCGCGGAAACTCCGGCGTCATCCTCTCGCAAGTCGTCCGCGGGATCGGGGAGTCCCTGGCGGCCGAGGAGTCGATTGACGGGCCCGCGGTCGCGCGGGTCCTAGGCGCCGGCTCGGACGCCGCCTACAGGGCGGTACGCAAGCCCGTCGAGGGCACGATGCTGACCGCGATCCGCGCGCTCGCGGAGGCGGCGGAGGCGGAGCAGTCACGGCCGGTCCCGGAGCTGCTCGAGCTGCTCGTGTCCCGGGGCGAGGAAGCCGTCGCCCGCACTCAGGAACAGCTCGACGTCTTGCGCGAGGCGGGCGTCGTCGACGCCGGCGCCGCGGGCCTCGTCGAGCTCCTGCGCGGAATCGCGTCCGTCGTCTCCGGACAGCCGTTGCCCGAGGAGCCGCCGGTCGAGCGAGCATCGGTCGAGGCGGCGCACCAGGAGCTCTCGCGGTTCCGTTATTGCACCACCTTCGTGATCGAGGGAGACCTCGACCCGGAAGCGCTCGAGGCCGAGTACGAGCGGCTCGGAGACTCCCTGCTCGTCGTCGGAGACGAACACGTCTTGAAGGTTCACGTCCACACGGACGACCCCGGGGCGGCGCTCGGGATCGGCACGCGGGTGGGCGCAATCGAGAACGTCGAGATCGCGGACATGCACCGGCAGACGCAGGCGCGCGAGCGCCGGCTACTGGCCGCGGTTCCCGACCCGCCGCCTGCTGCGGTGGGCGTCGTCGCCGTCGTCGCCGGCGCCGGCAACCGGCGCCTGTTCGAAAGCCTCGGCGCGACGCAGATCGTCGAGGGCGGGCAGACGATGAACCCCTCCGCGGCGGAGCTGGTCGCGGCCGTCGAGGCGACGAAGGCGCCGGAGGCGATTCTGCTGCCGAACAACCCCAACATCGTGCTCGTCTCCGGACAGGCCGTGTCCCTTGCGGCCAAGCCGGCGCGCGTCGTTCCGACGACGTCGATGCAGGCGGGTCTGGCGGCGCTGGTGGCCTTCAACCCCGAGCTCTCGGCCGAGGAGAACGAGGCCGCGATGGTCGACGCCGCGGCACGTGTCGCAACGGGCGCGGTGACGACAGCCTCTCGGGACGTCCGGCTGAACGGCCGCGCCGTCGGCGCGGGGCAGTACGTCGGCCTGCTGGACGACGAGCCGGTGACCGGGGGCGCCGAGTTCGAACCCGTGGCGAGGACGATCCTCGAGCGCCTGCTCGCCGAGCCGCGCGAGGTCGTGACGCTGCTGACTGGGGAGGAAGAACCGGATCTCTCAGGCCTGCTCGCGGAGCTCGAGCAATCGAACCCGGAGATCGAAATCGAGGTTCACGAAGGCGGCCAGCCGCACTACCCGCTGCTCGTCTCGGCCGAGTAGTAGCTGGTCCGATCGCTACATTCGACCGGGTGGAGCCTCCGATTCGCGTCGTCCTGGTCGAGGACAACCGGGTCTTTCGCGAAGGTCTGGAGCTCGTGCTGGGGCTCCGCTCGGACATCGAGATCGTCGGCGCGGCCGAGGACGGCGCCGAAGCGGTCGAGCTGGCACGCGAACTGCACCCCGACGTCGTGCTGATGGACTACCGGCTGCCGGGGATGGACGGCGTCGAGGCCACGGCGGCCGTGCTCGCGGCATACCCTGACGCGGCGGTGATCGGCCTGACGGCATCGGCGAACCTCCGCGAGCGCCAGGCGCTGAGCGACGCCGGCGCCGTCGACTGTCTCAGCAAGGACGGCGAGCTCCAAGAGATCGTCGCGGCGATCCACCGGGCGGCGGGCACGACCGGCTAGCGTGGACCTCACCCCCGCGAACACCGCGATCGTCGTCGACTCGACGGCCGACTTCCCGCAGGCGCCGGAGCGCTATCCGAACTGGCGGGTCGTGCCGCTCTACGTCCGTTTCGGTCAAGAGAGCTTTCGCGACTATGTCGAGCTCGGACCGGCCGACTTCTACGCGCGGCTGCGCGGCTCGCCGGTCATGCCGACCACGTCGCAGCCGACTCCGGGCGACTTTCACGCCGCCTACGAGGAGCTCGGCGAGTACGAGCGCGTCTACTCGCTCCACATCGCGGGCACCCTCTCCGGCACGGTCGAGAGCGCACGGACGGCGGCGGCCGAGTTCGGCGCCCGGATCCGCGTCGTCGACACCGAGACCGCGTCCGCCGCCGTTGCGATGCTCGGGCTCGCGATCCAGCGGCGGCTCGAGCGGGGCACGACCGACGCGGAGGTTGAGGAGCTCGTCTTGCGGCATCGGCGCGAGTCGCAGCTGATCTTCACGCTCGACACGCTCGACTACCTGGCGCGCGGCGGGCGAATCGGTCGCGCGGCGGCGTGGGCGGGCGAGCTGATGAGGGTAAAGCCGATCCTGACGATCCGCGGCGGCGAGGTGATCCCGGTCAAACGAGTCCGCGGCAACCACCGCGCCTTCCAGGAGTTCACCACGGCCTTCGAGTCGGGCTCGAGCGACGGGCCGGGCCTGCGCGTCGCGATCGCCGACGCGGATGCACCCGATCGAACCGAGGCGCTGACGGAGCTGGTGCGGCGGACGCGGCCGCAGGCGGAGCTCGAGCTCGTGACGACGCTCGGCCCGGTGATCGGCACCCACGCCGGTCCCGGCACGGTCGGGCTGTTCTGGTTCGCCGATGGCTGAGCATCGCGGCTTCGCGGGCACAGAGCCGCCCGAGCGCTGGCCGCCGACGCGAGGGCGGCCGCGGCCGGAGGCACTGAACCGGTCGCTCGAGACGCTGCCGGGCGTCGGCCCCTCCCAGCGCGGCAAGCTGGCGAAGCTCGGCCTGCGGACGGTGCGCGACCTGCTCGAGCACCGGCCGCGCGACTACCAGCAGGCGGTGGGGGAGACGCCGATCTCGAATCTGTTCGGCGAGGAGGAGGCGGTGATCGCAGGCGAGGTGCGGCGCGTCTCGGTGAGACCGACCCGACGGCGGTTGACCGTGCTGAAGGCCGCGGTGCGCGACGAGAGCGGCGAGATCTCGGCGGTCTGGTTCAACCAGCCGTGGCTCGCCGACAAGCTGCAGCCCGGGACGCAGCTGCGCCTGCGGGGACAATTGCGGCGGAACGAGTTCCACGTCCGCTCCTACGACCTGGACGGCGCGGCCGCGACCGCCGACTTTGCGCCGGTGTACCGCGCGAGCGAGGAAGTGACGTCGCCTCGGCTGCGGACGCTGGTCGAGAGCGCCCTGCCGTCGGCACGGGACTTCGGCGACTCGCTTCCCGCCTCGCTGCGGGCGCGCGAGCGGTTGCCGCTCCGCTTCGACGCGCTTGTCGCCCTGCACCGCCCGCACGGGGCCGACGAGGCCGAGCGGGCGCGCCGCCGGCTCGCGCTCGACGAGCTGCTCCTCTTGCAGGTCGGGCTGGCGCGGATCCGCGAGGGGACGGAAGAGGCGATCGCGACGGCCCTCGGCGAGCCGGGCGAGCTCGCGGCGCGCTACCGGCAGGCGCTCCCGTTTGAACTGACGAAGGATCAGGAGCAGGCGATCGCGGAGATCGACGCAGACCTCACGGCTGCGAAGCCGATGCAGAGGCTGCTCCAGGGCGACGTCGGCTCGGGCAAGACCGTCGTCGCTCTCTACGCGCTGCTGCGCGCGGTCGAAGCCGGCAAGACCGGCGCGCTGATGGCGCCGACAGAAACCCTGGCTGAGCAGCACTTCTTGACGCTCGAGCCGATCTGCACGGAGCTCGGCGTGCGGACCGCGCTACTTACCGGTTCGGTCAAAGGCGAGCTCGAGGGGGCGCAGGTTCTGGTCGGCACACATGCGCTGATTCAGGAAGGCGTCTCCCTCGACGACCTTGCCGTCGCGGTGGTCGACGAGCAGCATCGGTTCGGCGTTGAGCAGCGGCAGGCCTTCGCGGGAAAGAGTCGCGGGAGCGGGATTAACGGCCCACGGGCAAAGCCCGCGGGCCTCTCAAGCGGCACCGCAAGCGGTGCCGCGGGAGTGGAACAGCGCGGCGCATTGGCGGCCGGCCGCTCGCCGCACGTTCTGCACATGACCGCGACGCCGATCCCGCGCACGCTGGCTCTGACCGTCTATGGCGACCTGTCGGTCACGGAGATCGCCAAGCCGCCGGCCAATCGCAAGCCGATCCTGACCAGTTGGGTGACCGACGAACGCGGACCGGAGGCGTACCGGCGCCTCCGCAAGCACCTCGACGCCGGCCGGCAGGCCTACGTCGTCTGCCCGCTGATCGAGCAGTCGGAGACGTCCCAGGCGCGCGCGGCCGAGGCCGAGGCGGAGCGGCTTCGGCGCGGGGAGCTCCGCGAGTACAGCGTCGGTCTCCTGCACGGCCGCCTGCGCCCGGCCGAGCGGCGCGAGCTGATGGCGCGCTTCAAGGCGCGCGAGCTCGACGTGCTCGTCTCGACGACCGTGATCGAGGTGGGGGTCGACGTTCCGAACGCGACGATCATGATCGTCCAGGAGGCCGACCGGTTCGGCCTGGCCCAGCTCCACCAGCTGCGGGGCCGCGTCGGCCGCGGCGCCGAGCAGTCCTATTGCCTGCTCGTCTCGCGCGCCAAAGAGGAGCTGACCGACAACGCCCGCGAGCGCCTGCAAGCGCTCGTCGAGACGACAGACGGCTTCGAGCTGGCGGAGAAGGATCTCGAGCTGCGCGGCGAGGGCCAGCTGCTCGGGACCCGCCAAGCCGGTCTCTCGGAGTTCCGCTTCACGCGCCTGCGGGCCGATCGAGAGCTGCTCGAACGGGCCCGCGAGCTCGCTCCCGAGCTGGTCGCATACGAGGGCCCGCTGAACGACGAGATCGACCGCTTCTTCGCCGGCGCCGAGGCGGACTCGCTGGCGTGACCGCGGGCACCATGCAGGCGTGAGAATCATCGCCGGGTCGAACAAGGGCGCGCGGATCTTTGCCCCGAAGGGACATGACACGCGCCCGACCGGGGACCGCGCGCGCGAAGCGGCCTTCAACCTGATCGGCCCAGTGGACGGCGCGGCCGTGCTCGACCTCTTCGCCGGCTCGGGCGCGATGGGCCTCGAAGCGCTCTCGCGGGGAGCGGCGAGCGCCGTCTTCGTCGAGAACGACCGCGAAGCCCGCCGGACGATCGACCGCAATCTCGACAAGCTCCGCCTCACCGGTGCCCGCGTCGTCCCGCAGGACGCCCTGCGGGCTCTCGCCGCCGAGGCCGCGGCGGGTCGCCGCTACGATCTCGTGCTGGTCGATCCGCCCTACGAGATGTTTTCTTCCCTGCAAAGCGGGCTTTCGCAGTATCTTCCGGCCGTCCTCGCGGAGGATGGCCTAGTCGTCGTTGAGACTGCCGCGGGGCGCGAACCCGAGTTGTCGTCGCTCTCCCGACGCACCAGCCGTCGCTACGGCTCCGCCCGCATCACGCTCTTCGAAAGGCACCCATGATCACGGCCATCTACCCCGGCACCTTCGACCCGGTCACCAACGGCCACGTCGACGTGATCGAGCGGGCCGCCGGCATCTTCGACCGCCTGGTGATCGGCGTCGTCGGCAACCCGCAGCACAAGCAGCCGATGTTCACGCTCGACGAACGGGTCGCCTTCCTGAAGGAGGCTCTCGATGGACTCGAGAACGTCGAGGTCGACGTCTTCTCCGAGCTCGTGGTCGACTTCGCGCGCAGGTGGCAGGCGAAGGCGATCGTCAAGGGCCTGCGCGTGATCTCGGATTTCGAGTGGGAGTTCCAGATGAACCAGCTGAACCGGACACTGGCGCCTGAGGTCGAAACGGTCTATGTCATGGCAAGCCCGGAGGTCAGCTTCGTCTCCTCGAGCGGCGTGAAGGAGATCGCCTCGTTCGGCGGAAAGGTGGACGGGCTCGTCCCGGCGGCGGTCGCGAAACGCTTCGCGGAAATGTTTCCGGACGGGCGACCGGGGACGCCGGAGAATCCAGGGGAATGAACGAGACCCAGCGACTTGAAAGCCTCCTCGCCGCCGGCAACGGCGGCAGCGTGACGCTCGTCCGCAAGGACGCCCGGGAGCTCGTCCAGAAGCTGAAGGCTCGAGGCGAGGCCGCCGCCGCGGCGAGGCTCGCGCACAAGCTCGACACCCCCGGCGACGTTAGCCTCGAGCCCGAGGAGGCACAGAGCTTGCTCGAGCAGTTGCGCGAGAGCGGCCGCCGCTGGGTCTTCGGCTCGACCGAGGCGCGCGAGCTTCCGTCGATGAAGGCGGCTGAACCGGAGCCCGAGCCGCAACCTCGGCCGGAGCCGGAGGCGGAGCTCGAACCGGAGCCTGAGCCCGAGCCGCCACCGGAGCCTGAGCCCGAGCCGCCGCCGGAGCCTGAGCCCGAGCCGCCGCCGGAGCCCGAACCGGAGCCCGAGCCCGAGCCCGAGCCCGAGCCTGCACCGGAGCCAGAGCCTGAACTCCGACAAAAACCAGGCTTTTTCAGGCGCCTCTTCGGCAAGAGTGACGAATAGTGTTTCCTCTGTAAACTCCGAGGATTCATGGACGTACTCGTTCTCATCGACAAGCTCGACGACCTCGTGCACAACGCGAAGGCCGTGCCGCTGACCGACCAGGTCCGCATCGATCGCGAGGAGATCTACGACATCCTCGACC
>WNGJ01027087.1_pt1 | contig 11651 bp, 12 predicted proteins | sample 5400611 | NCBI WGS metagenome assembly WNGJ01 (sample SAMN13153375, study PRJNA577476) | soil metagenome | isolation source: 40 cm soil or saprolite under Garry oak tree replicate 1 | place: USA:California | collected 2016-06-15 | reverse complement strand
GAGAACACCGCCGACGCGCAGCGCGCGGCGCAGAAGATTCAGTCCGATCACCCGCAATGGTGGGTGCATGCGGGGGTGCTGAGCTAGGCGCCTTAGATGGACGGCCTGCAGTCTAGTTTGTGGCCGGCCGGCGCGCCAGCGCGAGCGAAATTCCGAGCCCTGCCATGAACATTCCCGAGCCCTGCCGCAGCCGCTGAATCAAATGCGGTTGACGCACGAGACGAACGCGTGCCGCAGCGGCCGCGACCACCACAATGACGTCGGCAAAAGTGTTGAGCGCCACCGAGATCAGGCCAAGCGCCATGAACTGCATCGCCGGATAACCGGCTGAAGGTTCGAGGAATTGCGGAATAAACGCCAGGAAGAAAGCCGCGGTCTTGGGATTCAACGCCTCGACGACGACGCCCTCTCGGAACGCCCGCTTTGCGCTAATGGGTCCTGTGCGCTCCGGCGGTGGGTTACCCGTTTCGCGGAAGGTTCTGATGCCGAGCCAGATCAGGTAGAGGGCGCCGGCCAGCTTGAGCACCGTGAAGAGCTGCGCGCTGGCCAGAATGATTGCCGAGACGCCAAGGCTGCCTGCGATCACGTGGGCAAGCCCTCCCAATGCGGTGCCGAAGGTGGAGGCGATGCCGGCTTGCCGGCCGCCTGATAGCGTCCGCGCGGCCACATAGAAAATGCCGGCGCCGGGGATCGCGGCAATGATCAGCGCCGCCAGCAGGAACAGCGAAAAGTTCCCGCCGCCCATCCTTAATGCGACCTTGCCAAACAGAACGCCACGACCTGTTCGAGCGCGGTCTTCATCGACGAGGCCGGAAACAGCGCCAGCGCATCGACCGCCATCGCGCCGTAATGCTGGGCGCGGCTGATGGTATCCTCGAGCGCGCGGTGCTTGGTCATCAACCCGATGGCATGATCGAGATCGCCGTCGGCGATCTTGCCGTGCTCCAGCGCGTTGACCCAGAAGGCGCGCTCGCTGTCATTGCCGCGGCGGAACGCCAGCACCACCGGCAGCGTGATTTTGCCTTCGCGGAAATCGTCGCCGATGTTCTTGCCGAGTTTGGCGGCCTTGCCGCCATAGTCCAGCACATCGTCGACCAGTTGAAACGCGATGCCGAGATTCATGCCGACCGAGCGGCACGCGGTCTGCTCGGCCTTCGGGCGATTGGCGATGACCGGGCCGACCTCGCAGGCCGCCGCGAACAGTTCGGCGGTCTTGCCTCTGATCACGGCGAGATATTCGTCCTCGGTGGTGGCGGTGTTCTTGGCGGCGGCGAGCTGCATCACTTCGCCCTCGGCGATCGTCGCCGCGGCAGACGATAAAATGTCGAGCGCGCGCAGCGAGCCGACCTCGACCATCATGCGAAACGCCTGGCCGAGCAGGAAGTCGCCCACCAGCACGCTCGCCTCATTGCCCCACAACATCCGCGCGGACAATTTGCCGCGCCGCAATTCGCTCTCGTCGACCACGTCGTCATGCAGCAAGGTGGCGGTATGCATGAACTCGACCGATGCCGCGAGCTTGATATGGCCGTCGCCGGAATAGCCGGTGAGATTGGCCATCGCCAGCGTCAGCATGGGCCGCAGCCGTTTTCCCCCCGACGAGATCAGGTGGTTGGCGACCTCCGGGATCATGGTGACTTCCGAGCCGGTACGCGACAGGATCGTCGCGTTGACGCGCGCCATGTCGGCGGCGACAAGCGTGACAAGCTCGTCGATCGAGGCTGTCGACGGGCTTTCGAAGGGTACAATAACCGCCACGCTGGTCTCCACATTTGTCCAATACGGACTATCCTTACGATATAACAATAGAAAGTGCCGGGTAATGCGGCAAGGGCACGAAGCGGTTGACACGCCTCGCGCGGCCGCCCGCGGGGTCGACACAGGAGCGCCAAAGTTGCGGGAATTGGTTCGGACCAACGATATCGTGCTGGTTTCGGCTGTTGGCGCGCTGCTCGATGGCGCCAATATCCATCATCTGGTGCTGGATCAGAACATGAGCATCATCGAAGGCTCGCTGGGAGTCCTGCCGCGCCGTATTCTGGTCCATGAGGACGATAACCGTGAAGCACGCCAGATTTTGATGGATGCGGGCCTTGCCCACGAACTGCGGGCCGATGACTGATCCCGCCGGCGAATTCACCGAGGACGCTTTTCTCGGCGGACAGTTATGTCTGCGGCAGCCGAGATCGGGTCACCGCGCCGGCCACGACGCCATGTTGTTGGCCGCCGCGACGCCGGCGCGCCCGGGCGATCGCGTGGTGGATTTCGGCGCCGGCGTCGGCGCCGCGGGTCTCGCGGTCGCCAAACGTGTGCCGGGAGTAGGGCTCGTCCTGGTCGAGCTTGATGCCGTGCTGGCAGGACTTGCGCGCGGCAACGCCGCCTCGAATGCGATCGCGGCCGATGTGGTCGTGCTGGATGTCACATCCACCGCTGAGGCGTTTGCGGCGGTCGGGCTGTCCGCCGACAGCGCCGATGTCGTGCTGATGAACCCGCCGTTCAATGATCCGGCACGGCACCGCGCCTCGCCGGACAAGGCCCGGGAGACCGCCCATGTGGCGAGGTCTGCAACGCTGCAGAGCTGGATTCACGCTAGCCGGCGGATTCTGAAATCCGGCGGCGTTTTGAGCTTGATCTGGCGCGCGGACGGCCTCGCCGAGGTGCTGGCGGCGCTGGATTGCGGCTTTGGCAGCCTGGCGATCCTGCCTGTCCATGGCAACGCGAAGATGCCCGCGATCCGCGTGCTGGTCCGTGCCGTCAAGGGCGGAAGGGCGCCGACCCAAATCCACGCCGCGCTGATGCTCAATGATGAGTCAGCCGTGCCCAATAAACAGGTTCAAGAGATCTTGGCCGGGAACAGGGTGTTGCCATTAGCGAACCCCTGACATCAGGCCGGCCACTCAAGCCTCGATCGCTCAAACTTCGGGCATGCAGGTTACTGCGGAAGCGTCTTCGACCGCTGCTCTGGCGCTGAAGTGAAGTGAATCGCCGTCAAAAGTGTACCGATCAGCGCCATCAGCAGATAGATTTTCATGTCTTTCTCCGCTGCATCGTTGCAGCCTGACAACCAGGGCGATGCAAAACGTGTTCCATTCTGATGGAATGACAGTCGCGTGATAAGATTTGGTTAACCTTGAGGTTTGAGATGGCGGAACAAGTTGGCGATCCCAAGGCATTTTCCGGCCTGATTGAGAGATTGATGGAAATACTTCCCGCGCGTCTGCGGCGTGGGGCAGCGGTGGTCCCTGTGGTCCGGCTGTCGGGCGTGATCGGTGCGGTGACGCCGCTGCGGCCCGGCATGTCGCTGGCCGGTGTCGCCAAGACGCTGGAGCGGGCTTTCGCAATCAAGAATGCCAAGGCGGTGGCGCTGGTGATCAATTCGCCCGGCGGTTCACCGGTGCAGTCACGCCAGATCTATCTGCGGATCCGCCAACTCGCCGCGGAAAAGAAACTGCCGGTGCTGGTGTTCGTCGAGGATGTCGCGGCCTCGGGCGGCTATATGATCGCGTGTGCGGGCGACGAGATTTTCTGCGATCCTTCCTCGATCCTGGGCTCGATCGGCGTGGTCGGCGGCACCTTCGGATTTCAGGAGTTGATCAAAAGGATCGGCGTCGAGCGCAGGCTCTATACCGCCGGCGAGCACAAGGCGATGCTGGATCCGTTCCTGCCGGAAAACCCTGAAGACGTCTCGCGCGTGAAAGCGCTTCAGCGCGAGATCCACGGCATCTTCATCGCGCTGGTCAAACAAAGCAGGGGCGGCCGGCTGAAGGGCGCCGACCATGTTCTGTTCACCGGTGAATATTGGGCCGGAGAAACTTCCGTGTCGCTTGGCCTCGCCGACGCCATCGGCGATCTGCGCTCGACCTTGCGGGCCCGCTTCGGCGACAAGGTGCTGACCCCGGTGATCGCGCCTGCGACGGGGATGCTGTCGAGCCTGTTCGGCCGCAAGTCGGCCGGAGCAGGGGCGCTGGGCCAGGTCGAGGGCATAGCCGGCCTGCCGGACGAACTGATTTCGGCGCTCGAGACCCGGGCAATTTGGGCCAAATTCGGGTTTTGAGGGGGATTTGGCCGCGTTATTTCGCCCCAGACAATGCGATTGCAGGCGCGGCCGGCTTGCGCGACAATGTGCTGAGGGGCGTGACTGATGAACGACAAGGATCGACCGATGCCGCCGCTGATCGCTTTCGCGGGTGCCCTGGGTGGGCTGGCCGTGGTCCGCTGGGCTTACCGGACAGCCCAGAGGGTCAACAGGGAATTGGAAGAAGCCCGCTTGGCGCGCGTGGCCGAAGCGCTCCGCTCGAGCGATATCCCGACGCTGCGGCAGGACCCCGTCACCGGCGCCTATCGCCCGGGCTAGCGGGTTCGATTTCGTAGACTCGGCGGTGTCGGCTTGGCGGGTGCTTGGCCTGGCCTTGGCCCGTCGCCTTGATTCCCTGCTCCCCCGTCGATACGGTCCCGCGCGCTTGTCGACGCCTCGCGAAGATCGAATCGGACGATGGATTCCATACCTGCCCACATGCGCCCGGAACGCTCGTTCCAGGGCTTCATTCTCGCTCTGCAGCGGTTTTGGGCCGATCAGGGCTGCGTGATCCTGCAGCCCTACGATATGGAAATGGGCGCGGGCACCTTTCATCCGGCGACCACGCTGCGCGCGCTTGGACCGAGGCCGTGGAAGGCCGCTTATGTGCAGCCCTCGCGCCGCCCAAAGGATGGCCGTTATGGCGAAAATCCCAATCGGATGCAGCACTACTATCAGTTTCAGGTGATCATCAAGCCGTCGCCGCCGGACCTTCAGGAATTGTACCTGAAATCGCTCGGTGCCATCGGCATCGATTCAAGCCTGCACGACATCCGCTTTGTCGAGGACGACTGGGAAAGCCCGACGCTCGGCGCGTGGGGGCTCGGGTGGGAATGCTGGTGCGACGGCATGGAAGTGTCGCAGTTCACTTATTTTCAGCAGGTCGCGGGCGTGGAATGCGCGCCGGTCGCCGGCGAGCTCACCTACGGGCTCGAGCGTCTCGCCATGTATGTGCAGGGCGTCGACCGCGTCTACGATCTCAACTTCAATGGCCGCGAGGGCGCCGAGAAAGTGACCTATGGCGACGTATTCCTGCAGGCCGAACAGGAATATTCGCGGCACAATTTCGAACACTCTGACACCGTGATGCTGTTCGAGCAGTTCAAGATGGCTGAGGAAGCCTGCAGGAAATATCTCAAGGCCGGATGGAAGGACGGCAGCAACCGCAAGGAGCACCTGATGGCGCTGCCGGCCTATGACCAGTGCATCAAGGCCAGCCATGTCTTCAATCTGCTCGATGCCCGCGGCGTGATTTCGGTGACCGAACGTCAGAGCTACATCATGCGCGTGCGCGAGTTGGCAAAAGCCTGCGGCGAGGCTTGGGCGCATACCGAAGCGGGCGGGGCTTCGTGAGACAAGCGATTTTGGAATTGGGCATTTCGGACTTACTCCCCTCCCTCCGCGCGCGAAGCGCGGGGCGGGGTCCGAGGCGAGCGAAGCTCGCTCTCGAGGTCGGGGGTGGGGGGTGCATGCCACAGAACACGCCGCGTCCTGTCGACCACCGTGTGCCGCGCGCGCGAGCATTGCGTCGTGACGCGACCGAAGCCGAAAAAAAGCTCTGGCAACATTTGCGGCAGCCTCCGTTCAAGCAGCATAACTTTCGGCGTCAGGCGACGATAGGTCGCTACTTCGCCGACTTCGCCAGCCATCGACTGAGAATTGTGATCGAGGTCGATGGCGGTCAGCACCTGGACAACCCCGCGGACGATCAGCGAACTTCGTTCTTGGTTTCCGCGGGATATCGCGTTCTACGATTCTGGAATAACGAAGTCCTGGAGAACTTAGCTGGCGTTCTGCTGACGATCGGTGCAGCAGTGAACGCCGATAGACCCCTCACCCCCAACCCCTCCCCGCCGCAAGCGGGGGGAGGGGAGTAGAGCAAATGCCCGATCTGCTTCTCGAACTTTTCTCCGAAGAAATTCCCGCGCGTATGCAGGCGAAGGCGGCCGACGATCTGCGCCGCATGGTCACCGACAAGCTCGTCGCCGAGGGGCTGGTCTATGAAGGCGCCAAGGCGTTCGCGACGCCGCGGCGGCTGACGCTGACCGTGCACGGCAAGAGCGCAAAGGCCCGCGCGTCGGCGGGCCGGACGCCGCGATTGCGGGCTTTCTCAAGGCCACCGGCCTTGCTTCGCTCGATCAGGCAAAGATCCAGCGCGATCCGAAGAAGGGTGACTTCTATATCGCGCTGATCGAGAAGCCGGGCCGCGCCACGCTGGACGTACTCGCCGACATGCTGCCGGTGATCATCCGGACGTTCCCGTGGCCGAAATCGATGCGCTGGGGCGAACGCTCCGCAAGAGCGGGCGCGCTGAGCTGGGTGCGGCCGCTGCATGCGATCGTCGCGACCTTCGGCCTCGAAACCGAAGCGCCCGAGGTGGTGAAATTCGCCGTCGAGGGCATCGAGGCCGGCCAGACCACCCACGGCCACCGCTTCATGGCGCCGGCCGCGATCTCGGTGCGCCGCTTCGAGGACTACGAGACGAAGCTGCTGGATGCGAAGGTCGTGCTCGATCCCGAGCGCCGCAAGGACACCATTCTGACCGACGCCAGGCAGTTGGCCTTCGCGCAAGGCTTTGAAATGGTCGAGGATCAGGGGTTGCTCGACGAAGTCGCGGGGCTGGTCGAATGGCCCGTTGTGGCGATGGGATCGTTCGAGCACGAATTTCTGTCGATTCCGGGTGAAGTGATCCGCGCTACGATCCGCAACAACATGAAGTGCTTTGTCGTTAGCGACCCCAAAACCGGCAAGCTCATCAACAAATTCATCCTCACCGCCAACATCGAAGCCAGCGACGGCGGCAAGGCCATCGTCGCCGGCAATGAGCGCGTGATCCGCGCGCGCCTGAGTGACGCGAAGTTTTTCTACGAGACCGATCTGAAGACGAAGCTGGAAGACCGGTTGCCGAAATTCGAAAATATCGTGTTTCACGAGAAGCTGGGCACGCAGGGCGAGCGTATCAGGCGCATCGAGCGGCTGGCGGCGGAGATCGCGCCGCTGGTCGGCGCCGATGTCGAAAGAACAAAACGCGCCGCAAAGCTGGCGAAGGCGGATTTGCTCGCTGAAGTCGTCGGCGAGTTTCCCGAACTGCAGGGCTTGATGGGCAAGTACTACGCGCTGGCGCAGGGCGAGGATGCCTCCGTCGCCGCCGCGAGCGAGGAGCACTACAAGCCGCAGGGGCCGAACGATCGGGTGCCGACTGATCCGATTTCAGTGGCGGTAGCGCTGGCCGACAAGATCGACACGCTGGTGGGTTTCTGGGCGATCGATGAAAAGCCGACGGGGAGCAAGGACCCGTATGCGTTGCGGCGCGCGGCGTTGGGGATGATTAGGACTCTAGTTGCAAACAATATTCGCCTGCATCTATGGAATGTTTTTTCTATTGCTACGACGATTTATCGTCAAAGTAACAATGCTCGTGTGATCGCGGGCGTTGATGGTTGGATTGCGCAAGGAAATAGAGCAGGTGAAAGCGTTCGTGAAACCCTCGAACGAGTTGTGAAGGGGCTAAGCGCTTCGGGGCTTCAAGACTTCTTTGCCGACCGCCTGAAAGTCCAGCTCCGCGAGCAAGGCGCGCGGCATGACCTCGTCGACGCCGTGTTTGCGCTGGAAGGTCAGGACGATCTGCTGATGGTGGTCCGCCGCGTCGAGGCGCTCGGCAAATTTCTCGATACCGATGACGGCAAAAATCTCCTCGCGGGCACCAAGCGCGCCGCCAACATTCTGCGGATCGAGGAGAAGAAGGACGGCAGGGCCTATGACGGCGCGCCGGATGCGGCGCTCTATAGCCTCGCCGAAGAGAAGACACTCGCCAAGGCCATCGATCAGGTCAAGGCCGAGGCCAGCGCCGCCGTCGCTAGGGAAGATTTCGCCGGCGCGATGAGCGCGATGGCAAAACTGCGTCCGGCGGTGGATGCGTTCTTCGACAAGGTCAAGGTCAACGACGACGATCCAAAAGTGCGCGAAAACCGCCTGAAGCTGCTCAACGAAATCCGCGCCGCGACGCGCGCGGTGGCGGATTTTTCCAAGATCCAGGATTAGCCCCTGGGGGGTTTTCGACGCTCAGAGATTGGCGTCCTTTTGCACGGCAATCCCAAACTCGTAGACAAGCCGCCCGCCAAGCCAGCCGCCCACGGCCATCAACACAAATCCCGCAACCGCGCAGGCAGCTTCGCCAAGGCTCGCCGTTGCCTGATCAAATCCCGTCGACACTGACAGCAACAATGCCAACAGGAAGCAAACCCAGACGGTCGCCATGATCATCATGTGCCAGGTGGCCACCCGCATCGCATCGCTGCTGCTATCGATGGAACGAAGCTCCAGCAGGCCAGCGAGCATTGCGAGCATCGACAGCAGCAATCCGGCACCATTGGAGAATTTGGCGAGAGCCACCGCCAGCTCGCCTGCACCGCAGGCCGCCAAACCATAGGCCACCGTTGCTACGGTCCAAAAGGCGATAGGAAAATGGACCAGCATTGGGTGGACCGGATGGCCAAAAATCCGCATCGGATTGTCGGACCGGATTCGGCGCTACAAGGCGCCAAAGACGACACCAAGCAGTGTCAGGAATCCGATGACAGCAACGCCAGCATGCACGAACACGATCGGTTTTGGCGCTACCTTACCGCGCAGGTGGATCGAAGCCAGATAAAATCCGCCAAACGCGGCGATGATGAGAATCACGAGCGCGGTCAGCGCTGCTTTCGAGATGCCCGTCGAGAGCGCCGCGTAGAGAACAATGATTAGCCCGATGGCGCCCAGCGCCGCATGCAGCAGAGACAACGGCCAAGGCGCGAGCCGTCCCTGCAATACGAACGAGGCGAGTGCGATGCCGCCGAGGGCGGCGATGGCAAAAACGACCAGACCATAGCCAAGCATTGCAATTCTCCTATCGCAACCAAAGGACTTGCCGCTTTAGATGCGTCCATAGCTTGGAGGTTCCCGAGGGCGAAGGCTTTTTTAATGTCGGGCGCTCGACGCGTCGCGTATGATGTCGGCGCCGCAATGAAATTTGCTGCAGTGCATACGTCCCAGAGTGGCCCCAAGCTCGGTTGAGGGATGTCTGCTATTCCGCCGCTGTTGAGACAAACAAACATGCGGCGAACGGACCAAAAATGGTGCGACCCAAACGGACCCCGCACTGTCCAGTTCTGACCCAAGCGTCAGACCGTCCTTTGTCCCCGACAACCTCGTTTGGGATTGCTAGACTGCGGCGCGTGTTGTGGTGACCTCAGCAAGGTGGAGACCGATGGCGAGAGAATTGGAAGGCAAGGTTGCCGCCGTGACCGGGGCTGCGTCGGGCATCGGATTGGCTAGTACCGAGGCGATGTTGGCCGCAGGCTCGCGCGTGGTGATGATCGACCGCGACGAGGGGGCGCTGAAGGCGCTCTGCAACAGGCACGGCGACGCAGTGATCCCGCTGGTCATCGACCTGCTCGACCCAAAGGACTGCGCTACGCTGCTGCCGAGAGTCCTGGAGAAGGCAGGCCAACTTGACATCTTGCATGCAAATGCAGGTACGTATGTCGGCGGCGACTTGGTCGATGCCGACACTGGGGCCATCGACCGGATGCTGAACTTGAATGTCAACGTCGTGATGAAGAACGTGCACGACGTGCTGCCTCACATGATCGAGCGTCGGACGGGCGACATCATCGTCACGAGTTCCTTGGCGGCCCATTTTCCAACGCCATGGGAGCCGGTCTATGCGTCGTCCAAGTGGGCGATCAACTGCTTTGTCCAGACAGTGCGACGCCAAGTCTTCAAGCACGGCATTCGCGTGGGCTCAATCTCACCCGGCCCCGTCATCAGCGCACTGCTCGCGGACTGGCCACCTGAGAAGCTGAAGGAAGCCAAGGAGTCGGGAAGTCTGCTTGAGGCCAGCGAAGTGGCGAACGTGGTGACGTTCATGCTGACGCGGCCACGCGGCATGACAATTCGCGACGTGGTCATGCTGCCCACTAATTTCGATCTTTAGGGGGCATCCTCATTCGAAAGGCGTGAGAAAGAGGCGCACTGCTTGCAGTTGCGCCGCAGTTTCTCAAAACTCATTATGGCCTAGAAACCAGGTGCGCGTAGGACCGATGCCACGAATCTCAATGATGCCACGCTCGTCGAAACAGAACGCGTCCTGGACGATAGAGCGAAACGCGTCGGAGACCTGAATTCGGCCTGGAACTCGGCGACCCCCAAAGATATATCAGTCGAGCGGGGTCCCCGACGTCTTCCAGATGTCGAGTTTAGACAGCTACACTGCGACGTTATGATCCTCGGGGGGCGGGCATGCGCCGGCGGGAGTTATCGTCGCGGTGAACGGCGCGGGCATGGCAATCGATGCGGCCCTGGCGACAATCGCAGGGCGGAAGAAATCATACGAGCAGGGGTGGGGCAGTGAACATTCTTGGAATCAATTCCGTGTATCACGATTCGGCTGCCGCGCTGCTCGTCGACGGCAGGCTCGTCGTCGCTGTCGAGGAGGAGCGGTTCAATCGCATCAAATATGGCAAGTTGCCGGACGTCGACAACCCGCATCAATTCCCCGAGCGTGCGATCCGTTTCTGCTTGGGTTACGCCGGGCTCACCGCCGACGATATCGATCACGTGGCATACTCGTTCGACCCCCAACTGCGCCGAACGCGATTTCGCCCCGAGTGGTGGGCGGATCCGCGGTTTGAGGAAACCTTCCTGCTGCGGCTCGGTCAGGTGCGCGGTGTCGCCGAAGAGCTTCTTGGACGTCCGCTGCGGCAAAGATTTCATTTCGTGCCCCACCATCTGGCACATGCCGCCTCGGCATATTACCCGTCAGACTTCGATCGCGCGGCCATCCTCGTCATCGACGGCATCGGCGAGGCGGCCGGCACAACCCTGTGGAAGGCCGTCGGTACGAAAATACAGCCGGTCGAAACGTTCGACTATCCGCACTCGCTTGGCTTCGTGTGGGAGATCATCTGCGATTATCTTGGCTTCTCGACCTACGACGCCTCGAAGCTCATGGGCTTGGCAGCCTACGGCAATCCCGAGGTCTTCCGTCGCCAATTCCAGTCGATCATGCACGTCGGCAAGGAGGATTATGCGGTGGACCCGGAGGCGATCGGCTTTCAATCGGCTAAGTCGAGTAGAATAGAGAGCTTGCTGGGTCCGCCGCGGGGCCCGGGTACGGAGATTCTGCGGCGACATGCCGATATCGCGGCGGCGCTACAGGCGTCGACGAGTGAGGCGGTCATGGCGCTCGTCCGGCGCCTCAAACGCAAAGTGCCGCTCGACAATCTGTGCTTTGCCGGCGGCGTCGCGCTCAATTGCGTGACCAATGACCTGGTCCGGCAATCGGGCGATTTCTCCGATGTGTTCATACCCTCCGCGCCGCACGATGCAGGCACCGCGATCGGCGCCGCCTTTGTCGTGCATTGCGCCAAGCAGAAAAATCCTCCCGAGCGCGGCAACTCCACGCCGTATCTGGGTCCCGCGTTCAACCGGCGCGAAATTCTGGCGGCGGTCAAGTCGGCCGGTCTCACGCCCCGACGCAGCAAATCCCCGGCGCGCGACGCTGCGGCCATGATAGCTGATGGCAAGATCGTCG